>Ga0299906_10000379_pt1 | contig 42779 bp, 60 predicted proteins | sample RVTome_14_FD_200259 | JGI IMG/M metagenome (GOLD analysis project Ga0299906, IMG submission 200259) | Soil microbial communities from uranium-contaminated site in the Upper Colorado River Basin, Wyoming, United States - RVT145D125 (version 2) ... | reverse complement strand
CGAAATCACCCGCCTCCGTACCGCCCTCGCCGCCAGCGAGGCCAAAGCTGCCGAGCTTACAAGCGACATGGAAGCGCTCGTGCTAGAGCGGCTGGACGAACTCGATGCGGAGGCAGCGGCCTTCGACAAGGAATGCTGGAACTCTCTCCGCACCCTTTGCGAAAACCAGCCCGGCTTTGACTGGCGCGACTTCGACAACGAAATGACCGCCGACGATGCGTACCAGTATCTGTCGGAGTGCTTTTCCGCCAGTGACGATGCCCGCTCCCGAGCGGAGTCCGCCCTCGCCGCCAGTGAGAAGGACAATGCGCGGCTGAGGAGGGCGCTTGATATTGCCAGAGAGCGCCTTGACACTTGGGTAGCCACATATGCGTCCGAACTGTGCGACCACGAGCAGGTCGCCTTGGCGGTGAACAGAATTATGGACGGTGGTGGGCATCTTGCCTACATCGCCGAGGCCAACCGGATAATTAACGAAGCCCTCGCCGCCACCGAGCGGCTGGAGGGTATGGTGTGCATGCCGAGGGAGCCGGACGTTGCTGCCATGCACACCGCCGCTGTGACGGCTAATCTGATACCGCCCGACCTGTCAATGTCAGCGGTGCGAGACATATGCCGCCACTACCACAGCGCCCTCGCCGCGACCGAGCGGCTGGAGGGGTACGTATTGGCAGATCGCAATCTGATGGACTGGCTAATGAAACAGCCGGGCAATCTGCAATGCACTTGCGACCACTTTAACCATCCAGGGGATACGTGCGGCTACTGCGAAATCCGCGCCATGCTCGCCGCCCATACGGGGGAGAGCCTGAGCGAAAGCGTGATGGAGGAAACGGCTCGCCGGGCTGGTGAGGCTGCCAAATACGTTCAGGACGCTGCCGCGCCCGAGGAAGAGGACTTGCGCCGTATCTACCGTGACCGCACAGGGGAGAGCGACCAATGACCGGCCTCGTCGTCATCGTCTGGCTTCTGTACGGGTGCTGGCTGTTCAGGGAGAGCGGTAATGGCTGACATCACCATAACGGAAAAGGATCGCGAGCGGGCGCGGGAAGCCATGGACGCTTATCATATGGAAACCAACCGGCCGGCGGTGCGCGATCTGCTCGCCATGAAGCCAATCGACGCAAGCCGCGCTTTGCTGGACGCCTTTAACGCATGGGAGCCATTTATCGCCGCCGCCCTTGCCGAACAGCGGATGCGGGATGCCGCGATTGCGAGGCGCGGTCATTGTACGGCGAGCGGGTGCGACAGTCATTCTGAATGGCACAGCAATTTATGCCCGATGGGCATCGCCGCCGCTATCGAGCGCGGGGAGTAGGAACAATGCTGACAGCAAAACAACGCGGCTTTCTGGAGACCATGAAAGAGCACGGCGAGATCAGCGAGTACTCGTTCGGACTGACGTTCGAGCCAGCGGAAATCCGCTGGGCGATCAGGCAAAAATACGTCGTGAGGCGCCGTCGCAAGGATGGGGTCTGGGTTGAGATCACCGAGGCCGGCGCTGCCGCCATCGAGCGCGGGGAGTAGGGATATGGACCGGCGCCTGTACACGATGAAGGACGTGGCGGAATATCTCTCCGTCAGCACGTCCACGGTACGGCGCATGAGCGAGCGCGGCGATTTGCCCAAGCCCATCTCCATCGGCGGCGTGCGGCGATGGGACAAGGCACAGCTTGACCGCTACCTTGACGAACTCGGCGGCAACAGGGAAGGTTACGACGATCCCGATATCGCACTGATGCGCCATGGCTAGACGAGTCTTCCGCACCGCGCGCGTTCTGCCCCGTTCCCTCGGGTCGCTGATCCTCGAATTCCGGGAGTCGACAGAATTCTGCGGCCTGTCCCGGAGCACCAGGAAGTCCTACGAGTACGCTTTCGAGATGATGAGGCCCCTGCATCGCGTCGCCATTGTCTCGATCAAACGCCGCCACGTCAAGATGCTGCGCGACCGTCACAAGCGCACGCCGTCCATGGCGAACCTGATCGTAGCCACCATGTCGCGGTTGATGAGCTACGCCATCGAAATGGAGTACCGGGAATCCAACCCCGCCGGGAACATCCGCAAATTCCGGGGCGGGCATTATGAACGCTGGCCCGACGAGGCCATAGACTACGCCATTGCCAATCTCCCCGAGCGCATCGTGCGCCCGATCCTGCTGGCGCTCTACACCGGCCAGCGACAGGGCGACGTGCTGAAAATGACGTGGGCGGATTACGACGGAGAGGGGATAAAGGTGGTGCAGCAGAAAACCGGGACGGAGTTGTGGATACCATGCCACTCGGTTCTGAAAGCGCATCTCGACCGTTGGAAGGCAACGCGGGCCTCGACGCATATCTGTACGTCATCGAACGGCCGGCCATGGAAGCCGGACAACTTCCACGTCGCGTTCCCGAAGGAGAGGAACAGGCACCCGGAGCTGACGGGCCTGCGTTTTCACGGACTCCGAAAGACCGCCGCGGCGAAGCTTGCGGAAGCCGGCTGCACGATCCATGAGATAGCAGCGATCACCGGCCATACGACGCTGGCGATGCTGGCTTTGTACACGGCGCAAGCGGAGCAGAAGACACGCGCCCGAGCGGCGATTGTGAAGCTGGAGGCGAGGAAACGATGAAGGTGTTTGGCTATTGGCTGTTGGCAATGCTCGTCTTGGCCGCCCCTCACTTGGCCGTGGACGCAGCCATTCTCGTCGCCGTGGGGCTATCTGGCTGGATCGCTCTAGGCGTCCTTTGGAGATGGCTAGACACTTTCGATCACGAAGACGAAGAAAACCACCCCGCAACCCATTGATTCAAAAGCCGGCTAGGTTCAACTTCATTTGCCTTGGTTCACAATGGTTTCAATAGCTTACGAATGGCCTGCATAGCATGATCGCTGCAGATGTTCCAGCGATGTTCGTCTATGCAACTGTCAAGTAGGAGAAGGGTAATGGGCAGAAGGCACTACACCCGCCCCATACCACGCCCGCCCGTGCCTTACGAGCTTACGAAGGACTGCCGGGTGACGGAACGGGCCTGCGGCGGATGGCTGGCCATATCCTTGCAGAAGGACGCCGTTCAAATAGGCGTGACGGCTTCGACGCGGGAGGCTGCTGTCGCGGAATACCGGATAAACCGCGCAAGGTGGCGCCAACTTCTGACCCGCCCCACAGGACAAGAGGAAACGATGACCGGAAAGATCAGGGCGCTGGTTGGCTGCCAGAACGAAGCCTGTGCGGCAGAGGTCAGCTACCCGCTGGACCTGGTGCGGCTGTGGGAGGGCCGGCCGGTATGCGAGCCGTGCTGGGACGATACCGACTGCTGGGATGTCGAATTCGATGAGAACGGGGAGCCGTTCAGGAAAAAACCGCGATGGAGCGATCTGCCGCCGGTCACGCTGGCCGATCTGTGCGATTGAGGACGCCATGACCACTATAGACGAAGCCGCGCTGGAACGCATCCGTGCCGAATGCGACGAACACCGCCGCGAGCAACTGGCGACGGAGCGCGAGCAATGGATAGAGTCTCTGGACCCGAAGGACTGGCTGCTCAACGGCGAGCCCGTCAAGGGCGACTACATGATGGAGAAATGGGACGCGCTCGACTGGTCGAAAGCCTACATGGATATGGGTCCGTCGCCAATCGGCAACCCGGGACCGTACTGGCACGTGCCGTGCCATATCGACGGCGACGATCTGGTCATGCGGCTTTACCCGCAAGTACTGCGGACGAAGTGGCTGCTGACCATCCGGCAAGCGGTCGAGGAAGCCTACAGGAGCACGGCGCCATGACCGACCTCATAGCCCGTCTTGAAGCGGCTACGGAAGGCTCGCGGGAACTAGATTATCTGATCCACTGCGCTCTCGGCTGGATCGATCACGACCAGGGGGGCTGGACACGCGGGGATGAGACTACGGGCGAGGGCTGGCCAGCCTATACCTCGTCGCTCGATGCCGCGCTTGCCTTGGCTGGCGAGCGTGCCTATCCCGTGCTTCTGGAAGCCATGGCAATGGCAGCGGCGCACGTCCTAAGCTTCAACGGTAAGGACAGTGACATCGTGAACGCCCTACCGCGCTTCATTGCCATAACTGCCCTGCGGGCCGAGGAGAATAGCTGATGCGCTACCGTATCGTGGCCAAGGATGGCAGTGATACCGACCCCGCAGAGGATGCGGAATTCGTGGACGCGCTGGCGAGGGAGTTAGCCAAAAACGCATCGTTGTTCGGCAACAATTTGCGGCGCTTTGCCAAAGCCCTCCTGCGCTCGCCCCTGCTACGGGGGGAGTGATGCGGATAGCGGCGAAGGCGTTGGAGCTGTAGGAGGGGAAATGAAACACGGTATGCCTCAATCGATTAAGACTATTCGAGAGATAGCTGGCCGCACCGGGCGTGCCGAACTGGCTAAAGAAAACAGGCGATTACGCGCAGCCCTCAATGATCTAATCAATATGGCTGATGGATGGTTTTACGGGCCGCTACAAGGCCACAAATGGCCGTATGGTTTTGAAGAGCCGGCTCCACTCCTACGAGCGCGCGCCGTAATGGTAGGCGACATGCGCCGCTCGTACTGGATTAAAAAAAGCGTGCTCGCATCAATAGCAGTACGAAAGCGACTGCGACGGACCCCCATGAAAGTTCGCCATGTCGTAGCCGGTCTGTGGATTTTCGCGTTTGGGATGATCGGCGCAATGATTGGTCATGACACCGGATGGTGGGAGGCTGAAACCGCGCTCAACACTGCGGTTGCGGCCTTCGGTGGACATATGGCGGGCGGGGCTATGATGTGGGCTCGCATCATATTTGACCGGTTCGGGATCAGGTAGCAGTACACTCGTACCAGCCGGGAACCGCTACGCCCCTAGAACCGCAGATTGTACGGGTCTTTGTTGTCCGCGCGAACGCCGCTAAAGCCGGTCGCGCTCGGCGTTGAGGTACAGATAGTTCACCGTGTTCTCCCACTGCGCCGAGGTGAGACGACCCGACAGGGCCTCGCCCCACGGCGCTAGATAGGACCGCGCCTCCGCCTTGCTCAGGTAATCGAGATCCGTCACCGAATGACCGATCCGGTTGGACCCGCCGCCGCCGAAAATGCACAGCAGCGGCGGCACGACACCGCGGATGCCGTCACGGTAGATATTGCGGGCTTCGGTCGTGTAATCGTCCGCGCTGGCCTCGGGATAGCGCGCGGGCGGCTGTTCGCCGACCGACCCGACATACATGACCGGCTCGTGGTTGGATATGCCGCCCATGAGGACGCAGGGCAGCATATGGTGGCAGGTGAAGTACCATGGGTAATGCCAGTCCTCCCCGATATGGAACATGCGCGGCTTGAGAACCGGATGCTTGCGAAACCTGAAGAATGCAGCGTCCGGCCAGCCGCCGGGCCCGGGATCGACGCAGCCGAGCCCGGTATTCCCGCTGCCGTAGTTGATGCCCGAGTAATAGAGGCGCTTTTTGTATCCCGTGACGCCGTTTTCGTCCTGATCGAAAAACACGAACGGCATCGCCGTCGATGTCTGCGGCGGCTGGCGCAGCTCGCCGTCTTCCCAGAAGGCAAACCGGTCGGTCATGACGATCACCGATGACGAGGTGCCGGGGACACCGCCGTTCTGCTGCACGCGGCACCACGCCGCGCCGTCGATGTCATGGAGCTTCGACACCGCCTCTCCGATCTCCCACAGGCCGGTTGCGTTGACGAAATACGCCTTGACGCCCCGCGAGCGGGGATGGTGGCAGGTCGCCACGCTCTTCGGCCTGTCGGCCGGAAATTCGCTGACGATGCGCCGTTGCGAGCGCGACAGGACCGCGATGCGATTGCCGCCGTAATGAGCGACCCAATAGAGGTCGTGATCGTCGGGGTCCTGCCAGATGTCACGGGCGTCGAACAGGTTCGGATAACCGGATTCATCGGCCCCCGCCAGAACCTTTTCACCGCGCGCGATGCGCTCGCGCAGACCGAACTCCCGCCACAGCGTATGGTCGGTCTGCCGGCCGACCGATCTGGCGCCGTACCAGATCGCGCTGTCGAAATCGATGCCGAAGTCGAAGACGGTGCCATCGTTGAGAATGCCAACCCAGTCCTTGCCCGGCCCGTGATTGCGGGCGAACGTCGCCCAGCCCAGCGCCATCAGCCGCACGTTGCGGGCACCGTCGAAGCATGGCGAGGCGCCGACGGCATGCGGCGCATTGTCCACGTCGCTGGTAATCTGCGGGTTCCATTGCTGGATGAAGTTATCGCCCTGGAGATTCCGCGCCTCGTACTGCGTCGTCAGGTAAAGCGCGGTCGGCGTACCGTGCGCCGTCCACCAGCCGTCGCGCAGCGCCGCGCGGTCGGCCTCGGTCTTCGGCGCACGGAGATCGGTCAGTCTCAGGGGCGCGGGGCGGGGCTCCCGTAGCGGTACCCAGACATGCGCAGCGGAGCCGTGACGCCGCCCATGAGACAGTGCGCCGTGAACCGGCAGGCGGGCGGCTGTCACAGGTTCGCCGGTAGCGTTGATGAAGGTCTGCGACCACGACATCAGCCCGAGGGACGGCTCGGGGATGCACTCTGCGGCATAGTGACCCCGTGGCAGGGCGTCGAAGTCGATGACATTGGACGGCTGCGCCCGGCCGTTGAGGCGGATCGTGCATTTGGCGGCGTCCACCGGCCTGGCGGCGCGGCCGTCCTCACCGATCTCCAATGTCGTTGTGCCGTTGACCCGGCTGCCGTGCGGCAACACGAAGCTGGCATAGGCGGAACCGGATGCCTCGGGCGTGTCGAGACCGAAGAACTGTATCCCCTCCGGGCCGGCATCGAGCGGGGCGGGCTGTGGCTGGGGGGTGGGCGGGTGTTCGCGGCCGTCTCCCGGCTCCGGAGCGGGCGCGGGAGCGTCGTCTTCGACGGGGGCCTGTCCGTTGCCTTCGTCGCCTTCGTGCTCGTCAGCGGGCGGCTGCGGCGGTTCTGTGGCCAGTCTGCGCTGGATTTCCTCCACCGCGAACGCGAGGCCGGTTACGTCGGCTTCGATCTTGTCCACACGCGCCGTCCCCTTGTCGCGAAAGCCGTCGATTTCGGGCTTGGTGTAGAACTCGTCGGGCGGAAGCTTGACTGGCATGAATTGAACCTATGTTGGAGTGACAGGCCGAAAGCGCAAAATCGCAAACAAGCACTTTTTTCAACTATTTTCGCTAGCGATTATAACAGCTTATTTTTTTCTTGACACGGAAAACCGCCGTTTTCGCCATTTTCCGGAATCGCGTATGTTATAATAGTGTGTCGGAAGCGATTTCGACTGCTGTTTGACATCGTTGATATTGGAGGATGAAATGAGCCGAGAGGCTGGTTTATGGGACCGTCTTGTCAACGACAAGTGGCCCCAACCCGTACCGCTTCCCACCGAGGCAGAAGCCATCGCCGGAGCCAGGCGGCTGTTCCGCAAGGCGACGGGGCGGGCATGGCGGGGGCGGGTGCGGATCGCCAGCGGCAACCGCCACACCTGGGTTCGGCGCGGCGTGCTGTACGTCAACCCGACCTACCGATGGCGGCCGGGCTGGCCGGGGATCGTTCACGGTATCGCGCACTACGCGCATTACCTCAAGCACCCGGACGATCCGCCGCACTCCGACCGGCAGGCGTACACGGAACGCGACCTCGTGGATTACGTGCTGGCGCAGGGCTGGCTCGACGGGAAACTGAAACGACCCGCGACCACAAAACCAAAGCGCGATCCGGTGAAGGACCGATACCAGCGCATCCTCGCCCGCGAGAAGACTTGGGAGTCGAAACTCAAACGGGCGGAGAACGCGCTGGCAAAGGTCCGCAGGGAGCGTCGAGAGTACGAGCGCCGTCACGGAGACCGCATCCTAGCATGACACTACGCCCCGCGCGACTCCGGTTGTGCGGGGCTTTCCTTTACTGGCATTAACAGAACTCCGGTAAAATTGCCTATCGACATTGAGGACCGATGGCCCTACAATCAGGATGTTGCACAGGGCAATGGTGCCCGCCTGAGAAGGAGAATGACATGCATACACCGGGACCTTGGCGAGCAGGCATCCCCAGCGATGGCCTGCATGTAACACTGGTCGAAACTCCCGACGGGAAGCCTGTTGCGCGGGCTGACTTCGGACGGGACGAATGCAGCGCCAACGCCCGCCTCATGGCAGCGGCACCGGAGCTGCTGGCACTCTGCAAGCGCGCCCTCGCCATCGAGACTTCGGTGACGCAAGGACAGGAACGCGAGTTGCGCGAGGGCTTCGCAAACGATCTGCGCGCCGCCATCGCCAAAGCCAATGACGCCTGACGAATTCCGGGCCGGGCGTCATGAGCTCGGCCTGTCCACCAATGCGTGCGCCCGTCTGTTCGAGGTTTCGGACGGCCGCACCATCCGGCGATGGGAGTCGGGAGAGAGAGACATCCCCGGCCCCGCGAAAGTGTTGATGCGCTGGCTTGTCACGGGAAAGAAACCGAGGCCAACGTAAACTGGCATTCTCGGGTATCCTGTGGTTTAATGGGATGGGGTTGCGGCAGTATGGTTTGATGCCCATACGGATAGTCGCCTTAGCGGGTAGCCTCATGTTCTCATGCGGTCCGGAAGGAAAGACGTTGGCCGCCTCATCACCGGCCCGCAACCCCGCCCATGCACGATAGTCAATTGCAATCACGCATTATGCGCGATAGAATCTCTTGGGGTTGCAAACCCGGGGTCGGGGTGCGAGAACAGGATTGTGGATGCGTGGACGGCTGATCACCGCCCCATGGTCTGAACGCCCGTCAGTCACCCCGGCCCGCAACCCCTACAGCCCGCCCGTCAGTATCGTCCCCGCCGCGCCGCGTATCGTCAGCAGACGGCTGATTAATGGAGAATCAAGCGCAAGCGGCGCGCACGCCTGCCTCAGGGCCACGTCGTCACCCGATACTGCCCGGCGTGCGTTACGGGCCAATTGAAACGCCGATATCGCGCCCGTGACTTCCAGCGTCTCGCCCTCTACAGGTGTAAGCCGCTTTTCGAGATAGGCGTAGCACTGTACGGCCAGTACGTCGCCGGCCTTCTCCGCCAGTGTCTTCGCGGCCTTGGCATCGGCTGCGGTGAATGTCCGGAGCTCGTCGAGAGACGAGTCCTCGGGTATGCCGGCGCAGGCCGATAGCATGAGGGCGGCGGCGATGGCGAGTAGACGAATGGTTTGCATGGGATGATCCTTTGTGATAATCGTTTGTCTGCATGCAACTGTCGCCCTGTTCGCGCCGAAGCCCCGCGTCCCACGCGGGGTATGCGGTAGACGCCACGGGGAGCCAAGGGAGCGGCGGTTTCTCCGGAGACCGCCGTTCTCATTGTGGGCTTGAGCGGTTCACCTGTTTGTGGTTTAATGATGGCCTCGGACTTGCAAAGTCCCGTGCATCGAGCGTTCTGCCAATGAGACGGCGGTTCTCACGAGCCGCCGTTTCTCATTCAGCGACTCAGCCACAATGCGATAGGCCCGATTTCAATGCAGATACCGCGGCGACCGGGAGGCATCCGGCACCATGTCGGCCAGCACCAATACGACCAGTCGATATCGTATGCCCGCAGTCTCACCTCACCCCCGCCCTCAACGCCGCTTCACATGCACGGCCGAGCCGTCTTGCCGGTAAAGTACTTCTGGTGCACTTCGACGGGCACACGCAACCAGCGCGCAACTCGCATCACCATCCGTAAACGAAAGCGTCGAAACGTTGTCAGTCTCATGAATTCACTCCTTCGGTTTGATATGCACGGCCGATCTGGTCAGCAGCCGCACCAGTATGTTGAGCGCGTTGACGACCACGACGGCCCCGGCAGCGACGGACGCCTGTTCCTCGGGCGTCATGTTGAGGTCGAGCCCGAACACCGTCCCCAGCGTCGCGGCGGTCGAGACGGCGTTGAGCCAGAAGGTTTTCGAGGCGAATAGCGATTTGCTCTGCAATGTCGTATCTCCTACGAAAAGATGATCATCCCCCCGAGCAATCCGACTATCGCCCCCAACATGAAGTACATGAAGAAAGCGAAATACAGGTCGGACTTCGGTAGCGTGATCCTGCCCATGTCGTATCTCCGGGTTGCCTTCACGGTGGGGCCGCCAGTGACGACGGCCCCGGTGGTGAGCAGTCAGGCGGTGGCTTCGGTTGCGGGTTTGCACGGTGCATCGGACAGCCCCCACGCCTGCCGCATTGTGGGGTACTTGATCCGCTCATCACCGAGCGAATAGCCGAGCCGCTGGTGTTCGTCCTTGCACAGCGCGTAACCGACCTCATAGGCGATGTCCGCGTTATCGAACTCGCCCTTGGTCTCGACGCCGGCAGAACCGCCATCGCCTTCATTGTGGTAACGGGTCACGATGTAGCGGGTGACCGGGCGCACCCGGTATTCGATCTTGTCCATGCTTCACTCCTGCCTCCGCGGAGGCGCTTGATTACCGCTCGAACCGGAGCGGCCACGGACCCGCAAGGGACGGATGGGGTTGCCTTCACAAAGCGGTGTGGTATGATCGGGACGGGTTGCAGGACAGCACGGCGGACGCGCCGGCAAGGGTAACAAGCCTCATGGGCGAAATCGCTTTCTAGCGCCCGCAACCCCCCTACCAGTCGAACCCGACCGCGCTACCGCCCCAGCACGTAGGCCATGACCAGCGCCAGTATCGTCACGGCGACTCCGCCGACCGCGCCGAACAGCGCCGACCGGCCCGATGCATAGGACTGGTTCTTCTCCAGCGAGCCGAGCCGGCGGTCGATATCCTCCTTGGTCGGAATGGTTTTCAGCGCCGCCGCTGTCGCATCCTTCATCGCATCGAGCTGCGCGGTAACGAGGCGGTCCAGCGCCTCTATCTTTGACTCCAGGTACTCGCGCTGGGATACGTCGGTCATAGCCCCAGCTTCACCTTGATCCCTTCCCACAACGCGGAAATCGCGGCCAGCACGGCGACGCTGATGACCGCGAACCAGAACCGCCGGCGTGCCGTATCCCGCCACTCCCTGATCTCGCGCGCGGCGATCAGGTCGGCCCGCATCCGGTTGACGCTTTCCTGCGAGTCGATATCGATCCCCAGCAGGCGAAGCGTCTCGCGCACGGTCTCACGCACGAGATGCTCGATCTCGTCCGGGGTCATCACGCCGCCATCCTTTCCACGGCCTCGTAATGCAGCCGATAGACGCCGTTGCGGTAGACGACGTGCCAGCCCGGCTTCAGGGCCTTGCGGACATGGGAGATCAGCACCCGGACAAGTGAGTGCGCCGAGATCGGCCCGCCATCGCACCGACCGCCCCAGAGCTGGTCTATGATCCTGTCCGTCGTGACACAGGGCCGGTCGATCAACTCCCTGAGCACGATACAGGCTTGCAGGCGAAGGCCGGGGTAGGCAACTTCGGACAGCATCATGACGGCCTCACGGAACGTGCTTCCATGACTTCCGCTTTACGGCCATTGCGATGTTCTGGAGAGCAACACCGTACTGGCGGGCGAGCGTTTCATATGTCACGCCCCCCGCCTCATAGAGGTCGCGGATTTGCCGGACTATTTCGTCAGTCAGCCTTGCATTACAATTGGCCTCGCCACGCGCGCTGTGCCCGTTGCGAACCATGTCTCGCATGTTGCCGGCATGGGTTGTATAGCGAAGGTTGCGCCAGTAATTGTTGTCCTGATCATCGTCCCAATGTGCGACTACGGCTTCAGGGAACGGCTTAGGACCAAGGAACGCCTCCGCTACCAGGCGGCCGACCTCTACGCTTAACTTTCGCCCATCTTTGAGGAAGGTATGCCTGATCCGGCCGTTACGGCGGCGCGATGGTTTGCGAATCCTGCCAACCGTTGTACGACGGCCACGAGTGGCACGGCGAACATCGCCATACTCGCTAACTTCGTAATCAGGAAAGCTTGGGATTGACCGCCACTCGACGGCATTCTTATCTTGGGAATCAGCCATCTCGGCCTCCATGCAGGTTGGGCTGGTTAGGGCCGGTGGCGGTGTTAGCGCACTGCCATCGGCTCGCTTATTGTATCCGTTCACGCTCTGTTTTCCAATAAATTGTACCTTCATGAAGGCTGCCCCGAGCGCTTGACCGAGTACGCCTCCCAATCCTGCCCGGCACCGAATACACAGGTGGCGGTATTGGGATTGGTCACGATCAGCGTCCACGTCCGGCCGTCCGGCGACATCAGGATTTCGACCAGATTGCCGTCGCTCGTACCCTGCGCCACTACGACTTCGCCGAACTGGCGCTTGAGCTCCTTCACCAAGGCGTCGCGGGGCATGCAGGGTATGTACGCCTGCGGCCATGCCGGGAATGACAGGCCGATCACCAGCCCGAGGATGACTAAGAATAAAAGCCGGGGTAACGTTCGCATCGCCTCGTCTCCTTGTGTGCGCATGGGGTCGAGGAAGCCGCCGTCATCTCTCTGGCGGCGACGGTGCTCCCGGCTGCCTGCGGGTGGCCGGGGGCGCTGGGTTGACAATCTGCGGTTGAGGATTAACGTCTATGCATGGATACGGACGGCGGCGCATGGCTCGGCCTGATCCTGATCGCGATAGCCTATCTCGCCTTGCGCGGGGTTCTTGCGACAGCGTTCGATATCTGGGCGCTCATTAGCCTCGTTGCGCCTTGACGGCATCGATATCGGCCCTGGTCGCCACGCCCCGCGCGATCAGGAGCTGCTCGATTTCTTCCGGGGACAGCGCCGGCTCGGGGATCGGTTCCGGCTCCTTGGGATTGGCGACCAGCCGCCCGCCCTCGACCCGCCAGTGCGGCCAGCGCGTGCCGGCATCGTCGGACACGAATCCCCCATGTATGGCAACATGCGCTTCCGCTTCGGCCTCCGTTGCGAAGGCCGTGTACTTGGCGACCCGATCTCCGTTCGTTTTCACGACCGCGATGAACATGGTTCCTCCGTTCGATGACCAATGAACACAAAGGCCTCGCCCTCACAGGGCAGCACCGTGTCGAATTCAATCCTTATCCGATCCGTCCCAAGGCCGGAGAAATCGATTGTCGTGGAGCAGTCGATTGTCGTTTCGACCATGGCGTCACTCGTAGCTGATATTGACGGACCCGGCGTCGAAGGCATCGCCAGCGGTATCCAGAAGCTGGATGCGGTCAAGAACACCGTCGAGGGACTTGCTTCCACCCGCGACAACAATGGCGGTTGTCCCGCGCTCTCCGGTGAAGGTCGCGACCCAGGTATTGTTGGCCGCGTCCTTTAAATCGAGCACGAGTTTGCCGCTGAGTGCCAGAGATTCCGAGCCGCTGAAAATCCCGAACCCGTCCGTGCGGTTGGTCGCCACTGTCGCCGCACTGTGCGCGACCACCGCCGTCGTGCTGTCGTACCCCGTCGTCTCGTACCCACCCGAGTCGCCGATCTGGACCAGGTAGTGGTCGGTATCGTCGAGGCTGACGTTCTCGAACATCAGCGTAATGCGCTGGGTACCGGCGGGGATGCCGGTGAACTCGACGCCGTTCCCCGAAGTCGTGGCCTGTTCGGTGCCGAGCGTGAGCGCCTGCGGTGCCTCGATAGCGCCAATGCTGTAGAACGTGCTCCCGGTACCGCGCACGCTCGCGCTTTCGTCCGGCTCAAGCGTCAGCGTGTCTTCGCCGTCTATCCCGTCCGCCGGGCTGTTGGAAGTCGCGAGTGTCGCGTCCCCTGATGCACCAATGTTCCGGATATCGACGCCGAAATCGTCGCCCAAGGTCGCGGCGTCACCGAATGTCAGCGTCAGCCCGGCGGGGGAATTTCCACTGCCGTCGGCCAGAATGAGCTTGCCGTTGTCGTGAACGGTAATCGTGTAATCGTCCGTCACCGACAGCACGCCGGGGCGGATGAGCTCGGCTATCGGGTGCCACTTCGTTCCATCGCACCTGTACGTCGCCGCCTCGTCGGGACGAAGGCGTTTCACAAGCGCGGCGGCGTCGTCATCGATATCGACCGTACCCGTGGCGCCGTCATTCCTGACCGTGACAACAAAGCCATCGCCGGCCGTCGCTTCGGCAAGAAGCGTGTACGTCAGAGTGGCAGGTGAATTTCCCGAGGCATCGGCATCGATGACCTTGCCGTCATCGGCCGCGACCTGGTTGTCATCGGTCGTGATCGCCCGGACGAGTCCGGACTTCGTGCCCCAGCCGCCCGCCCCAAAGATGGCCTCCCAATCGTCTTCTGTTGGCGTCGCGATGATCGTCTTCGTGCCAGCCGAAAACGAGACCTTGTTGTCACTGTTGCTGGACCCCTCGACGGTATCGCGCTGGAACGTGTGCGGCGACCCGGAGACGAACGTGCCCTTGCCGAATTCGAATTCGGTCGGGTTATCGGGATCGTCCACGATCAGGTACGAGATTTCATCGTCCTGATCGCTAAAGCGGTCGGCGAACGCGCGGAAGCCGGTCGGGGCGCCGTTTAAATCGAAATCGCCAGTGCCGGTCGTATCACTGCTTTCTTTGATCCTGCTACCGAATCGCGCCATGCGGGATGCTCCGTCAAACGGGATGGTCCGGCGTCTCGCGACGCTGGAAAACTGTTGTGTTTGATTTTAGATCAGAGAGCGGGAGGCGGATGACCGTGACCCGCCGTGCCCCACCGTGCCGTAGCTCACCGAGCCGTGACTCGCCTTGCCTGCCACGACAACCAACTTTATCACAGGCTCTCGCGGATCGCGAATGCCTTCATGTAAAGCTGCTGGCTCAATAGTCGATGTCTGATCGGCGTCGAGTCCCGCAGCCTTCCGACTACGGTCTCCCGCGCGAAGCTGTCGGGATCGAGGCAGAACAGGATTTGTCCAGAAGTCCCCGCAATTCTTTGCAGCTCGCGAACCGAATCGCGTTCGTCTTCATCGAGTGCCTCAAGGCCGACCGCGTACAGCCTCTGTTTCGGGCGGGGATCGACGTACTCGGCACCCGACCTCTCCGCTACATGCGTAATGCTGAGGTCGCCCCATGCGTCGTCATACCCACCGACAACGTCGTAGGTCGGCGTGAACTTCTCCCCTGCCCACATTCGCCCGATATCGACGAAGCTCAGCCCCGTGATGCCGGAGAAAGTGAACCGGACATACCTCGCCGTTACGGTCGCGACGTGAAGGTGATAGCCGTAACCATCTACAGCCCCTATCGCGATGGCTGTTGAATCGTAGGCCGCCCCGGTTCCCGGCGTCCCGCCATCGGCATCGCACTGCCACTGTATGTTTCCCGAGGTCGGGAAATCAGTGTCTCTCGGGAAAGCCAGTGCAAGAACCTCGATGCTCTTGTTGGACCCGAAATCCGCCTGCGCCCATCCGGTGATGGAAGACAGTCTCAGCCGTTTCCCAATGATCGTATCGGCAAGGTTGGACGGTGCGAGGTCGCCCGCATGACCGGAGGAAGACAGGACGGCCGCCGACAGATCGACGTGGTTGACCCATGAAAACAGCGCCGTCATCTAAAACACGCTCACCATTTCGTGACAGTACTCAAGGAATGCATTATAATACCGCCTTCCGATGGAGTGCCCCATGAAAGAAAACAGAAACTGCGAATACTGTGGTAACACCTATACCGTTACGCGCCGAGCTCCCACCAAGTATTGTTCGCGTGCCTGTTCCGGTGCCGCGCGTACAATGTCCTGCTTCCGCGCATGCCCTTGGTGTTCCAAATCATTCAAACCAAAGCACACAGCCCAACGTTGTTGTTCGCGCTCATGCGGGCGGTTTTTTTGTCTAAAGAATTACGATCCACACAAGGCTGCTATAGATCGCTTTTGGGCGAGCGTAAGGAAAAGCCCGTCCGGCTGCTGGCTTTGGACTGGCGCCGTCAGGGGCGATGGCTACGGCGCTGTCTGGAACGGGAATCGACAGATCGGCGCGCACCGGTTTTCATATCAGATTCACTATGGTGATATCCCAGACACTTTGTGGACTCTTCATCGGTGCGATACGCCGTTGTGCGTCAACCCCAATCATCTTTATCTCGGGGACTCTTCACAAAACCAACGCGACCGATGGGAACGCACGGGTTTGCGGAAAACCGCCTCCTAGCCCCAGAGCCTCATCTCAACTGTGTCGCCTCTGCCGTCCGCGCGTTCGGCTATCCCGACCACGACAAGCCGTTTCCCGTTCTGCAATCCGTAGCGCGGCCACGTCACGTGCGCGATCTTTTGAAGGTCCAGCTTGTAGCCAATGCGTTTAACTACTGCCCGGAATATCCGCCTGTCGGGTGAATGCAGCTCCCTCAGATAAGACGCCAGCGTGTCGGCACCGGATTCGCTTTCGTACAGCCCTGTAAGCGGAGGCGGATCGAGCGCCTGTAAATGCCGGACTCTCGTCACAGCATCCGAAGCCGTGACGACGCTAAAGGGCTCGGTCAGGAACTGCCGCCTTGAGGCCGTAACCGAAGTCGCCAAATCCTCTCCCCGCTGGACTGTCCAGTTTGGCTTATACCCGACACGCTGTCGCCATCTCGGGACCGGCGTCGCCTCGGGCGTAAGCGCGAGAATGTCGTACTGGTCCAGACGGATGTTGGGCGAACGATTCTCCGGTGCGCCAAGTCTCCCCGCCCGCACCTTCCCATCGCGCCCGGAACCCCACCACGCGCCGACCGCGCCCATCAATCTGGTGAGGACCTCCGCCGTGGTCGGCGTCTCATTAGGGTTGATGTAGATTCCCATCTCGCCCGCTATCGAAGCAGCACCCGCGAAGGATGCGGTATCGATCCACATTCCCGAAAGCCCGTGCCGGTCTTTGAGAATGCGAAGGGCTATCGTATCCAGCGTGTCGATGTAGGACGGGTCCGCGTCCCCCCGTGTATCGCACGTCACGAGTCCATCGGGCAGTGCCCCGAGCTTGAACATGCTTACCGCCAGAGACGTTGCGTACTCGCCCGGAGACACGCCTTCCGCAACCAGCGCCGCATACGATGCTACATCGGTTCCCGAATCCGTGAGCGTCGCGCCGCGGTCGAATACATCGTCAAGCGCGAAGCTCTCGCCATCGTGCCAGTGATAGACCAGATTCGCGGGATCGATCAGGACAGGGGTTATGTTCCGGGTCCGTCCGAAGTTCAACGGCTTGGGCTTGCCCTTGATCTCGTCCGTCCCTTCCACCCCCCCGGTGCCGGCGTACAGGGTTTCCTGCAAGGGTGTGTCAAGAGAGTAGAGCCTGTCCCGGAGACCTATCCGAACTCTGGTTGACTCGCCTTCCCATCCCGTCCCCAGCACGTCGAGTATGGCCCGGAATTCGTTATACGCGCCCATGTAGGGACCGAACAGAACCCTTACTCTCCGACCGTCCACGGCGTAGGATTGGAGAATGGCGTCCAGTCCTCCGTCGCCGTTTGCGATCTCGAGTTCGCCGAACTGCCGTCTTGCCCGTCTTTCTTCTTCCGGCAGGATCGGCATTGCTCTTGTGAGATCGAGCGGGACGTTGACCCGGCCTTCGAAGAACACGTTGGGATGATCGGAATCGGTGGGGTCTCCGGTCCAGTGTCTGTCGGCATAACGCAGCGTCACCTGCCCGACGCTGGTTCCCCCGCCCTTGGGGACCGTGGACAGCGGAATCTCGGTCAGCGTCGCAAGTCCACCGGACCTCGCCTCTCCGCCGATATACGCCGATATCTCGACCAGATATTGTCCGTTGCCATCGGGCGCGAGAATCGCTTCCTCGAATCCAGCGGGGAACGGGGCCGGTCCCGGTGCCGTCGTCATCGGTACCGTGGACACCGGAAACGCAGACGGCATCATGCCGCTAACGCCTGTCGTATCTGCCGGAACTCGTTTCGCAATGCGTCTAGCCCGGCTTCGATATCGGCCAGACTCGACCCGCCCGAAAGCGCCTCCGTCTGCTGCTGCGTCGCCGCGACCTGTGCGTCGAAGAATTCATCGCTCGTCAGCGTCTCACCGAGACTTGCAAGAGAAGATCGCACGAAGCCGTCGATACCCTGAAAATCGACGGTGGACGCGAAGTGACTGCGGCTTACTCCAATCAGGGATTGTGCGGTCTGTAGCAGAGAGCCGGTCATCCCGACTTCGCCGCCCCTGACACGGCCGAGGAGATTCCCGAACTGCGATTGTGCCGCGCTTATCTGATCCGCCGGGGACGCGAACTGCAATTCGGACGTGCGGAGAAAGCCGGCTATCGTCTCCGCTGCGGCGATGAACGGTGCCCGGAATTGCAGAGACACCGCCTGCCGTTCGCGCTCACGCGCGGCGTTGACCTGATCCAGCGACAGCCCCAGAGAGCGCGCACGATCCGTCATTTCCGCGAACCGCTGATCGACGGCCGCCATCGCCTGATCGAAGGCCGATACCGTGTTCGTCATGCCGGCAATGGACTGCGCGAATTCGAGATCGGAAACAAACGCCTCCAGCGTCTTTGCCCGCGTGTTCCGGATGGCCGCGGCGATCTCGGGCGCAATCCCCTGCGGATCGCCGTGGCGGAACGTCTTGATCACCAAGTCGGCTATGGCCGCTTGCGCGTCCTCACCGAATGTCGTGATCCGGAATCCTTCGGCGCCCGAGCTGCCGCCCTCGCGCAGATGCAGCCCGGTGCGGATGCCGCCCTGACTCGCGAAGCTCTCAAGGTTCAAGAGCAGCGAGCGTCCAAACGTCGTGCCGCCGAGCCGGCCCAGAAGCGTGTTGATGTCCTCGACCGTCTGCCGGACGGTAGAGGCGATGCCGGACGGGTCGAAGCCGTTGTCACCGCCCGAGCCCCAGAACCGCGCCATCGCCCCGCGATCGACTCGGAATGTCGCGCCGCCGGCCGGGCCAACCGACGTACCGCCGCCGAACAGCCCGCCGAGCAACCCGCCGCCGGCGCCGCCAATCAGGCCGCCGAGGATAGTCCCTATACCGGGCACAATCGAGCCAATGATTGCGCCCGCCACGGCACCGCCTGCGGAGCCGATCATACCGCCGGTCTCGTTGCCGCCGACCAGAGAATTGAGCAGCGTCCCGGCGCCGAAGCCGAGTCCGGCACCGCCGAGGACCGAGGTAAGCGGTGCCGTGCTTAAGCTGCCCACAGCCGACGTGCCGACCTGTTGCGCGGCGGCGAAGCTTCCCGCTGCCGGACCGGCACCGCCCGCGAAGCCGCCGAATCCGAGGGACGCCCCGAACGAATTGATCCCGCCGGCCAGTGACGTGCCGATCCCGGAGAACGTGTTGCCGAACAGCCCGGCATTGTTGGCCATGCCGCCAAGCGACAGCAGGCTCCCGGCGTCGAAGCCGCCGCCGCCCGACACACCGCCGCCACCGACCAGCCCGCCGCCTCCGAACAGGCTGCTGGCGCCTGCCGCCGTCCCGGACATACCGAGCGCGCCACCCGCACCACCGAGCACCGCGCGCATGAGGTTGGCGGATGCGATTTCGGCGGCCATGCGGATGAAGATGCGCTTCACCGCTGCCGCGAGGTCTGAAAAACTGTTGACCCCACCGCTGAAGATGCTTTCGAACATATCGGTGAAGCTGTCCTGAATGCCGCGTATGGCGTTCTTGAACGGCTCAAGGAACAGTTCGCGGTTTTCCGTCGCCTGTTCCAACTCGGCATTTGTCTCAGCGATGCGCTTGGTAAGTTCGATTTCCTCGCGAGCGGCTTTCGAGGTCAGGTCGATGCCCTCGCGCTGAAGTTCAAGCTGCTTTTCCAGAATGGCAACAGCGACCGTGCGCTCGCGAGTAGTCGCACCGATTAGCTGTGCCTCCTTGCTCAGTACGGTCAATCGGTCGCGACCTTCGTCGATACGGTTTTGCTGCGCGATTGCCTTGTTGAGCTTTGCGCGTTCGGCAACAAGCTTGCGGATTTCGAAGGCTGCCTCAGCATTCGCCTTAGTGACTTTTTTAGTCTCGTCTATACCTGCCGCCTTAACTGCGTTCTCCTGCTCCATGACCAGAACAAAGTCCCGCCCCGCCGCCGCCGACAATTTCGTCATTTCCGCGAGACCGCGAAGCTGACCTACTTCCAGCTTGAGGTTCTTGATGAAATCAGTGGTTTTTACAGAGGCACTGCTCGTTGTCTTGCCGACCGTGGCGAGACCCTTCGCGCCCGCCTCTGCCGCCTTCTTCAGTTCGTCCAGCCGCTTCGTAAGCGCCGCCGCTTCCTTTTCGAGCTGCGCGATCTCGGTATTGACGAGACCGGCCCGCATTGAGCCCCGCCGCGCACCCGCCGCCTGATTGGCGCGCAACGTCGTGAGTCGGTCGTTAATCGCGCCCAGCCGTTCCTGCAATTCTTCGAGTCCCTCCGCCGCCGGCTTGAGGGTCAGGAACGCCACTCCAAGAGCGGCCACGGCACCGGCCAGACGAAGGGCCGGGTTAGCGGCCATCACGACGTTCAAAGCCCCCTGCGCGGCGGCTGCGCTGCGGAGCGATACCGCGAAGGTGACGACGGCGCCGGCGACAGCCGCGAACATCGTGCCGGCTTTCAGCGCGATCAGCGAGACCAGCACGAATTGGATTTCTTCGAGATTGCGGGCGACGAACTTACCGGCTTCAGCGACGGCTTTCATGGATGCGCCGACTATCTCGCCGAAGTTCCGCCCGGCCGCAGCCGCCGCTTCGAGATTATCGTCGGTCAGCCTCAGCGACTCGATGAGCTGCTGAAGTATCGCGGTGTTGAACGTGGTACCGAAGACCGAACGCAGGGCTTCGAGGTTATCGCCGGCCTTGGCGGCGGCGGCGATAAGGGAGTCGCTCATAACCGCGCCCAGCCGCTCCGCCTGATCGCCCATTGCCCGGAGCCCGGCGGCGCCGCCCGACAGCATCGGGATAAGCTCGATGCCTTGACGGCCGAACGCGGCATAAGCAATACGCGCCCGTTCCGCGCTATCCGTGGTCGCCGCGATCTGGTTGGAGATATCCGCGAGCGCGGCCGTAGGGGTGGCGAGGTTGATGCCGAGTTCCCTGGCAACGTCCTTGAACGAACCCGTTCCCTGCCGGGCCTCGCCGACGCGGCGAACGAAGCGTTCCAGCGACGATTCCAGCGCCTGCATGCCTACGCCGGTCTGGCCGGCCGCGAATTGCATCCGCTGGAATTCGCGCGTCGCGATTCCGATGCGCTGCGCAACGTCGTCGATGGCCCCGGCCGTATCGAGCGCGGATTTGGCGAACCGCGAAAACTGCCTGACCGCCAAGGCCCCGGCCAGCGCCACGACCGCGCCACGAAGCTGCGAGACCTGCCGATTGACGTTATTCGCCGCGCGCTGGACATCCCGCATGGCAAGGCGCATCTTGGTCGCGCCTCTTTGCAACTCGCTCGTGGCCTTGCCGATATCGCGCCGGAATGCTGCCGATTCCAGCGCGAGGTCCATGACGACGCCGCCGATATTTGCGGCCATCAGCGCACCTTCCTAACCGGACTTCCGCGAGACAGTTTTTGCACGATGCTCTTGAGGTTCCTTGCGAGAGCGACGGCGCCGGCCTTGATAGACTCTTCCCCCTGACTGTCCAGCGCGGGCCTTAGATGCGGCTTGGCCGACATCTTTACCGTGCCGAATTCCAGAAGATGCGAAAGACGACTCCACGGCGATTTGACGCCTATGTGACCGACGCGGCGGGTGTCGCCACCGCGTTTCTTGTCGAGCGTGAACGCTATCGCGGCGGCGTATTTCCCCGTTCGCTTGCGGGCGAGGCGCTGCGCTTCCGCGACAATCGGCCGGGCCATCGCCCGCAACGTGGCATCGCCAGCCTGTTCGGCGAGTTCGGGGCCAAGCTTTTTCAGCGCCCGGTCTACTTCCTTCAATCCCCTGATGGTGACACTGACCTTGCCGACCATTACGGTTCCAACTCAGAAGGCGGTGCTTTCCCGGTCAGCGATCCGATATTTGCCATTAAGCGGGTTCCCGGCTAGTATTTGTGTTCTTTGACAGGGAGCAAGCCATGACAAACGAAACCCCTGAATTGACACAGAAAGGTGATCTTGGGCGCGCTACCATGATCGGCCTATTAATGATCGGCGCCTTCTTCGCTTTATTCGCCTTCTTCGCCTTTTTATTCGGATTATTTGAACCAGAAAACAAACCCGAACCAAAGTCCGCCGAACAGATATTCAGAGATCGCCTGTCCGGCGGGATGAGCGATTGCATGAGCGCCGTTCGGCAGCGAAGCAAGTTCCCGACAAAGGCCAAACTTAAACCGGACGTGGTCGATCTGCTCGCCCGCATTGAAGCCGCCAACCTTGCAACAAAAACGTTCATCTATCGCGGTCGCGTAGACCTGATGAATGGCTTCGGCGCCATGATCCCGCATACCTACGCCTGCACAATCGATGTGCCGAACTGGCGCTTTCTAAATGTCTCCGTCACCCCCGGCTGACGGTTTCTTCACCCGCTTGATCCGCTTGCCGAACGCGCCGAGGAATTCAGCCTTGATCCGGTTGGGGTCCAAATCACCGCGTTTCCTGCGCCCGAATTTCGGCATGAAGTCCTTTGGCGCGAGTGCCTTCGATCCCCGCTTCCGGTTCGGCGCGCTGTTCGCTACAACAGAGGCTATCGTCCCCGTGCGGAACCATTCGATTTCCGAACCCCACGGTTCCAAAGCGTAGAACTCCATCCAGTCCAGAAGTTCTTCGCGGGTGATCGAAGCCTTGAGTTCGGCGACCGTCCGCCCCAGTGCCAGCGCGAGCCGGTGAAGGAACAGCCGGCGGTGATCGCCGCTCAGTCGTTTCCCGCCGCACTCATCCCGTTGACGGCAAGGGCCTTCTGAACAAGCGCCCGAGAAACACTTGCAGGAAGTTTGCGCAGCTCGTCTTCCTTGCCCTCGGGAATAACTCGTTTGCCCCTTGCGTCCACGACGGTCGCGCACACGATCTCCCGCATGAGCCTGCGATTATCGAATGCACTGTCTCCATCTTCCGGCTTCTTGCCCGGCAACAGGCAGCGGTTGGAAATGACCTCGATATCCTCCTCCGTAAGCGGCTGCGCATAGACGGCGGGAAGGCCGTCGATCTCGACCTTCTGCCGCCTCGATGCCGCCTTCGCCGCCGTGAGGAAGTCCGCGGGTTGCTTTGTCATTATCAACTCCAGGTCAGGTCGCCGGTCGGCTTGATTGTCCATTCGAGCATCAGCACGTTGTCGAGCTCGATCTGGGTCACGACGGCGCGGGTGACGATGGCGTTGAACGTCACCGTCTGCGCCGGCGAGTCGGGGAACGTGACCTTCCAGCTCCGGGCCGTGTTCGCGTCAAGATCGGTTTCCACGATCAGGACATGGATCGCGTTGTCCGGGTCCCACTGCGCCGAGCACGGCATTTCCAGACCGTCTTTCAGCGCCTTCTTCCATTCCCGCGCGGTGGACGAAAGATTGCTCACGTCGATCAGGCCACGCTCCTGTCCGACGACGGACATGTTTACGAGCTGCGGGATGCTGTCGTAGGTCTGCGGGGAATCATCGTTCTGGCGGGCAAGGGTCGTGCCGTCGGCTACATATGTGGCCATGATTCAGGCTCCTTCTGTGGGATAGCCGCCGTCGTCTCGACGGTGGCGGGGCCGTTGCCCAAGCGGCTTTTCGGGGCAGAAAGCGCGTCCTATTCGGTGTGCGCCAAGGTGTAGTCCTGGATGACGCGGTACTTCTCCGCATCCTCGTCGTAGTCGTCGATTTCATTGGCGAGCGTGATCGCGACCTTCAGCGTCGTCAGCAACCCGATGTAGCCGTGGAGCGATGCCCGGACGGCTGCTGCCAGCGTCTGCGCGCCGGTGTAGGTCGTGGCCCAGCTATCGATCTGGATACGCCCATCGCCGCGACCGGATGCGCCGGTTATATGCCGCAGGCGCGGTCCCGATATCCGCCTGAAAACGATGGCGGGGTAGGTCGGATTCTGCGGCAGTTTGAGCGGGTAAATCCGGGTCGATACCAGTCCCGATATCGTGCCGTCAGCGGCAAGCCGGGTGCGGAGTTCGGATTCAAGACTCATGCGATAAACGTTATTGCGCCGCTTAGAAGAAGGGTCATTTCAGCGATGAGCGGGGTGCCGGGGTTCACTTTGTAGTCGGCAAGAAACCCTTCGAACTCGACGGCGTCATTGTCGGTCGATATTCGCCAGCGATCATTGTCTGCCGCGAAGAACCGATCTTTCAGAATGCTTTCCGTTTCCGATGGGACCCCGCACTGAAGGGTCACATTCGCCCTAGACATATCTGGGAAAGCCGAGAGTCGGTCAAAAAGCGGGGTGATCAATTCGTGTTCGTAAGCCACCGACATATTGTGAATACCGGCAAGCGCATCGAAGCGGTTATTGCTCCAAACGTGCAAGACGGGCTGGTAAAGGGTTGAGACCGCTACTGTTGGCGCAGCCTCGCCAAAGCCCGCCACGACAACAGACGGAACGGTAACGGCGGCTCCAAACGCTTTCAGAAACCCGCGTCGCGATAAATCAAGCATTGCCTTCTCCTACGGCCGAATAACTGGTATGCTTCGCCCGATCACTATGCGAGGTTCCAATGAGCGCAGAGATTTGGTTTGCCCTTGGCGTCGTCTGTGGCTTGGCGCTTCCATTCGCCTTGACGCTAGCCCGCATGCTTTTCGCCGTTCTGCATAACGCTCAACGCCCCCACTGATCACGTCGCGGCGAGCAGCTCGGCAGTGAGAATCATGTACTGCTTTCTGTCATAACGCCGGTCCTCTTCGGCATCGCGCAAATTCCAGTTTTCGTCTTGGAATACGATGCGCATCTTCCGCGTGAGGTCGGTCCTGTACCGAATGCGGAATCTTGCTACGACCGTGGCGAGATGCTGGAACGCCGCGAACTGCTCTCCCCCGGAAACCGGCATGTATTCGGCAGGGACATCGGCTTCCAGATCGGCCCATGTCTCTATGGGTTCACCGGATGCGTCCTGTACTTCCGTTGCCGATTGGATGGTGATCAGCCGGTCGAGCTCAGGCATGACCCAACACGACCCCGCGTGCCGACCGCAGATTCGCCAGCAAGGCCCACATACGCTTCGTCAACAGAACTTCCAGATGGTATGACCCGGCCGCGCGAATGCTCCGGGGAACGATGACAAACCACACCTCAATCGTTCGGCGTTCCATGCAGTCGAAAAGGAAAGCCGTCGCTTCCGCGCTGACGTGAAGTGGCAGGCCGGACCCGTCCCGGTACAACGCAGAGAACTCGTCAATCGTCTCCGTCATAAGATCGCAGGCAACTTTCATAGTGAGTCCGTTGTCCGCCATCAGCCCATCCCCGGAAACGTGCATTGATCTAACAGCCCCTTGAACGCGGGCGTTATAAACAGATTGGTCGGCGCGTTGAACGGCTCACGGTTGTCGTACAATGACTTGACCAAAACCATAATCAAATGACGATACTTCCACGGCACAGCGTTTCTCGCACCGAATCCCGCAACGTAGGTCACGGTCACGGCCTGCTCTATCGGACGGGTCGAGGGCCAGCTTTCTCCGTATGCGAGCTCGACCCGGCCCCGCTTCATTTCGGCTCCGGCGTTGAGGACCCGGTACTTCAATGAATCGAGAGTCTGGCTGTCGCCGTTCTCATCCAGATACGTAATCGACGTAACCGATTGCAGCGGACTCAATGGAAGGTCGAAGGCCGAGACGAAGCGGCTGTACTCCCACCATCCATCGGCAGGGAAACAGTCCATCGTGTACTGCAGTGTCTGTGTGACGAGGCAGCGGTTGAGAATCCCGTTCGGCCCGTCCAGTTGATCGACGGCCGCGAACATGGCCTCCAGTACTTCGGCCTGTTTGGCTTGTTCGGTCTCGCGAATGAACGCCATGACCTCGCCGATCAGCACCGGGTGTTCGGTCGGGGCTGAGGTTACTTTCAGCATCACAGGTGCCCGCAGACAACGGCGATGGAACGTTGCGCCTCGACGCCGTCGTCACTGACGATCTTGAGCGATAGCCTGTACACCGTTCCCCATTCAAGATTGCTGAGGTCCACGTTCAATTGATTCGCGCTGGCAAGGAGCGTCGGCGAATCGTCGGGGTCCACCGTCCATGCATAGGTCGCGGCGTCATCGTCATCGTCGAGAAACTCGGTCTCGAAATCCAGCGCCCAGCTCAGGACATCTTCCGGGCTCTGCGCCTTGAGCGTCATACAAGTTTCCTCAAATGATCCCACGCCAGCCCGGATGCGATCTCACGATCCGTCCACTGGCAGAATGCGAGTTGCGCGGCCCACACCGTTCTGTCGGGCCTCCAGCATTGATCGTAATCGTGCCCCGACACGTCCCACGCCATCGATCCCCGGTCCCTCGCGACAACGGGGGCTCCGGCGAGCACGGCATCGACTCCGGTGTTGGAATTGAACGTACAGACCCCGCAGGCTTTTTCCAGAAGGGCCGACAACTCGCCCCGGTCGATCCGGTCCGCCAGAGGGACCGGCGTCCTGTCGTCTCGCGGGTGCGGCCTGAATACGACCGGGAATTTCCAGTCCGCCTTCATGTTGGCGACGGCTTCGTCGTACCAGTCCACGACATCGAGTCCCCCAAGACTGGCGTCGCCCCGGACCTGCCCCATGACGACCGTATACTCTCCCCCGTCTTTCCACGGCTGCATGACGTGGCCGAAGTTGCGCTCCCACCTTTCGCCATTGACGGGCTTTGGAAACCACGCCCTTCCGTTCAGCCCGTCGAAGCCGAGCGAAGTCCATTTTCTCCGCTCGTGAATGTCTCCGATATACCCGCGCTCCATGACGAGGTAATGAGCGCCCGCCTGTCTCTGGGTATCGAACAGCGCCTTATGGCGATGCGCCCATATAACAGCGAGGTCGCTGGCGCGGATGTTCGCCGGGCTCCGTTCCTCGGGCTCGATCCCGTGAACCCTCAGCCCCTCGATAAACGCATCTTCCTTCGGCGTCGCCCACGGGCTCTCACTGCGGTAAACGACAATGTCCATCAGAAGAATCCGTGTTTCGCGACGAGGTCGTGAACGCCGATATCCCTGACGACATCGGCGATGATCTTCTGCTCGGCGGGAACGATTTCGACGGCGCGGGACAGGACCGCTTCTTCATGCCGGGCCGGGATCGCCATGACGCCCTCGGCATCGGCGAAGACGAGATCGGACGGACACACCGTCACATTGCCTACAACTACTGGTTCGTTGATCGACGCCACCGCGCCCCGGCCCTTCACGTCCCGGCAACAGAGTCCTCGGGAATACACAGGAAAGTCCCCAGCAGCCGTCGCGCCCGAATCCCGCGTCAGCCCGTCTATGATCGCCGCCTGCGCGCCGGAGCGAACCGCCAGCCCCATGTTGATCTCGCCGAAATAAGCATGCCCTGTCCCGTTCCTGACGAAGACGACATCGTTACCGGCAAGCCACACATACGATTTCAGCGCGTCGTAAATGGCGTCGTCTTCGTCGCTCTCCCGTATCTCCATCGTCCGGGCGCGGCCGAAGACCTTGCGCGGGAGATTGCCGACAAAATGTCCGGGCAGAACGCACTCCAACCCGAGCCCGTCGCAGACATCCGACAGCACCGCGCTGGTCAGCGATATCGACAACAACCTCAGGCGCCGGGATTCCTCGGCCGCGATCCCGGAAACAACGCGCTCGGCAAGCAAGAACTCCTCCGACGTGTTGACATCGATCGACTCCATGGGATCGCCAACGATCAAGGCCGGCGACTCCCCGATCCTTCTCCCCAGACGACGGGCTGTATCGCCCCTGACCGCGTACAGCGCCATGGCTTCGGAAACCCGGTCCGGGAGATCAATGCTGTTCGGAATACGGTCCCCGTAAACAGGCTGACCGTTCATCCATTCATAGACCTTCTCCCGCCGCACCAGCACGGCGGAATCGTGATCGTCCAGCGCCGCTATCGCGCGCCGGATCGTCTCCGGCCTTACGAATGGACTCGTACACAGTGCCTGCACATAGACATCGGCTTCGGCGTGCGCGACCTCGTTTCTAAATAGCTCATGCCCGTCGGTATCGTTCCCAGACAGAGATGGATCGCGCCTGAGTATCCGCGCCCCCAACCTTTCGCCGTAGCGCAGGATGCCCTCGTCTTCCGAGTCCAGATAGACCTCGTCAATAAACGGACACGCCAGAAGTTTCCGCAGCGTGAACGCGAAGAACGGCTCGCCATTGAAGGGCCGGACGTTCTTGTTCGCGACCCGCTCGCTCGATCCCTTCGCGGGGAGAAAAGCAACCGTCTTCACAATACCGATTCCAGTGAGGCTTTCCTGAACCCCTCGACCTGGCTTTCGGGATTGGCGATCACAACGTCTATCCCCTGCTTGGCGTACCACGGGCCCGTTCTGGCGAAATTCTCCCGCACCCTCTCCAGCCGGGTGCGCGGTCGTGTCGGCCCCGGAATCCAGAGCCGGTTTTCATCGTCGAGATCGAAGCCCAGACAGACGATCCGGCGCGCCCCCATCTGCATAGCGAGATTGATCCCCGTCAGCCCGCTGTTACAGCCCATGCCGCCATCGCTCAGCATCCCCGGTTTCAGACTCGGGAGCGTCGCACCGACCCGCTGCCAGAATATCGCGCCCTCGGGCGTGTCTTCCTGACGAGCGAGGCAGACGTGCTTCTCACCCGAGAACGCCGCCAGCTCTCCCGCGAGATCGAAGATCAACTGCTTGTCCAGCGAGAAGAAGGCTTGGCACGGCGCATGAAACGCAGCGTGGTTGATGCCGACAACGACGCCCGGCAGGCTCGCGGTATCTATCCCCGATGCAGACGCCCCCGCGCCGAGAATGAACGCGGTCCCCCACTTCACCGCCAGTGTTCCGCGATGAACGGATACTGTCTCTGCAATTCCGGCATGGCAGGAGACCGGGGGCCGTTAAAGAATACGATCCTCGCCTTCTCCGGATCGGGAGTCGCTTTCAATGACCTGATCTCGCCATCCCACGGCCATATCGCTTCGTCGGGTCCAAGGACGTGACTGATCCACGACTGATCGTCCACGTCGAGACCGGCGGCCGTGAGACGACGGCGGGCTTCGCGTACCGAGAACTCCGTCCACACCCTTGGCCGGCATCCCGCGTCCATCAGGATCATGGAGCCGTTGTAGCGGCTGTACTTTCCCTTTTTCACGTGAAACAGTCTCGGTTCCCACATCACGAAGTCCTCTTCGCGGGAAACCAGGTCATCGATGTTGGCCTTGATCACCACGTCCAGGTCCATGGCGAGGATGCGCTTACCGAAGACCTTTCCGGCGTCGGGACGGAACAGAATCAGTCTCTGAAACATGCCCGGCCAGTCTTCGACCTCGACCGGCATATCCACGATTCTTACCCGAGGATCGATGCCCTCGGGATCGTCGGTGACGCACACGAGCCTGTGCGGGATCGTCAGGTGACGCTCCAGCATATTCCGGAGTCGATTTACATAGTCCGCCGTGTACACGAACAGGTGGTTATGCCGACCTGCGGGATCGAACCATTTGAAGGTTGCAACCGTCAGCATGCGTAGCCGAAGACCTCGAAATCGTGACGGTATCTTTCGACCGCCATCCGCCTTGTGCGCTCCGTCCAGTTCGCAACCGAGTGATCGCTGCGGCGCAGGTGATGCAGCTTCGGCAACGGGAACAAGCGCCGTATCTCCCTCCAGTCTTCGGCGAGGCTTTCGAACCGGCACAACCGCGTCGGCATGAACTTCCCGCCGTGGCAGAGATCGACAATCTGCGACCGGAAATGATTACCGTCCCCCAACGCTTGTTCGTCCGGTATCCGGCACACGCGCTCGACGAACTGTGCGAACGTCATCTCCTGCCGAAATCCCAACGCCGCGAAATCCGGCAGGAACGTCTTGTGCGCGCGAAGATGAAACTTGTCGGCGTAGCACGATGCCAGCCTGGTAAGCGGATGACGGCAGACCCCGATCCTGTTCGTGAATCCTGCGGCCTCACCACGGCTCACGTAATCGAGCATGTCCGGCGGGATATTCGGGTGGCCTATCCCCCGTCTGATCGCGCGCTTGATCGATGACGACGCCGCCTTCCTCGGCAGAAGGAACGCCGCATCCCATTCGCGAACGGCTATCCACGAATGGTTGCGCGCGTCTTCCGGTAGCACAGCATTTCCTGCCGCCTCGGATGCCCCCACGGGCCGATATACTGCATCGTCCATGTCCTTCCGAGATCGGCCATCTCTTTCAGCGTGTACTCGAACCTCTCATGCGGGTCCGATGCCTTCGGGTTCTGTCCCGGCAGCGGGCAGCGGCGGAACGTCGCGTAAAGCGCCCCGTCCAGAACCTCCGCCAGATTCAGCAGGCAGGCTTCGATGTCAGCCGCCGTCAAGTGAGTAAACAGAGACTGCGCGATGGCAATGGTCGGCCGCTTCGAAAACCGGGTGAACGCGAATGAATCGGAAACCACGAATTCCGGTTTCTTCGCCGTCACCGTTTCCTGTGACAGCTCGTATTGAAGGCCGGCCTCGATCAGCGTGCCGTCCATATCCAGCCCGAGGTAATTGCCTTCGTCCAGATACGGGATCAGGTGAACGCCCGTTCTCAATGCCCCGCAGCCGATATCGAGCAATACGTCCGACGGCTTGAGTCCCCTGTGAAAGAGGAAGTCGAATGTCAGCGTCCCGATTTGACACCAGCGATCGCCGACCGACTCGCGATGGTTCACGCTGCCTTTTCCAACATTCGCCGAACCGATGCCGGGTACGGCCCGCAATACTCCCGCACCGGAATCCGGCGCTGAAAGATTTTCTGAAAGTGCGGTATCGACTGCCAGTCCGCTGGCCATTGGACGGTCGCGCTTTCGACTGACTTCCGACACCATTTGAAATGAAGAAACGCGGGCCGATGGCCGAAAGCGTCGTCTGCATCGGGCACGGCCGTAAGGTTCTGCGTCAACGGACCCTGCCGGTACATCGTACCCTTCTTCACGCGATAGACGCCGTTGGTTCTGCAAAGAGGATGGCTGCCGATATGCCTTACGTCATCGCCCACGATATCCCGGCCCTCGAAACGGATGCGGTCATGGCCTTCGTCCATCAGCTTGCGGATTGCCGGGCCGAGCCAGTCCATCGCCACACAGTCGCCATCCCATTTGACGACGTGCGTATGGCGGCTCTTCGACTGACAGAAATTGTAGTAGTAGGCCGACGAATGCACCGAGTCCTCGGGACAATCCGCATGGCCCGGCCCCATCGCGTGAATCCTGAACGGGTACGGGTAGACCGAGAATTTCCCCGGATACGCCAGCCGGAACCGTTCGACAATCTCGGGCGTGCGGTCCGTACAGAGGTTGAGGCAGACCACGATTTGATCGCACCAGCCGACGATGCTTTCCAGACAGGGGCCGATCCAGACTTCCTCGTTATGAAGCCTGACAAGCGCCGACAAGCCGGGTGCGCGGCCGGCTGTCCAGTCGGGAACGCAATCGTATTGGCGGTGGCCTTCGCGGTTTTTCATCTATCGGGAAAACCAAGCCGCTGCGCGAGATCGCGCATAAACGCCTCGACGCTATCGAATTCGAAAGACCGTTCCAGCCGCAACTCCGCTTCCTGACTTAGTGATCGGTCGTTCCGATTCGCGGCAGCAATCAGCCGGTCCTTTAACTCGGCAGTCGCGCGTATCCCGAGCGTTGCCTTTTGGCCCTGCTTGGCCGCAATAGCCGGGCGCCCCGGCCTCATCGGCCGCCGATCAATCATGCCGAACCTCGACGACGCCTTACGATTCGCTTTGGCGGCAAGCGTTCTAGAATTTCACTGAGCATTGCCTCTAGGGGCGCATCGCGAAACGCCATCTCAAGGCGATGCTCAGCTTCTTGTGACTGGCTCCGCCCGCTGGCATCGGCGGCGGCCTCAAGCATCTTTTTCATCTGAGGTGTTACCCTCAATCCGAGCGGCACTCGCTCTCCCGGCAACGGGTCTCTGCGAGGCCTTCCGGTTCGTTTCGGCACCATGATTAGCTCCTGTCCGGTGTGCGCGTGTGCGGCCCCGGCCACCGGACAGGAAAAGCCGGGGCCGCTCCCACGCGTGGGTTTCGGTAGTCAGTCCTGTCCGGTTAGAAATCCGATGCAACAGCCCCGCTGGGCGGGGCCGGCCGGCCGGAGCCGGTCTTGAGGCGCAGCGACCGTAGCCGCGCGCAATCGGTCTGGCTGATAAACCAGGATATCGAGCCCCAGATACTATCGATGCAGTCCCCGGGCTCGGATACGGCGGCGGTCTATCGGCACCTGACGGCAATGAAGATGGACGGCATCCGTCAGAATGTGTCGATGCACTTCTGGTTCGACTACGACATCGTCGCGCTCCGCTTCATCGAACCGCGTGCGCGCGGGCCGCCACCGTCAGGCTTCGTCAATAAACCTCGCCAGCGCACCGCCATCGAAATCGCGGGGCGCGTCGAGTGCCTGTGCGGGGAACTCGGGCAGCGGTTCTTCGGTACAGGTGCCGACGCCCGCTTCCCAATTCACGATGAAGTCTCGGTCTACCGTCCAGACGAATTTACCGTCCGAAAGTTCTTTGGCAAGAGCATCCAAACAAGTCTGCCAGTAATCCGGTGTTATCTTCATATCGTCGCTCATGCCGCCACCGTCTCGGGAGAAGATTCCCCCTTCGCAAAATCCTCGAACGCCCTTGCGTAATTCTCGGCCGTCCTGTGCCATGAGTGCTGCCGATGCGGACAGACGGTCGCCGCATGGGCCGCAAGCACACGTATCAGGAAACGCTGTTCGTCTGTGATATTCATGCCGCTACCCTTTCTCCAATCCAAAGGCTATAATTCCGATGACAGCGGCGGCGTGGAAATTCGCGGACGCGCGAAGCGCAGACACGCGGTAGATTCTTTCATGGCCCCTACTTCTGCATGGTAGGAAGAAGGCAGCTTCCTGGTTACGCGAGGGCAGCAACCACAGCTTGGATTGAATCACTGCCCATAGTCGAAGTAGCGCCCGACCCGCTGTCGTCACGCCGCTACCCTTTCTCCAACCAGCGCCATCACGCGCTCGTAAAACCGCCGCGTTATGTCCCGCGCTTCTTCCAGCGTATGCGGAGCCAGCCGGTGAAACTTGCTGCTGTAGCCATGGACCTCGACGTTGCGGCCAAGCCAGCGCGTCCACGCGAGTCCATGGTAGCTATTTGTGACCACCGTCTCCGCCTTCGCCAGAAACTCGACAATCGCTTCCATCGGCCACGAATTATCAATGGTCGGCAGAGGCAGATTGTAGATCGCCGGATAGCGCGCCCGGATCGATTCGCTGGCATTCACGAACGCGACCCGCTCCCGCGTGATCTCGTACTCCCTATCGAACAGCGGCGACATGCAGGACGGGCACGGTGCGTACAGTCCCGCCTTCTCCCGGGCCGGCGACCATTCCCGCGTGCCGATCAGGGAAAATCCTTCCGGGTCCGGCCACGGTTCGGTTTCACCATGTCGGGACGATCCGGCGCCCCAGATGACCTTCGGCACGTCGGGAAGACCACGGCGACCGTTGAGCCAGTTCACCATCGTTCCGCCGCCGAAAACGACAATGCCATGCGTCGGAGTTTGCGTGTAGTTGATCACTTCGACATGCGGGCCGAAGTCGAAGTAGGCGGCCGCGCACGAAGCCAAATCTCCGGAGTTATTCGGATCGCGAATATGAACGAAGCTAATTCCGTTCTTCATGCCGCGTCCCGGCGGTTGTTCGCCTGCTGCTTCGGCGTGGCCCACCTGCAATTGCCCGGCTCGTAATTGCCGTCATTGTCCGGATAACGATCGAGCGTTAGCCCTTCCGGCCTTTCGCCCATGTCTTCGAGGAAATTCCCGAAGGTCTTCCAGCGCTCGCAAACTGCGATGCCACGCCCGCCGTAGTATTTGTAATTAGGCGAGTTCGGATTTTTGCAGCGATTCAGCATGTTGTACCACGAGCGATAAGTTGCTGAGTGCGCTCCATTGAGCGTATGCCCATGCGTTTGCCTAACCGCAGCCGCGAGTTCGCGTTGCCAACAACCGCAAGATTGACTGTGCCCTCGGCGCAAGTTGCTGCCCAGCACGACCACCGATGAGCCACAATCGCACTTGCAGCGCCATGTAGTTTGGTTACCTTGCGTGCCGTCACGACACAGTACCGTGAGACGCCCGAATTTCCGGCCCGTTATGTCAATTAGTGGATTCGGCCAGTCTTCACGTTGTAGACAGCCGCACGACTTTGTGTTGCCGCTTCGCAAACTACCTCCCACCACGGTCACCAGCGAACCGCAGTCGCACTCGCACCTCCACGTGGCCTTTCTGATGTATGACCCGGCGCGATAACGCACTGTGAGACGACCGAACCGTTTCCCAGTCAGATCAATCAGCGACACGAACATCCCCCTTTTAACTGTGCGGGACAGGACGCCATGTCGCCGGTGTTGCGAGCATCGCGGATATGGATGAATGAGATCACGACGGCTTGTCCTCAACAAGCGAAGCCCCGCATTTCGGGCAGTAAGCAAACGGCTCGTCGGCCGGCTCGCCATCCGACGCATTGACCAGATAATCCCGGTCCCCGTGCTGCGGGAACGGGCTGTAACCAAAGCCGATAATGTGGTCGCAAGATTCTTTGTCCGACATAGCAAGCACCTCATCCGCCTCTTTCAACGGGGGAAAGATTACCACGCGCTGGTGTCCACCGTGTTGTCGCGGTCGAAGGCGAAGAGGATCATGCGCCTATCATCGGGCGAGGCTGCGCCGGTCTGTGCCGCTTTCTGTTTTGCCAGACCGTCATGCGGTGCCTGTTGACTTCGGCCTGTTCTTTTTCGCGCAACAGCCATTGCGCATCGACGGGATCGGCCGGCATGTCGGACTTCTGGCCCGGCGGCGGACACCCATCGCGGTCCATCAGGCAGTGTTGAACGGCCGAAAGGACGGCAGGCTGTCTGACTGGCATCATAAAACCTCTTCGAGTTTCACCCTCGGGAACATATCCAAGGCCGTTTCCCTGCTCGCGTTCACGACCTCGACCCCGACCCCGGCCTTTGCGAGATCGGGCGCGAGCGTCCGGTAATGCTCGATCCAGCCGTCGAAGCTGCCTTCGGCGTACCGTCTTTCCTCCGTCCCGTCCGGCAGCTTGATCGCCACCATCCGCCCGGCCGAAGGGTTGGTCGTCAGCACGTGCTTTTCGTGCCAGTGCAATTCGCCATTGGCTGCCGGCTTCATGTCGTAGCCCAGAAGAACGATCCGCTCCGCCCCGAAATGGACGGCCAGATTGATCGCCTGGTATCCTGAATTCCCCCCGGTGTTGAGAACCGAGGGATCGAGGCTGAGCCCGTCCGTCTTCGCGTGCTTGAGTTTGAAGACATCCCGGAATTCGATATCCTCGACGCTGACTTTCAGCCCTTTGAAGCCCGGCGCGTTCTGCGCCGCCCGCCACCAACTGGCGTCGGCTGCGTAGAGGCAGTCGGCCCATCGGCATCGTTCCCATGTTCGGTTGACGACGATGACCCGGCATCTGCCTTCGGCTCTTGCGCGTCCGACGTATTCGCAGTCTCGCTCTGTGAGGCTGGGGCCGGAGGCGATGCAGACGACGGTTCCTGTCCAGATTCGGGGGACCCGCCAAGCTCCTTCCGCCGGCTTTCCTCGAACGGGTCCGGCTTCGCCTCCGGCTCCGGAGGGTGGACAACGACACGAACCTCCGGAACGGTCTCATGGACGCCGATGGGCGTGTCGCCGTTTACCTCGAAAGCCGCATGCCGCCTGAGCCAGCGCCGGGCAGAAGCAGTGGAAAGCTCCACCACCTGCCCGGCCCGGAAGGACTGTTCCACGACGCCAAGATGGTTCCTGACCTCGCGGTCTTCCGTGAACTGGATACGCATCACACGATCTCGTCAACGCTCGCCAGATCGTGATCGCTGGCGATGCCGGTACGCGGCCAGACACCGAACACGACGGCGGCATAATCCGAGGTCGTATCGGCAGGGGAATCCGTGTCCGTCCCCGTCACGGTCAGCCGTGCCCAGCGGTAGTCGTTGTCCATGTCGAGCTCCTCCGGCCGCAGGTCGATGGTCTGCTGCACGTTGGACTCCGACGGCGAACCCGAGCCGTCCACCGCCGCCGTGGTCTTGCCGGAGATATCCTTGGCGGCGCCGCCGGATGTAACCGCCTGCTCCAGCTTCGACGAAAGCGTGACCGTCGCCCCGGCGTCGCCGACCAGAAAGATCGTGAGAAAGGCGTGGAACTTCGACGTATCGAACCAGTCCGAAGACTGATCTCCCGGCGCGTAGGCATCGGGATCGATGGTCGCCACCACGGCCATGACTTCGGACGGCAGGCAGTTGGGAACCATCCCTCCTTTCAGACCCAGCAACAGGGTGGCCTCGTCCGCCCCCGCCGTGGTCAGGGTCCGCACCATCTTGACGTAGCGATGGCCCTCGGTGAGTTCTTCACCGCGGAGGTTGATCAGCGCCTGCTTGTCGCTGTCATCGGGCGAGGCTTCCGTAAGCTGGGTAATCGCCTTACCCGAGACATCCGAACCGCCGGTCGCGGCGGTGTTGGATTGGAACTTGAGATCGTACTTGCCGGTACTGGCGATGGTGCCGACCAGCCCGACCGCAAGCAGGGCCTCGTAATCCGACATGTCGGCGTAGCCGCTCGATACCGTAGCCTGTGAATAGGCGTCGGGATCGATCACCGCGACCACGTCGATGAGTTCGCTCGGAAGAGCGTTTGTGAACATCGCAAATCTCCTTGAGAAAGAGGGGGGAGAGCCGAAACCCTCCCCCGGTCACGATTAGCCGCGCGCGGCGAGCGTCACGACACAGGACCGCGTCGCCGAACCGTTCTTCGGCGAGATCGCGGACCCCCACCACGACTGGCCAGCCACCCGCATGATGAAGCGGAAGGCGGTGATGTCGTAATCGAACCACAGGTGCATCGACACGTCTTGCCGGATGCCCGAGGTCTTCACCGCCGTCAGGTACTGACGGAGATCGGTGAGGATGATGTCGCCCTCGTCACCGAGCGTCTGGCAGGCTTCCGTCGGGATGACGGGCTTGCCCATCAGCGTCCCGAAGGGAGTCTGCGACAGACCGCCCGGCGGCAGATAGACCGGCACCGCCGTTCCGGTACCGGGGAAGGCCATCGAGAGAAGCTGCGGTTCGATGTCCTGGTTGATCAGCCAGACCGCATTGGCACGGCAGCCCGAGTACAGCCGCGACCAGATATTGACGATGTTCTGGAACACGATGGTATCGGCGGCCTGACCCGACTCCTTCGCCACCGACACCAGCGCGTCGGCGGCGAGCAGACCCTTGGGCATGCCGGCTCCGGTGCCGTTGACGATGGCGTCGTTGATCTTGAAGGCGAACTTTTCCGGCACCTTCCGGCGAAGGTAGGTTGTCATCGCCGGCGCATCGTCCATCAGCTCTTCCGTCACCGGAACAAGCGAAGTCAGCTTGTTGAGCCGAATGGTCTCCTGGCCGAGGTTGGGCTTCGACTGCGTAAGCTGCGCGGCCTCGCCTTCCCAATTGGCCAATACTCCACCCGAGGTCTGCCACGGCGTGGTCTCGTCCTTCGGCAGCGTGATCGAGTTGGACGAAGACGTGAGCTGGTCGGTGCGTCCGATCAGCGATTCCTCGCCCATGACCTTGACCATGATCTCGCGGCGGAAGTCCGGCGGAACCGCGAAGCCGCCATCGGCACCAGTGCCCTCGGTACCGACCGTGGTCGGCGCGTTCTTGATCAGGCGCGGATCGATCTGACCCGGACCTGCACGCTGCGCCGCCTTGACGGACATCGCGAATTCACCGAGGGACCGGAAGCCGTGACGGCCCGCTTCCTCGGCATCGCGCGGCTGCGCCGGAATACGCGAACGCACTGCCGCTTTTGCCCGGGTCGGCCCCTGCGGCTGTGCCGGAGCACCACCTTCGTTGCCTTCGTCCGGGTTGTCGCCCCCGGTATCCGGCAGCGTCACCCGGCCCGCGGGCTCGTTGAGCCGGTTGTTCACCGCGACGATGTTTTCGCGGCGGTCGATCTCGTCCTCGGTCGAATTGAAATCGGCGAGGAGTTGATCCAGCTCCGCGATCTCGGCCTCGGAGAGGTCGCGCTTCTCACTGTCGGCGCGGTTCTGGATGTTGTTCATCTGCTGGCCGATAGCCGCCAGCCGGTCGCGCAGCTCCTCCAGACGGTCCAGCGGGACCTCGTTGAAGAACAGGGCGTTGACGCTGGACAGATAGACTTCCAGCGCTTCCATTTTGGAAACGTACATGGCAGTACTCCTTCTCAGGGATAGCCGGCGTCATCCGACGCTGGCTGTGACCCGGCCGTTATGCGGTGCTAAGCCGCTCCTTGGCGCGCATCTCGGCGAGACGCGCGTTGACATTCGCCACGGCCGGGTACGGTTTCGTGGTCGAAGTCCGGCCTTCGTCCTTCAGGGACTCCGGCGCGTTCTGAAAAATAGAGAGATCGAATTTCGCCATCGCCGCGATGTCCACGGCTTCGATGACGGAATCGGCAAAACCCATCTCAACGGCATCGGCCGCCGACATCCATGTTTCGGCGTCCATCAGCGCGACGATTTCTTCCTCATCCATGCCTGTTTGAGAAAGGTAGCTGGCGCGGATAGCCTCGGCGATCTTGTCGAGGGCATCGGCCATCTTCCTCATCTCCGCCGCGTCGCCGATGGCCAGTGCCCACGGGTTGTGAATCATCATCATCCCGTTTTCGGCGATCTGGATTTCATCGCCGGCCATGGCAATCACCGAGGCGATGGAAGCCGCGAGTCCGTCGATCTGGATTACCTTCTTCGCCTTCTGCCGGGCGATGATGTTGTGAATGGCAACACCCTCGAATACCGAACCTCCGGGCGAGTTGATGTACACGTTCAGCGTCTCGACATCGCCAAGGGCTTTCAAATCCTTGGCGAATTGCTTGGCCGTCACACCGTCTTCAAAGAACCCGGCGCCGATGATGTCGTAGATGAAGATTTCGCCGACTGTGCCTTTCTTGGCCATGCGAATCGGCGTCGGCTCGCGCACCTGACGCAGCGCGCGGAAGGGTATGACCTTGCTCATGATTACCTCTCGATCAGCCGCTCAACAAAGCGTTGCCCCTGCCCGTCGGGAACCCGGCGCGCAGGCTCACGCCGTAGTCGATCAAACCTCGGGCTAACGCTCGCTCGGCGGCGCGAAAACATACCTTCGCGGGTTGACCCGTCCGCTCTTGCAGGATTGACAGGGCATCGCTTTCACCGCCGCTGGCCCAACCATCGCGATAAGCTTCGCAGACCTGTCGATCCGTAATATCCTTGGTCGCCATGGCTATGTGCTCTCGATCAGCGACGCCAGTTGCGCCGCGATGGCCGATGCGCGTTCGTCGGCATCGCACCAGCCGCTCAGGTTGCCGGCCTCGTAGGCCCGCATCAGCAGTTCCGCGTCTTCGTCGAAAGCCGGGAGAAGTACAGCGGAGACACGGCCGGTCTCGACGCTGACGCCGAGATCGTTCAGCGCCCGCTCGATCTGCTCGCCGACGTACCGGGCGTGGCTTTCCTGCCCCCGCGTCAATGCCGCGGAAAACGCATCTGCATCGGCACAGCGCTTCGCCACGTCCTCCGCCATGCGAAGCCGCCGGGCCAATCCGCGATGGACCGCGTTGCGGAACAGCGCCCGCGCGGCGCGCTCGACAGGCGGCTCGTCTTCATCCTCGCCAGCCGCTTCCTGCCCGATCTTGTCTATTGTCGTCATCGCAAGCTGGACCGTGAGCTTGTCGGCGTTCGGGTCCGCATAGGTATTCAGCCCCCGCGTCTTGCGGACTTCGTTACGGGTGCGGATGCCGGAATTCACAAGGAGCGAATCAGTTTCGGCCTTGGATTTGGCATCGCCTTCCGCGAGCCAGTCGAGATCGAGCCGGGTCTTGATTCCCCGCCAGTCGGGGAGAAGTTTCCAGTCCGCTTCCTGCGCCAGTCTCTCAGCCCACGGCGTCAAGGCGTCGCGCACGAACTCGATGCCCTGATGTTCGATGTTATTGTTGGTGCTTCTCAGAAGATGCGCGATCTTATGAGGCGGAACGCCGAACCAGCGGCACACGCTTTCGATCAGATGCTGCTGCGTTTGGATGAACTGCGCATCGTCCGGGGCGACGGAGAGAGGCGAATACGTCATGCCCCCACCAAGAAACAAAAACCGGAACGCCCGATCCGGCCCCTGATGCATGGCGTTGATCTGTTCCCGGTATTCCTCGACCTTGGCTTCGTTCAGGTTGGCTTCGGACGAAAGTATGCCGCCCATCTGCGTTCCATTTCCATAGAACGCCTGCCCGAACCTCTCCGCGGCAGCGGCATGGGCAAACGATTTCGCGGCTACACTCACAACATCGAATCCGGTCAGCCCGTCGAGTCCGGGGCCGTGAAGGTGAAAGACATCCGAATACGGCAGATACACTTCGCCGCCTTCGTTGAGCACTCGCAGAACCAGATCCCCGGACGTGTCTCGTTCAAGGCAGCAGCGGTCCGGCATCAGCGGCCATAAGGCCACGGGAACCCCGCCGATGCTGTATTCGATCTCGGCATAGAAGTTTCCATAGACCAGCGCCTGAATCAGCGCCGCTTCCCGGAACGCGAACGATGTCATCTCCGGATTCGGCCGCTCATTGAGAAGCCGGTATGTGATCGTATCCCGACGCAGGATGCGGTCGCCGTTGCGCTGCTCCAGAAACACGTCCCATTTGCATGAAGCGAGCGACTTCGCGATAACGGTCACACACGCCCACACCGCCGAAAGCCGCAGCGCCTCTTCCGCCGTCATGTAGACACCGGCTATCCGGCTGCCTGCCCAGACGATACGGTCCTTCGAAGTCTCCAATGGAGGCGATGTACGCCGTAGCGCATACGCCGTACGCCATAACGCCCCGAACGCCCGGTTGAGCGCGGTCATGGCCTAGAGCCACACCGCCTGCGGCTCAGCGACCTCTTCGGGTATGTTCAGCGCCGCGAGACGCACCGCCATTGCCAAAGCCACCAGACCGTCGATCCTTCCCGTCGCCTTGCGTTTGGTGAACTTGCGGTTGCCCGCGGCGTCTTCGTCCAGTACCGCGCTCGCGACGTTCCAGCGCAGCACCGGGTTCGCATGCACCCTCAGCATCCCGTTGAGAATCGCTTCCTCGACAACCTCGACGGCTGGGCTCATATCCTTGAACCCCTGCCCGCATTCGACGAGGTTGAGGACTATTCCCTGTTCGTCGAGATCGGCCTTCAGGTTTTCGATGCGCCAGCGGTCGTAAGCGACTTCAAGTATCTCGACTTCCGCCGACCGTTCACCGAGCCGCTTCACGACGTGCGCGTAGTCGATAACCTTTCCCGGAACAGCATGAAGATGACCGTCCCGCGCCCATGCGATGTACGGAACCCGGTCTTCGTCTTCACGTTCTTTCAGCGTGTCCTTCGGCGTCCAGAATTCGAGGAACGCATCCATCGTGCCGTCGGCGTTCGGGAAGACCTCGGCATAGGCCGTCAAATCCCTGCGGCCCGACAGATCGAGCGCGCCGTAGCACTCCCGGCCCCCAAACTCCTTCCGGTCCAGGATGCGCTCGCAGGCCATCCACGCTTCGCGCGATATCCAAGCCGATTCCGCATCCGTCCAGCGGCAGAAATTCAGGCGAAGGACGAGGTTCTGCTTCGACGGCATGCCCAAGGCATGACGGACCTGTTCCTCCAGGTACTTGGGCTGGAACGTGATCCCCAGAGACGGGTTGGCCTTGGGCCAGCAACTCGGGTCATGAAGCGGTTCGTCATCTTCATCCAGACTACAGATGAAGGCGAAAAACGAATCGTCCTCTATATCCCCCGCACAGACCTTGACGCCGTAATCGTGGTAGTCGTAACAGACCGATTCCCGATCACTTCCGGAGTTCGTGATCATGAATATCAGCGCCTGCCGGCGGCCCTTCGTGCCGGCGCGCATGAACTCAACCATCGCGTTCGTCGGGTGCTCGTGGATTTCATCCAGAAGCGCACAGTGAGGTCTGGGGCCTGACTGCCCCTTGCCCCGGTCTTCCGTTGAGATCGGCCGGAAGAACGAACCGTATCGAAGATAAGCGATGTTCGTCTTGTTTGTGCCGCCAGACATCAGCAGGCGTTCGTCGAGATCGGGCGAGGTCTCGACCATCGCTACCGCGTCCCTGAACAAGACCTTGGCCTGATCAATCTTCGTCGCGGCGGCGTACACTTCCGCCCGGCGCTCGCTGTCGGCCGTCAGCATGTACAGCCCGATCCCGGCCGCGAGCGGGGACTTTCCGGACCCCTTGCCGGTCTCGATAAAGGCCATGCGAAAACGACGGGTCCCGTCCGGAGCCTTCCATCCGAACAGCGATCCCACGACGAATGCCTGCCAGTCGATCAAATCGAACGGCTTCGTGCCCTCACCTTCGTCCGCCGCCGTCCTGTCAACGCGCAGCTTTTCGCGGAAGAACCGGATGACGTGGTTCGCCTGCTCCGGCTCCCATTTCAACCCTCTCGCGGGACCGTCTTCGATATCGTCGAGATGACGGACGCAGGCGTTGTAGACATCGGGGCCAACAACCTTCTCCCCGGCAACGACAGCGCGCGCATAAGCGGTTACAGGATCAATCGTCGAAGAACTCGTCTTTCGACTTCTTCGCTTTGCCACTACCGCCCATCCGCATTCGCGATGCCGGATCCAGCCCCAATTCCGAGCCCAGCGAGCGGAGCTGCCCGAAATACGCGGCCGTCATCTCCGCTGGCTTCTTCTCCCACTGCGCAAACAACACACACCATTGATGCGCCTTCGCGGAATCGTGAGACGACAGCCAGAACGCGGTTTCGATGTACTGGTCCCAAAGCTCGCCCTCGCGCTTTTTCAGCTTCGCCGGCCGAACCGAAGAGCCGCCAGCATCCGGAGCATTCTGCGCCGCCGCATGACGTGTCGTGTTCAGCGTCCCGCCGACAACATGAAGCGCAACCGGCTTCGGCTTGCGTCCGCGAATGGCCATGAGTTTAGAATCTTTCAAACATCAATTCGCAAAACTGCATGCGAAAC
>Ga0299906_10000378_pt1 | contig 42859 bp, 43 predicted proteins | sample RVTome_14_FD_200259 | JGI IMG/M metagenome (GOLD analysis project Ga0299906, IMG submission 200259) | Soil microbial communities from uranium-contaminated site in the Upper Colorado River Basin, Wyoming, United States - RVT145D125 (version 2) ... | reverse complement strand
CGGCGACACGCCGCCCCCCGCCGCGCCGCCCGCCGACACCGTGCCCAAGGCTGAGTTCGAGCAGCTCTCGCGCCAGGTGGCCGAGCTGAGCGGCAAAGTGACCGAGCACGAGGAAGCCGCCCAGTTCTACCAGCAGGAAAGCGAGCGGCTCGCCGAAGAGCTCGCCGACGCCAAAGCCGCGCCGCCGCCGAGAGGCAAGCCCGCCGCGGAGCCCGACGCCGAGCCCGACTTTGACGAAGACACCGAAAAGCGGCTCGAGCGCACCCTCGCCAAGCGCGGCGTCCTCACCGCGGCCGAGCTCGAAAAACGCGGCCTGCTCACCGCCCAGCAGGCCCGCGAGCTGGTCCAAGAAGAGACGCAGAAGCTGGTGGCGCTCGGCGAGCTGCGCACGGAATATCCCGAGCTGGGCAACGCCAAAAGCGACTTCTTCAAGGCCGTCAAGGCCGAACTGAAATCCGCCGGCGTTAAGGACCCCTCGCCCAGCGCCATGCGCTACGCCGCGCAAGCGGTCGAGCTCAGGCTGCGCCGCGAGGGCGCCTGGAAAGATCCCGACCTCGAGGCCGACCGCCGCGCCCGCGGCGCCGCCGCCGGCGCGCCCGGCGCGGGCGGCCCCGCCGAAGACACCCCCGACGAGGAGGCCAGCGACGAGCAGGCGCACATCGCGCACTCCATCATCGGCATCCTGGGCACCGACAAGGCCGGCTCGATCAAGGCGTACAAGGCGCAAGCCAAAAAGCCCGTCAACGTCGCCCCGCACGGCTCGCTCGCCCACCAGCTGGGCGGGCGTTGAGGCCCTGGCAGGGCCGGGCGCAGAGTTCCGACAAAGAGAAATGGCCAAACGAACCGCTCCCAAATCCCCCGCCGCCAAGCGGGCCCCGCGGAAAGCCTCTGCGCCGCAAGGCGCCAAGCCAGGCGCCGCCGGCGCCGATCCGAGGTTGCCGCATCGGTATACCGATGACGGCATCGATGAGCGCAACGAACGGCTGGCCCGCGAGGGCCGGCTTGCCGAGGGCCCGAGCGTTGCGGTGCGCTCGCGCGACGCCAAGGCGGAAGCGATCGCGTCGGACATCCAGCAGGGCCGCCGCAGGGCCGCCCCGCGCGGCGACGTGCCCGACATGTCCGCCGACATGCGCGAGCGGCTCGACCGCATCGAGGACAAATATCAGGGCGAAAGCGTCGAGCCGTGGATGGTCGCCGACCCGCTCGCCGAGGTCGCCCAGCGCCACCGCCGCCCCGGCATGGTGCAGCGCTTCGTCACCGAAGACACCCTCGACAAGCGCGGCAAGCGCGGTTTCGAGCTCGTGCGCGACCAAGCCGGCAACGTGCCGCGCGTCGGCCGGCTGCTGCTGGCCGAGATGCCCGAGGCGATGGCCAAGCGCCGCAACGCCCACTTTCGCGGCGAGGCCGAGCGCCAGCTCAAGGACATGCTGCCCGCCAACCAGGAGCGGCTGCAGCAGGTCGCCGACGCCTCCGGCGAGCGCGGCCTGGGCGTGCTCAAGGCCGGCGACACGCTGAGCGAACATTCCATGGGGTCGAGCTCGAACGAGCCCGGCTATGCCCCCGACCGCGCCCGCACCGTGGGCGTCACCCGCCACGGCCAAGCGCTGGCGCGCGAATAGGCGGCGCGCGCTATCGGTCCTGGCGCCCGCAGACAGATCCGGCCCGCGTGGCTTCACCAGCCCCCCGCCCCCCAATACCCCGGCTCACCTCATCCGTGGCCGCGGGAAACGAAAGACAAAGCCGTTGATCCGGGCGCTTCGAGCGCCTGGCCCCGTTGGCAACGGGTGGCGTACGGCCGCTGGCGCGCCCGAGGCAGCGCCGAGGAGATTCCCATGCCGAACAATGACTTTCCGCACGGCCTGCGCCTGGTCGGCCGCTCGATTCACGGCGGCGAGATCGAGGTCGCCCACCTCACCAAAGCCGTCGGCGATAGCGCCGCCATCTTCCAGGGCGATTGCGTCGCTATGGCCACCAACGGCGTCATCACCGCCACGCGCACCCCCGGCACGACCTTGATCGCCGGCGTCGCGCTCAACTTCGGCGCCGCCGACACCGAGACCGAGCACGTGGTTTCCACCGGCCCCAGCGTCGTCTACGAAGGCCAGGATGACGAGGACGTGAACGGCATCCAGGCCGACGAACTGCACATGAAAACGAACATCACGGCGACCACCGGGGATCTCGCCACGCAGCTGTCGAAGCAGGAAGTCGACGCCGACGTGAACACGACCGGCACGCTCGACGCCCAGTTGCTCGGCCTCTATAAGGCCGCCAACAACGAGATCGGCGCGGGCATCGGCCACGTGCGGGTTGAGTTGCTGATCAACAAGTCGTACTACAACCCGGGCGCGACCGCCCTGGGCACCTAGCCAGCAGCGCAGGCACGGAAAGGAACACCACGATGATCACCCTGAGAGCACAATTTCCGGATCTGGTGCTGGCCAACGCGCTGCCGGCGCTCGACCACGTCATCTACGAGACGCGCAAGAAATACATGGCGCTCGGGCCCACGATTTACAACATGCGCACGTCCGACCGCTGGGGCGAGCAGCATACCGGCGTGACGGGGCTGGGCCAGCCGGCGCAGGTCAACGAAGCCAATCCTGTCCGCTACGACAACCCGCTGCAGGGTTTCCCAAAAACATATCAACACATCGATTGGGGTTTGGGGTTCATGATTTCTCACGTCTCGGCGCGCGATAACCGCTGGGTTTCCGCCGGGCGCATGGCGCAGGAGCTGTCGCGCTCGTTCATGGATTCGCGCGAGCTGCTCGCCGCCTCCACGTTCAACCGCGCCTTCGATACGAACTTCCCCGGCCCCGACGGCGTGCCGCTCTGTAGCGCCTCGCACCCGCTCAAGAAAGTGGGCGGGGTGCAATCGAATATTCTCTCGGTCGCCGCCGATCTCGACGTCGATTCGCTGCAGCTGGCCTACACCGCCATGGCGCTGCAGGTCACCCACTCCGGCAAGCCGCGCAACATCCTGCCGTCGAAGCTGATGATCAGCTTCCACAATAACTTCAACGCCATCGAGCTGTTGATGTCGAAGCTGCGCGCCGACACCACCAACAACGCCACCAACGCCTTCCAGCACATGCGCGCGTCGCTGCCCGAGATCATGCCCTGGACGTATTTGACCGATCCGGACGCCTGGTTCCTGTGCGCCGCGCCCAGCGATACGGAGCTCTATTGGTTCGACCGCGAGAAGTTCTACACCTCGCACGACATCGACCACGATACCCGGACGCTCAAGACCGCCGGCTGGGAAGCGCACTCGTTCGGCTGGTCCGACTACATCGGCGTATTCGGAACCCCCGGCGCCGGCTAGGCGTTGGCAACGCCGGGCGTACTCGCGCGGCCCCATATGAAACATGGGGCTCCGCGCGCAGAGTGGCGGCACAGGGCAATCGTGCCTGTGTGCGTAGAAAATCACCAGTTTTCTACGCGCGCTGTTGGATAGGGTCGCAGGGCGAAGCCCCGAGTACGCGCGGCGCTGCCAGCGCCAGGGAGTACAAAAAATGGCTAAACGAGGCGGCAAGCAATTCGGCCCGCTGCACATTGTCAGCGCGGAACCCGTTCCCCTGATCGTCACCCAGCCCGACGGCACCGAGCTGCTCTCGCTCACCGACGCCGGCGTGCTGAGCGCGGGCGCCTCGATCGACGCCAGCGGCAACATCATCGACGATCTGCTCCTCGCCACCAACAAGAAGATCCAGTTCCGCGACAGCGGCATCTTTATCCAGTCGGGCGCGGACGGCAAGCTCACCATCCAGGCCGACGGCTCCGGGGCCGACGACATCACCCTCGCCGGCACGGTCACCATTAGCGGCCTGGCGACCCTCGCCGGCCTGTTGTCGGCCCTGTCGATGCCGTTGACGGCGCGCACCGCCACCGCCGACGGCACCGGCACCGGCACCGTCGCCGACGGCTCGGGCTTCGTGGAAGTCACCTCGGCCTCGGTCAACAACATCATCGTGCTGCCGACGCCGACGCCCGGCACGATCGTCATGCTGCACGTCGGCGCCACCGGCTACGAGCTGCGCAGCGATACGCCGGCCACCGTCGCGATCAACGGCGGCGCCGAAGCCAACGCCGAGAGCGCCATCCCGGCCGGCAGTTTCGTGTTCGCGGTGTGCGTCTCCGCCACCGCCTGGCTCGCGTTCCAGATTGCTTCCGACGGCACCACCGCCGGCGTCGCAGCCGCCGCGGCCGCCTAACCGTCGTCCGTTGATCCGTCGTCCGTTGATCCGGGCGTTACACTCCCGCGGCGGCGGACCGATCAACCGATCAACCGATCAACCGATGAGCACCCCGCGCAAAACCAAAACCGCCACCATCGCCCTTGACGGCACCGTCTCGACGGTCGTCAACCTCGGCGGCGACGCCCTGGTCGCGATCCACATGCCCACCGACTGGACCGCGGCGGATCTCACCTTCCAGGCCAGCGAAGACAACGTCACCTACGACGTGCTTTACGACGCCGACGGCGAAATTGTCACCTTCACCGTCGGCGCCGACCGCTTCATCCGCCTGAACCCGGCTGACTGGATCGGCGCGCATTTTTTAAAGCTCGTCTCCAGCCAGCAGCAAGCCGCCGCGCGCGTGTTCACGCTGGTCACCAGAAAGTTCGAATGACGTTGATCGGTTGATCCGTCGTCCGTTGATCCGGGCGTAACGCTCCCGCGGCAGCGGACGGAGGAACCGATCCACCGATCAACCGATCAACGGCTGCCCATGTTGGCCATCCTCCGCAAGCCCGCCATCACCGTCCCCACCGTCGTCTCGAACGGCCTGGTCGCGCTCTACCTGCTCGATGAAGGCTCGGGCCAGGATGTTTTGGACTCTTCCGGCAACGGCCACGACGGCACCCTCGGCGCCGACGACCAGGCTTCGACCGACGATCCCGCCTGGGGTTCGGGCGCGCTGGCGTTCGACGGCGGCGATCACGTTGCCCTCGGCACGGCCGCCGCGCTGCGCCCCGCCGCGTTCACCGTCTCGGCCGCCGTGCGTATGACCGCGGGCGAGCATTTCCCGATCCTTGGCTGGCACTCTGGCAACAACGTCCCCGCGTTCTACGGCGCCGACCCGGGCTTTTCGGGCGCGTCCCGCCCGCTGCTGTTTCTGGGCTCGAACAATTTCCGCTACTGGCAAGCCGCCACGCCGGTCAACCTCCAGGACGGCGAGTGGCACTTCCTCGCCGTCACTTGTCCCGGCAGCGCCCAAGCCGATATTTCATCGGCCACGCTCAGGGTCGACGGCCTCGCGCAAACCGTGCATTCGACCACCGCCTCGGCCGGGCAGGCCGCCAAAAACACCGCCCAGATCGGCATGGCCGGCAACGCCGACTCGAACGCCACCGGCTCCGTGGCTTTGCTGGCGCTCCACAACCGCGTGCTCGAGCCCAGCGAGCTCGCCCGCATGCGCGCCTACGCGCAACTGGTCTGCGCCGGGAAGTCAATCGTGCTGCCCTGATGCGCCAGCACTACGCCAGTCCCGGCGGCTCACCCGGCGGCAATGGCACGCCGTCCAATCCCTGGGATCTCGCCACGGCCCTGGCGCATCCCGCCACCGTCAAGCCGGGCGACACGCTCTGGCTGCGCGGCGGGACCTACGATCTCGACGCCACGATCGTTTGCTCGCTGACCGGCACGGCGGCCAAACCGCTGACCGTGCGCGCCCGGCCGCACGAAAGCGTCCTGCTCCGCTGGTCCAAGCTCGATATCCTGCGCGCCCTCGACATCCGGGGTTCCTATACGCGCTACCAGGGCTTCGAGATGGTTAACACCGCCGAAGGGCGCGTGTTCGACGCCGGCGGCGAAGCCGACGAGCGCTTCCGCGGCTGCGCGCTGTTTTGCCAGCCCGCTGGTCTCGGCGTCCAACTCGTCAACATCCACGCTCACGACTTCGGCTTTTCCGTCTTCGAGTCGTCGCAGTCGGCCATCGAAGTCTACGGCTGCCGCTTCTATAACTCCTGGTGGGAAGCCCCCGACCGCTCGCACGGCCCCGGCCTCTACATGCGCAACAACCCGGCCTGGCCGGGCCGCAAGCGCATCGAGAACAATATCGTTTTCCAGCACGGCCGCCAGGGCCTGCAAGGCTTCGGCTCGCAGCCGTTCGCGAACTTCGACGTCGTCGGAAACATCTTCTTCAACAACGGCATTCCCGGCTTTCACCGCAACCTGTTTTTCGGCAGCGCGGCCGGGGGCCACGGCGGCAACGTCTACGAGGGCAACTGCACGTATTTCCCCGAGGCGGGAGGCGCGCACGCCTTCAACCAGTTCGGCGGCGATACGGGCGCCGGCAGCCTGGTGTTGGAGAATAATGTCATCGTCGCCGAGAACCGTGTCGCGGCCGGCTTTCGGGAACCGCTGGAAGCCACGCTCCGGGGCAACCTCTTGTTCGGCCGCGTTCAGCGCGGCCCGGAATCCTCGCCCAACGACACCAACGGCGCGGGCTTCCGCGCCCTCTACCCGGATAACGATTACTACGGTTCCGACGCCGGCGTCCCCGCGCGCCCCGAAGGCGTCCAGGTCCACGCGCGTCTCAATCGCTTCCTGCCCGACCCTTCGGAACGCCGCGGCGTCGCGCACGTCGCCGTCTACAACTGGGCTCTGCGGGGCGAGGTCGCGATCGACCTGGGCCCGCTGTTTGGCGGAGCGAATGCACACAAAGAGCCGCCGCTGGGCTCCCTGATCGCCGTGTCGTCGGCGCAGAATCCCGCGCAAACCCTCGCGCTGCGCTATGACGGCCGCCCGCTGCGCGTGCCGATGAGCGGCTGGACGCCGGCCCCCATGATCGGCGCCGACCCCGCCACCCACCCCATCCGCAAGACCTTCCCCGAATTCGGCTGTTTTTATCTGAGTTGGCCCGTCTGGGTCCCGCGCGCCAGCGCCCGCGGCAATCCCGTGCGGTGGTGAAAGCCGCCCCCGCCAGGGGCGAACCCAGAGCATGGGCAACACCTTCGTCCGCGTCCCCAACGAAAAATACCCGCGCTTCCTCGAAGTCCCCGACGCCGCGATCCACCCGCTCGGGCCGTACCGCCAGGCGCCGCCGCCCTACGAGCCGCACTTTTGGGTCGTGAGCCCCTGGACCACCGACGAGCCCTGGAAGCTCTACTCGACCAAGCTGCCCGAGCGCAAGCTCCCGCCCGGCTTCGAAGGCGTCTTTGGCCCCAAGCCCGTCCAGGCCGACTTTCCCGACCGGCTCACCTTCCAGCGCGCCACCGATTACTGGGAGCAGAACCTGGCGTATTTCAAGCAAGCCGGCCTCGGCGATCTCGGCTTCAGCGCCGAGCAGGTCGCCATGGTCCAAAACCTGTGCGTGCAATGGGGCCTCGGCAACGCCGTGTTCTACGAAGGCCGCTACGGCTACGCGGCGCGTTTCCCCGGCGGCCCCGTGTACGACTTCGACTGCTGGGCCTGGGGTCTCATCCAAACCCCGCACCTGGTCATCGCCGCCTACCAGATGCGCCAGCTCCAGGAAGGCGCCGTGCCCGAAACCAAGCACCCCTTCGTGCCCGAACACCTCTGGCCCGAATGACGCCGGCGGCGTCGGGCGTATACGCCTGGGCTCGCTTTCGCTCGCGGCCAGGCGCGGACATTTCCGAAAGCGAAAGGATTCCGGGGTCGCAGGGGCGGAGCCCCCCGCAATAGCCCGGCGTTGCCAACGCCATGACTTGGGGAAACATTCAGTTCCAGCTCGTCAAGCGCCTTCCGGGCGTCGATCCGGCCGTGCTGCGCGCCGAGTTGAACGCCGCCTATACGGAAATCCTCGACGACCGGCCTTGGAAAGGCCTCGAATCGTCGGCGGTGTTCCAAAGCGTCGCCGCCTACGAAGAAGGCACGCTCGACGTGGCCAACGGCTCAACGGCCGTCACGCTCACCGGCGGCACGTTCCTGGCCGCCATGAACGGCCGCAAGATCCGCATCGCCTCGCGCAACGAGTTCTATATCTTCACCTACACCGGCGCGACGGCCGGCGCGCTCGATCGCGGCTATGAGGGCGACGACGCCTCCGAAGCCGCCTACCGCATCTTTCAAGACGAGTTCATCGTCGGCGCGGGCGTCAAGGCGGTGCTGTCGGTGCGGCATCTCTCGCTGGGCTACGAGCTCGACAAGAAGACGTCCGAATACCTCGACCAGATCGACCCCGCGCACCAGACCTACGGGGATCCCACGCTGTGGGCGCCGGTCGAGGACACGCCCGAAGCCGCCGGCGCCGTCCAGCACGCCGTGCGCTTCTGGGCCGTGCCGACCGTGATTCAGGGCTACGAGTACTCGTTCCGCCGCGCGGCGTTCCGCGTCGAGAATACGCCCGCGTCGCTCGGCCGCGCGCCGCTGCCGTTCGTCTCGCCGCACGCGCTGATCGCGCGCGTCGAGGCGCAGCTCGCTCCGGACCGCGACCAGGCCGCGCGCGCCGGTTCGAAGTACGAATTACAGATGCGTGCAATGCACCATCAAGAGAACGAGCGTAAGCCGCCCGAGCGCATGGGCCTCGCCGATCCCTGGACCCGCGTCTGGCGGGAGCGAGGCTTGCGATAAGACCAGGGCACGGAATTTACCACCGATGCACACCAATCCACAGCGGTTCCCGAAAGCGCCGCGAGCCCTTCCGCGGCTTCTGTATCTGTGTCTATCCGTGTCGATCGGTGGTTCCTTCTTCGCCGCCCGCCCCCAGGCGACGCAGCCCGAAGGCGGCACGCCCACCCTCCAGCGCGGCACGCCGTTCGTCATTGGCGACTGCATCCAGGCGCTGACGGCGGCCACGGTAGCGACCACGGGCAATCCGTGCGCCTCGGGCACGTTCGTCAGCTCGATCGAGGAAGACAACGTCGAGGTCGTCGCCGATGCCGCGACGCTCAACTTCTCGACCGGCTTCGATATCACCGACGCCGGCTCGGGGCAGGCCAACGTCTCCATCGACGCCGCCGAGCTCGAAGGCGCCTTCGAGGCGGTGCTCGATTTGCAGGACCTGCAAGGCGCGGTGATCGATGCCCAGGTTCCCAACAGCATCACACTCGACAACATCACGCAGATCACCAATCGAGCGATTGGGGACACGACCGGCGATCTCGCCGCCGCGCGCGTCGATGATGGCGGCGCCGCGGCCACGCAAGCGTTGTTTTCCGGCGCCGGCGGATCCGCCGGGTTCCGCGCGATCGCCGACGACGACGTCCCCAATAACATCACCATCGACCTGGCGGCCACGGCGACGGCGCTGGCGGCCGATCCCAACGACTGCGCGGCCAACAATGTCGCCAGCTCGATCGACGCCGCGGGCGACCTCGGCTGCGTGGCCCATGTCGGCGCGGCTTCGAATGGCGAGATCCTATGGTCCAACAACGGCGCGCTGGACGGCGTCCCCGGCTTTACCTGGTCGGGCTCGGCGCTGTCGCAGCCCACCACTACGCTCAGCGGCCTGCTGACGACCTCGAACCTCGGCATCGGGTTCACCGAAAGCGACACCAATCCGGCGTGCAACGCCGGCGATTACTACATCTACGCCGACTTGTCCGAGACGACGCTCAAAAAATGCCTCGACGGCGTGGCTAGCGATCTCGATACCGGCGGCGCCGGCGGCGTCGGCGCTTCCTCCGACACCGAGCTGCTGTTCAACAACTCCGCGAGCGTCGACGGCGTCCCCGGGTCGGTTTGGAACGGCTCGCTGCTGACGCTGCCGGCGACCAATATCGCGTCGAACACTTTCACCCAGACCCACGCCAACAACCCGACGTTCTCCGTCATCGACTCGACCGATTCGATCACCACCTCGATGGGATCGAATTCGACCGGAAACTACGGCTGGCTGGTCGTCGAGACGAACCACCCGCTGCGGTTCGGCTCGAACGGTTTGTTTAGCGGCGCGATCACGGCCGCCGGGGCTTGGCAGTTCTGGGACCGCACCGACAACTCGAAGATCCTGTCCTGGGATCTGTCGAGCCTGGCGACCACGACGACGCGCAGCGTGCAGCCGCCTACCGCCGATGGGGCGCTGTTCTCGCTTGGCATGACGCTCGATGTTTCGAGCAACACCAATCTGGGCGGCACTTCGCCGATCGTCGTCTCGGGCGACAACGTCACTTGCCCGACGTGCCTGGTCGATGGCGACGTGGATGCCTCGCCGGGCGTGGTCGGCATCGACGCGTCGGGCGACGCGGTAATCCCGCGCGATCTAACCATCACGCGCAACCTGATCATGGGCGGCGGCGATCCCTGGAACCTGACGGGGCTGACCGATGACAGCGCTCCGGGGGCGCCGGGCTCGGCCAACCAGTTCACTTCCTACGTGGACCGCGCGCTCGGGCGGTTTGCGACCCACCGCAACGGCGTCACGGACCCGGAAGTGTATGTGGCCGATTCCGATGTGCGCTGGGCTCCCACGATCTCACTGATGGGCGCGCTCGCGACGGGCGACGCGCAGGCTTGCACGATCGTTCCGCCGGCGTTTACCGGTTACACCGGATGGGTGCTGATCGGCGTGAGCGGGCGGCTGCTGACCGCCGACACGACCGGCGTCAATGTGCAGGTGGCGAAGGTCGAGGGGGCGACGCCGGCCAACATGCTCTCGACCGCCTTCACCACCGACGCCGGCGAGACGCTGGGATCGGACGCCACGGCGCCCGCGGTGATCGACGCGCTCGAAGACGACGTGCTGCCCGAGGACCTGGTGTGCCTGGATGTGGACGCCGCCGACGATGGCGTGACTCTTGCGATGGCTTTGGAGTTTGCGCCGCTATGAGTAGATTGAGCCAGTTGATCCGCGCCGCCTGTGGGCGCGCTCTGTTCGCTTTGGTAATCGCAGTGAACGTGCTGCTGGTCTATGGCTGGTGGCAGGTGAACGGCCGCGCCAAAGCGCAGTATCTGACGACGACGGTGATTCGCGCCGGCGGGGTGGCGCTCACGGAATGGCAGCAAGGAATCGGCTGGAACTTTCGGAACACTGCGGGTTTCGTCACCGACAACACCTCGCAACTCTACGGACTCGGGTACGCTGATGTCTACCCCAGGACGCGAACGCCGGTGGGGTATTCTAATGCCGTCACATTTGGGCGTGGCTCGGGGTCGATCGCTCAAAGTGACCGCAGCAACGCCGTGGACCCTCGATTCGCGGGTGTTATCAGGCGCGGCAATGCACTGTCCCTCATTGGCGGTTGGCAAGTGGATCTTCCGGCGGCGGGGGACTATGAGATCCGCATAGCGGCTGGGGACACAGCTAACGCATCCGGCTGCACTCGCTTCCAGATTCGAGACACGGATGGAACGACGGTGCTGGCCGAGTGCGACACGGGCACGAGCGTGCCGCAGGATCAATACCAGGATGCGACGTGTGTGTTGCGAACCGAAGCGAATTGGGCCGCCACGAACGTAGCCCAGACGGTGACGATCAGCGCGGGGTCGCCGCCCAAGGTGTGGATATTTCTAGGCGCCGGGTCTTGCGCTACGGAGAACAGCAATATTGCGCATCTGCGGATCAAGCAGCTCTAGAGTTTCCGGCCATTTGGGCCTCGTTTGGGCGTGCGATTTAGGTGGATGGGGCTCGGAGGCCAGCGGTAGCGGTCGATGGATGACGCGGCGCGCCAACCAAGGAGAGTAAGGCGAATGCGATTCAGGATTTTTCTCATGGCGCTGGCGATTATAGCGCTCTCAGGCTGCATTCGCCATATTCCGCAGGAAAATCGACAGGCTTTCGCTCCCCAGGCCGCCACTATCAGCGGCGCGGCGACCCAGTCGGGCGCCAGCGTGACGGGGGAAGTCGAAGCGCCGCCGCCCGCCGAGGCGGTCGTCGAAACCGACTGCGCCGCCTATTGCGCCGCGATCCAGGCCGCCAGCGGCGTCATCGAGCCGTTTGAGGTGCAGGATACGCAGTATGGCGACGGCTGCTTGTGCTACGCGCCGAAGCTGAAGGCCCTGGAGCGCCAATGACCGCACGCCGCTTCATCTTCGCCTTGGTGCTTGTGACGCCGCCGCTCGCCGCGCAGCCTGTGATCACGGGCGCGCGCTGCCAGGTGGCCGACCGCCAGCTCAGCGTCATCTGGAACACGGACACCACGGGCACTTCGACCCAATCCGGCATGGCCTTTGGCATTGCCGCGGACTCGTTGCCTGAGACCATCGCGACGCGCTCGGTTGGGGACACTTCGGCTCGCCGCATGCGGTCCACGCTCGGCTGCAACCCGAACGCCAAATGTTACTTTGCGCCGCGTTCGTCCAACGCCGGCGGGTCGGTGTGGTCGGATGATTTCACCTGCACGGCCCCTTGCACCAATTGCGACTCCGCCGATTCCGGCGGCTTTTTCGCCGACGACTCCGGCTGCAACTGCGACGACGTGGGCGAATTTCCCTACGCCACGATTCCGGCCCTCGCCGGCGGCGAGCCGCGCCTGGCCGAAGCGCCTACCCACAGCGCGTTGAGCGCGTGTCCGGCGATCACGGGTTCGACCTGGCCCGTGGACGGCGACTTTACTACGCAGTTGGCCGCGGCTGCCGCGGCGGCTACGTCGGGCGGCACCGTCGAGGAGCTGGTGATCCCCGCCGGCGTGGCGATCCGGCCCGAGGATTATTCGCTGACTCGCTTCACCGTCCCGGCGATCACCGCACCGGGCGCGGTCGTCATCCGGCCCGACTCGGACCCTAAAAAGCTGCCTCCGGCGGGAACTCCGATCACGCCGCAGTACTTCCCGCACGCGGGACGGATTGAATGGAACACGGACCTCGCCGATATGGACGGCAATTTCGGCATGGCGCTGCACGCCAACGAGAACTCCGGCCGCCGCGGAGTCTGCCTGGAGAACACGGTCGTCACCAGCCCGCCTATCGCCGACCTGGTGACGCGCTCGACGACCATCACGGCGATCGACACCGCTGCGAATGAGTTCACCGCCGCCGACCTCGGCGGCCTGGTGAACGGCATGTGGGTGCTCGCCGACCTGGCGGGCTCGGGCGTCCTGGGAGCGTACGGACAGCGCGTCATCTGCAATATCTCGGGCAACACGTTTCAGTTGGCGGCCGGCCAGGATGCGGTGTGCAGCGATTCGATGCTCGACCTGGTTGGCTCGAATTGCTCCTCGAACTGCGGCACGCTCGACCAGTGGGTTGCCAAAGAGGTGGAAAGCTGGCAGGACTGCGGCGACGGCACGCAATGCGCCACGATCACCGGCCACAAGCTGATGGACATGCCGTCGATGACGATCACCGGCGGAACGACCTCGACGGTGACCGTCGATGGCGCGCCGGGGACTCCCGCCAATCATCAAATCGGCTCGAGTACCGCGGTCAAGATTTCCGGCACCGGCTCGGGAACCTGCGACGGGACGTGGAAAGTCGCGGTGGCCTCGAACACGCTGACCCTGACCCCGAAACCGGGCGGGTCCGCGGCGAACTGCGCTGGAGTCACGGAAGGTTCGGTGCGGCGGATCTATGCGATCTCGATCGCCAACACGTCAAGCGCTTACCTGGGCGACCATAAGCCCCGCAACTGGAACTACGAGCGCGTCGATGCCGACACGGTGCGGCTGCTCGATTCGGTGGCGCAAGGCGGCGCGACCGGCGGCGTGCTGTGGTGGGAATCGCAGCGGCTGCCGAACATCGTGAGAGCCGGCACCAGCACAACGCAATCGTCGCCCAACTTCAACGGCGAGCTGACATTCGACCGCGGCGCATTTATCTATCCCATGTGGATGCGCGGCTCGCGGGCGCTATCATTTCCGCGCACCACCCAGATCGCCGTCGTGAACTCCTGGTTCTCGGGCGGCTTCTGGCGCCGTGCGAACCCGGTGAGCGGCGCGATCGAGAGCGGGCAGCGTTTCCTGGGCGATGAATCCTCGGTCTCGATCGACGTGGGGATGGCGGTCGATGTGCGCATCGAAGGCAATATCTGCCACGACTGCCAGATGTGGATTTTTGCGGATACGCCTTCGGGCTGGTCTACAGCCACCGTGCTCGATCCCGCGACCGGGCTGACGGCGCACCATACCGTCGCGCGCAACGTGACCTGGGCTTTCGACTGGGGGATTCCCTCGCATCCCGACTATCGCGGATTGCGCCGCAATCAAACCTTTGGCATCGAATACAAAGATCTCGACACCGGCCTTTTTCTTGGCAACTACATGAAGGGCTGTTTCAGCGTGCGTAGCCCGTCGAACGCCTGTATGGAGTTTTCCGGCATCGGCGGTTCGCTGCAGCGCACCTGGACCAAAGACCTGATGTTCCGCTCGAACACGATCGACCGCGGCGGCGCGGGGCTGCACTGGGCGAGCTCGGAGTCCGATTTCCGCCTGCGGCACATGCCGACGCGCATCACCGCGACCAACAATCTGTTCGACCTCGATGCGGTGGCCTACGACGGTCTCGGCAACCTGACGCGCGGGCGCTACATCAACGCCGCGACGCCAGCGGTTGATACGGTGATCACGCGCAACACCTTCCTCGAGCGCCGCGCGCCGCGTCCGCTGCTGGTGGAAGTGGCCGGCGACCGCTCGCAGGGCGTGACGGTCACCGACAACATCGCCGTGCTGAGTGAAGGCGCGTTCACCGAAGAGATCGGCGTACGCCGCGATCTCACGGCGAACTGGACGCCTTCGTCGAGCGAGGGCGAAGGCGACGCCGCGATCGCGGTGTTCTACCGCCGCGGCGGCTCGGCGGACCCGCTGGTGGATTACACCGGCAACGTCTTGATCCCAGGCCTGCAAAGCTCCCAGTCGGGAAGCTATGCGGGCAAGGCGGCGTCGACGGCCGAGAGCGATACGGTCAGCGCGAACGATCTGGCCGGCCGGGCGCAGATCCCCGCCGGCAATGAAATCATCGGCGATGACACGCCGTGCGCCGGCGGTGATTGCCCCGATTCGCTCGATGAGCGGCTCAACCTGGTGTTCGAGGCGGGTACGTGGGAGCCGCGGGTGGCCTATGCCGCGGAGGGCGCGGAGATTCAGCAGCTCGCCGACGAGGAAGGCTACTGCGGCCCGGTGGCGGTGACCGCCGATGATTCGAGCGTCACGCTGACTTTCCGCGCCTGGGCCGATGCGACCGAGATTTTCGCCGACCTGGCGCCATGCGCCTCGGGCGACTGCATCGCGAATTACTTGGCGACCTGGGACGACGAGGCGGACATCACGCGCGCGAGCGACCCCAGCCCCAGCGGGCAGAGCCACGCGGTCACGTTTACGAGCTTGGCGGCCGAATCAAGTTACGGCTGGCGGCTGCACTGCCCCAAGCCGCAGGAAGGCATCGTGACGACGGCGGGAACGCCCTAGCCGCCGGACGGGTTGGCCTTATGACCGCCACCGAAATCATCAGCCGCGCCTTGAAGCGGCTCGACGAATCCGCCGCCGCGCCGGAATTCTATTCCGTCTCCGAAGCGCTCGAGCGGCTCAACATGGGCGAGCGGCTCTATGCCTGCCTCACGTTGTGCCTGGAAACCACGGCCAACTACGCGCTGGCGGCGTCCACGCCGTTCGATCACCTGTTCAATAACCTGCCCGGGTTTCTCGTGCCGCTGCGCGTGCGCATCCTCGGCGGGGCGCGCCTCGAGCCGGCGCGGCTGGCCGAGCTCGACGCGCTCGATCCGCAATGGCAAAAGACGCCCGGCGCGCCCGAGCGCTATGGCGTGTTCGGCTTCGACCTGCTCGCCGCCACCCCGCAGCCCTCTGCGATCACGACGCTCGCGGTCACCTACGCGCGGCTGCCCGACCCGATGACCGCGGGCTCGACGCCCGCGATCCCCGCCGAGGACCATACCGCGCTCATCGACTGGCTGCAATTTTCCTTGCGGTTGAAGGAAGGCGGCCAGGAATTTTTGCAGGCCGTGCCGCACTTCGAGCGCTTCCTCGACTCGGCCGGGCGACGCGGCCGTTTCGTCCGGCGGCGCTCGCTCGCCCAGCGCTACGACCAGCAGCCGTTCGAGCTGGCCGCCTTCGACCGTTCAAGGCTCCGCAAGCTGGGGCGAATCCTGATGCGTAAGCCGCCGGGCCTGGTCCACGACGAAACCCGGCCGCGTCCCGACGCGAGCTAAATACTATGGCCGACAACGTTGCAGTGACCCCCGGAGTTGGCGCCGCGATTTCCACGGACGAGCTCGGCGACGGCTCGCACGCCCAAAACATCAAGCTGCTGGTTTCGGGCAACGGCGACGGCACGCGCATTCCCGCCGACGCCACCAACGGCCTGCTGGTCGATGTCTCGCGCGTGCAAGGCACGGTCAGCGTCGTGCAATCGACGCCCGCCAACCTCAAAGTCGACGCCTCCGGCGTGGCGGTTCCCGTCACCGACAATTCCGGCTCGCTGACCGTCGACGCACCCGCCAACGCGCCGGTCCACGTCCGCGGCTCGGACGGCGCCTCCGCTCATAACCTGCCGAGCTCGGCGCAGCTTCCCGCGGCCCTTTCGGGCGGGCGTCTCGATGTCGTGGTCGGCGCGGCGCTGCCCGCCGGCGCCGCCCTGATCGGCAAACTGCAGATCTCCGACGGCTCCGAAGACGCCGACGTCACCGCGGCCAACGCGCTCAAGGTCGATGGCTCCGCCGTCACGCAGCCGGTTTCGGGGACGGTCGCCGCCAACCAGGGCACGCAATCGGCCGTGGCGAACGCCTGGCCCGTGAAAATCAGCGACGAGACCGACACGGTCGGCGTCTCGACCGTAGGGAGCGACAAGGCGCTCCAGGTCGATGTCATCCAGAGCGTGGGCCCGGTGGCGCTCGACGACAAATCGGGGTTCACGGAAGGCTCGGGCAAAGTCCTCGTCGTCGGCGGCGTCTTCAACGACACGATCGCGGGCGACCCCGCCGAAGATCAGCTCACCGCGCTGCGGATTACCGCCAAGAAAGGCCTGCACGCGAACCTGCGCAACGCGAGCGGCGCCGAGATCGGCGTCTCCGCCGCGCCGCTGCGCACCGATCCGACCGGCACGACCACGCAGCCGGTACGGGCGGCTCAGGTCAGCGCGCAGTTCAACAACGAAGTCACCGGCATTACCGGCGGGCACTCCGCGCAGGCGTTATGGACGCCCACGGGAGGCTTTAAGTTCGTCGTGCGAGGGCTGCTCATCGCCGCGGGAACCGGCGGTGACGTCAAGGTGTTTGACGGCACGGCCGCGACGGGCAAATACCTGTTCAACGGGCCGGTCGTGGCCGGTGTCGTCGTCGTGCCGTTTCCCGAAGACGGCTGGCGCAGCGCGGCGGCCGACACCGTGCTCCGCTATACGACCGACGCCAACTTCGTCGGTTCGCTCGTCGCCTACGGCTACGAAGCGGCGTGATGCGCCGTTGATCGGTTGATCCGTCGTCCGTTGATTCGGGCGTAACGCTCCCGCGGCAGCGGACGGAGGAACCGGTCAACGGATCAACCGATCAACAGCTTATGACCGTGTTTGAAGCAGTCGAGCAAGTGCGCGCCGAGCAGGCCGCGCAACGCATCGAGATGGGCAAACTCAACGCCTTACTGCAAGCCGTGCTGCGCGCCGTCGCACCGGGGCTGGTCGAGGCCTCGCCCGAGCTCGAGGCGATCGCGGCGCGCGCCGAGTTGCTGGTCACCGAAACGCACGCGCTGGCCGAAAAGCTCCTGACGCTGCGCGCCGTGCCCGATCACCCGTTTCTTACGGCGGCCGCTGCCGCCAAGCCAACGCAAGCTCTATCGGCGGCGCAAGCCGCCAAGCGGGGCGCTGCCAGCGCCAAAGGAAAATCCCATGTCCGAAATCGAAGCTCTCGCGCGCGTAAGCGCCGCCCTCAACCAGATTGACGCCGACACCACCTCGATCGGCGAGTCGGTCACCTCGATCGAAGACCGCATCGAAACGCTACTGGCCGAGATCGCCGCCAGCGACACGCTCGAGCAAGCGCAAGCGCTCGCCGCGCAAGCCGAGGCGGTCGCCGGCGAGTTGCAGCCGCTGGCCGAACGGCTCAGCACCATGGGCCAGACGCCGGGTGAGCCGGCGCCCGAACCGGAACCCGAACCGGAACCGGGCCCTTCCGAAGGCGAATAAGCCGCCGCAGCTAGCACGTTGATCGGTTGATCCGTCGTCCGTTGATCCGCTGGGAGCGGCGTAACGCCCAGTCCCGCGGCAGCGAGCGGATCAACCGATCCACCGATCAACGGATCAACCGATGATCATCTTTTTTCTCCAGGGCGAGACCGTCGCCGAGCTCGACGTGGCCGAAGTCGTCGCCGAGCTCGGGCCGGCGCTCAACGCGCAGTCGCTCGCCGCGCTCACGGTCGCGACCGAAGCCGAGCTCTACGAATGGGCCGACGAGCACGCCCAGCGGCTGGCGCGCAAGATCGGCTGCTTCGTCGAGCGGAGCGGCTCGCTGACGATCGCCGCCGGCAGTTCGACGGTCAACAAGCCCGCGCGGCACTTGTCGACCTTGCACTTCTCGCGCGATCACGACGGCGCGGGCGACCTGCGCCCGCTCGAGGCGACATCGACCGCCGAGCTCGAGGCGCTCGATCTCGACTGGGAAACGCGCGTCGCCGACGAGGACGCGGGCGAATTTCCAAAACGCTTCACCGAAGACCAGCAGCCCGCGGGCGTCGTGCGCGTCCACCCGGCGCCCGAATCGGAAACCACGGCCGCGATCGTCTATCACCAATACCCGGCGGCGATCGCCGCCGGCTCGCCGGCGATACAAGCGCCGCGCATCCTGGGCGACTATCTGTTCTGGGCGATGCTTGGCGAAGCGCGCCGGCGGGAATCCGACGAGGCGATGCCCGAAGTCGCCGCGTTTTCGGAGCAGATGGTCGAGCTCTACGAGCAGGTGTTCGAGCGGTACTGGGGGCAAGCGCAGTAGCCGCCGGCGGCGGTAGCGTACCCGCGCGGCCCCATAAAAAACATGAGGCGGCGCGCGCGGAGTGGGGCAGGCACGCTGCCTGCCTTCCGGAAAGATCTATGCGTTTGTTAGACCGCAAAGCCAACGGCCAGCCCGCCAGCGTTGCCGGCCTTTCGAGCGAAAACCTGTTCGCGATCAACGTCGCGAAGTGGCTGGCGTTCGACTGGGATATCGAGTTCGTGCTGACCTCGGTCACCGACGGCGCGCACTCGTCGCCGCGCTCGAAGCACTACGTCCAAAACGGGGGCCACGCGTTCGACCTGCGTTTCTGGTCGATCCCGGCCTCGCGCCGCGAGGAGTTCTGCGCCGAGCTGCGCTCGCGCCTGGGCTGCCAGCTAGTCAGCGGGCAATGGAAGGGCGACTACCAGGTCGTGCTCGAAACCACGCACATCCACGTCGAGTTCGACCCGTAGGCGTTGGCAACGCCGGGCATGGCCGCTTGCGCGGCAGGGGCAGCGTGCCTAAAACGCAACGGCCCCGGAAACCGAAGTCTCCGAGGCCGTTGCTTATCGTTTTGGCGTTTCGAAAAGGACGGTGGGCAAGCTGCCCGAAACCGCAGGATAGCACGGGACCGATCAACGGATCAAGCGGTCAACCGATCAACGGAAAATGGCGTACTCCAAAGAGCAACTGTCGCAAAACCTTCTCGGCGGCTCGGTCCATTGGACGCCGCCGGGCGACAAGATCCCGCCCTCGGACGCCCTCGAGATCAAAAACTTCCGCTCGGACATCCCCGGCCAGCTCGTTTCGCGGCGCGGCGTGCAGCGCATCACCGGCTCGGCTGCGGGCCAGACCGACTGGCACACCCTGATCCGGCGGCCGGGCTCGACGGGGCTCTACGTGGGCGCCGGCAACACGCTCTATGCCGACAACGGCGCCGGGGTGGTCGTTGCGGGCTTTGACGGCCAGCCGCTGGGCTGGGCGGCGGTTCGCGGCTGGCTGTGGATTGCCAACCGCAACCGCGTGCTGCGCCACAGGCCCGGCACGTCGCCCCTGTTCCGCGACTTCACGACACCATCCGGGGGGACCGCGCCCACCCTCGCCGTGGCCCAAAGCCTCGTCGAGGACGGTCTTGAGGGCGAGTACGTCGCCGCGGTCAGCGCCGAAGACGACGACGGCATGGAAGGCGCCTTGGGCCAGTTCTCGGCGCCCATCGTGCTCGACGGCTCGTTCGCCCAGGGCATCGCGTTCACGAACATTCCCACGCGGCCCGAGAGCTGGATCGCCAAGCGCCATCTCTATCTGTCGGGCGGTTCGCTCGGCTCCGGCAACCAGTCGGGTTTCTGGCGCGTGCTGACGATCAACGACAACCTGACGACGAGCGCCCAATTCCTCGGCTCGGAAGCCGACATCACCGCCATCGGCATCGAGGGGCGCACCGATATCCGCAGCCCGTCGCTCGGCGGCCCCGGCCCTCCGGCCGGCCTCGCCGGCCCCTACTACCAGCGGCTCATCGCGTATGCGACCGCCGCGCACCCCAACCGCTACGGCTGGTCGCTCATCGACGACTCGCGCGGCGCCATGCCGTGGGCATTTTCCCCCGACGACTGGTCCGAAGCCGGCGACCGCGACGGGCGCATCTGGTGGATTTCCCTCCACCGCCGCGCCTTCGTCATCTACAAGGAAGACTCCATCTGGCGCGTGCAGGGCGATCCGGCGTCCGCCAACGCCATCCAGGAGGCGACCAACGCCCAGCGCGGCGTGCTCGGCCCGCGCGCGGTCGCCCGCATCGGCTCAATCGACGTGTTCGCCTCGCCCGACGGCGTGTTCACCTTCGACCTCGACACCGAGCGCCGCATCTCGCAAAAGATCGACCCGATCTTCAAGGGCGATGTCGTGCGGCCCGCCGCGGGCCTGGCGTTTCCGCCGCTCACCACCGACGCCGCCGCGCGCGCGCGCAGCTTCGTCCACTACGCCCAGGATCTGCTGCACTTCAACTACTGCGAGCAGGGCCAGTCGTTCCCCAACATCACCCTGGTCTACAACCCGCAGACCGGCGACTGGACGCGCCGCCAGCTCGCCTCCGGCCTCGGCTCGAGCCGCGCGCCGCGCTCGATGCTCTATAACCCCATCAACGGCTCGCTCTACGCCGGCCTGCGCGACGGCCACCTCTACGGCATGGATCTCGGCTCCTCCGACCACGGCCAGGCGATCCCGCTCGCCTACATCTCGCACTATCACCACCAGAGCCTGCCCGACAACGACAAGGTGTACGAGGATCTGACGCTCGACTACGACACCGGCGGCGCGGCCGTGGCCGTGAAAGTGTTTCTCAATCACGGCGACACCGAGATCGCGCTGGGCACGCTCGCCAGTTCCGGCCGGCGGCGGCGCACCTTCCCGCTCGGCGCCGGCGGCCAGGGCCGGCGGGCGCGCAACGTAGCGCTGTTTCTCGACGGCTCGGCGACGAGCCCGGTCCAGATCTACGAGGCGACGATCCACTTCCGCATCGAGCGCCGCGAGGGCCGCTCGTTCGACACGGGCCTGAGCGACTTCGGCGACGACCGCGTCAAGGTGCTCGAAGCGATCGAGCTCGAAGTCGAGGCGCAGCAGCTCATCAATTTCGCGGTGTTCGGCAACCTGCGCTCGTTCCAGGCGGGTCTGCTCACCGGCGGCAGCCTGGTGCCGCCCGGCGCGCTCCGCATTCCGCTGCACGCCCGCATGCCGTTTATGATCGAAGGCCAGTCGCTGCAACTGGTGGTGTCGAGCGCGGCCGAGTTCCGGCTGCACAAGGCGCGCCTCAAGCTGCGCCCGATCGGCGAGTATCTGGTCGGCCAGGCGGGCGAAGTCTACGACTCGGGCAACGTGGCGATTGGGGCGTAGCGCTCCTCAATGACAGCGTATTGCGGGCTCGCGCTACGGAGCGAGCGGGAGATTAAGTGCAGCCGTTCCGCAGTGCCCGCATCCTCCCAGATCCCCTGATGATCGACGTAGTACAGCCGGGCCGGTACGATCGAGCTGCGGCGCAGGCGCTCGTAGGCCTCGGAGAGGGCTTCGAAGGTCAGATCCTGCGTGGCGAGGTTCGAATGGCTGCTAGTGCAGACGTCTGCGGAAGCCGCCGGCGCCAGCGGGGCGCCGGCGAGAGCGGCCAGAAACGAGCGGCGGTTCATGGTTGGCCTCCCTGGATCCCGATCCAGCTTTCAGGATTTTTCAGCTTGAGCATTGCCGTGATCTTCTCGGGGGTGGCGTGGTCTCCGCAAACCGGACAGGAAGTGGCGCCGCCGCTCGGCCGATAGAAGCGGCGCAAGCGGAAGCCATGGCCATACGGCTGGGGGATATACCGCTTCTCGTCCGCCTCGGGCACGCTCTCAGCCTAGCCGCTTCGCGCCGGGGCGCAAGCGAAGCGAGCCCCGGCGATCAAGCCCGGCCTCGCCAAGGCCGAATCCCTAGCGCAAACCCCGAGCCGCAACAGCGGCGGCGCGCGGACCCGCCTGGCGAATCACCCACCCGCCGCGCCGCGCGCCGCCGCGTCCCGCTCCGCCGCCAGCGAAGCGGAGCCGGAGCGCCATCGCGGGTCGCCGCCAGCGACATGGCCTATCAACCCGTCCACCAGGTCCGCGACATCACGTTGCAGTACGTCGCCCCCGGCGGCGCGACGCTGGAGGTGTTCTTCGATCTGCCGGGCAACGTGATCACGCTGTGGAGCTCCTACGCGCTGCCGGCCACCGGGGCGAGCGACCCCGTGCGGCGGACCATCGCGCTGTTCAAGGGCGGCGTGCTGCCCGACGCGCGCATGTACCGCGTGCGCATCACACCGCCGTCGAACAATGTCGCCAAGATCCTGCAGGGGGAGATGTCGGTCAAGCGCTACGGCGTGTTCATCGACAACGTCAGCGGCCCCTGGGAAACCGACGTGCTGAGCATCGGAGGGTAAAGCGATGCGCGAGCCGCTGCTCCATCCCGGCGATATCGTGCTGACCGCCAGCCGCGGCTGGTTCGGGCGCTCGATCCGCGCCTGCACGCGCTCGCTCGGCGAGAGCCCGAGCCAGGTCAACCACGCCGCCCTCGTCGTCGGCCGCGACCCGTTCGACGGCCCCATCCTGGTCGAGGCGCTGAGCACGGTCAAGCGCCACGGCCTGCGCGACGCCTACCGCGGCGGCGGCTCCGACCTCGCCGTCTACCGGCCGCGCAACGTGCCGCCCGAGGCGCTCGCCGCGATCGTCCGCAAAGCCTCGAGTTACGTGGGCCGCCAATACGGCTACGGGAAGATCCTGCTGCACTGGCTCGACTGGCTGCTGCTGGGCGCCTATGTGTTCCGCCGCCTCGGGCGCATGGAGCGCTACCCGATCTGCAGCTACGTGGTGGCCTCGGCCTACGCCGCCGGCGGCTATACGTTCGGCGTCGAGCCGGGCGCGGCCTCGCCCGACGACATCTGGGATTTTGTGACCGCCAATCCCCGCTACTACGAGTGCGTGCGGCCTCTGGGGCGGTACCCGTGAGAGCCGGCCTCGTTGTGTTCCTAGCGTTCTCAACGGCTTCGTTCGCAACGGCTTATGGCCAGCTGCGCTGCGTCCGGCAGCCCGAGTCGCGCCTGGTCTACCGCGACGCCGACGGCCAAAAGCGCCAAGCCGCCGAGTGGGCCTGCACGGGCGGCGCGAAGAAACAAGCGTTCGATCTGCTCGCCGACGCCAATCTCGGCCCGCTGGCGTTCGCCAAGGTCGACGAACTCGCCGGCCGCGTCAACGCCAAAAGCCGCAAATCGACCCTGGGCCACGTTTTGAACGGCGCCGCGTTCGTTTTGCCGCTGGTGGCGGTGGCGCTCAATGATCAATTGAGCGATCTCGACCGCACCGCGCTCGCCGGCAGCCCCAGGGTGTTCCAGAAAGCGGTCGAGCTGATCGCCGGCTACCCCGATGAGTTCGAAAGGACGCCCGAGCAGGATGGCTTTCTGACGCTCTACACGCTGACGGCGGATCCCGCGGTCAATCTGATTCGCGAGGCCGAGCCGCTGGCCGTTGATCCGCCAGCCGTTGATCCGTCGATCCGCGAGGCCGAGCCGCAACAGCAACGGGAGACTTCCGCCGAGCGCGTCAACCGCTGGCTGCGCGGCCTGGAACGCGAAGCCGCGCGCGACCAGGCGGCGCTTGGCGCGATCGCGGCTTACCGCGAACCCGAAGGAGTGCAATGAGAACTCTCACAACGCACGACGCCCCCCGCGGCGCAAGCCGCCAGGCCAGGCGTTGCCAACGCCATGGGATTTGAGAGAACAGCTTTATTTCGCAAGATCGAATTCGACTGCGAATTCTCCGGCTCGATCGTGTTCACGTTCGCGACCGAGCGCCCCGGCGAGTCGATGACGGTGCGCAAGCAGCAGCTGCTGGCGGCGACCAACGGCCGCGACACGGTCACGGTCGGGCTGCCCGGGCACGCGCGCGGGCATCTCTACCGGGTGAGTCTGGGGGGCACGGCGGCGGTGGCGCGCATCTTCGGCGCGCGCATCTATGCGAAAGTCATGGATGGCGGCAGTCGAACCGGATGGCAATGGTACCCGATTCCCGTCGAGCCGACGAGCCTGGGCTGGCAAACGATCCCGCTCAAGATCGTGCCGACGGCGCCCGAGTTCACGACGATCGCGCTGAAGATCGTGCCGACGCCGCCGGAATTCTCGACTCTGCGGCTGCCGATGCGCGAGTCGCCGCCGGTGGGCGTCTGGATCGATCTTCCCCTCGACGAATGACCGCTGGCGGCGGTGAGCTTGGCCGCTTCGGCGGCAGGGGCCACGGCGGGGAGTTGCCCAACTTCGGCGAATGCCTGCTCGTCTACATCGCCGGCGTGCTGGCCGGGCTGGCTTACGGGTTGTGGCGCATCGCCACGCTGCCGAGCCCGGAAGTGCGCTGGCTGGGGGAGTATCTTGCCCGTTGATCCGTCGTCCGGCTCGCGGGCGCGGGAACGGGCGTTACGCCGCTCCCAGCGGATCAACCGATCAGCGGATCAACCGATCAACGGAGAAACAACCATGAAATTCCTAGGCGCTGTTGCCCTATCGTTGCTGCTGCCGCTGTCGCTCGCCGCGCAAGCGCCGCCGACGCGCGGCGCGACGCTCCAATGGACCGACGAGCAGCCGGGCGTGTTCTACAACGTCTACCGCTTCGCCGGCCCGTGCGCCGACGCCACGGCTTTCGATAAGTTGAACGCCGCGCCGGTCACCAGCAAGAGCTACGCCGACGCCGGGCTCGCGCCGGGCCATTATTGCTACGTGGTCACCGCGCAGACCGGCGACCTCGAGTCGGAGCACTCCAACCGCGCCGCCGCCGCCGCGAAGCCGTTCGCGCCGCGCGACGTGACCATCGTCGTCGAGATCGTGCTCAAAACCAACGGCGAAGTGCTCGCCAAGATGAAGGCGTCCCCGAGCCACGCCCCTATTGACCCGCGCTGAAATAAGCCCGCGCGCGCGGCGAATCCCGAGCGCGTGCCGCTCACCCTGCTCGACCTGCCCGACTTCGGCCCCTCGAATTCCTTCGACGAGCTGGTGCGCGCGCTCAACGAGCGCCTGCGCCAGATCGGCGAGGCGCTCAACGAGTTCGAGGGCGGCGGAGGCGTCACGACGATCATCCGCCAGACCACCACGACGACGGTCACCGGCAGCCCACAGATCCTCGTCTACAAGCCGCTGACCGCCAGCGAAACCATCGGCGCTCCGAGCCTGCAGCAAGTGCCGCTGGCCTCGGTGGTCGTCTACATCCTGCGGCAGCCCATCGGCAACGCCTTCGCGATCGCCTGGGCCGCCGCGTTCAAGGGCCACCCCGGCAGCGTCCCGCTGCGCTCGAATACCTACTCGACGTTCCGCTTCTACCGCGTCAGCGAAAACGAGCTGCTGCTGCTCGACTACCCGATGCGCGGCGAGCAAGCGGAGTAGGCGTTGGCAACGCCGGGCGTACTCGCGCGGCTTCGCTGCGCGCGCGGAGTGGGCTGGTCCGGCCGCCTGGCCTTACTATTCACCTTCGTATTGAGATTCATATTCAAATCGCACGCTGCCCCCGCGGCGCAAGCCGCCAAGCCCGCCCCTGCCAGGGGCGAATCACGGGCATGCGCCGATTCCACTTCTCTTCCTGTTGCTGGCCCCTGCTTTTCCTGTTGCTGGCCCCAGGTGTTGCCAGCGCCCAAACCCAACGCGAGCTCGAGGTCCGCCAGATCGAGGCGGAAAGCGCCTTGATCTCCGGGGAAATCTGGGCGATTTCAAAACCGGGGTTTACCGAGCCCGCAAGAGCCCTGCGGATCACCGACTACGCCGGCTTGGCACGCATCGAGGCCGGCACGTCGCTCGCCGGGCAGCCCACGATGCGCTGGCTGCGCAACCCGATCGGCGACCCCAACCCCGACGGCACCGCCGTCGTCGAGATCAGCTCGCAAAACCTCGGCGGCTTCGAAGTCGGCCGCGTGCAAGTGTTCAACAGCGCCGTCGCGAGCGAGGTCGCCACGCTGACCAGCTCCGGGCTGACCGCGCGCGGCATCAGTCTAGTGCACCAACTCGCTCCGGCCTCGCTCTCCATCCAAGCCCAGAACGCCGGCAACAGCGTTACGATCCTCGGCCCGGCTTCGACGCTCGGCTATTCGCTCGAGCTGCCCACCGCCAACGCCGCTGGCTTTCTGAGCAACAACGGATCCGGGGTCACGTCCTGGTCGGCGGGCAACTTCGTTACGCTCGACACCACGCAAACGATTACCGGCGCGAAGACGTTCACCACCAACAACGTCAAGCTCAACGTCATCGCGCTGCAACTGGCCGACGCCGGCGGCACAGTGTACCATTCGCTGCTGAACGAGGGAGTCAACTTCAGCGCGCTGCTCAACTCGTCCGGCCAGGTCGCGCAGCGCTGGGATTCGGCGCTCGGCCAGATCCTGCTCGGCGTCAGCGCCGCGCCAATGGACATCATCGGCACGGGCTCGATGATGTTCGCCGAAAAAACCTCCGGCAACTGGACCAACTTCGCCCGCGCCTCCGGCGGTTCAAACCACACCAACACCTGGCCCAACGCCAACGCCGCCGGCGTGCTCTCGAACGACGGCTCGGGCGGGTTGTCGTGGTCGACCGCGTCGGGCGCCTGCGGCGCCGCCGGGCTGGTGCAATATTCGGGCGGCTCGGGCGTGTTCGACTGCGAAGCCGCGCTCAGCTACGACGAGGGGACCAACACCCTGACGGCTGGCGTCTTCAGCGGCGAACTGCGGCACACCGCGGCAAGTATTCTCGATCCGGAAGCCAATACAGTCATCAGCCTGACCTACCAGGATGTCGGCGGGGCGTTCGACCGCGGGCTCATCACGGTCACGAACGACACGGCAAGCAACCAGACCACCATCAGCGACGTCTCGGTGGCGACCTTTAACGTGTCGGTGACCGAGATCGATCTTAGCGACAGCGGTGGCCGCATCGAGTTCAACGAGCCTGGCGCGGGCTTCGACATCATCACCATGGCGGCGCCAGCATCGTTTTCCACGTACAACTTGACGCTGCCCAACGCCGCGCCCGCGAACGGGACGCAGACCTGCGGCGGCGGAACGCACGTTTCGGTGCTTGTGCTCCAAAACGGCTGGGTGATGCAGGTGGGCTGCAGCTAGCGGCGCTACAATGACCCCATGAGATCAACACCTTACGCGGCGGTTCTGCTTTTCGCGCTAATTTTATTACAGCCATTTGCAAAAGCGCAGGCCCCCCCTGCTGCCGCGCCCGAAAACGAAAATCCTAGCCAGCTAGGAAAAGCCGCTGCGCCGCAAGGCGCCAAGCCCCCCGCCGCCGGCGCCCCGCCGGCGCTAACGGAAGCGCGGAAGATCCCGCTGTTCGAGCTGCGGCTTGAGATCGCGGGCGTCGAGAAGCAGATGGCCGCGATGGAAGCGCAATTCCTGCAGCACCAGCGCGAGGCCGAGCGGCTGCAGCGCCAGTATGCCCAGCAGAAGCTCGAGGCCGAGGCGCTCCAAAAAACGTTCCACGGGAAACTTGTTCAGGAACAAGGCGGTAGCCCCGGTCATACCGTCACCGACAAGCTCGACTGGATGCCCTGCCGCCCCGTGCCGCCCAACGGCCAGCCGCTCCCCGGCTGCCCCGAGTTCGAAAAGTTGCAGCCAAACGCCGCGGAAAGTGTACAGGAAACTGGACAAGACGAGCAGCCGCCGGCCGCGGAAGGCGAGGCCGCGCCGTGACGCCCGGACTGTTATAAGCTGATCTTATGAAGTCCCCCGCCCTGATACTGTTCCTTTGTACAGGACTCGCCCTTGTAGCCCAGCCATCCGCCGCCGAGACCGCCGACCTCCAGGTCAGCCCGCCCGCGATGCGCGGCGCGACGGCCGCGTTCGTGTTCCGGGTGCCTACGAATCTGCGCCCGGGCGGGTTCCGCGGGCTCGACCTGGCGGCGATCAGCGCCCAGGGCGGCGACAACGAGGTCTGCTTCGAGGTCTACGTCCAACAGCCCGTCACGGGCGCGGAAACCTGGCGGCGCGCGTTCTGCAAGCAGCAAGTGGAAGACGGCGCGCTCCAGCCCGGCGTCGCCAAGGTCGTCGATCTCGCCGCGCACCTCAACCGTTGGTACACCGCGGGCGAGCTGGTCATCGTGGTCGCCGAGCAGACCGCGGGCCCGCTTGACTGGCTGCCGCTGGTGATGCGGTTCGTCTACGATTCAAACGACGCGCCCGAAGGCGAACGCGGCCCAACCGGCGCAACCGGAAGTACTGGCCCGCCAGGGCCGGCGATCGCGGGCCCGGCTGGCGCCACCGGACCGGCGGGAGTCGGCCCGCGGGGCGCGACCGGGCCGCCAGGCCCGGCGGCCGTGTGCCCCGCAAACTGCCCCGAACCGCCCAAAAAAGAGAAGCGGCACTGAGCGCGTGGGAGGATTAAACCTACTGCCGGTGTTCAACCGCAAGGCCTTAGCGCCGTCCTGGGCGAATTCGACCACAAGCAGACTGGGGAGTTAGCCATGCCTGACATTCAAAAACCTTCGGTCGGCCGCATTGTGCCTTCGGTCGGCCGCATTGTGCACTACGTGATGCCCAGCGGCGAGCACCGCCCGGCGATCATCGTGCAAGTCTGGGAACCCGAGTCGGGCCTGGTCAACCTGCAAGTGTTTACCGACGGCCCAAATGACGATATGAGCCTCGGCATCACCGGTCCGAACGACAACTGGCGTGGTTCGGTTCCCCAGTACCACGGCGACCCCCTGTCAGCGCCGCAAAACACCTGGCACTGGCCCGAGCGCGTCTGAACCCCCTCCCCGATCACATACCCATCACATAGCGTAAGCCGTTGACTGCAAGAGGAATACCGCTACCTATCCAGCCGCGAATCCGCTCCCGATCCCATAAACCGTGTGCTAAACTACCGTGGTTGGGAAGCGGGGCCGGGTAGCGTTGCGGGATGCACTCGGCCCAAACCTGTTCCTCCCTCCGCGCTGCCCGTTCCCCCTCTCAAAACCAGCCCGGCGCTCGTGACGCCGGGCCGCATAAGCCACCGTTGCCAACGGTGAAGCCCCCGCCGCCGGCGGCGAACCCTCTATGATGAGCGCCCCAGGGCGCGTGGAGCTGGTCAGCCCGTTCCCCGCCCACGCCTGGCCCCGCGTCTGGACGTGGCTCGCCCCGTTCCGGCGCCGCGTGGTCGATGATCTCGACCCCTCCACCCTCCAGGCGTTCGTCGAGGCGCAAGCCGCGCTCCAAAAGCTCCCCAACTATCGAAGCTGGGGCGTGAAGCGCGACGGCGAGCTCGGCGGACTGATCGCGTTGCTACAGCCGCGCGGGCCGTCCGATCCCTCGGCTATCGCCCACCTGCTGTTCCGCCGCGAGTTCTACGGGGACTCGACATCGCTGCCAGCGATCCGGCAGGCTTTCGGTCAAGCGTTTGCCGAAGGCGTCACGTTGATCCGCGGAGAGATCTTCGCCGACAACTCCTCGATCCGCAGTCTTGTCCTCAAGCTCGGAGCCCGGCTCTACGGCACTATCGAGCGCCAGCGTGACGGCTCGGCCCGCATCGGGCCGCTGCCGAAGGCCTCCGTGCGCCGCGGCTCACCCGCCGGCGTCATCGGCTTCGCGCTGACCCGGGAGGATCTCGATGCCGTTCCCTCTGCTGGCACTACTGCCGTCGATCATCGCGGGCGGCGCGAGCGTGGGCGGCGGCCTGCTGGCGGGCCGCAACCAGAAAGTCTCGACCGAGCCCAACCTGTCGCCGATCCAGAAGCAGGTCCAACTGGGCCTGGGCCAGCAGATCCTGGGGGACCTGAACGCCCCGGTGACCCCGCCGAACGTGACCCCGCTGCGCTCGGGAGCCCGCAACCAGGTCAACCGCGCCGCCAACGCCGCCGGCGGCCGTCTTGACACCGCGCTAGCGGGCCAGGGCTTCTACAACTCCGGCAAGCGCTCTTCCGGGCGCACCCAGATCGAAACCTCGCGCCTGGGCGCATTCTCCGACATCGAGTCCGACCTGCTGCGCTTCCTCGCCGAATTCGAGGAGCGCGAAAAGCAGCGCCGCAAACAGAACGCGCTCGCCTTCCTGCCGGGCTCGACCGGCCAGACCACCACGCAATCGGGCGGCGGCCTCGCCGCCGGCGGAGCGGCGGGCCTTGAAACCATCAGCTCGCTGTTCGTGCTCGACAAGCTGCTCGGCGGCGCCGGCCTGTTCGGCGGAGGCGGCGGCGGCGGCGCGCCGAGCTTCGACAACGCGGCGGCGGCGGTCCCGCTCGGCACCGGCAACACGATCAACGCGGCCAATATTCTCGCTCCGCGGTACGTGAGCTAGGAGGGGCCAACGACCATGGGCGCGTACAATCCAGTCCTCAACGGCATCATGCGCGGCATGCAGCTCGCGTCGCTGATTCAGGGCCAGCGCATCCGCCAGCAGAACGCGCAGTCGCTCGAAGGCGCGCGCCAGGAGATGGGGCGCCGCAACGCGGCGCTCGAAGCGCGCCAGGGCGAGCTCGACGTCGAGCGCGCCCAGGAGAAGTCGCGCGAGTTTCAGCTCAAGGCCCGCGAAGCGGGCGCGGCGCCGTTCGACAGCGGCCAGAGCGAGCAGTTCCGGCGCGGTGAGGATTTCTCGGTCGAGCTGGCGCCCGGCATGGCCACGACGGCGAGCGCCTCGGCGATCGAGGGCCCCGGCGGCGGATTGTTCGCGTGGCCCGGCCCGGTCGAGAAAGGGGCCCTCGACCTCGACAAGCGTCTGACGCAAGTCGACGCCGAGGAGCAGATCCGCACCGCCGAAGCGCTCAAGCGCCGCGAGCCGCCGCTGCCCGCGCGCGTCCAAGACGACGAAGGCAACGTCAACTTCTTGGATCCGCGGACGGGCAAGACGCTCGCGACCGCGAAAGGCGTGGGCAAAAAGAGCGGCGCGAAGCTTGGCGAGACGCCGGCCGAAAAGCGCGCCCGCGCCAACTTCGAGCGCTCCATCGCCGACAAGGACAACGCGACGCAAGTCGAGTCCTGGGCCAACCGCCTGCTGGACGAAGCGGGCGACGTCGACGCCGCGCTCGCCGATGTCGAGCGCCAGGCGCGCTTCAACCCGTTCGTCAAAGACAACCGCATCGCCATCGTGAGCGAGATCAAGAAGGCGCGATTGAGCGGCGCGCTCGACCAGACCAACGCGCTGCTCCAGGAGTTGCTGGGCGGCGAGCTGCCCGGCGGGGCGACGCCGCCGGCGGGCGGCATCGCCGGGCACGGCGCGCGCGGCAACGGGACAAGTGGCAATGGGGCGCGCGGCGGCGCGGGCGCCGGGAACAGCGCGGCCACCGAATGGCGGCGCTTCAAGCAGCGCAAGAAATGAGCCGTGGCTTCGACCCTCAACGTGACCGATCTGCTCCGCGACGCCGAGTTCCGCCGGCTCTCGCCCGAGGCGCAACTCCACGGCTTGCGCGAAGTCGATAAGGACTTCGGCGCGCTCTCGCTCGACGCCCAGCTCGCCGCGCTCGACGATCCCGAATTCAAACCCGTCCCCGACCAGCGCATGGTCTCGCCGACGCGGCGAGATCTCGGAGCGCCGCCGCGTCAACCGCCACTTGACAAACCCGCGTTGCGCGCCCGGGAAGGCCCGCAACTGGAACTGGAGCCCACCATCGAGCGCGAGCTCGACGGCCTGCCGCCCGGCGCGCCCGGCCCGCGGCTCGACCGCCAAACCGCGCTCCGCATTCTCGACGAGCGGCTCGATCCCCGCGCCGCCGCCGTCAACCCGTCGCTCGAAGCCCCCGCGCGCATCGCCGGCGTCGGCCGCAACCGCCCGCGCCTGGTCGCGAGACCCCGCCGCGACAAAGCGGGCGTGCGCATCGATCGCGATCTCGCGCTAACGCCCGACTCGACCCTCGGCAGCCGCGCCGAGGATCTCGCGCGCAACTACGCCTTCGGCGACGTGCCGCAAGAGCGAGCGCGCGACGTGCAACCGAATACGGTCAACGTGCCGCTGCTGCTGCCCTCGCCCGAGGAAGTCGAGCGCATCACCGACCGCGACGCGCAGCTCGCCGTCGCCGCCGTCCGCGGCGCCGCGCGCGTGGCGCAGGGGTTCACCCATCCCGAAGCGGTCGGCCTGGTCGCCGCGACCGCCGGCGCCGGGGCGCTGGGCCGCGGCGCGGTGACCGAGCTGGGCGGCTACTTCGCCGAGATCACCGAAGCGCTCACCGCCGCCGGGTTTTCCGCGCAACTCGCCGACGGCATGGTCGAGGCGATCCAGGCCGGCCGGACCGCCGCGACGCCGGCGCAAGCCGTCGAGGCGTACGTGCAAGGCGGCGTCGAGGGCCTGATGGCGGCCACCGGCGCGCGGCACGCCAAGCGCGCGCTGGGCCGCGCCGCGCGCGGGGGGCCCAAGGCGCGGGCCGAACTCTCCGAGGGCCTGCGGCCCGGCGGCAAGTTCCGCGCCCCCGCCGAGCCCGAGGTCATCCCGCCCGAGCCCGGCGCGGCGCGTCCACGGCGCTCGCGGTTCGACGAGCCCGGCCGGGAAACGGTCGTCGAGCGCGGCCAGCTTGCCGCGCCGCCCCAGCGGGCTCAACTCGAAGCGCCCGCGGTCGAGCGCCGCGCCGCGGCGATCCGCGCCGAGGAGCCCCGGCCGCCCGCCGATGCCGAAGCCGCGCGGGCGGAGCTGCTCAAGCGGCGCCAGTGGGAGAAGCGACCGGGCGATCTCGAAGCCGCCGTCGCAGAGACGCTCGCGCCCGCCGCCTCCCAGCGGCGCACGCGTCGCGTGGCGCGCGGTCCGGCCGAGGAACTCGAAGCGGCCGTCGCTGAAGGCCTGGCGACTACGCCGCCGAAGACTACGCCGCCGAAGCCGTTGCAGACGTCTGCAACGAGAGCGGGCGCACACGTCATCCCGGGGCTGGCCACGGGAAAACGTCCCGCGACGCAGGACGCAAAAGGAGAAGTACCGCCGATTCCCACGGACACTCGCGCGGCCCAAGCGCCGCCAAGTCCAGCGCCTGCCCCAGTTACAGGGGACAAGGCAGCTGACAAATCACCAGGGCTACCGCGAATTCCCAAAGCGGCCACCGAGCGCCCCAAGGCCGCGCAGCCGCGCGAGCCGAAGATCCCCGCCGCCGTGGGCCGGGAACACGAGATCCGCGTGCCGGGCGCGAAGCGGCGCTACAAGGCGGTCTATGAGATCGCCGATCTGGACGACACAATCCCCTCGCACAACGCGATCACCTTCCAGCCGCGCCCCGACTACGAGCTCAAGAACGAGCGCGACTACGCCGTGCCGGCGGCGCAGGAGAGCGTGCTGGAGGATGTTGCCGAGTTCGATTCCGGCTTTCAGCTTGCCGAGTCGCCGACCGCCGAGCACGGTCCTACGATCATCGACCCGTCGCAAAACGCGGTGTCGGGCAACAAGCGCCGGCTGGTGCTCGAGCGGCTCGCCGAGCAGCAGCCGGCGAAATACAAGAAATATGTCGCCGATCTCCGGGAAAAGGCGGCTCAATTCGGCTTGGATCCCAAACAGGTGGACCGCTTTCCACGGCCTCACCTGCGGCTTCGCCTCGTGCCGGAGGAGGGCTTCGATCCGCAGCGGGCGATCTCCGACTTCAACGCCAAGGGCTCGGCGCCGCTGACCGAGCACGAGCAATCGTTCACCGACTCGACGCGCATCTCCCAAAACACGCTCGACTACGTGACCGAGAAGCTCGACGAGGCCGGCGAGTCGGCGACGCTCGCGCGCGCGCTCGAAGGCGACGCCGGCCCGCGGGTGATCGACCGCCTGGTGAAAGACGAGGTGCTGCCGCTCGGCGAGAAGCGCCGCATGCTCGACGAGCGCGGCCAGTTGACCGACGCCGCCAAGGAGCGTATCGCGAACGTGCTCCTGGGCCGCGTGTTCCGCGACGCCGAGCAGATCAAGCGGACGCGCCCGGCGATCCGCCGCAACCTCGAGCGCTCGCTGCCGCACATCATCCGCGTCGAGAAGCGCGCCGACTGGAACGTGCTGCCCGACGTGCAGCGCGCGGTGGACATTCTCGAGTACGCCGAGGCTACCGGCGTCAAGAATCTCGACGACCTGGCGCGTCAGGGCAAGATGTCCAAGGCTCCCGAGATGGATGCGCGGTCCCTCGTCATCGCGCGCAAGCTGCGCGAAGGCCCGCTGAAGGCGGCGACGGCGTTCCGGCAATACGCCAACGAAGCGCGCCTGTCGGAGAAGGGTTTTCCCAAGAGCTTCATCGACCCGCCGACGCCCGCCGAAGCGTTCACGGGTGCGTTCGGCGCGCTGGTCGAAGGCGCCGAAGCGCGTCCACGGTTCCGATTGGGGCTCTCGGAACTCCAGCGAACCCCGGACATCATGAGCACGCTACGGCGGCCGCCGAACGTTCCGGCGGTGCTGTACGTCAGCCGCCCCGCCCTCGGGTTTCTCGTCGAGGAGGGTATTCTCGCGACGTCTCCGGATACCCTGGCCACTTCCATTCCGCTCGATCAAGGCAGTCATGAGTTGCTCCAGCTCGGGCTGCGGTCCTCCGCGGCGTCGCGGCCAAAGTCGTCGCTCGAGCGCGACCGGATCGAGCAGCTGGGCAAGAACTTCTCGGGACTTTATCAAGCCGCCCGGCGGCGAGGCGACGTGCGGGGCACCGTCGTCCCGATCGACCGCCGGCCCGGCGCCCCCTTGCGGCAACTCTTGCGGCACGAGCGTTTCCACGGCGCGCAGGGCCGCCAGGCGCTGATCTGGCTCGATCAGTTGACCACGGCCCCTGAGTTCCGCACCTATCGCACGGCGCCACCCGTCGCGAAGGGGTCACGCGGGCTGCAGACGATTGGGTACTCCGAGGCCACCGCCACCTATGTCGAGCTGCCGGCCTGGATCGCCGCGGGGCAATATTCCCACATCGGCCTCTCGCGCGGCGAGGCGGTCGAGGCGCTGGCGTTGTATTATGAGGCAGCCCAAAAGGTCCGCAACGAGGGAGCCGGCGAGCTGCTGCGCTTCATGGTCCCCACGCTCGCCAAGGAGGTGCAGCTTGCCCAACGATCGCGACAAGAAGCCCGAGGACTCCGTCTTCGACAAAGTTCACAGCGACCAGACGCGCCAGAATCTCGGCCAGCTCAACGAGGCCTTTCGCCAAGGCGGCCGGAAGGCGCTCGCGAAGAAGTTCGACGAGCTGATTCCGCCGACGCCGGAGGAACTCGCGGAGCGCAGCTCCGCCTCTTCGAAGCCCGCCGCCGAAAACCCGAAAAAGTAGATCCCCGCCAGGGCGGACTGTTCGGCCGCACGGGCCCGCCGCTGCGCGAAGTCATCAACTTCCCCACGCAAGCCGACGCGGAAGCCTACCTGCTAAGCAGTCCTTACACGGGGAGGACCTTTCGGCGGGAAAGTGGCGGCTGGAGCGTCTTTATCGACCGCACTCGGCCGATGTTCACGCCCGCCGAGGGCGCCGCCGGCGCCCGCGACCCCGAGCGCGGCGCGATCGACGTCGATCTCGTCACGCTCGGCCTGTCGAAGACGCTGCGCGAAGACGTCGCGCCGGCCGCGCGCGACGTGGCGGCCGGCCTATCAGAGACCGTCGATTGGATCTACCGTCTGCTCATCCCGAGCGCGCGGGGATCGAGCGTCCTGCATCGCTTCTTCGTGCCCCAGCTTCGCGGGAGCAAAGGCCACGCTCCGCGCACCGGCGAGATCCTGCGCGAGTCGCTCGCCTCGATGGCCCGCAAATACGACCGCGCCGAAAAAGCCATGGCCAAGGCGCAGCGCTTCTTCCGCGACCGGCCCGCCGCCGCCAACTTCGACTTCATCCGCAAGGTCGAGTCCGGAGCGCCGCAAGCCCCTGTTGGAAAAACCAGCGGGGCCGAGCTCGACGCGATCGCCGCCGTGCTGCGCTCCATCCTCGACGGCCGCCGCGCGGACGTGCAGGCGCTCGGCAAGGGCAAGCTGCAGAAGTTTTACCAGAACTATTTCCCGCACGTCTGGAAGCAGCGCCGCGGCGCGCACAACGCCGATACGTTCTTCGGCGAGTGGTTTGGACGCCGGCCGCTCGAAGGCAAGAAGGCCTTCCTCAAGAAGCGCACGCACCCGACGTTCGAGGACGGCCTGAACGCCGGCCTCGAACCCGTCTCCGACAACCCCGTCGAGCTGGTGCTGCTCAAGGTCCGCGAGATGGACCGCTACGTCATGGCGCATGAGACCTTGCGCGAGTTCCGCAAGGCGGGCCTGGCGCGCTTCGTGCCCGTCGACCGCCAGGGCCCCACTGGCTGGCACAAGATCGACGATCCCATCGGCACGGTCTACGGCGACCCCGCCGTCAACGTGCAGGAGTTCTTCGACGCGCGCGTCATGAACCAGTTGAACAGCTTCGCGAAGTCGATGGGCTTTCAGATCCTGACCTCGCAGCGGTTGCCCGGCGGCGCCGCCGGCGTCGCCTACAAAGGTACCGGCCAGGTGAAGCGCAAGTTCGCCACGCCCTGGGACGTCGTCGCCCACGAGATCGGCCATCAGCTCGACTGGAAGTACTCGATGCAGGCGCGGCTGCTGAAGCGCCCGCCGCCCGCCGGCCTCACCGAATCCAAAGCCGACCGCGACCGCCGTATCTCAATCCAGAAGCAGCTCCGCGCGCTTGCCGACCTGCGCTACGAAGGGGCTGTGCCGTCGCCGGCGTTCGCCAATTACGTGAGGCGCAAGGAAGAGAAGATGGCCGCGGTCGTGCAGGCCTACCTCTACGCGCCCGACAAGCTCAAGCAGGCCGCGCCCGACGTCTACGCCGAGTTCGAGACGCTCATCGCGGAAAACCCCACCCAGCTCGGCGCGCTGCGCCACATCAAGCCGTCGCTCGTGATGGGCTCGAACGAGAGCCAGTTCCGCATCCAGGGCCTGCTCATCAAAGGCCACTGGTGGATGCCCGAGCCCGCCGCCGTCGTGTTCAACAACCACCTGATGCCGGGCCTGCGCTCCAAATCCGGTCTGTTTCGCGCGGCCCTTGGCGGGAACAATGTCCTCAACCAGGCGCAGCTCGGCTTTTCCGCCTTCCACCTGGCCAACACGATGTATGACTCGGTCGCCTCGAAGTTCGGCCTGGGTTTCTATAATCTCGTCCAAGGCAAGCCGTCCGGCCTGGCGCATATGCTCGAAGCGCCCCTCGGCCCCCTGATTCACCAGTACTACGGCCACCGCCTGCGCAACGAGTGGTTCCGCCCCGGCCGCGGCGGCGCCGAGCTCGCGCGGATCGTCGAGGCGATGACGATGGCCGGCGGCCGGGTGCGCATGGACATCGGCTTCCGGACGAACTTTCGCGATAAGTTCCTGCAGGCGCTGCGGCGCGGCAACATTTTCGGCGCGGCGTGGCGCGCGCCGTTCGCGCTGGTCGAAACCGCCGCCTGGCCGATCATGGAATTCATCGTGCCGCGCCAGAAGCTCGGCGTGTTCTACGAGCTGGCGCAGACCGAGATGGCGCGTCTCGGCCCCAACGCCTCGCGCGACGACGTGCGCCGCGCGCTCCAGAAAGTTTGGGACGTGGTCGACGACCGCCTGGGCGAAGTGGTCTACGACAACCTGTTCTGGAACCGCTACGCGAAGGACATGATGATGATCTCGGTGCGCTCGGTGGGCTGGAACTGGGGCACCTTCCGGGTGCTGTTCGGCGGCGCGGCCGACATCGCGAAGCTCCCCGTGCGCGCGGGGTTGAAGCTCGCCGGCCGCGGCGACAGCGATCCGGCGCTGTCGCACCGCGCCGCTTATATGCTGGGTTTCGTGGGTTTGACGGCCGCCATCGGCGCGATCCTGATGAAGCTTCTTACCGGCGAGTGGCCCGAGACGATCGAGGACTACTTCTTCCCGCGCACCGGCGAGCTCGACGAAAACGGACGCCCGCGCCGCCTGTCCCAGCCGACGTACTTGAAAGACGCGATGCACTACTACCACGACGCGCCGCGCACGCTCGCCAACAAAGTCTCGCCGGTCGTCGATCTGCTGGGCGACATGCTGTCGAACAAGGATTTCTACGGCACCGAGATTCGCCACCCGGGCGACCCGCTATTTGATCAGTTTCTCGACGTCCTCAAGCGCTCGGGCGAGGCCTTCACGCCGTTCGGCTTCCGCGAGATGCAGCGCGCCGAGGAGCAGGGCCGCTCGACGCGCGCCAAGGTGCTGCCGTTTTTCGGCCTCGTGCCGGCGCCGAAGATCATCACCTCGTCGCCCGCGGAGGAATTCGGCCTCGAGGCGCTGCGCGACAAACGCCCGGTCGGCGCGCGCACCAAGCTCGAGTCGGAGCGGGCGCAGCTCCGCGCCCGTCTGCGCACGGCGTTTCGCCAGAAGCTGCACAACGTGCCGGGGGGCCTCTCGCCCGCCGACGTAGCGCGCCAAGGCGGCCAGGCGGGGCTGTTCACCCGCCAGGACCTCGTGCGCGCCGCGCGCGAGGCGCGGCAGTCGCCGATCGTTTCGGTGTTTAAGCGCCTGGAGCTCGAAGACGCGCTCGGCATGTACGAGCTGGCCGATCCCGACGAGCGCCGCATGCTGAACGAGGCGATGTGGGGCGAAGTGGATCCCCGCACGGGCCGGCGCAAGGGCGGCAAGGTCGAGCTGCTGTTGAACAAGCCGCCCGCCGAGCAGCAGCGGCTCGCCGCGCGGATCCGCGCGCTGCTGCCCGCACGGCAAGCGAGTTCAGCCCAAGGGTCACTGGCAACGCAATAGTTAAGCCTGATGCGCAGATGAGAAGCACCCTTGCGCATTGCGATCGCAGCGGGAGGGAAATCATCGTGTACGCGCCCTTCGAAGACGGCGAGTGGTTCGACATCCGGCGGCTGACGCACCTGGCCTGCTGCGACTGCAAGCTCGTGCACCGCGTCGAGGCGCGCCGCCGCCACGGCGGTCTCGAGATCGCGTTCACGCGCGACCGCCGCGCGACCGCGCAGCGGCGAAGGCGATCCCGGCAGCGGCCCGCCTCGCCTCGCAGCAGCGCCGCAAGGCGCTCCAAAAAGAACAAAACACTAGCGAAACGTTTCGGCAATCAGGTATCCTCCAACCAGGAGGATTTTCCATTGCCCACCAAACCGAAAGCGAAGAAAGCCGCGAAGGCGCGCAAGCCCGCCGCGAAGTCCGCCGCCAAACGCAGCGCGACGACGAAGCGCGCCGCGTCCCCGGCGAAGCCGCGTAAGAAAGCGCGGAACGCGCGCTGATGGCCGCGCGGGAGTTGTTCTTGGTGGAGGCGATCGCCCGTGTCTGCCACGAAGCCAACCGCGCCTGGTGCGCGACGATTGGCGACCACTCGCAGCCGCCGTGGGACCAGGCGCCTGCCTGGCAGTGCGACTCGGCACTCCACGGCGTCAAGGCGCACCTCGAGGCGCTGCGCGCCGGCAGGCCGCTCGAGCCCTCGGCCAGCCACGAGCTCTGGCTGGCCGAAAAGCGCGAGCAGGGCTGGCGCTGGGGTCCCGTCAAGGACCCCGACAAGAAAGAGCATCCCTGCTTCGTGCCCTACGACCGGCTGCCCGAGGAGCAGCGCATCAAGGACGCCTTGTTCGGCGCGATCGTCGCCGCCTTCTTTCGCGCCACGCTGAGCCCGCTGCACGCGTCTGCAATTGCAATCCAACCATGACCCGTAGCTTTTGCGCCCCGTCGCCCTCAATCTCGACTCAGCCTCCGCCGAATAGCGGGCATGCCCCGCGACCGCCTAGCCGCGCACCTTGACAACGCCGACGTGTTCGACGCGTGGTTCCCCGAGCCGATGCCGGCGCGGCAGGGCGAGTTGAAGCTCGCCGCGGCCAGGCACGACCCGCCGCCCGGCGCCGCGCAAGTCTACGGCGGCCGCGTCCCGCCGTCGATCGCCGAGCAGGTCGCCGCCGAGATCCTCGCCGGCGGCCGACGCGTGCAGGCCATCGAGGGTACACTCGACTTCTTCTGTGATCCCGCAGATCCCCGCGCCGCCGAGCGCCGCGAGGCCAACCGCGAGGTGCTGCGCCAGCTCGCGCCAGTCACCTACTCAGACGTGCGCATGGGTCCCCTGCAGCACTACGAGCGCGCGCTGGTCAGCGCACTGTTCTACTGCGCAATCTGCAGCCATGCGCTGCAAGAACCGGTGCATTTCGGTGCAGGTCCGCAAGGCGACACGCGCCTGTGCCTCAACCCCGAATGCGCGAACTACGAGCAGCGGCTGCTCATCCCGCCGCAGCCGACGCACTATCTGGTCTGCGACGGCCCGGCCTCGGCCTGGCCGCGAGGAGCGAGCTACTGATGGCAGTCATCCACAATCCCGACGAGTTCTTTACTTTTGGCGTCTCGCTGGGCCTGTTTGACGAGCCGCTTTGCACGCTGCTGCATTGCGAACTCAGCTTCGGTACCCGTTCGGTGTTCCACTTTGTGGCGCCCTTTTCTTTGTTCTGTGTCTGGCTGGGGCTGGAGTGCGGAGAGAAAGAACTCGAGCTGAGCATCGGAGCGGGTTTGCTGCCGCGCATCCGCCCGCCCGAAGGCGAGAGCGTCTACGTGTTCAGCACGGGCAAGCGGACCGCGACTTTGCCCCGAGGAGCGAAGCCATGATGGAAGTTTTGAACGAACTCCTCGCGCTGGCCAGCGACTGGCTGTCGAACCCGGTCAACATCTACCTGCTGCAGATGGCGATCAGCTCGCTCGCGCAGGCCTTCCCCAAACCGCGCGAGAACGCCGCGCGCGGCTACGTGATCGCGTTCAACCTCGTACACGGGTTCGCGCACAACTGGGCGCTGTTGAATGAGCGCGCGAAGGGCGTCAGCGGCCAAGGTGCCAATTTGGCACCTTCGACCGTCCTCGACAACGAGACGTTGCGCGCGATGGCGGACGCCGCCGACGGCAGTGCGCGGCGCGCGAACAACGACCTCGCTGCCGCGCTGCGCGAGCTCGACCGGCTGCGCGGCATCGCCGTGCAGCACGGCGTGCCGCCCGCGCTCGTCGCGCCCGTGAAGCCCGCCGCGCCAGGCGGCGAACCCCTAGACGGTTGATCGGTTGATCCGTCGTCCGTTGATCCGGGCGTAACGCTCCCGCGGCAGCGGACGGAGGAACCGATCAACGGATGAACGGATCAACGGAAAATGACCTACGAACACCTCGGCCAGATCGCGCTGCTGGTCTTCTCCGCGCTGCTCACCGGCGTCGGCGCAATGGCCGTGTGGCTGTTCAAGCGCCACCTCGTGCGTATCGAGCAATCGCTCGAAACGATCGCCTCGCACACCACGTCGCTCGCGGTGCTCGACACGCGCCTGCGCGCGACCGAGCGCGACGTGCACTCGATCCAGCAGGACATGCGCGCGCAGACCGGCAAGCTCGATCAACTGCTCAGGCTGGGAGGCCCCGTCCGATGATGATCAACCCGCTGGAAGTGATCCGCGTCCTCACCGGGCGCCAGAAGCGCGCCATGAAACGCGCCGCGCGCGAAGCGCCGGCCCGCGCGGCCGCGTTCGCGAAAGCCAAGCGCGTCGCCGGCGGCAAGCCCAAAAACTGCGGCAGCCGCCAGCAGGACCGCCGCCGGCAGTTCGAGCTTGGGTTTCAATCCAGGGAAGAACTCGACTTGCCGCGTCGGATCCGGCGCCGCATTGCACGGCGCAGAGCGAGTCGAGCGTAAACGCGGGCCGCCGCGCTCGGCAGCGGCCCTTGGCTCTAACTATTCTTCCGCTCCTCCTTTCTGTAGCAACTCAAACCACCCCGCCGTCTGATCCTCGCTGCGCCTCGCGCAGCGCCGCGGCGATCTTCTCGGCGTCGCGCGGATGGCAGCGCCACTGCATCGCGTCGCGCAGGGCGAACGCCCAGCGCCGCGCCGCGGGCTTGGAGAGTTTGCCGATCATCAACTCTCCGCCGCCAGCTCGTATTCCTTGGCCGACGCAAACCCAAACGACCACGCCAGCGCGCCCTTGGCCGTGCGCTGATCCGGCGGCACGCGGATCACGTAGCACGCCGCCGTGGATGGGCAGCGTAGCTTGAGCGCCACCAGCCGCCGCTCGGGGTCGTCGGGCAAGTCGATCGCCAGCAGCTCCGCGCCGTGCGCTTTGCACGCGTCTACAACGCGCGCGCCGGCGTCGAGCACAAAACGATCGACCCCGTAGCGCTCCATCATCACCCGGCGCACTTCCGCGTTGCGCTCGCCGAGGATCTTCGCCGGCGTGATCTCGCCGGGCCGCTCGATGATCCAGCCCGGCAGCCGCGTGCCGTGCCAGGCGTAGATTTTCCAGCCATCCCCAAATTCCATCGCCGCGCCCTCCGCGTTGTGCAAGCGATGCATTTCGCGCTCGCCGCTCACCGTGGCTTCGGTGCGCACGAGGGGCCGGTCCGCGACAAAACAGAGGCCCTCAAACGGATAGAACCAGCCGCACGACGAACACAGATCCCTGTGAATCGCCAGCTTCGCCGCGGCGTCCGGGCTATATGGGACTCCAATCTCCTGGCAGAACAGGTAAAACGCGATCCAAAACGAATCGTGTTGACCCCAGAAATATGTTGGTTCGAGCGAGGCCCGGAGCGAGGCCCCGAGCGAGTCCCGGAGCGAGGCCCCGAGCGAGTCCCGGAGCGAGTCCCCGAGCGAGGCCCCGAGCGAGTCCCCGAGCGAGTCCCGGAGCGAGTCCCCGAGCGAGTCCCGGAGCGAGTCCCGGAGCGAGTCCCGGAGCGAGTCCCGGAGCGAGGCCCCGAGCGAGGCCCGGAGCGAGGCCCGGAGCGCGTGCTTGCGCAATAACCCGATCGCCAGTTGGC
>Ga0299906_10000377_pt1 | contig 42886 bp, 40 predicted proteins | sample RVTome_14_FD_200259 | JGI IMG/M metagenome (GOLD analysis project Ga0299906, IMG submission 200259) | Soil microbial communities from uranium-contaminated site in the Upper Colorado River Basin, Wyoming, United States - RVT145D125 (version 2) ... | reverse complement strand
ATGTCGATACCCCGAGATCTACAGCCAGGAGGAGCTGGATCAGACCACCACCTTCGGGTCTTGCGCCGGCCGGCAGATCGGGGTCGCCGAAGTCGGGGCGTGGGGGGTCATTGTCGCCGGCGATGGAGACACCACCATTCTCGTGGGTTGATCTGTGGCCGACCCGATAGAGTCGCCCTACTCAAGGAGGTTTGATGAACTGGGGTCGGCTCTACTTCGGGTCACTGATCGTCGCTGTCGGCACGTTGCTGCTATTGGACAATGCAGACGTCCTCGACGCCGGCGACGTCCTCAGCACCTGGTGGCCGGCAGCGGTGATTGCAGCCGGTCTTCTCACCCTCGTCGCCAACCCACGGCATTGGCCGGTGGCAGTGATCATCACCGCAGTGGGTGCCGCCTTCTTGCTTTCCAGTCTCGACATCGTCGACATCAGCGAGATCATCATCCCGGCGGCAATCATCCTGGTCGGCATCCTGGTCATCCTCGGACGAGGGCTCGGATCCCGTACCGAGGCCGGTGACCGTGTCAACAGCTTCAACGTGTTCTCGGGGAGCGAGATCGCCTCCCACTCCAAGCAGTTCCAGGGCGGGAGCATCGCCGCGGTGTTCGGAGGAGCCGAAGTGGATCTACGGGACGCATTGCCCGCAGCGGACGCCCAACTCGACGTCTTCGCCGCGTTCGGCGGGGTCGAGATCAGAGTGCCGGTGGGCTGGCAGGTGATCACCAGGGGCTTGCCCATTTTCGGTGGCATCGACAATGTCACAGCGAAGGAGCAGTTGCCGGCCGACGCGCCCGTCCTCCCGATCAGCGCTACTGCCTTGTTCGGCGGTATCGATATCAAACACTGAGAATCTGAGCGTTCCCCCAGGGAGCGAAGCAGTCTTGACCGTCAGGTGTGGTTGACATCGAGAGTGATCACCCCGGGATCGGGCCGATTGCGCAGACCGATTGCGGTCTTGGCCAACTCCGTGGAGAGGAAGGATGCGGCCGGGTCTTCGATGCCGACCAAGATGATCGCCTTCGCCATGCAACGCATCCACTCCTCCGCTTCGGGTGTGCCGATGTCGAAAGGCATGTGACGCAGACGCAGCCGAGGATGTCCTCGTCGCTCCATGTACAGGGCCGGCCCGCCCAGCCACCCACTGAGGAACTCGTAGAGCTTCTGTCGTGAGGTCGAGGTGTCCCTGGGAAGCATCGCTCGAAGGCGGGGCGACTCGGCATCGATGATGTCGTAGAACTCCTCGACCAGGGCGCGCACTGAGCTGTCACCGCCAATCTCCTCATAAGGAGTGGGGGCATCACCCCAGGGGTGGGCGCTAATGGGCTCCGGACCGATCTCCATCAACGACCAAGCTACCGGCCGCCCGAGCCTTACAGTCGGGCCGCGAACATGGACCAGCTAAGCCGCCGGACCTTGAACCGAACCACCCTGGACCGCCAGTCGCTGCTCAATCGCTCGACGGTCACTGCAAACGCGATGGTCGAGCAGTTGGTGGGGATGCAGGCCCAGAACCCGAATGACACCTATTTTGCTCTCTGGTCACGGATCGATAATTTCGAAGCTCAGACTCTCTCGACAATGGTCGAGAGAGGAGAGGCGGTGCGTGGTCAGCTGATGCGGGCCACGATCCACCTGACAACCACACCGGACTTCCTCTCGCTGCGTCCTCACCTCCAGACAGTCTGCGCCCGGACCCTGGGCTCCACGGTCTTTGCCCGGGATACCAACGAGGTGGACCGAGAGGCAGTGCTGAGGCTGGGCAGGTCGTTGCTCGACAGAGAGCCGATGACCAGGGCGAGGCTGGGTCCCCTGCTGGAGGCAGAGTGGCCAGACGTGCCAGGCGCCTCGCTGGCTCAGGTCGTCACCTATCTGCTCCCGGTGGTCCAGATTCCCCCACGTGGGCTATGGCAGCAAACCGGGGCCGCGGCATGGACCACCGTCGAGCGCTGGACCGGGTCCGAGCTCGTGACCGGGTTACCGGTAGAGGATGTCCTGCGACGATATCTCGCCGCCTTCGGGCCGGCGTCTGTCGCCGACATGCGGGCATGGTCCGGTCTCTCCGGCCTCAGAGAGATCGTGGATCGCATGCGTCCGCAGCTTCGTGTCTTCAGGAATGAGAGTGGCGTCGAGCTCCTCGACATTCCCGACGCACCCATCGTGGACGAGGACACGCCGGCTCCACCACGATTCCTGCCGGAATACGACAATGTCTTGCTTGCCCACTCCGACCGTTCTCGGTTCTTCCTCGATGGTGTGACGCCCCAAGGTTGGGTGGGGAATCTGTTGATCGACGGAGTTTTCAGCGGGGGATGGAAGGTGCACAGCGACAGAGGCGGTCATCGGATGGAGATAATGCTGCAGCGAGCCATCCCCCGTGCCGAGGTCGAGGCTGCGGTCAAGGAAGGCAACCGCCTGCTCGCCTTCGTTGAGCCTGGGAACACACCGGGCGAAGTCACCGTGCGAGCGGTCGACTGACGCCGCAGGTCGCCACGATGTCACGAGCTCGTCGGCTTGACCACCAGCACATCACATCGGGAAAGGTGGATCGCCCGATGACTGGTGCTGCCCAAGATCAACGAAGCCAGCTCACCACGGCCCCTGGTGCCGACGACGAGCAAGGAAGCCCCCACTTCGTCGGCATAGGCGACGAGGGTGTCGGGGGGATAGCCTTCGAGGTCGACTCGCTCAATCGCAACCCCTGCTTCCGACATCTGCGTCTCCAGCGGTTCCCACACCGCCTTGCGTTCCGCCTCGGCAACGACCTCGAAATCGATGGGAACCTCGAGGTAGATCACCGGTGCGTTGAACACATGAACCACGTGGAGCTCATCCGAACGAAGCCGGGCTTCGACGATAGCCCTCTCCAGCACCTCCGCCGCATAGGGCGAGGAATCCACACCCACGACAACAGTCATTGCGACCTCCTTTCTCTCCGATCATCGCCGATCGCCCCGATCATGTACATGGCCGGAAGTCCCTGCCGCGGTGGTCGAATACCCCTGGCGACAACCAATCGTTCCCGTTTCTCCCGCGATCGGGCCACAATGTCGGAGGGCACATGATCTTCACCCAGGCAAGGAGTCGAGAATGACCTCGTCCAGCGAACCACCGCTGCTCACCGAGGAAGGAAGAAAGCGCCTCGAAGAACGAGCGCGCCGGCTCGAGGAAGAGACAATTCCAACAGTGGTTGCCGCCATCGAGGAAACCGAGGACGACCTCTCCCTCCAACTGGAGTACGACCTTGCGGTTCGCGAACTGGAGCAGCTCAAGTACGTCTTGGAGACCGCCGGGAGCATCAGCACGATTCCTGACGACCCCGATGTGGTTCAGGTCGGGGATTGGGTGAGCATCCGGACGGAGGACGGCGAGACCAACCGTCATCTGATCGTCCACCCGGCGGAAGCGGTGCTCGACATGAATCGAGTCTCTGCGGAATCACCGCTCGCCAAAGCGGTGCTTGGCGGGAGGGTGGGTGACGAAGTCATCATCCACGCACCGAGCGGTCCATACCCGGCGAGGATCATCGAGGTGTTGCGCGACCAGCCCTGAGTCAGTCCGACAGCGCGACGGTCAGATGCCGAACCAGGCTGTCTCGTCAAGACGTGACTGAGGCACCGATCTCGGCTCGGCGACGGACGACGACAGTGGCACCAACACGATCTCGGTTCCTCGACTCGCCACCATCGTCCCAAACTCTCCCTGGAGGACTGCCTCGGCAGCCCGGACTCCGAAACGGGTAGCCAGTACCCGGTCGAACGCGGTCGGTGTTCCCCCTCGCTGAAGATGCCCGAGGATCATCACCCGTGTCTCGAAGCCTGTGAGTCGTTCCAGCTCGGCCCCGATCACAGACCCGATGCCTCCCAGACGCTCGAAGCCGGTGAGGTCTCGGCCGGCGAGGACCCGCTCACCGGTTGGAGCCTCGACACCCTCGGCAACGACGACCACCGAATATGCACTTCCGGCGTCGTGGCGGGCGATCAGCCGCCTCGCCAGGTCCTCCAAGTCGTATGCCACCTCCGGGACCAAGATGACCTCGGCTCCACCGGCCAGGCCGGCGTGAACGGCGATCCAACCCGACTGTCTGCCCATCACCTCGACCACCATGATCCGGTTGTGGGCCTCGGCCGTGGTGGTCAGTCGATCGATGGCGTCGGTCACGATCTGGACCGCGGTCTCGAATCCGAAAGACACATCGGTATCGTTGATGTCGTTGTCGATGGTCTTGGGGACACCGACAACCGCCAGACCCTCCTCACCGAGACGTGCCGCGGTACGGAGTGAGCCGTCACCTCCGATCACGACCACCGCGTCGATTCCCGCATCATCCAGGGTGGGTGTGATCGAGGCGAGACCGGAACCATGGACATAAGGATCGGTCCGGGAAGTCCCCAGAATCGTCCCGCCCCGGGTGAGGATTCCCCTGACGTTGTCACGGCCGAGCGGTCTGAGCCGTCCCTCGATCAGGCCCTGCCAGCCGTTCTCGATTCCGGACACCGTGGCACCGGCGGCACAGGCGCGTACCACCACGCCGCGAATCGCCCCGTTGAGACCGGGGCAGTCGCCCCCTGCAGTGAGCACTCCTATATGTGTCATCTAAGGATCATTGTGCCAGGGCCTGGGATACCCAGCCTGCGATCTCATTCACCGTCGGCACTCCTTGGTTCCACGTCGACCAGCCGTTGGTCAGAACAACGACCACGTATCCGTTGGCCCCGTCCGGGTGACGCACAAAACCGACCGAGTTGGCCACTCCCCCGGCGAACCCGTTCTTCTGCCCGACCACCCATCCCGGAGGGACGCCCTGAGTGATCCCCCAGGTCTGACTGGCCACGACCGAAGTCATGAGTGACCACGCGTAGTCGCGATAAGTGTCCTCGAATACGCCCCTATCGCCGAGAATTACCTGTCTGATGAGGTCTCCCTGGTCCTTGGCGGAGGTGGTAGTTCGTCCCCACCCCGACTCGGTGTCCCCTACCGGTCGGGTCTGGGTCAAGTCGAACAACTGTGCCTGCTGGCGGAACCAGGGTGAACCTCCGAAGTGGTTCCACAACGCCCGCACCGGGTCGTTGGCCGACTCGGTGATCATCGGCACCAGCTGTCGTCTCTCCCAGGAAGTGACCGCCCTCCCCTCCGATTGTGCCTCGAGCAGTGTGCCCGCCATCACCATCACCTTGAACACCGATGCCGTGCGCGGTCTCGCCTCAGGATTCATCCAATAGGCGCAACCCGACCTGGTGTCATAGACGTAGGCGGTGAACGACTGACCGGGGAACCTGCGTTTCAGCGACTGGCTCTTGGCCGCGCTGAACGGATCTTCCGGGCACAGATCAACCCCCAACGCCGCCACGATCGCCCGCGCAAACTCGGCTCGCGAGACCGGAGTGTTCCCGGCGAATCTGGCGGCGGAGAAGTCCCACATGTCGTGATAGGCGGCGATCCGGGCCGACCTGTCGTAGAAGCGGCCGGCGGTGTCGACCCACGGTGACACGAATGAATCGGGGCTGGTCAGCTGAAACGCACCGACCAGGATCTTGGCCACCTGGCCCCGTTTCAGTGGCTCGGTGGGGCAGAACCGTCGGTTGACCGGAGGATCACAGCCATCGATCACACCGAGATGGGCCAGATAGTTGGCGAGTCTCGATGCGGCGCCCGCCCAAATCTCGTCGTCATCGACGAACCGATCGGGGAGAGTGTCGGAAATGGGCGGAAAGCCGGCCCCTCTGAGGCCGACGCCCACGACGATCTTGGCTGCTTCTGCCCGGTTCAGAATCCGGTCGGGGCAGAATCGGGTGTTGGCCGGCGGGTTGCAGCCTTCGACGACCCCACGTTGGGCCAGCCATTCGATGTAAGGCTCACCCGGATGTCCGTCGTCGTCGGTGAATGCCCCCGGCGACGAGTCGGCTGCAACCGCCGATCCGGACAGCATGGGCACGAGCAAAGCGGTGGCGAGAGAGAGGATGACGAAAGTGCGCCGGGTCACGTACCCATTGTTATCACGCGAGACGTCCGACAACGCGAAGGGAGATCTCGAGACCAGCCCTGGTCTCGAGACCTCCTTCGCCTCGTCGTGTCAGTCTTCTTCGTTGCGATTGATCAGCCGCTTGGGCACCACCACGAAGGCAATGAACATGGCCGCGAAGGCTCCGATGGCTACGAATTCCATGGTTCCTTCCTCCTTTCCCTATCGCAGGCTTTCCTCGGCAACGTCGAACACGTAGCCGGGCTGGGTGAACTCGGTGGCGTCCAATCCGGCCTCTTCGTCTTGGTCCGACACCCGCAGGCCGATCGTGCTCTTGATGAACCCGAAGATGACGAACGAAGCCACACCGGTCCAGGCGACGACTGCGACCATCGAGACCAGCTGGGCGACGAAGGTGTCGGTGCCGCCGGCGATGAGACCGGCCACTTCCAGATACTCGCCGTTGGCGAAGATGCCGAGGGCGAGCAGACCCCACAGCCCACAGATGCCGTGACAGGCAATCGCCCACACCGGGTCGTCGACCCCGAGGCGCTTTTCGAGAAAGGCTGCGCCGTAGATGACCAGGCCACCTGCGACACCGCCGATCACCAGCGCCGCCCAATTGTCGACAAAGGCACAGGGGGCGGTGATCCCGACCAGACCGGCGATGATCCCCGAGCAGGTCACCGCGATGTCGGCCTTGCCGGTCCGAGCCAGCTGGATGTAGTAGGCGACCAAACCACCGGCGATCCCGGCGAGGAAGGTGTTGACCGCGATGACCGCGATCTGCGGGTCGCTCCCGGAGAGCGTCGAGCCCGGGTTGAACCCGAACCAGCCGAAGAAGAGGATGATCGTGCCCAGCGCTACGTAACCCATGTTGTGACCCGGGATCGACCGGGGGGCTCCGTCGGAGGCGTACTTGCCCTTGCGAGGCCCGACCATCCGAGCCCCGACAAAGGCGGCAACGCCACCGACGGCGTGAACCACGCCCGATCCGGCGAAGTCCCAGGCGCCGAGCTCCGCAAGCCAGCCACCACCCCACACCCAATGCCCGTAGACCGGGTAGATGATGGCCGAGATCAGGAACGAGTACGCCATATATGCATCGAGGCGGGTTCTCTCCGCCATCGCTCCCGAGACGATGGTGGCGGCGGTGGCGGCAAACACCATCTGGAAGAACCAGAAGAGAGCGGTGTCGGTGTCGCCATACTCCCCCGCCAGGAAGAAGCCCTCGGTGCCGAAGAACTGGTTGCCCGTGCCGAACATGATGGCGAAGCCGAACGCCCAGAATGCGAGCCCGCACATACAGAAGTCCATGAGGTTCTTCATGAACACCGAGCCCGTGTTGCGAGATCGGGTCGATCCGGCCTCGAGGAGGGCGAACCCGGCCTGCATCATGAAGACCAGGACCGCGGCGACGATGACCCAGACATAGTCCAGGCCCGCGGCAACCGACTCGACGGTCGGGCCCTCCTGGGCGATGGCCATCCCGGTCGGGATCAATCCAAAGACGAGTAAGAAGAATGCAATCCACAGCCTTCGCTGTCGAAACCAACCCCGCATCAACGCACGCTTTTCCAATGCTCCTCCCTTGTCTCCGGTCAACTGTGTGTCTGTCTGGAAGAGATGATGGGTGCGACGTGTTTCGTTCCGGTGTCTCCGTTGTTACGGATCAGGAACAGCTCTGTTACGGGCGTGTGTCGAGGATCTTGGGCCGATGGGCGTGAATCGATCGGCGCCGGCCCGGTTCTTTGCCCCCGGCGTCCTGTCTCAATAGTGTTTGGGCTCTCCCGCTGAGGTACGGTCCGGCCCGTGGTCGCCAGGCCCTGACCAGGCGGAAGACCACTGATGCCGGGCTTCTAGGAAGGACAGAAATGTCAGTCGATTTCTTTGCGGATGTGACGGAGCGAGTCGGATTCGGGGGAGTCGATTCGATCGACGACCTCGCATTCAAGGTCTATGAACCCGATCGATTGGTCCTGGGCAAGCGAATGGAGGACCACCTGCGGATCGCAGTTTGCTACTGGCACTCTTTCACCTGGCCGGGCAGCGACGTCTTCGGTGCCGGCACTCTCGATCGACCCTGGCTCGGGGCGAGCTCGGACCCTGTGGGCGCGGCTCGGGTGAAGATGGATGTCGCCTTCGAGTTCTTCTCCAAGCTGGGCACCCCGTTCTTCTGCTTTCACGATGTCGACATCTCCCCCGAAGGGCCCTCGTTCGCCGAATCGGCCCGAAATCTCGACACCATGGTCGACTACGCGGAGAAGAAGATGGCCGACACCGGGGTCCGCCTGCTCTGGGGGACCGCCAACCTGTTCTCCCATCCTCGTTATGCGGCCGGCGCGGCCACCAACCCCGATCCCGGGGTCTTCGCCTATGCCGCCGCCCAGGTGAAGCACGCCCTCGAAGCGACGCATCGGCTGGGTGGGGCCAACTACGTGCTCTGGGGTGGTCGTGAGGGCTACGAGACCCTTCTCAACACGGACCTCAAGCAGGAAGGAGAGCAGTTCGCCCGTTTCCTGACCCTGGTCGCCGAGCACAAGCACAAGATCGGGTTCGAAGGCACCTTGCTCATCGAGCCCAAACCCGCGGAGCCCACCAAGCACCAATACGACTACGACTGCCAGACTGTGCACGGCTTTCTGGCGCGATACGACCTCGACGACGAGTACCGGGTCAACATAGAAGCCAACCATGCCACCCTGGCCGGGCACAGCTTTCACCACGAGGTGGCCTACGCCATCGCCAACGGGATCTTCGGATCGGTCGACGCAAACCGAGGTGACTACCAGAACGGGTGGGACACCGATCAGTTCCCCAACTCGGTCGACGAGCTTTCTCTAGTCTTATTCGAGATCCTCGCCGGAGGTGGCTTCAACACCGGTGGCTTCAACTTCGACACCAAGCTGCGTCGCCAGTCGATGGACCGGACGGATCTGTTCCATGGCCACATCGGGGGAATCGACACCCTCGCCCGCGCCCTTTTGGCAGGAGCCGCGATGGTTGAATCCGAAACCCTGTCCGGGCCTCGGGCCGAGCGCTACTCAGGGTGGTCGGCCGACCTCGGGGCCGGGATCCTGACCGGTTCCGAGAGCCTGGAGACGCTGGAGGCCAGAGTGATGTCGGGAGAGATCGACCCTACGCCGGTGTCCGGGCGACAAGAGTTGTTGGAGAACCGTGTGAACAAGACGATCTGGTCGTCGGGCAACTGATCAATCCAACAGCCCAAGGAGGCACATCGTGAGCCTGGTGTTGGGCATCGACTCGTCGACCACCGCGACCAAAGCGATCCTCGTCGACCGGGGAGGAGAGGTCCGCGCCGTCGCTTCGGCCTCGTATAGCTACGAGACACCCCAACCATTGTGGGCCGAGCAAGACCCACATCTGTGGTGGGAGGGGACGGTGGCCGCGGTGCGGGATGTGATGTCCCAGGACGGGATCGTGGGGTCCGAGATCGAAGCTGTGGGGCTGACCGGGCAGATGCACGGCTCGGTGCTTCTCGATGAAGGTGGGGAGGTCGTTCGGCCCGCCATCCTCTGGAACGACCAGCGCACAGAGGCCGAGTGCAACGAGATCCGGCGACTTGTCGGCCCGGAGCGTCTCATCGAGATCAGCGGGAACGACGCCCTCACCGGTTTCACTGCTCCGAAACTGATGTGGGTGAAGCAGAACGAGCCCGCCAACTGGGCCCGGGTGGCCCATGTTCTGCTTCCCAAGGACTACGTGCGGTTTCGTCTCACCGACGAGCTGGCGGTGGACGTCGCCGACGGCTCAGGGACAATCCTCTTCGACCTCGCGGCCAGAACCTGGTCGCCCGAGATCCTCTCCGCTCTCGGCATCGAGCCCACCCTGCTCCCGGCCACGTATGAGGGCCCCGAGGTGACGGGGACCATCAGCAGGGAAGCAGCAGAAGCGACCGGCCTGCCGATCGGGATCCCGGTGGTCGCCGGCGGTGGCGATCAGTCGGCGAACGCGGTTGGGGTTGGCGCGGTGTCCCCAGGAGTCGTCGCCCTCTCTCTGGGGACCTCCGGTGTGGTCTTCGCCACCACCGAGGGTCCGGCCATCGAGGCCCGGGGACGGGTTCATGCTTTTTGCCATGCGGTGCCGGGCCGCTGGCACATGATGGGAGTGATGCTGTCGGCCGCAGGAAGTCTCCGATGGTTCCGAGATGCCCTCGCCCCAAGCATGTCCTTCGACGATCTGGTCAGCGGTGCCGAAGAGGTGCCGGCCGGGAGCGATGGTCTCTTGTTCCTCCCCTATCTCACCGGGGAGCGCACCCCTTACCCCGATCCTCTGGCGCGTGGTGCCTTTGTCGGGCTGACTGTGCGCCATGACCTGCGGCACATGACCCGGGCCGTGTTGGAAGGGGTGGTGTTCGGGCTTCGCGACGGGCTCGACCTGATGCTCGCCTCCGGCCTCGCTCCAACCGATCAGATCCGGGCCTCCGGCGGCGGGACACGCAGCTCGCTATGGCGCCAGATCCTCGCCGACGTGCTCGATGCCGAGATCGCCACGGTGGCGACCGAAGAGGGCGCGGCATATGGGGCGGCGTTGCTGGCCGGAGTGGGGGCCGGATGGTTTGAGACCGTGGAGCAAGCGTGTGCCGCCACCGTCGACGTCACCCCCACGGCCAATCCTTCGGGGCAAGGAACCGTCTATCGAGAGTCCCACAGTCGGTTTCGGGCCCTCTACCCCGCGCTCAGCCCCACCTTCCACGCCACGGGCGCCTAGCCCCGGGACCCCCTTCCGCTTCTGGCGCGGGGACATGAACGTATGGGTCAAGCTCTCCGCGCCAAAACGAGTTCTCCGGAGGTCAACCGCGGAGCTGTTCGAGCTCGGTTTCGGTGACCTCGTCCGGCAGCTTCCCGATGATGATCATGGCCAAGACCTCGTCCATGGTCACGTCGGACTTGTTGACTGTCCCAACCAGCTTGCCCTGCAGCATGACGCTGATCCTGTCGGCCAAGTCGAACACGTCGTGGATGTCGTGGCTGATGAGGAAGATGCCGATGCCCTCCTGCTGCAGCTGGCGCATCAGGTCCCGGACCACCTCGGTCTCGGCCGGCCCCAAGGCTGCGGTCGGCTCGTCCATGATCAGCATCCGAGCGTTGAATTGCACCGCCTTGGCTATGGCAACCGACTGACGTTGGCCGCCGGACAGGGACTCAACTGGGACCTTGAAGTTGTCGAATCTGGGATTGAGCCGCTTCATCACCTTGCGGGTGGCGTCCTCCATGGCCGAGTCATCGAGGGTCCGCACAGGAGTCAGGATCTCCCGGCCCAGGAACACATTGGATGGGGCATCGATGTTGTCCGCCAGAGCCAAGGTCTGATAGATGGTCTCCACTCCCAGGTTCTTCGCGTCCATCGGGCTGTGGATGGCGACCGGCTTGCCGTCGATGAGAATCTCGCCGGAGTCGGGCTTCTGTGCCCCGGAAAGGGTCTTGATCAGCGTCGACTTGCCGGCGCCGTTCCCGCCGACCAACCCGACGATCTCGCCCGGGTACAGGTCGACGGTGACATCATTCACGGCATGGACGCCTCCGAAAGAGACACTCATGTTCCGTAGCTCGACCAGGGGCACGCCTTCGGGCACTCGGATCTCCTCCTCCCTATGTCTTGCGCCGGCGGTTGATGGTGTCGAACGCCACCGCGATGATGAGAACGATCCCGGCAAAGATGTCCTGGATCGGGGACGAAAGGCCCATGAAGCTCAGGCCGTAGGCCAGTGAGGACATGACCAGGGCGCCGAGCACGGCGCCGGGGATGGTCCCGATGCCACCAGAGAACGAGGTGCCCCCGATAACCGAGGCGGCGATCACGTACAACTCGTATCCCTCGCCGAGGTCGAGGGTGGCACCGTCGAGCCTGGCAGTGGCGACGGCGGCGCTGATGGCGCAAAGGAGCCCGATCAGGATGAAGGTCTTCATGATCGTCCACTTGGTGTTGATCCCGGCCAACTCGGAGGCCTCGGGGTTGCCGCCGATGGCGAACACATAGCGGCCGAAGCGGCGGCGGGTGGCAACGAAGCTCATGACCAGTGTCACCACCAGCAGCAGCACCACCGGCCAGGGGATCCCTGCGGCCAAACCGCCCGGCGGGATGGCGACGCCGGTCTCTGCAGCATGTCTCTCGGCCAGCGCCGCCGGCCACTTGTAGCTGTTGAACAGCCAGACCAGGCCGAGGACGGCGAGGCTGCTGACAGTCCCCACCAGAGCCTCGGCCCACATCGGACGCAGGGGGAATCCGAATCTCACTCGCTGGCGCCGACCCGAGGCGAGCAACGCGACGATGGCGAGGCAGGACAGACCGCCGACCACCCAGCTGGCAGTGCCTCCGATCGAGCCTCTGGGACCACCACCGAGCAGCTGGAACGTGGGATCGACAGGTGAAATGGTCACCCCTCTGGTGACCAACCAGGTCGCACCCCGGAAAATGAGAAGGCCACCGAGAGTGACCACGAACGATGGCACGCCGATATAAGCGACGATGAAGCCCTGGAGCGCGCCGATCAATGATCCCAGGGTCAGGCCGACAGCCAGGGCGATAACCCAAATCCACGGGCTGCCGAACCCGATGATATCTGGCAGCACACGGGCCATCAGGTAGGCGTAGGTCATCCCGACCACACCCACTATGGAACCGACAGAAAGGTCGATCTGACGGGCGACGATGATCATCGTCATCCCGGTAGCAATGATGGCCACCGACACCGACTGAACAGCCAGGTTGACCATGTTGACCGGCTGTAGGAACCGGCCGTCGGTGGCCATGCCGAATCCGACGAGGATCAACACCAGGGCAACCACCATGCCAAAGACACGGAGGTCGATTTCCAGGGCTTTTAAGAACCCGCGCCGCGGGCCCTTCTCGACCTCATCCTGAGCGGGACGTGCTGTGGACAATCGGGTCATCGGCTCACTCTGAATAGGAGACTAACGAAAAGCCCTGCGCCTCGTATTCACGAGGCGCAGGGCGTATCGGTCGCTATCGACGTTTAACCGCAGGCTTCCACTTCGCCGGCGGGAACACCGTCACAGACGGCTTCCTTTGGCTCCCAACCGAGCTCGATCACCAGGTTCAGGTTGTCCCGGGTGATCGGGGTTGGCTTGAGGATGATGGACCAGACCTGAACGCCGTCAGCGTCGAAGGGCGTGGCTTCGAGACCTGCCTCGGGGAAGACATGGTCCTGAAGGTCATCCGGGGCCACGACGTCTTCCAGGGCGACGCCCTGAGCCAACTGGATGGCCACCTCACCGGCGGTCTGCCCAAGGCCAAAGGCGTCCTTCCAGACGGACACCAACTGGGTGCCGAGCGCGACCCGGTTGAGGGCTGGCAGGTCGCCGTCCTGACCCGTCACGGGCACTGTCCCGGCGAGGCCGACTGCATCGAGCGCAGCTACAACACCGGTTGCCATGCTGTCGTTCTCCGAGATGACGGCGTCGATCTCGTTGTTGTTGGCAGCAAGACAGGCAGTCATCATGTTGAGCGCGTTGGTGGTGTCCCAGTTGTCGTTGTAGTCCTCGCAGACGATGTTGATGTCCGGGTTCCCATCGACGGACTCTTCCATACCTGCACGCAGGAAGTCGGCGTTGGGATCGGCCGAGTGCCCCTTGACGATGGCGTAGTTGCCCGCAGGCACCGCCGCGGTGATCACTTCGGCCATGATCGTACCGACACCCTGGTTGTTGAACGTGATGTAGAAGGCGTCGGGGTCGGCGATGAGACGGTCGTAACCGATAACCGGGATCCCGGCGTCCTTTGCACGCTGCACGGCAGGCAGGATCGCCTCCGCATCTTTGGCCAGGATGATCAGAGCCTGGGCACCCTCGGCGATCAGGGCGTCCACATCCGCCAGCTGCTGCTCGGCAGAGTCGTTGGCGTCCTTCTCTATGACCGTGCCACCGGCTGCTTCTACGGCTGCGATGATCGCCGGACCGTCTGCCTTCGCCCAGCGTGGCTGTGCGTAGTTGTTCCAGGAGATGCCGACGACGACACCTTCGCCGCCGCCACCGCCTGCAGTGGTGGTCGGCTCGTCACCTCCGCCAGCGGTGGTGGTCGGTTCGTCACCGCCGGCTGCGGTCGTCGTAGTGTCAGCTCCATCGCCACCGCATGCTGCGATTACAAGAGCGATGACAGCTACGAACGCCCATAAGCGTTTCTTCATCACGTTTTCCTTCCTCCGTTGCCGTCCCCGAACGGGACGGCTGATTCTCAACCATACCGGCGCGGACAAGGTGTCTCACGCCTGGCAATGCCGAGCATAACGCCGATATGTTTTGTTCCGCAACAAATGCGTGCATCGGATGTCCACCACCTCGCCCACCGGAGATTCCCCCTTTGTTTCCTTAGCTATACCGATATAGTGGATTCCCCAACAAAAGGCCGAGACCAGGTTGAGCCGGACCCGGATATCGAACAGCAGAGATGCGCTCATCCAGAGTCGGGGTGTCGCCGCGGAGGAACTTCGGCGACACAACCTGGGCACCGTCGTGGAACGTCTCCACCTCACGGGACCAACCTCACGCTCCGACCTGGTGGCGGGCACCGGGCTCAATCGCTCCACCATCGGCGACCTGATCGCTGAGCTCACCGATCTCGGCCTCGTCGAGGAGAGCCCGGGCCGGGCCACCACGGGACCGGGGCGGCCCTCCCCCGTGGTCCGCACCAGGCCTCCGGGCGCCGTGGTCCTGGCCATCGAGCTCTCTGTCGACTCGGTGGCGGTGGCCACGGTCGGACTCGGCGGTCACATCTACAACCAGCTGAGAGTGGCCAGACCGCGGGGACATTTCTCGCCCGAGGAGACGGTGCAGGATGTCGCCAAGCTGGCAGAGCCCCTGTTGGCCGCACTCCCGACGACTCATGTCCTCGCTGGAGTCGGCGTTGCCGTAGTGGGGGTGGTCCGTCGATCGGACGGGTTCGTTCACCTGGCGCCGAACCTGGGATGGCGGGATGTCCCGCTGGGAGCGATGGTGGGTGATGGGCTTCGCCTCACAGATCGGGTTCTGGTAGCGAACGAAGCCGACCTGGGTGCTCTCGCCGAGCATCGCCGGGGAGCGGGAACCGGCGTGAACCATCTGATCTACATATCGGGCGAGGCGGGGATCGGAGCCGGTTTGATCGTTGACGGCAAACCCATGCTCGGCTCTGCCGGATACGCCGGCGAAGCCGGCCATACCGTCATCAATCCGGAAGGACATAGGTGTCGTTGCGGCGCCGTGGGATGCTGGGAGGCAGAGGCCGGTGAGGCGGCGCTGGCCCGTCACGCCGGAATCGTGGCCAGCGGCACCGGTCTCGACATCATCGACACCGTCGTTGCCCGGGCGAAGGCGGGCAACGGGCGGACCCTGGACGCCCTGGCCGAAATCGGTCGCTGGCTCGGGATCGGGATCGGAAACCTCATCAACGTGTTCAACCCGGAGCTGGTGGTGCTGGGCGGCTCATACCAGGTGCTGTTTCCGTATCTGGAGTCTGCGGTGGTCGAAGGGACCCGTCTCCAGGCCCTCGACGCTCCCGGCCAGCTGGCCAAGATCACCAGCAGTGATCTGGGACCGAACGCGCCGCTCATCGGCGCCGCCGAGCTGGCCCTGTCAGGAGTGATCGCCGATCCGGCCGGCACCGCGGGTCACAGTGTGCGGGAAGGGCATGCGGTGGACGATAGGGCTGGCGGCTGATCTCATCCGGCTACGGCTCCTCTGGTGGTTCTCGATCTCAGGCCGATAGGGCACCATCCGCGAAGATTCTCTCCATCACTTCCAGGTTGGCCACGGCATCTTGAGGTGGATAGGGCACCGCGGTGTCGTCCCGGATCGCCCTGGAGAAGACGTCGGCCTGCACCCCGTATTGGTCGGCAGTAGGGACCTCATGGATCTCGACGCCCGGCGAGACCGGTGGCTCACCGCCGGAGTAGGCGAAGATCCGCGTCGGGCGGTCGGGCGGAATGTTGAAGGGGATCTCGACGAGAAGACGCCCGGTGGTGCCCTGCAAATGGACCCTCTGGTCGTCCTCGAGTTGGGTCGAGCAGGTGAACGAGGCGTGACGTCCCCCGAAGTCGAGGATGGCCGAGGTCAACACGTCGGTCCCGAAGGCATCATCCCTCCGGATCACCGACTTCACCGTCGACGGCTCGGAGCCGAAGAGCAGTCTGGCGACGTTGACCGAATAACAACCCACGTCATACAACGACCCGCCACCGAACGCGACGATGTTCCGGATGTCATCGGGATCGACATTGCGGTAGGAGAAGAAAGACTGAATGGCCAGCAGGTCACCGATCGCGCCGTCGTCCACAAGACGTCGAACCTCCAGCCAGAGTGGGTGAAGCCGGTACATGAAAGCTTCCATCAGCTTGACCCCGGCCCGGTCGGCCACCTCGATCATCTCTCGCGCCGTATCGCTGGTGACCGCCATCGGCTTCTCGCAGAGCACGTGCTTGCCCGCCTCGGCGGCGGCAATGGCCCACGGGGCGTGGAGATGATTGGGAAGCGGGATGTAGACGGCTTCGATCTCAGGATCGCCGAGCAAGGCCTCATAGGAGCCGTACGACTTGGGGATCCCGAGACGGTCGGCGGTGACTCGAGCCCTCTCACCATCACGAGACGCGATCGCCTCCACCCGGCTCAGCTCCGAGCCTTGCATCGCTGGGATCACCTTCGACATCGCGATGTCAGCAGTCCCCAGGACTCCCCAACGCACCGGATCAGTCACCGCAACCCCACGATGATCGGGCCCGAAAGAAGTCGAGCACGACCTGGTAGGTCCCAAGCCGGCCAGGGCACAACCTGTGATTGGCGAACACGACGGGCATTGTTCCCGCCGGCCGACCGGAGGGCAAGCTCTGTGAGAATGTTGATTCGATGAGCAAAGACCAAGCCAACCGCGGAGCCGGGACGGTGTGGCTGGCGACCGGCGCCCTGGTCGGGGCGATGGTGACGATCGGCCTCGTGCTGCTTGCGATGAGAGTCTTCGGGCCCGGTGGGCCTACGGCTGCCTACCAGTCGCCACGTTTCGTGGAGGAATCGGGTATGGCCGGCGTCGACCATGTGTACGACGGGGAGTTCACGTTCTTCGTAGGTGGAGGTGTCGCAGTGCTCGACTGCAACGACGACGGCAGACCCGACCTCTACTTCGCCGGTGGTGTCAATCCGGCCGGTCTCTATCAAAACGAGAGCCCAACCGGCGGCAGTCTTCGCTTTACCGAGATCGGAGACGCGGTGACCGACCTCACCGAAGTGACCGGCGCCTACCCGCTCGACATCGACGGCGACCGTCATGCCGATCTCGCCGTGCTCCGCTTCGGTGAGAACGTGCTCCTGCGCGGTCTCGGTGACTGCCGTTTCGAGCGCGCCAATGAGATCTGGAATGTCGATGGTGGCGATGAATGGACAGCCGCCTTCAGTGCTACGTGGGAAGGTTCGGCGGCGATGCCCACCCTCGCCTTTGGCAACTACGTAGACCTCACCGAGACCGGGCAACAGACCGGGGAGTGCTCCGATCACTACTTGTTCAGGGCCGAGAATGATCGATACCAGGAGCCACTGGCGTTGTCCCCGGGATGGTGCACCCTGTCGATCCTCTTCAGCGATTGGGACCGATCTGGTCGTCGAGACCTGCGTATGACCAATGATCGCCACTACTACCGGGATGGCGAGGAACAACTCTGGCTGGTGGCCGAGGGGGAACCGCCCCGGCCCTATCGCCACGAAGAAGGGTGGCAGCGAATGCAGATCTGGGGAATGGGGATCGCGAGCTACGACCTGACCGGCGACGGTTTGCCCGAGATGTTCCTCACCAGCCAAGGAGACAACAAGCTGCAGACATTGGCCGGCGATCGCTCACAGCCCCATTACTCCGACATCGCCCTGCGGAGCGGGGTGACCGCCCACCGGCCTTTTGCCGGAGATGTGGTGCTCCCTTCCACCGCTTGGCACCCCGAGTTCCAGGACGTCAACAACGACAGCTTCATCGACCTCTACGTTTCCAAGGGCAACGTCGAAGCAGTGCCCGAATACGCCGCGGCCGACCCCAACAACCTGATGCTGGGCAATCCCGACGGGACCTTCACCGAAGCCGCGGAGGAAGCAGGCATCGTGAACTTCGCCCGCTCACGGGGAGCAGCGCTGGCGGACTTCAACCTCGACGGCATGCTCGACCTGGTCGAAGTCAATCGCCGGGAGAACATCGGGCTCTGGAGAAGCGTCGGTTGGGGCGATGCCGGCACCCCCGAGCAGATGGGTGATTGGATCGCGATCCGGACGGAGCAGACCGGAGCCAACCCCGACGCGATCGGCTCGTGGATCGAAGTCAAGACCGGCAACCGCGTGCAGCAACGTGAGCTGACCGTGGGTGGAGGGCACGCCGGGGGCCAATTGGGATGGATCCACTTCGGGCTCGGCGATGTGGATACCGTGAAGGTGCGGGTGCAATGGCCGGATGGCGAGAAGGGAGGTTGGCTCGAAGTGAGCTCGAATCAGTTCATGACCATCACGCGTGGAGCGACCGAGGCCGACATCTGGCGCCCCGGGGGCTGAGGGCCCGATGGTCGCCGCACGTCTGGCCAGGATCGATCTCCCCGACTTCGGGATGCCCGATGAGATGCCCCGGCTCCCCGCAGTCCGTTACCAGGAGAGACTGGAGCGCCTCAAAGAGCGTGGTGAGGAACGAGGCTACGACCGACTGATCGTCTACGCCGATCGAGAGCACAGCGCCAACCTTTCCTACCTCACCGGGTTCGACCCGCGATTCGAGGAAGCGCTACTGGTGACCGGCCCCAGCGACCCGCCCGCCCTCCTGGTTGGCAACGAATGCTGGGGCATGGCCGGGGCTGCGCCGCTCCCGGTGAGACGACACTTGTTTCAGGACTTCAGCCTCCCCAGCCAGCCACGCGATCGCTCGAAGCCGCTAGGTGTGATCCTCGCCGACGAAGGCGTCGGCCCCGGATCACGGGTCGGGATCGTCGGGTGGAAGGACTTCGACAGCAGGGGGACGATCGATGTGCCCGCTTACATTGTTGATGAGTTGCGGCAGCGCACCGGCCCGACCGGGACAGTTGAAAACGCCACTGACCTCATGATCGGGGCTGCTGACGGGCTCCGGGTGATCAACGAGGTCGAGCAACTCGCGATTTTCGAGTACGCAGCGTGCCAGACCTCTCAAGGTGTTCGCCGGCTGCTGCAAGGGCTCCAGCCCGGGATGACCGAACAAGAGGCAGTGAGACTGCTGGAGTGGAACGGGACGCCGCTCTCCTGTCACCTCATGCTCACCGCCGGACCGAGAGCCTCGCTTGGCCTGCTCAGCCCGGCCGATCGCCGTATCGAAAGGGGCGACCCGTTCACCGTCGCCTTCGGGATCTGGGGAGCCTTGAACTGTCGTGCCGGGTTCGTCGCCGAGGACGCCGACGAGTTGCCTGACGGGATAGGCGACTACGTCGACCGATTGGTGGCGCCCTACTTCGAGGCTGTGGCTGAATGGTACCGGGCGCTTCACATCGGCCAGACCGGTGGGGTGCTCCACGAAATAATCGATCGGCGCCTCGGTGACCCGTTCTTTGGCATATTCCTGAACCCCGGGCACCAACTCCATCTCGACGAGTGGGTCAACTCCCCGATCTCGCCCGGCTCGAGCGTCGAGATGAGGTCGGGCATGGCGCTTCAGGTCGACATCATCCCGGCCACCGGCACCGACTACTTCACAACCAACATCGAAGATGGCATCGCCCTTGCCGACGATGCACTGCGCCAGCAGTTTGCGGCCGGCTACCCGGATGCATGGACCAGGATCCAGAGCCGTCGCCGTTTCATGCGGGAAACGCTGGGCATCGATCTCCACCCAGACGTGCTTCCCTTATCCAACATCCCTGCCTGTCTCCCACCGTTCCTGCTCCGGCCGGACCGGGTCATGTCACTGGCGGGATAGCCTCTCTTCCCAGGGCTATGGAATGTCCAGCCTGGCGTCCGTCCACCCGCCTCCGGCTCTGCTGGATGCGGTTGCTGCCTGCACAAACCTGATGCCGATGGCCCCGTCGAGAGCATCGGGAAACCGCAGAGTCATTTGATCAGGTGTGTTGCCGCTGCGTCTGGCGGCGATCGCCTCGGCGGCGTCGGAGTAGATGTTGGCAAAAGCCTCGAGAAAGGCCTCAGGATGGCCGGCCACGATCCGCGTTGAGCGGGCTGAGAAGGGCAGGGTTCCAGGCCCGTTGGGCGTTCTCCGCTCCACCGGTCCGGACAGTGGAAGAAAGAGAAGGTGTGCTGGTTCTTCTTGGTTCCACTCAAGACTCCCGAGGGTTCCCGAGACCCGGACTCTGAGACAGTTCTCGACTCCCGCCGCGGCTTGAGTCACCCAGAAAGTGCCCCGGGCCCCGCTTTCGAAGCGAAGCATCGCTGCCCCATAGTCGTCGACCAGGCGTCCGGGCACGATGGCCCCGATCTCTGCGGCAACCTCCGAGACTTCGAGCCCGGTCACGAACCTGATCAGGTTGTGTGCGTGGGTGCCGATGTCGCCCATGACCAGCGAGGGTCCTCCCCGGACCGGGTCGTACCGCCACGGCAATCCGGCCGCCGGATCGGGGTCGTCCTCGCCCGCTTTTCCCCCCTGAACGTACTCGACTTGGACCAATCGGATGTCGCCGAGTTGGCCCGCCTCGACCATGGCCCTGGCCTGGCGAACCATGGGATAACCCGTGTAGTTGTGGGTCAGGCAGAAGACGAGACCCGTGCTCCGGACCTTGTCCACGAGATCCAGGGCCTCTTCCAAAGTGTTGGTGATCGGCTTGTCGCAGATGACGTCGAATCCGCGATCCAGGGCGGCGCCCGCATAGAGATGATGAGTGTCGTTGGGTGTCATCACGGCAACCACGTCAGCGCCGTCTGCCCGCGCTGCCTCTCCCTCGAGCAGCTCGATTCCATCAGCGTAGGCGCGATCCTCGGACAGCCCGAGGTCGATGCCTGCCCGACGGGCCCGTCCGGGGTCGGAGGACAAAGCGCTCGCCACGAGCTGATATCGGTCGTCGAGACGAGCCGCCGCCCGGTGCATCGCACCGATGAAGCTGCCCGGGCCACCGCCTATCACTGCCAGTCGTAACCGACGACCGAGCATCTCCATGACCGGGTTGTCACTCATCATCCATCTCTCCCACGATCAGCCATCGGTCCCCGGAACCTTGGCGCATGACAAATGTCGACGCGAAGGGTCGAGTGGTGCGCCGCGCTTCGACGCCGGCGGCATCGTAGGAGATGTCGTCGACCGACCCGGTCGCCACCAGCCCCAGACTCGCCCCACCCTGTGGCCCATCCGTGAACACCACGTCGAGATGAAGTGACGCAAAGCGATAGGCCGAGACTGGGAACTCACCGGTGGTTGCCGCGACCTGGATGATGCGCTCCATTTCGACCAGACGCTCTCCGTCATCCGCAGCTCTAAGCAGCGACGTGTCGGCGCGGAGCATTGCCTCACTCTCGATGGCAAGATTCTCGGCGAGCATCACCGCCAGGTCTTGCGCCGCTGCGGCGACATCGCTGTTCAACGCCTCGGCGTCAACGCTCACCTCTACCTCTGGGAGGGCGGCGAGGTCGATCTCGACCGCGATGGGCGGAGCTCCGCCACCCGTGACCTGAAAACTGTCCCGCGCCGGCGCCCCGGCCGCGACGGTGCCGACCGCGAACAGGACGACCACGGAGCCGAGAAGCGATCCACGGGCGAACATTCGCCGGCGACCCGGCGAGGCGGCATCGTGCACCCCAACCACTCCCGTGGATTCCGGCTTGGTGAGGAATCGATCGAACAGGAAGCGAAACGGCGTCAACAGCACCAAGCCGGCGAGCAGCGCGACCTTGGCGCCGAATTCCGTCGTCTGAGGTGCGATCAGAAGGACACAGGCCGCCCCCAGGCAGAGCGCGAACGCCACACGGGCCACGCTCCCTGATGGAATCGTCTTGGGGTCGGTGATCATGAAGAACAGGAAGATCAGGACCTCGGGGGAAGTCACTACCACCCACCAGAACTGCTGCCCGCAAACCGGTTGCAGCGCCCAAGCGGCCGTCATGCAATGACCCGAGGCGGCCAATACCGCCAGCCCGGCTGCCAACAGCAGCCAAAACGAGACCGCCACCGCGATCAAGCGCAAACGGGCCGTGATCAGGAGCCCCCCCACCAGGATGATCAAGTAAGCGAAAGCCATCCACGGATCGAATGGGGCCCACCAGAAGTCGAGCGGCTCGATCACCTCCGATCCCAAGATGAGGAAGGCAGCGACAAGACCCACGTTGGACGGGTTGAAGACGTGGGAGCCGCGATATCGGATCAGGTACTTGGTGATGAGCGAGAGCCCGGCCACCCCGGCGAAGAGGTACCAACCCGACCAGCTCCACGGGTCACCACGCTCCGCCCCGACCACTCGCAGGATGAGAGCGACGCCGCTCCCGGTGAGCATCGCACTAGCCGGCCAAACGATTCGCTTGGTCTTGTAGAGGGTCCAACCGACTTCGATAGCCGCGCAGGTGAGGATGGCGACCACGATCTGGGGAACCGAGACCCTGAAGCCGAGGGCAGTTTGGCCAAGGATGTGGATCGCGATGATCACCGCCGCCAGATGAAGACGGGGATCGCGGGCGCTAGGCAGGACCACCGGATACTCGGTGGCGCCGAGACGAAAGGTGCGGGCCGCTGCCGTTGTCACCTGGAAAGGCTGCCACACCGGAATGGCCAACGCATCGTCACACGACGGGCAGGATGATCAGATCGTTGGGTCGGGTCAGGTCTTGGCGCGGCTCTTGACGGGCACGATCGTCTCAGGTGAGAGTTGCATGTACTCCACACAACGGCATTGAGGGACCGAGCAGCCCAATCCACTGACATGCTCCTTGCGGGGATGACCACAGGTGTCGCACCGCTGTCTCCCGCCATCGATGAGACGACCGGGTATCGGTTTCATCGCGAGTGCCGCTCGGGGATCTGCGATCGGCTGTCGGTCATTTTTGAGCTCCTTGCAAGCTTCGGACCGTCAGAGTTGACGCCTCGCCGGAGGTGCAAGTGACATTCGTGCCCAATGGCATCGAAGAGAACCGCAGGTCCCGCGTTCCCCACCACGACGGAACGAGGTGACAGGGAAGACGCTGCACGTAGCAACGTGCTCTGTTATCAGTCTAGTCCGTTACCGAAGCTGGGCATCTTGCCTCGCCGTGCAGAGGACGCCCCAGCCGGGCGTTTCGGGCACGTCTCACCGTCAGCGTCGCTGATAGTCCTCATTGCTGACCTTGCCGCCCCATTCAGTTACGCCCCCGCTGGTAAGCGAGAGATGCATCATCGGAGAGTCCGGCCGCGCACCGTGCCAGTGGCGCTCGCCCGGTGAGGCGTACACCACGTCACCCGGTGAGACCTCGACGGTCGAGCCGTCATCGGTCTGGACCAACCCGACGCCCGAAACGATGTAGAGGATCTGCCCCGAGGGGTGTGTGTGCCAATCGCTGCGGGCTCCCGGAGCGAATTGCACGGCGATCATGGTGACCCCACCCTCGACGTCGCTCAGCCTGCTGTTCCAAACCGTCCCGGTGAAGTGCTCTGCCGGTGATGGGCTCCAGGCTGCAGACTCGATCGGTTTGTGCTCCATGTGGGCAAACTACCCCCGATCGCCGGCGTGGTCCGCGCTTCACTCGTCGAAGTGGGTGATCAGATGCTGGAACTGCTCCCCCAAGGTGCGGCGGGCCAGGCGCGGGTACACCCACCGAGCCAGACCAGGTGGCTTGAGGAAAGCGGCGTGGGTGACCTGGGTGACAATCGAACCATCGCCGTCCGGCTCGACGGTCAGATCGATCTCCCTCGTCTGGAACTTGTCGCTCACGAGCCATCGGATCGCGGTGACACCGAGATCGACGATCTCCACTTCGGCGTCGAAGTGGATCCGATCACTGCCGGGGCGGTCAAGATGTTGATGAAAGCGAAACCGCGCTCCCACCGCGACGCCCTGACCTTCCACTTGTTCCACCCTCTCCACGTTGGGGCACCAATAAGGATCGTTCCTGGTGTCGGAGACAAAGGCGAACACGATTTCGGGAGGGGCTGGAATGTGTGCCGAGACCCTGATCGGGCGGACTGGACGGCTCGCCATCGCCGACAACCCTACGCCTCAGATGGCGAGGCACGGACGCTCACATCGATCACCCGTCCCCGCGACCCGTGGTGATGAGGGTGATCGTCACTTTCCCGCTGTATCTAGCATCGCAACCACGGCCATCGACCAAAGGGGAATCCCATGCTCAATGAGTTCAAGGACTTCGCGTTCAAAGGGAGCCTCTTGGATGTCGCCGTGGGCTTTGTGCTCGGCGTCGCCTTCGCCACGGTCGTCACTTCCCTGGTCACCGACGTGCTCACACCGTTCATCGCTGCCATCTTCGGCCAACCCGACTTCTCGGACCTGGCGATCGAGTTGGGCGGGGCCGCGATCCTGTACGGAAACTTCATCAACTCGCTGATTTCGTTCCTGTTGGTGGCCTTGGCGCTGTTCTTCTTCGTGGTCAAGCCCTACAACTCTCTGATGGCCCGAAGGAAGTCGGGTCGGGAACCCGAGCCGGAACCGTCGGAGGACATCATCCTGCTCCGCGAGATCCGAGACACGTTGCGACAGCAGACCTGAGATAGGAGCCAATGATGGGTGAGCAGAAGAAGCCGGTTGGACCGGATCTGGCAAATGACGGGATCCCCGCCGAGGACGTCGGCACTGAGACCCCGGCCGCAGCGCAGGTCGACGGCAAGGCTGTCATCGTCGTTCGCACGGACGACGGGGTACGGGTGGTGGGCGGCCGATGCACCCACTACGGCGCCCCCCTCGAAGATGGCTTCTGCGAGAGGGGAAAGCTCCACTGTCCCTGGCACCACGCCGTCTTCGATCTGGCCACCGGTGCCGCGATCGGGGCTCCCGCTCTCAACCCGGTCCCCGCTTATCAGGTGAGCGAGCGTGATGGGCGCATCTATGCGACGGGTCCGGTCGACACTTCAACCAGGGAACAGTCCCCGCCGACAAAGCCTGCCTCGGTCGTGATCGTGGGCTCCGGCGCCGCGGGTGCCGCGGCAGCCGAGACACTCCGTCGGCTGGGCTACACCAACCGGATCGTCCTCATCGGCGAGGAGCCGCCGATCGACCGGCCCAACCTCTCCAAGGACTATCTGGCGGGCACGGCCCCCGAAGAGTGGATGCCGCTGAGGAGCGCCGGTTTCTACAACGAACAGGGCATCGAACTGATCACCGGACAGCGCGTGACACGGATCGACCGCAACTCGAAGACGGTGCACCTCGAGGACGGAAGCTGGCACGACTATGGGGCTCTCCTGCTGGCACCGGGCGCCGAGCCGAGAGTCCTCGGCATCCCTGGAGCAGATCAAGGGCACGTCCACTACCTGAGGACCCTCGAGGAAAGCCGATCGATAATCTCGGCGCTCGAGCACACCTCGAGTGCAGTGGTTATCGGCGCCGGGTTCATCGGTCTCGAGGTGGCCGCTTCACTGCGCCAGCGTGACATCCCGGTGACTGTCGTCGCCCCCGAGAGCATCCCCCTCGCCGCTCTGCTCGGTGACGAGCTCGGTGGATTCGTACGCGACCTCCACCAGGACCACGGTGTGGTTTTCCACCTGGGGCGAACCGTGACCGGGATTCAGGGGGATCAGGTTTCACTCGACGACGGGACCCTGGTCGCCGCCGACATGGTTGTGATCGGTGTTGGAGTCACACCGCGAACCGAGCTCGCCGTGCAGGCAGGGCTGACCGTTGACGACGGGATCGTGGTCGACGATCGACTCCGGACCAGCGACCCGGACATCTGGGCTGCAGGGGACGTGGCCCGCTACCTCATCGACGAGGCGGAGACGGTGCGTGTCGAGCACTGGGTGCTGGCGCAACGACAAGGCCAAACCGCGGCTCACAACATGTTGGGTCATGACATCGTGTTCAACGATCCGCCGTTCTTCTGGAGTCAGCATTACGACGTGCCGATCAACGTCACCGGGCACAGTCAGGATTGGGACGAGGCGATTGTTCGCGGGGACCCCTACCAGCACGACGTGTTGGTCGCCTACCGGAGGAACGGCAGGATCAGGTCGGTAGCTTCGATCTACCGGGACCTCGACAGTCTTCGGGCTGAGCGGGCGCTAGCCACCGACGATCAAGGAGCCCTCGATGATCTGGTCGCCGCGCCCGACTGACCCCGAATCAGAACCGAGGACCGGGCCGTCGCCGACGCTCGCTGCTGCCACCCGGTTGGCGTGAGTGGGGGCGGGGGGAACGTGCTCGGGGCGCAGCGCCTCGAACTCCCTCCGCAGCACGGGAACCACCTGATCGCCGAGCATCTCCAACTGCTCCAGGACTGTGGCCGGAGGCAACCCGGCGTGGTCCATCAGGAACAACTGACGCTGGTAGTCACCGAAGTAGTCCCTGAACTTCAAGGTCTCTTCGATCACTTGCTGCGGACTGCCAACGGTCAATGGTGTCTGCTCGGTGAACTCTTCTAGAGAGGGCCCGTAGCCGTAAACCGGAGCATGGTCGAAGTAGGGGCGGAACTCGCGGACCGCATCCTGGGAGTTATTTCGCATGAACACCTGGCCGCCGAGACCCACGATCGCCTGGTCCGCCCGACCATGCCCGTAGAACTCGAAGCGAGCCCGGTACAGGTCGATCAAGCGGATGTAGTGCTCCTTGGGCCAGAAGATGCTGTTGGCGAAGAACCCGTCCCCGTAGAAGGCCGCTTGCTCCGCGATCTGTGGGCTACGGATCGAGCCGTGCCACACGAAGGGAGGCACCCCATCAAGCGGCCGGGGGGTGGAGGTGAAAGACCGCAGAGGTGTCCGGAAGCTGCCGTCCCAATCGACGACGTCCTCACACCACAGACGATGCAACAGCTGGTAGTTCTCGATCGCCAGCGGGATTCCGTCTCTGATGTCCTTGCCAAACCAGGGGTAGACGGGCTCGGTGTTGCCACGACCCATCATCAGGTCGACGCGACCATCGACCAGATGCTGGAGCATCGCGTAGTCCTCCGCGATCTTGACCGGATCGTTGGTGGTGATGAGCGTCGTCGCCGTCGACAGGATCAGACGCGTGGCGCGGGCGGCGATGAAGCCGAGCATCGTGGTTGGCGACGACGGCACGAAGGGCGGGTTGTGATGCTCGCCGGTAGCGAATACGTCCAGCCCGACCTCCTCGGTCTTCTCGGCGATGGTCACCATCGACTTGATCCGCTCGGACTCGCTCGGTGCGCGACCGGTGGTCGGATCGGTGGTGACATCCCCAACCGTGAATACCCCGAATTGCATGTGCGTCCCTCTCAGACCTAACTAGTTGATTCTTCAACTATATCGAGTCAACAGCGAGCCACCAAGTGGTCTGTCGCTGAAATAGGGCGAGGGTGTCTCCGAGTCATCGGCGTGCTCTGGCCAGGAGAAAAGCGCAGTCGCAGCCGGAAGCTGCGGCGAGCATTTTGGACGCAGCCAGGCGCGTCGAGGGCCGGAGAGACACCGCCAGTATTTCTGCGACGGGCCACTAGCTCGCGATCGTCGCGAGCTGTCCCCCAGGTGGCGTATCGTCTCCATCTGGAGGTAATCAATGGAATGGCAGCCAAAGACCGTCGCCGTAGGTGTCGACGGTTCGCAGACCAGCTTCAAAGCCGCCCAGATCGCCGCCGCGATGGCGCGATCCTGGAAGGCGAAACTGCTGATCGTCAGCGTGGTCAGGACACCCGAGGGCTGGTGGGGGATCGGAGGCGCCCCACCGTCGCCAGAAGCTCTATCCGCCGCCCTGGTCGAGGGTCAGGAACAGGTGCTGCGAGAGGTCGAAGGAGCCGTTTCCCTGGACGGAATCGACTACGAAACGATACAGGAGCTAGGCGACCCGTCATCGAAGATCATCAACGTCATCGAGGAGCGCACGGTCGACTTGCTCGTGATCGGTCGGCGCGGAGCCGGGTTGGCCGAGAGGATCATGTTGGGGTCGGTTGCCGACCAGCTGTGTCACGGCTCCCCGGTCCCGGTGATGGTCATCCCTTAGTGTCCTGTCCGGTGGATTCGCTTGCTATTTCGGCGAGCAATTGTCGTTCCTGGCAAGGACGCAGGACGCAGGCGCACTGTTCCGTTCGTCAAGGACGAGGACGCTGCCAGGGGGGACAAGGGCCGTTGAAATACGAGCACGATCTGCCGGACAGGGCACTAATCCGCGCGGCCCGGGCTCCCGGGTATCGGCTCTAGCATCGCCGGGTGCCCACCGTCGCAGTGTTGCCGATCAAGTCCTTCCGGCTCGGCAAGGGTCGAATGGCCACGGAGCTCTCCCCCGAGACACGGTCGCATCTCAGTCGTCGGTTTGCCGAACGCACCGCGCAATTGGCCGCTGAAGCCGGGATGGTTCCGGTAATGGTCGCCGGTGACGCAGAGGTCGCCGGTTGGGCCTTAGAGCTCGGGTTTCCCAGCATTCCCGACCCTGACAACACTCTGAACGGGGCCGCAGCTGCCGGCGCCCGTTGGGCCACCGTGGCGTCGAGCTCATGGATTGTCCTGCACAGCGACCTCCCCCTGCTCACCCGACCCGAGCTGGACCAGGTGGTGGCGGTTGTCAGCGGCGGTGGCTGGGTGATCGCCCCGTCGGCCGATGGCGGCACCTCCGCACTCGGAGGTCGTGGGGAGGCGCGATTTGCCTACGGGCGGGGGAGCTTTCGGCGACACCTGGGACGCCATCCCCAATGCCAGGTCGTCACCAGCCCGGGTCTGCTCCACGACATCGACTCGTTCGCCGACCTGGAATCGGCGCGGCGACACCCCCACGGGGCCTGGTTGAGTGACCCCGAGTGAGCGCTCGATTCGAGCAGTCGGTACTCGGCCCCGATCCGGTCCACCGGAATCAGCTCCTCGATTGGCTCGAGGCAGGCCTGGCTGCAGTTGACCCGGAACGCCTCACCGCTGATGCCCTCTCGGGTAGGTCACCGAACGAGACGGCGGTGATAGCGATCGGGAAGGCGGCGCCGGCCATGGCCCGCGGGGCGGCGGCGGTGCTCGACATCGTCGGAGGTGTCTGTGTCTCCGATCATGAAGAGCCCACGTCGGAGCGGCTCACATTCATCGTCGGAGATCACCCGGTGCCAGGGGAAGCCAGCCTCCGGGCCGGGACCGCGGTTCTCGATTTTGCCAGGAGCGTTCCGACGTCGACCACGATGCTCGCTCTGATCTCCGGTGGCGGGTCGTCACTGTGCGAGACACCACGCGAAGGAGTCCCTCTCGAGTATCTCTCCGAGGTGACCCGCAGACTCCTGGCAATTGGGGCGTCGATCGAGGAGCTCAACATGGTCAGGGCACATCTCTCGGCTGTCAAGGGCGGCGGAGTATCGAGAGCCGCCGGGCGAGCGATCGACACCTACGTGATCTCCGACGTGGCTGGAGCCGATGCCGGTGTCGTGGCCTCCGGGCCGACCATGCCCCATCCTCCCAATCCCGAGTCGGCGGTCGAGATCATGCGCCACGCCTCGATACCCATCCCCGATGAGGTCATGTCCGCGATGTCGGCCACTGTTGGCCGGCTACCGATTCCCGTTTTGACCCTTCTCGCCGACGGCACCGATGCCGCCCGGGCTGTGGCCGCATCCGCCCCACCCCCGGTCTCGGTTCGCCCCGCTTGGCTGTCCGGGGACGTCGTGTCGTGTCTCGACCGGTTTCTGGCCGAAGCGGGCCCGGGAGTGACCGTTGGTGTGGGGGAGACCGTGGTGGAAGTCACCGGCAGCGGCAAGGGAGGGCGAAACACTCATGCCGCGCTGGTCGCCGCCGAGAGGTTGCAGGGGACCGACGGCGTTTTCGCCGCCTTCGCCACCGACGGACTCGACGGTCGGTCGGGAGCGGCAGGCGCCATCGTCGACGGAGCGACTCTCAGACGGGGAGGCGACCCGAATCAAGCCCTCGCCGACTTCGATTCTGCCGGCTACCTGTCGACCACTTCGGACCTCTTGAGATGCGGCCCGACCGGGACAAATGTGTCGGATATCTGGATTCTGTGGCGCCGGTGACCCCGGTCCCAACGTAAAGTGGCCCCACCGAGAACTGGAAGGCATGGAAAAGACACTCGTGATAACCGGTGGCACCGGTGGTCTGGGCTCCGCCCTGGTTCGGCGCTTGATCTATGAGGACTATCGGCTGGCGGTCACTTATCTCATGCCCGAAGAGGCAACCGCCTTCGAGGAGGAGTTCGACGTCGACGAAGACCGGCTGCTCCTGGTTCGCGTCGATGCCACCAACGCCGAAGCCATCAACAGCCTGATGAAGGACGTGGCCGACAAGTGGGGATCGATCCATGGCCTGTGCTCTCTGGTGGGTGGATGGGCCGGCGGTCGCGACGTCGCCGAGACCGACGATGTCCGGTTGGAGCGAATGCTGGATCTCAACCTTCGCTCCGCGTTCTACGCGGTGAGAGCGGTGGTGCCCTACCTCGTCGAGACCGGATGGGGCCGGATCGTGACGGTTGGGAGCCGGGCCGCGGTCGACTCGCCGACCGGGCAGGGTGCGTTCAACGTGGCCAAGGCAGGCGTGGTCGCTCTGACCAAGTCGGTCGCCCAGGAGTTGGACGGGACCGGCGTGACGGCGAATGTCCTCATGCCCTCGGTGATCGACACTCCTGCCACCCGGAAGTCACTCCCCTACGCCGACTATGTGACCTGGCCAACACCTGATGAGATAGCCGCCGTCGCTCACTTCTTGCTCAGCGACGAATCCGGAGTCATCAACGGGGCCGAGATTCCCGTTTACGGCCGGGCGTGAGACTCGAAGAGCTCCACCCATTCCCCATGGGGATGCGCCTCACCGACATGCCTGGGGCCTGAGCCGTCGTCGACGACAAGCCGCGCCCAGTCGTCGTCCTTGTCCAGGACTTCCATCGAGACCCGGAACAGCGGGCGCTCTGAGCGAGCCTCGTCGCTGATCGACTCGAGCACGTCTCGCTCCTCCGGGCTGAATTGGATCAAGGCAAACGAGTTGAGCACGATCGCCGGCTCACCTGGAGGAAGGTTCGCCAGCACACCGGGCAGGGTGGCAAGGGCGTCTCCTGCCACCATTTCGACGTTCAACCCGGAGACCAGGTCGAGAGCCCCGCGCAGACGTTCCCGCCGCTCCACATGCTCGGGCCAGATGAGGGCATCCAGCCAGAGAAATGCCTCCTCGTCGGACGGGTCGATCGGGTTGAGATCGAGGCCGATCCGCCCCAGCACCTCGATGTCTCGAAGCTGGGGTGGTCTCCCCCGCAGATCCGAGCTGAGCACCACCGGCGCCTCGGGACCCCACTCGAGGTCACCGAGGTGATAGTGAAAACGGTCGAGTCCCAGGTTGAGCCCCGCGCTTGTGCCGACGTCGATCAGATAGAAGCGATCGAAGGGAGCTGTCATCACCAGGAGCAGCAGGGCGGCACAGCGGCGACACTCGTTGGTCTGGGTGTATCGGGTTTTGCCGATCTCCACGATCTCTTCCTCGTGATCGAGGACGAAGTCCCGAAAGAGAGGCCCGGACCCGCCGACGGGAAGCGGCTCGGTGGTCAACGACCGGTAGTAGGAGGCGAGCTCGGAGTGATTCCCGGTCATCAGCAGGAATTGCACCCCGGCGAAGAGCAGGTTGGCCTGGGGCAGGTGCTCGATCCGGGAGACGACCCGCATCAGCTCCGGGTCGTCGGCGATGACACCGACCAGGTGCTCATACAAGGGTGAGCCGTGGGTGTGGCGCCCCCACGCCCGCATCATCTCAGGCGTGATGGTGTTCAATGGGTCCCCCGCCGATACGAGGTGGCCAACGCGTCGGCGTACTCGTTCCATCGGTTCCCGCTGTGAGCCTTGATCCAGTTGATGCGCACCCCCGGGCGCTCTTGGGACAAGGCGTATGCCTCCTTGACCAGTTCCAGGTTGGCGATCGGCCCCGTTGACTTCTTGGTCCAACCCCGGTCCTTCCACCCTGTAGCCCACTTGGTGACGATGTTCACGACCAATTGCGAGTCGGTGTAGACGTCGGTCTCGGCGTCCACGGGCAGCATGCGAAGACCTGCGATCAGCGCCGCCAGCTCCATCCTGTTGTTGGTGGTGTGAGCCTCTGAACCGTGGGCCTCGTCGACGATCTCCCCGTTGATCACGTGCACCGCGCCCCATCCTCCCGGCCCGGGGTTGCCCTCCGAGGCGCCGTCGGTGAACACACCGGTGTCGGGACCGTCGATGTAAGAGGCGAGAACCTCGGCCGTAGTCAGGTCCTTGCTCTTGGTGCGGCTGGTGGTCGCCGTCGGTTTGGCCTGGGGTTTGGTCGTAGCCATGGCTCGGCTTTCGGCTCTCTTGCAGTCGAGGCAGAGGCGGGGGCTCCAACCCGGGTAGCGATCGAGCACTGTCTGACTCAAGTCGAACTCCGTGCCACAGATCTGGCAGGTGAAGGACCCGGTCACGCTACTCCCCCATGATTGGGACCGGATGTGTCCCTTGTGGATCTCAACTTGCCTCGGGTGCATCGCCGGCGGGCCCTTTTGAGAAGACCGAGATGAACTGGGGGGACTTGACCAGGTTGAACTCGTGATGGGTCTCAACCAATCCGTGCGGCTCCAACAAGTTACGCACCCTCAACGGGGTGAGCTTGTGGCAATGGACCTCGCGCGCCCGGAACGGGGTGCCGTGGAGGATCACCGAAGTCGGGACCGCATACAGACCCCGGATCGGCTCGGCGGGGTAGATGAACAGCGCCCGACCGCCGGGTTTGAGCACCCGCGCCATCTCGGCCATCGCCTGATCGAGCGGCGGGATGTGCTCGATGGCATGCACCGACACGATCGCGTCGAACTCGGCATCGCCGAAGTCGAGAGCTTCGGCTCTCATGACCAGGACCCGATCGGATCCTGAGATGGCTGGCGCACTGGAGTTGGCGTCGATGCCCACGATGTTGATCCCCCGGTCGGCGAGCCGAATGGTCAGATGTCCCTGCCCACACCCGACCTCGAGCACTCGCTGGCCGGGGAGCAAGGGGAGGAGACGATCGATCCGCTTCAGATGCCAGGGGTCCCAACGGTTCACGCTGGCGTAGCGCTTGGAGTCGTATTGCGACATCACGCCTCCGGCGGAAGCTTCTCGAGATGAGATGCAACCCCGTAGTCGAGCAGCAGCGGGCCATCGGGAGTCATGGCGACATGGGTCACGGATGTGTTGCCCGGGGTGTATAGCGATTCGGAGTGGGAATCGGTGGTGGCGGTTAGAGAAGACACGTAGGCGCGGATTGCACCGCCATGGGCAACCACCAGCGTCGGCTCGCTGGGTGACCTGTCGACCCCATGGACCGTGGCGCGGAAACGGCGGGTGAGCTCTCCCCAACTCTCCCCGGTCTCGCCCCGTTTCAGGTCCACTCCATCCCGATAGATGGTGGCCATCTGCTCGGGCCAGGTCTCGAAGATCTCTTCCGAGGTGAGGCCTTCCCAACGCCCCATAGCGATCTCCTTCAGCCCGTCGACGGTCTCCACGCCGTTGCTGGCGAGGTAACCCGCGGTGCTCCGGGCGCGACCCAACGGTGACGAATAGACCGTGCCCGCCGGGCCATACCAATCGCGGAGCGCCGCGGCTTGGCGGTGGCCGAGCTCGTCGAGCCCCCAGTCTTCCTGTCCCTGCCACCTGCCTTCGATGTTGGCCCTGGTCCTCCCGTGGCGGATGAGGGCGATCACCGGCTCGCCCTGGTCGAGATGGGATTGCACCCCGGCGGATCGTGGCCCGACGTGGCCTATGTCGTTGAACACAGCGAGCCGGGGCCGGTCGAAGGACCACACGAACCGGGTCAGCGAAGTGTTCCCGACGAAGGTGTGGATCCGCCGGCTCCCACCCGCCAGGTGGCGTCGGAGGACCTCTTGGATGAATCCGCCGTGCGTGACCACCGCGGCACGCCCGTCCTCACCGAGTCGCTCGGCGAGGGCGTCGACTGCGCCCGTGGCCCGCTGCTCGAGGTCGCTCAGACTCTCACCGGTCTCGCCCATGGGGAGCTGACGCCCGAAGACCGCCTCCCGTAGCTGGTCACCCGCCTCGGCCAGCACCTCCTCTCGACTCAAACCCTCCCATTTGCCGATGTCGAGCTCGAGAAAGTCCTCAGAGATCTCATAGTCGGAGCTGAAGGTCTCGGCGGTGCGACGCGCCCGTTCCAGCGGAGAGCTGACCACCACGTCGAATTGCTGGTCGTGAAGACGTTTGCCGACGGCGTAGAGGCTGGCCTCGCCCGCGGCGCTCAGACCACCGTCGAGCCGGCCGTTCCAGAAACCCTCGAGATTGGCTTGTGACTCGGCATGACGGATCAGGGTTATCGATGGCACTGCGTTCTACATGATTGTCTTGGGTTCTGCGAAGTCAGGGTCACACCCACGTCAGGAAGTCCCTTGGCAGGACGTCTTGTCGGCTGGGTCAAACCCGTTCAACCAATGAAAGCAGAGGCAAAGATCAACGAGACGATGGTCATCACCTTGATCACGATGTTCATCGCCGGGCCCGAGGTGTCCTTGAACGGATCACCCACCGTGTCCCCGATCACCGCCGCCTTGTGACTGTCCGAGCCTTTGCCGCCGTAGGCACCCGACTCGATGAACTTCTTGGCGTTGTCCCACGCCCCACCGGCGTTGGCCATGAAGATGGCCAGCAGGAACCCGGTCACAAGCGCACCGGCCAATAGACCCCCCAAGGCCTCCACGTCGATGAAGCCGACCACCAAAGGCAAGGCAATGGCGAGAGAACCGGGAATGACCATCTCGCGCAGCGCGCCCGCCGTAGCGATGTCGACGCAGGTCGTGTAGTCAGGCTTGGCGGTGGGATCGCCTTCCCTCAACCCCGGGATCTCCCGGAACTGACGACGAACCTCGTCGATCATCTTGTGTGCCGCCCGCCCCACCGCATTCATGGTGAGCGCCGCGAAGAGGAACGGGAACATGCCCCCGAGGAAGAGCCCGATCACGGTCTCGGCCCGGGTCAGGTTGATCTCAGTCAGATTGACCGCCTTGGTGAAGGCTGAGAACAGGGCGAGAGAGGTGACCGCCGCTGAGGCGATGGCAAAGCCCTTGGCCACCGCAGCTGTGGTATTGCCCAGTGAGTCGAGGGCATCGGTTGCCTGACGCACCTCGGGGGGGAGATGCGCCATCTCCGCAATGCCCCCGGCGTTGTCCGCGATCGGGCCATAGGCGTCGACGGAGATGGTGATGCCGAGGGTGGCGAGGACACCGATAGCGGCGATCGCCACTCCATAGATCCCGCCACCGGCCCCCAACGCCCAGTCGCCGGCGGCGTGGGCGACACCGATGCCGGCGGCCACCACGATCACCGAAAAGGCGGCCGAGCGCATTCCTTCGGCAATGCCGGCGATGATCACCGTGGCCGGGCCGGTCTCGGATTGACGAGCGATCTCCTTGACGGTCTTGAAGTGGTCGCTGGTGAACCACTCGGAGATCTTGCCCACGAACCAGCCCACGACCAGACCGGCCACCACCGCGATCCACAGCCCTAGCGGATTGTCGGCCACGTCCCCAAAAACCCAGTAGGAGAGGCCAAGCACACCGATTGCGGTGGCTATCAGCGAGAAGTTGGTGCCGCGGTGCAGGGCGGCGGCGAGATCGTCATCGCCTTTCGCCCGCACCAGGAACGACCCGATGATGGCGGCGAACATTCCCAACGCGCCCACGGCCAACGGGAAGATGATCGCCTCTTCGACGAAGGCAGCGCCGCCAAACACCAGAGCGGAATAGGCAATGGGAGCGACCAGCGATCCGACGTAAGACTCGAACAGGTCGGCACCCATACCGGCGACGTCTCCAACATTGTCCCCGACGTTGTCGGCGATGACGGCCGGGTTGCGTGGGTCATCCTCGGGGATTCCGGCCTCGACCTTGCCCACCAGGTCGGCACCGACGTCGGCAGCCTTGGTGTAGATCCCGCCGCCGACTCTGGCGAAGAGGGCGATCGACGAGCCGCCGAGACCAATGGCGGTGATGATGTCAGCCCACGACTCGAGCTCGAGCCACTGGTTGAAGACGAGAAACCCGACACCGACTCCAAGCAACCCGAGCCCGGCAACGGTGAATCCCATGACTGCACCACCCCGGAATGCCACCGGCAGGGCGGCGGGGATGCCCCCGGTCCGGGCGGCCTCGGTGGTGCGGGAGTTGGCCTGAGTTGCGATTCGCATCCCGACGAAGCCGGCAAGGGCGGAGAGCAGTGCTCCGAACACGTACGCGATGGCACCCCAGGGCCGACCCCAGTCGAGGAACACGGTGATGAGCGTCGCCATGACGACCACGAACACCGACACCCAAATGTATTCGCGTCGCAGGAATGCCATCGAGCCCTGTCTGATCGCCAGGGCCAACTCCACCATGCGCTCATTGCCCTGGGGGGCGGCCAACACCACTCGGGAGTAGTACAAGGCCAGCAGGAGTGCTGATCCACCGGCTGCAAGCGCGATGTACAGGATCATGTCCGACATTCGAAAGAAACCTCCGCAGGGAACCGATTCGGGGCGGCGGGGAGTATAGGGAGAGCACCGCGCCCGATGGAAAGCGAGCGCCAGGCTCGATGCCCCGATGCTTTGTCATTGGCTCCGGTTGAAACGGTCCACACCGATCTCTGACAGACCGCCACCTACGACGGGACGCCTATTGGTCGACCGACCACTTCCGAGTGGAGGGCATCTGCACGTCGCCGTACCCATGAGAGCGGGCCTCGCTCAACTGAAACTCGAACAGGATGTAGCGGTCGGCGGGGGGATAGCTGGACGAGTCGGCCACGTGGGACCAAACGTCGAGATCGTCCACGGCAAGGCCTCGGCCGGCGATAAAGAACTCGCCACCGGAGCCGGCATTGTCCGGGACCCCGTTGTGCAGCGCGAACCATCCCCGCTCCCGAAGATCCCTGCTCTTGGGAGAGGTCGGCTCCATGAACAGGAACAGCCCGACGGCGGTGAAGATCGGTGTCACCGGATGGACTCGAGGTGTCCCCGACCGACGCACCGTTGCCAGATATGCAGGTGCTGCGGTCAATCTGGCTGCCCCGAACCGTGCCAGCTCCGCCTCACGTTTGGCGAACTCACCCCAGCTGATCGTCAGTTGAGATCCTGGGGTCGACACGCGCCGCCTGCCCGTCAGGTACCGACGTATTCGGCGAGATGCTGGCCGGTCAGGGTCGAACGAGCGGCAGCCAAATCGGCCGGTGTGCCCTCGAACACGACCTGACCCCCGTCATGCCCGGCGCCGGGGCCCAGGTCGATGATCCAGTCGGCGTGGGCCATGACCCCCTGGTGGTGCTCGATGACGATGACCGACTTGCCCGATTCCACGAGGTGATCGAGAAGACCGAGCAGATGTTCGACATCGGCGAGATGCAGCCCACTGGTCGGCTCGTCGAGCACATAGATCCCTCCCTTCTCCGCCATGTGGATCGCCATTTTGAGCCGTTGACGCTCGCCACCTGAGAGGGTGGTGAGCGGCTGACCGATGCTCAGATAGCCGAGCCCCACGGCGGACATCCGCTCCAGGATGGCGTGAGCGGCCGGCACCCCGGCCTCGCCCTCAGCGAAGAAATCTCGGGCTTCGGAGACCGACATTGCGAGCACCTCGCTGATGTCGCGGCCGCCGAGGTGATAATCCAGCACCAGCGCCTGAAACCGCTTCCCCTCGCACTCCTCGCAGGTGGTGGCGACGGTCTCCATGAAACCGAGGTCGGTGTAGATGACGCCGGCACCGTTGCAATTGGGGCAGGCGCCCTCGGAGTTGGCGCTGAACAGCGCCGGCTTCACGCCGTTGGCCTTGGCGAATGCCTTTCGGATCGGTTCGAGCAGTCCGGTATATGTCGCCGGGTTGCTCCGGCGTGATCCGCGGATCGCACCCTGGTCGACCGACACCACACCCGCGCCGGCGGGGATCGACCCCTCCACGAGCGAGCTCTTGCCGGACCCGGCCACGCCGGTGACGACGACAAGCACCCCAAGCGGGATGTCGACGTCGACGTCCTGGAGATTGTGCGCGTTTGCGCCCCGAACCTCGAGCGCGCCGGTCGGCGTGCGCACCGTGGGCTTGAGAGAGGCCTGGTCGTCGAGATGGCGGCCGGTGAGGGTGTCACTGACCCGCAGCTCCTCCACGCTGCCCTCGAAGCTGATGGTGCCCCCTGCCGCCCCGGCACCGGGACCGAGGTCGACGACATGGTCGGCGATCGCGATCGTCTCCGGCTCGTGCTCGACCACGAGCACCGTGTTGCCCTTGTCCCGCAACTGCAGCAGCAGGTCGTTCATGCGCCGGACGTCATGGGGGTGCAGTCCGATGGTGGGCTCGTCGAAGACGTAGGTGACGTCGGTGAGCGAAGAGCCGAGGTGGCGGATCATCTTTGTGCGCTGTGCCTCGCCGCCCGACAGCGTGCCTGACGGGCGGTCGAGCGAGAGGTAGCCGAGGCCGATCTCCACGAAAGAGTCGAGGGTCTCCCCCAGCGTCTTCAGCAGTGACGCCACCGACGGTTTGTTGAGGTCGCGCACCCAGCCGGCGAGATCGCTGATCTGCATCGCGCAGACCTCGGCGATGTTGATCCCCTTGATCTTCGACGACCGGGCCGCCTCGTTCAGTCGGGTGCCACCGCAGTCGGGGCAGGCGGTGAAGGTGACTGCTCGCTCCACGAACGCCCGGATGTGCGGTTGGAGCGCGTCGATGTCCTTGGACAGGAACGACTTCTGGATCTGCGGGATCAGCCCCTCGTAGGTCATGTTGATACCGGTGACCTTGACCTTCACCGGCTCCTTGTGGAGGAAGTCGTGGACCTCCTTCTTGGTGTATTTGCTGATCGGCTTGTCCGGGTCGAGGAAACCCGACTCGGTGAAGAGGCGAACCGACCATCCGCCCGCCTTGTAGCCAGGAATGGTGATCGCGCCCTCGGCGAGCGACTTGCTCTCGTCGTACAGCTGGGTGAGGTCGATGTCGTTGATCGAGCCCATGCCTTCGCAGCGCGGGCACATGCCGCCGTGGTAGACGACGTTGCGCACCGCGATCCGCTCCCCTTTGCCCTTGTCGACGGTCATCGACCCGCTCGCTTTCCGGCTCGGGACGTTGAACGAGTAGGCAACCGGCGGCCCAACGTGCGGCTCACCGAGCCGGCTGAAGAGGAGTCGCAGTATCGCGTTTGCGTCGGTGGCCGTGCCCACCGTGGAGCGGGCGTTGGCACCCATCCGCTCCTGGTCGACGATGATCGCCGTCGTCAGGCCGTCGAGTACGTCGACCTCGGGCCGCGCCAGCGTCGGCATGAAGCCCTGTACGAAGGCGCTGTAGGTCTCGTTGATCAGCCGCTGCGACTCGGCGGCGATGGTGTCGAAGACCAGCGAGCTCTTCCCCGACCCCGAGACCCCGGTGAACACCGTCAGCCGGCGCTTCGGGATCTCGACGCTTATGTCCTTGAGATTGTTCTCCCGTGCACCTGTGACTCGGATGTAGTCGTGGCTGTCGGCGACGTGCACGGTGCGCACCTCGCGCTCTACAACCATCCGGTTTCAGCCCTGCTCGATGCGGATCATGTTGCCCGCCGGATCGCGAACGGCGGCGTCACGGGCGCCCCAGAACCGATCGGCAGGCTCTTCCAGCACCTCGACCCCGGGTGCGGCGGCGGTCTTGTCGAAGGTCGCGTTGAGATCGTCTGTACGGAAGAATGGACCGGGCAGCTCGCCCTTGGCGAGCAAAGCAGCGAGGGCGTCCCCGTCGTCCTGGGATCGGCCCGCATGCGGCTGCGACAAGACGATCTTGATCTCGGGTTGGCTGTCGGTTACGAGGGTGATCCAGCGGAAGCCCTCGTTGGCGACCTCGTCGCTCACCGTGAGACCGAGGGTATCGCGGTAGAAGCCGAGGGCGGCATCGGGATCGTCGACATAGATGTGCACTGTGCTGAGTGAAACGGTCATGGCACCAACTTACGAAGGCGCAGCGACAGATGCTTCTCCAAAACTGCTTTCTTCCTTGATGCGCCCGCCCCGGCGCGGCCTGGTCGCCACCATCGTCTGGCATGGAGGCACCCCACTCAGCTCGTCGTGATTCCGGGCGCGGTAGGTGCTCGGCGTCTCGCCGACCAACTCGGTGAATCGGGCTGAGAATGAGCCGAGACTCGAACAGCCGACCGCGAAGCAAACCTCGGTCACGTTCAGATCGCCCTGGCGAAGCAGCGCCTTCGCCCGCTCGATACGACGGGTCATCAGGTACGAGTAAGGGGTCTCCGAGTACGCCGCCCGGAAGCGGCGGCTGAAGTGCGCCGGCGACATCAGCGCCGTGCGGGCCAGCGCCGGAACGTCGAGTGGTTCCGCGTATTCGCGGTCCATGCGATCCCGGGCCTGGCGCAGCCGACGCAGCTCCTCGATATCGGCCTTCATCCGCGCAGCCTACCCATCGATCTGGGCAAACCTGCCCTGACTCAAATGGCTGCTTGGTGTGCAACTCGAGGCGCTCATCGTCCGGGATCGAATTACTGCACACGTATTCTCAGTCAATTCGGTCTATATTCGGGCTATGACCAATCCAGTTCCCTCACTCACGCTCAACAACGGCATCCCCATTCCGCAACTCGGCTTCGGTGTGTTTCTCGTCCCACCCGACGAGACTGCCACGGCTGTCACGACCGCTCTCGAGGCCGGCTATCGGCTGATCGACACCGCTCAGGGATACCGAAACGAGAAGGGTGTTGGTGATGCCCTCGCTCAGACGGACGTGCCGCGCGACGAGATCTTCATCACCACGAAACTCGTCAACGGCCAGCACGGTCATGATGAGGCCCTGGCCGCCTTCGACGACAGTCTGGAGAGGCTGGGAATCGAGGTCCTCGATCTCTTCTTGATCCACTGGCCGCTCCCGATGTTCGATCTGTACGTCGAGACCTGGCGGGCCCTCGAACAGCTCCTGGCCGATGGCCGGGTTCGTTCGATCGGCGTGTCCAACTTCGAGATCGAGCACCTCGAGCGGCTCGCCAACGAGACCGACATCACCCCCGCCCTGAACCAGGTCGAGCTGCACCCGGAGTTCCCGCAAGAGGAACTGCGGGCATATCACGAGTCACACGGGATCTTGACCGAGTCCTGGGGGCCTCTGGGGCAGAGCCGAGGTCTGCTCGATGATGCCCGAATCGTCGAGATGGCGGAGAAGAAGAGACGCACCCCGGCGCAAGTCGTCCTTCGCTGGCACATCCAGGTGGGCAACGTGGTCATCCCCAAGTCGGTCACTCCGCACCGGATACGAGAGAACATCGATATCTTCGACTTCGAGCTCGACGAGACCGACATGGAGACCTTCACCGAGCTGAATGTGGGTCGGCGCCTAGGCCCCCACCCCAACGAGTTCGACCTCGTCTGATCACACCCATCGGTAGGCCGCAGCCGCAGACCGTGAACCGCCTCCGCACATTGTTCCTCGGCGGAACCGGGATCATCAGTTCGGCCTGTGTCAGTGAGGCCCTGGTGGCTGGGCATGAGGTGACGGTGGTCAACCGCGGTACGACAAGCCACCGGCCGCTCCCCGACGGGGTGCGGGTGATCACCGCCGATGTGCGCGACGCCAACTCGTTGGACCGGGCGCTCGGGGTGGAGACCTTCGATGTTGTCGCCGACTTCCTGTCTTTTACACCCGACCATGTCCATAGCCACATCGATCGTTGGGCCGGCAAGGTCGGCCATTACATCTTCATCAGTTCGGCCTCGGCATATCAAACGCCCCCCGCTCGGCTCCCCGTGGTCGAATCGACGCCGCTTCACAATCCGGTGTGGCAGTACTCGCGCGACAAGATCGCCTGTGAGGACATGCTGGTCGGCGCCTACCGCCGCACCGGATTTCCCATGACGATCGTGCGTCCCTCCCACACCTACGACCGGACGTCCCTTCCTTTTCACGGTGGTTGGACCCACATCGAGCGGATGCGGCGAGGCAAACCGGTCATCGTTCACGGCGATGGGACCTCGTTGTGGACCCTCACTCACCATCGCGATTTTGCCGGGGCGTTCGTCGGCCTCTTCGGCGACGTCCGAAACCACGGGGATGCCTTCCACATCACTTCCGACGAGGTATTGACTTGGGATCAGATAGCCCAGGTCCTCGGGACGGCCGCCGGGGTTGACGCGAACATCGTCCACATATCCTCCAGCGCCATCGCCGCGGCCGGCGTCGATGCCGATTGGGGAGACAGCCTGGTAGGTGACAAGGCCCATTCGCTGTTCTTCGACAACTCCAAGATCAAGGCGGCGGTTCCCGGCTGGCAGGCGGAGATCCCGTATTGGAGAGGCGCCATCGAGATCATCGAGTGGCACGAAGCCGACGCTGCCCGTCGCATCTTCGACGACGACCTCGACGCAGCGATGGACCGGCTCATTTCCCACTTCAGGTAGGCCGGGCCCGGTCGGCGCAGCGGCAGTGTCAGCATGGGTCAAGGAAGTCGTGGCTCCGGCATGCGATCATCTCGTCATGGGTTTCGACGTCCGACCCGCTGACGTCTTCGAAGACGTCAGCCAGGTGATCGGTCCCAAGCGAGCCGACGCCAACGTGTGCTGGTGTCTGTCGTACCGCATCCCGTCACGGCTGAATCGCGAGCTGCAGGGACCGAAGCGAGGAGAGCTCGTCGAAGAGCTCTGCCGCCGCGACCCACCACCAGGCGTGCTGGCCTCCGACGAGGGCACACCGGTCGGCTGGGCCGGCGTCGCCCCCCGCGCCGACCTGAACAGCTTCGCCCGCACGAGCAGCAAGATCCCCCACGTCGACGACCTGCCCGTGTGGACCGTTTGGTGCTTCCGGACACGGGCCGGCAACCGAGGACGGGGCATCGCCCACGCACTGCTTGCCGGGGCGGTGGACTTTGCCCGCTCCTACGGGGCCCCTGTGATCGAGGGTTATCCGGTGGACAACCGCGGCGAGCGTGTGGACCTGACGATGGGATATGTAGGGACGC
>Ga0299906_10000376_pt1 | contig 42989 bp, 34 predicted proteins | sample RVTome_14_FD_200259 | JGI IMG/M metagenome (GOLD analysis project Ga0299906, IMG submission 200259) | Soil microbial communities from uranium-contaminated site in the Upper Colorado River Basin, Wyoming, United States - RVT145D125 (version 2) ... | reverse complement strand
TCTGGGTCCCCGCGACCGTTTCATCGGCTGGTCGGCCCAGGCCCGGCGTCGCAACGTTCGCTATCTGGCCTACAACACCCGCTTCCTGATCCTGCCGTGGGTTGAGGTGCCCCACCTGGCGTCTCACGAAGCAAACGAGCTGGCCAAGTTCGTCAAGACGCTTGTCCAGAACTGGAAGAGACGCCATGAATGAAGCCTTCGAGAGCATCAAGCAAGGTCTGGACGAAGCCCTCAGGCATGCGGCTGGAGAACCTGTCGCTGCCGTCGTTCATCGTCGCGAGTCGATCGACGTCAGGGCGATCCGCGACAAAGTCGGGTTGAGCGAAACCGAGTTCGCTGCGTCCGTAGGTGTGAGACGTGAAACGATCCGCGAGTGGGAGCGAGGCATCCGTACGCCGCGGGGCCCTGCACGCATTCTCCTCGACATAATCGCCAGAAACCCCGACATCATCACGAGCGCCCGTTGAGCTACCGCGCAGCGACCGGAGGGCACGGCAGACGCTCTACCTCGGGACGGACGTCCTCGGCAGACCAAGCCTGCACCACGACAGATATGGCATTTACGTAACCTGTATTAGCTCATGATGTCCCATCCTGGGGATGCTTGATAGGATGCCGATCATAATCAACCTCTCTCTGTATACATACACGCATAGAGATCAGCCATACCATGACGAGCCTTTAAGTGAATCCAGGACTCTCGTAGCTTGTAGGCTCTGTCAGAAGGCTCGAGTGAGGCGAGCCACTTCTCCAAAACTGGCTGTTCAAACCAGCCGTCGTGATCGTTGAATGGTTTCTCGGGCCAATAGTCAGCAACTGCACTCTCGAAAGCAGCCGTGGCTGTCCTGAAATCGGCTTGTGTACCTTTGTAATTAAGGGCCATGTCAAAAAAAGTCTCAATAGCTGGGTCGTAGCTGCCTATTGCGTCGCTCCAATGATGTCGGGCGCTCTCGTATCTGCCTTGGATCAGGCTCGCCGTTACGGTGAGGACTTCAACCTCGGTGAAGCTGAAGTCAAAATCCACGAGCCTGAGCAAGTTGAGGCGATTCGCTGCGCGATGGTATTGATCCGTTAGAAGGTCTACCTCGATTAATCGATAATAGTCACCGGGCGCGTAACCATCCAATAGAAACTTAATAAGACAGCAGTAAGGATGCTTGGCTCCATAGCCGTTGATGAGTTCTCTTATGGGCCTCATTTGCTCACTCGTCCAGATGTATCCAGGATCGCCCTTTGAGAACTCGCGCAGAAGAAAGGATGCCAGTAGAGATCCCTCTTGGTCATGCACTAGAAGATTCGTGTCAGCTAAACTCAAGCTATTCCATCCGAGGTACCATGGCTCTTTTATATTCCCGGGATAACCCCTGCGGCGCAGCCTTTCAAGATCTAGTTCCATCCGCGCAGCTTCAACATCACATCTCATGAGATGAACGGTTGCTCTTGTTCGAAAACCAGCATTCGGGAAGAGAGTATCCGAAGCCTCTATTACTTTTTCGAAATCTCGGTCCTTATATAATCTAATCAGTTGGAGTTGCTGATTGTCTGCTTTTTCTTTCGACCGAGCGGTTGTCCGCTCTTTGGTCTTGGCGTCAACGCGCTCATCAGGCGACGCCTCGCCACCAGTATCCGGAGATTCGCTTCCAACAAGATCGGGCGGTTCTATTGACCTCGACTTGGGCCTATCCTCCGGGTTAAAGGAATTGACTGAAATAGCAGCTGTTGCCACTGCTGACACTACGGCCGAAACTGCGACGAGTGGTCTGTAGTTCTGTCTGAGCCATCTCATTGAGTGATCTCCTTCTTTTTCTGGCGATGCCGCGGGCCTGGTCCGGCGAGTAGTAGACGAACTTGTCGCCGCCCACGTAGAAGTCGCGCTTGCTCCGCGCCGCCATCGCCCGGGCGAGGAACGGATCACCTCTTCACCTCTCGGCCAGACGCCGCAGCTCCCGCTCGGCCACCGCGAGCATCGCCAGGTCGATCTCGGAAGTCGACTGGATGTCCTTGAGGAGCTGGCGCAGCCGCTCCACCTCGGGGTGCTCGCGCGCCCACAGCTCGATCGCCGCCTTGGGACGCCCGTCCTCGGCGGCGACCGCCACCTGACAGGTGATGTCGGCCTGGTGCGAGTAGAGGTCCTCGACCAGCGCCATGGTCGCCCGCTGCTGCCAGGGGCTGCCCGGCGCCAGCTTGCGCGCGTCGCGCAGCAGGCGCTCGAAGCCGAAGCTCTCGCCGAGCGCGAAGTAGATCCTGCCCACCCGCTCGACGCCGGCGCCGGCCGCCGCGGCGCAGCGGGCCACGTCGCAGGCCGAGGGCTGGATCTCGAGCGCGGCCACGCGCTCGGCCAGCGCTGCCGGCACCCCGGCCTCGCGCAGACGCTTGAAGCCGCGGCGCAGGCGCTCGCGCGAGCGACCCGGCAGCATCTCCTCGAGCTGCGCCGCCACCATCACGATGTCGGCCTCGAAGCGCGTCACCAGCCCCGAGACGTCGAGCGGACGGCCCCCTCGGGGGGGATCGGGGGGGAAAGCACGGCCGCCGTAGCGCAGGAACCACCGCGTCGCCCGCTCGAGCATGCGCACCGACTTGAGCGTCATCTCGGTCTGCAACGAGGCCGGCACCTGGTTGTCGAGCTTCTCGACGTCGGCCCACAACGAGCGCGCGTCGAAGATGTCGCGCGCCGCCGTGTAGGCGCGCGCGATCTGGCTCACCGTGTGCCCCGTCTCCTTCTCCATGCGCGGCACGAAGGTGGGGCCCACGCGGTTGAGCATGCTGTTGGTCACGTGGGTGGCGATGATCTCGCGGCGCAGGCGGTGGCGCAGGATCTCGTCGCGGAAACGCTGGCGCATCGGCCGCGGGAAGTAGCGCAGCAGGTCCTCTACGAGCTGCTCCTCGTCGGGCAGCGGCGAGTCGAGGAGCTCGTTGTAGACGTAGATCTTGCTCGCCGCGAGCAGCGCCGCGATCTCCGGCCGCGTCAGCCCGCGGCCGGCCTGGCGGCGCTCCTGGAGCGTCGCCTCGCCGGGCAGGCCCTCCAGGCGGCGGCTCAACTGCCCGCGGCGCTCGAGCTCGATCATCAGGCGCTCCTGCTCGTCGAGCAGCGCCGCCCCTTGGGCCTCGGTGAGGCTGATCGACTGGGTCTGCAGGTAATTGTCGCGCAGCACCAGATCGGCGACCTCGTCGGTCATTTCGCGCAGCAGCTCCACCCGCTCCTCGCCGGCGAGCCGGCCCGAGCGCACGGCGTCCTCGAGCACGATCTTGATGTTCACCTCGTGGTCGGAGCAATCGACGCCGCCCGAGTTGTCGATGTAGTCGGTGTTGACGCGGCCGCCGGCCAGCGCGTACTCGATGCGCCCGGCCTGGGTGAGGCCCAGGTTGGCGCCCTCGCCGACCACCTTGGTCTGGAGCTCCGCGGCGTCGACGCGCACCTCGTCGTTGGCGCGGTCGCCCACCTGCGCGTGGGTCTCCGAGCTCGCCTTGACGTAGGTGCCGATGCCGCCGAGCCAGAGCAGGTCGACCGGGGCCTTGAGGATGGCGCGGATGAGCTCCTGCGGCGTGACGGCGTCCTGGGCGATCTGCAGCAGCTCCCGCGCTTCGGGTGCGAGCTCGATCCGGAGGGCGTGACGGTCGTACACCGCGCCGCCCGCCGACAAGGCGGCGCGGTCGTAGTCGCTCCACGACGAGCGCGGCAGACGGAAGAGGCGCGCTCGCTCGGCGAAGGAGCGGGCCGGGTCCGGATCGGGGTCGATGAAGACGTGCTGGTGGTTGAAGGCGGCGACCAGGCGCAGGTGCTCGGAGAGCAGCATGGCGTTGCCGAAGACGTCGCCCGACATGTCGCCGACCCCCACCACCGTGAGGTCCTGGGCCTGGACGTCATGGCCCAGCTCGCGGAAGTGCCGCTTGACCGACTCCCAGGCGCCGCGCGCGGTGATCGCCATCTTCTTGTGGTCGTAGCCCACCGAGCCGCCGGAAGCGAAGGCGTCGCCGAGCCAGAAGCGGTACTCCGCCGACACCTGGTTGGCGACGTCGGAGAACGTCGCCGTGCCCTTGTCGGCCGCCACCACCAGGTAGGGGTCGTCGTCGTCGCGCCGCACCACCCGCGGCGGCGGCGCCAGGCGGCCGCCGTCGAGGTTGTCGGTCACGTCGAGCAGGGCGCGGATCATCGTCTTGTAGCAGTGGACGCCATGGGCCTGGATCTCCTCGCGGTCGGTCGACTTCGGCGGCCGCTTGACCACGAAGCCGCCCTTGGCGCCGACCGGCACGATCACGGCGTTCTTGACCATCTGGGCCTTGACCAGGCCGAGGACCTCGGTGCGGAAGTCCTCGCGCCGGTCCGACCAGCGGATGCCGCCGCGGGCCACCTTGCCGCCGCGCAGGTGGACCGCCTCGACCTCGGGCGAGTAGACGAAGATCTCGTAGCGCGGACGCGGCTCGGGGAGGTCGTCGATCCGGGTGGCGTCGAACTTGAGCGCCAGATAGGGCTTGGTGGGGGTCTGGAAGTAATTGGTGCGCAGCGTCGCCTCGATCAGGTTCCAGTAGTGGCGCAGGATGCGGTCCTCGTCCGGGCTCTTGACGTCCTCGAAGGCGCGGGCGATCGCCGCGCGTGCCGCCTCCGCACGGTCCTCACCCGCGCGATCGGGGTCGAGGAGCGCCGTGAAGAGCTCGACGAGCTGGACCACGATCGCCGGATTGCGCGCCAGGGTGCGGGCCAGGTAGCGCTGCGAGAAGGCGCCGCCGATCTGCCGCAGATACTTCGCGTAGGCGCGCAGCAGCACCACCTGGCGCCATTCGAGGCCGGCGCGCAGCACCAGGCGGTTGAAGGGGTCGTTCTCGACCTCGCCGCGCCACACCCGGTGGAAGGCGTCGTCGAACTTGTCGCGCACCGCGCCGAGGTCCACCCCGTGCTCGGCGGCGAGCTCGAAGTCGCGGATCCACACCGGGTTGGAGGCGTGGTCGGGACGCACCTCGAAGGGCACCTCGGTGATCACCTCGAGCCCCATGTTCTCGATCTGCGGCAGCAGGTCCGAGAGCGGCGCCGGCACCGCGAGCTCGAAGGTGCGCAGGTGGAAGCGGGAGATGGCCGCTCCCTCGCGGCGGTAGAGCCGCAGCGCGAAGGTGCTACGTTCGAGCACTCGCTCGATCAGGGGGATGTCGGCGATCGCCTCTTCCTCGGCCGTCTCCCCGTGGTCGGCGTAGGAGCCCGGGAAAGCGTCGGCGTAGCGTTTCCAGGCGCCGAGGCCGTCCTCCTCGCCCCAGGCGGCGACCAGGGCCTCGCGCAGCCGGTCGCTCCAGGTGCGGGCGGCGTCGGCGAGGCGCTCCTCGATGCGGGCGACGTCGTAGTCCGGGATCTCGCCCGGGCGCACGCGGACGACGAAGCGCACCTGCGCCAGGGGCTCGTCGCCGATGTAGGTCGACGACGCCGAGACCTCGCCGCGGAAGACCCCTTCGAGGATGCGCTCGAAGCGCCGGCGCAGGCGCGTGGAGTGGCGGTCGCGCGGCACGAAGATCAGGCAGGAGACGTAGCGCTCGGCCTCGTCGTGGCGCACCAGCAGCGAGAGCCGCGGCCGCAGTTGCAGGTCGAGGATGCGCAGGCCGAAGCGGAAGAGGTCGTCCTCGGAGATCTGGAAGAGCTCGTCGCGCGAGTAGGTCTCCACGATGTGGCGGAAGCCCTTGGCGTTGTGGCTCGCGGGCAGGAAGCTCGCCCTCCGGACCACCCGCTCGACCTTGCGGCGGATCAGCGGGATGCGGCTGGCGCGCACGCTGTAGGCCACCGAGGTGAAGAGCCCGAGGAAGCGGTACTGGCCCACGAGCCGGCCGCCGGCGAAGCGCTTGACCGAGATGACGTCCATCAGGACTCGCCGGTGGACGCTCGAGCGCTGCGCCGACTTGGCGATCGCGATCAGCTCCTCGCCGGCCAGGAAGCGGGCGGTCTGCCCGGTCAGCGGGCGGTGGCCGCGGGCGCGCGCCTCGAGCGGCAGCTTGCGCCAGAGGCCGAGGCCGCTGCCGCTTTGCGGGCGCAGAAAGCGCTCGCCCGCCTCGTCCTCGAGCCCGTACACGAGGAAGCCCAGGAAAGTGAAGTGGTCGTCCTCGATCCAGCGCAGGAACTCCTTCGCCTCCGCGACCTCGCCGGCGTCCACGGGCGGCGGCTCGGTCTCGAGCTCGGCGATCACGCGGCGCGCGGCGTCGCGCATGGCTCCCCAGTCCTCCACCGTCACCCGCACGTCGGCCAGCACCCGGAGCAGCGCCGTCTCGAGGTCGACCACGGACGCCTGGGCGGTTTGCGCGTCGACCTCGAAGAGCATGAACGACTCGTGGAGAGCGGCGCCTTTGCCCGCCGCCTGGCGATCAGTGAACTCCTCGAGCTCGCCGGCGGCGTCGCGGCGCACGGTGATCTGCGGATGGAGCACCCGGTGGATGGTCAGCTCCCGCCGCGCCAGCTCGCCGGAGACCGAGTCGACGAGGAAGGACATGTCGTCGGTGACGACGGCGATCACCGTATGGTGGCTCGGCCAAGGATGGGCTGCCGAACGCGGGTCGACGATACGGATCGCCGGATGCCCGGGCAGGCGGCGCCGGGCGAGATCGAGCAGCTCGAGGCAGGCCCCGGTGAAGCTGCCGGCGTCGATCTCCTCGAGCTCCTCGACCGAGATGCTGGCGAGGCTCTGGCGGGCCAGCGACGCCGCCATCGCCGCGTCGTCCGCCCTCGCCGCGGTCCGCACGCCCTCGACGAGGCGCTCGGTGAGCCGGTGTCTCGTTTCCTGGAATGGCATGTCGGGGTTCCTCGAGCAGCGTCCGCGGCCGGAAACCAGAGGGACCAGCCTAGCAAATCTGGCAGTGAGTCCGTACCGGGTCACGATCTTCGCGGCTTGCACAGATCTTGCGGTTCCTTGACCCCCTACGCGCCCTCCTGCTACCATCTCTCTGCTCAGCCGAGTAGCTGCCTGAAGGAGGAGAGAAGTGAAGGGGATCACAGGAGGCTACAGCAGGTGGTAACTGATCAACTTCTACCGGAGATCTGGCTATGACAGTGAAGCTCCTCAAGGATGCCGTACGTGTGACGCTTCTGCTCGTCTTCCTATTGCTGGCGGCTGCGGCAGGCGCTCAGACTGTGCTCATCGACGACTCTTTTGACTTCGACGTCAAAGGCTGGGACTACTTTGGCGGCCCCGAAGTCATCATGAGATGGGACGACGCCAAGGGAATGCCGGGACCGGGATCCCTTCAGCTTTCCTCGAAAGTGAAGCTCAGCGAATTCAGTCCCTTGTTCGAGGCAATGAGCGAGTGTTTCCCCGTCTCAGAAGGTGAAACTTTCATCATGGAAGCGTTGTACTTCGCCGTTCCGAGATCGGGTGATAGCTGTTTTGCGAGTGTGGTGTTCTTCAAGGGTCCGAATTGCAGCGGACCGCGGAGCTTCTCGGGCAACGTCCCCGCGAGCCCGCCCAGGGTCTGGCAGCAGAGTGCGTTGCTGGTGACGGTCGGGACCGGCAAACAATCGGCACGGATGTCATTGAGCCTCTACCTGTCCCCGTTCCCCGGCCTGACCACCTGCAATTTCGATTCCGTCACGCTGACGCGCGACCCGCAATGAGATCGACGAATCCGCACTCGATAGGGCAATGCCCGGCATCCTCGCCATCCTCGCCGAGTCCGGCGCCGCGGCCTCCTCATCAAGGACCGTTGATCCTCGCTCTTGCGGTCGCCGTCGCCGCGGTCGCTTGGTTGCGCCGCGGCCAGCTCCTCGCGCGGAGGCCCTGAGCGCACGGCGCGTTGGCGCCGAAGCGCCCGCGGGAGCGGCCGTCCTCCAGAGGGCCGAGGGCGGCCGTATGTCTACGTCTCAACTGACGATCCTCGACCAGCCGGCGTGGTTGCTGCTTCTCCGTAGGATCCGTTCGCGCTTTCTTTCTTCGCAGAGCTTCCTCTGAAAGCTGAAGCGTTCCAGATCGGCGCCCGCCCTTCGGATGAGATGGAAGCGCCAGAGGGAACGCCCCACCGTCTCCGCTCCAAAAAAAAGGCCTCTGTTACCCTCGCTTCGAGAGAACGCGTGGGCGTCGTGTCGAGGTCAAGGAATGGAGGTCTCCATGAAGGTCAGGACGATGCTCAAAGTCGGGCTCGGTCTCTATCAGGATCCGGACGGCTAATCGGAGATGTTGTCCGGAGCCCTGCCAGGTGATTTCTTGGCAGGGCTAATTACCACCTTGATCAGATTTTCGATGGTGTCGCGGCTGAGCGATGCTGAATTGGCACACAGCAGCAATTGCTCCGCCGTCTTTGCTGCGACACCTCCGTACAAGTGTAGAGCTGAGAAACGGGCTGCTGCTGTCGAAGCGATGCAGTGAGCCTCGGCGTAGTTTCCGACATCGAATAGACTCAAAGCCTGGAATAGAAGCGCAACGAACCCCTGATCGGGTTGTATGGAGTTGAGAAACTGTTTGGCCACATCAGCGAATTGAAGTGAGGCTGCGTGCGCGTCACCGCTTTGAAGCGTGGCCATGGCCATATAGTACCGTTTCCAAAGATCTTCTATCGAACCGGGCTCGAAGGCAGGCATGGACGCTAGCAGAGCGGCAGCACCTTCACCGTTGTGATGATACAAAAGCGAACCGACAAGGGACCTCTTCATCATCCAGATGGTTCTCACTGGTATCCTCAGGTCTTCTTCGTGAGCGTCTAAGAAGTCTCGAAGATTCTTGCGAGGACTCACTCCCTGGAGGGTGCTGAGATGTGCCTGCTTGATAGTCACCTTAGCGGCTTCCGCCACGAACCCATTCCCATCAAGGACCCGAAGCGCACGCTCCAGCGCCTCCTCCGCAAGCTCCACTTTACCGAGCGCGATGCAAGCCGACGCGAAGTAGGAGAGCACCTTCCCCGAAACGTAGGGATCGCCGCCGGGCCGCAGCATGCGGGTGGCCCGCCGCAGCTTCTCGAAAGCGCCGCAGGCGTCGCCCTCGACGCGCTCGGCGTTGGCGCTCTGGGCGCGGCACATGGCGAGCAGGTCGGTGGTGTAGTCGTTGCGTTTCCTGCCTTCCGGGTTGCCTTCGGCTTCGAGCCGCGCGAGCACCGCCGTCTCGGCGAGGTCGGGCAGGCCGCGGTCGAGCAGCCGCCAGATGAAGGCGTCGGCGCGGCAGCGCGGATCGCGGCAGATCTCGGCGGCGAAGGCGTCGCGTTCGGGGAAGCGCTCTTCGAGCTCCTGCAGCGTCTCGCAGGCCTCCTGCCAGCGGCCCACGAGCGAGCTCGGGTCGAGCGGCGCCACGGCGTCGGGGTCCTGCCGCGGCACGCCGCCGCGGGCCATGCGCTCGACCTCGAGCAGACGCAGGTAGGCGTCGCGGTGGCGCGGCAAGAGGGCATCCTGCAGGAACTCCCGCAGCTCGGGGTCGGAGATGAACATCCGCGACCGCGACTTGGCGAGTTGGTGCAGCGTGGTCCAGTTCTCCTCGGTATTGCTCATGCTTCCTCCCGCTGGGAAGGTGACGGGTCCCCGTCGGCGTGGGCGACGTCTTCAGGGGTGCCTGCGAGCTCACGGAGAGCCTCCTGGAGCTCAGGGAGTATCTCCACGCGGAGCTTGCTCTCGATCCTTCGCAGGGCTCGCTGCGGGTCGCCGCGGTCCGCGGCCTCGTGCAGCTCGGCCACGATCCGCTCGCCCCGCGACCAGAATTCGGAGCGGGTAACGCCGAAGGCCTTGCACAGGATGCGCAGAGCCTCGCCGCCGGGCTCGTAGCGTCCGTTGGTCCAGTCGCTGATGGTGCTGGCGTTGGTCCCGGTGCGCCGCGACAGCTCCGCCTGACGCCAGCCGCGCTCGCGGAGGTGGTAGTCGAGGGCGGCGATGAGCTCGGGATCGCTGTAGACCGACTGTCGTCCGTCGTCCATGTCTTCATCCTCCATACGGTAGGCTGAACGAAGATAGCGGATTCTCCGTCATAGACCTTGACATGGTCGATCTCATCCGGAACAGTGACTAGCCGGTTCGGTACACCGGACGACAGCATACCGGATGACAGAATACCGTCAGCTTCGGCTCGGTGGCGTTGGGCGCCACACCCTCTCCGGTCCTGTCGTTGCTGGTCGGACCTTACCAGATGAGGGAAGGCTATGGAAGAGCAGAAGGCCGAGCTCGGCAAGCTCCGGAGACCCGGTGGGTAAGCCCCCCCATCCGCCCCTTCAGGCGGCTGCTTCCGCCTGGCTGTAGACGACGATGTCCTTGGGCACCGGGAAACGGGCGAGAGCGCGCCATAGCAACGCTGCCTCGCGCCGCCGGCTGCGTCCTTCTCCGAAGGGCTCGCGCTCGATCACCAGCAGGTCGACGTCGGAATCCGGCCGGGCGTCGCCGCGGGCATGAGAACCAAAGAGGACGATGCGCTCCGGCTCGACTTCCCGCACGATCACCCGGGCCATCTGCCGCAGCAGTTCGTCTGAGACGTCGGGGGTTGCCATTTTGCGGATTCCTTCCGTCCGTGGCCCTCGGCCACTCGATCTCCGGCAATCCTAGCAGACGCAAGCATCGGGCTCACAGGCGGCCTGAGGTACAATCGGCCGCTCCCGGCGAAAAACCGGCTCGAGAGGATCATCGTGCGTCACTCCAAGATCGACGAAAAGCGCCGCCGCCTCGCCCGCAAGGTCCGCCAGTGGACGGTGGAGGAGTTCCACGACCTGCTCGCCGGCGCCGGCGTCGACCGGGCCTACGTGGTGTCGGAGAACGGCGAGCTGACGCTCTCCCATCCGCGGCTCCTGGAACCGCTCCAGGCCTTCCTCGAGCTGTCGCGGGACTTCGCCGACCACGAGGCGGTCTTCATCGGCCGCGAGGACGGCATACCCACCCTCTTCTTCGCCGCCGTCCACAACACCCGCCGCGGCCTGGCCCAGGGCGGGCTGCGCTTCAAGCCCTACCGCTCGCTCGCCGAGGTGCTCGTCGACAACCTGCGCCTGGCCCGCGGCATGACCCGCAAGAACGCGCTGGCCGGCCTCTGGTGGGGAGGCGGCAAAGGCGTGGTGCCGATCACCCGCGGCCTCGACGCCGCGGCCTGGCGGCGCGAAGGCAGCCCCCAGCGCCGCGCGCTCTTCGGCGCCTACGGCCGCTTCGTGGCCAGCCTCGGCGGCGTCTACTACACGGCCGAGGACGTGGGCACCAAGACCTCCGACATGAACGCCCTGCACGCCCAGAACCGCTTCACCACCTGCATCGGCAGGGAATTCGGCGGCAGCGGCAACCCGTCGCCCTTCACCGCCCGCGGCGTCTTCCGCGGCATGCAGGCGGCCTGGCACTTCCTGCACGCCAGCGACGACCTCGCCGGCGTTCGCGTCGGCGTCCAGGGCGCGGGCAACGTCGGCGGATTCCTCGTCGAGGAGCTCGACGACGCCGGGGCGCGGGTGTGGGTGAGCGACATCGACCGCGACGCGCTCGCGGCCCTCAAGGCGCGGCGGCCGCGGATCGAGGTCCTCGGCGACCCCGACGCGATCTTCGACCTCGACGCCGACGTGCTGGCGCCGTGCGCCATCGGCGCGGTGGTCAATCAGCGCACGATCCCGCGCCTCAAGGTCGAGCTCGTGTGCGGCGCCGCCAACAACATCCTGGCCTCGCCGGCGGACGGCGAGCGGCTGCGCGAGCGCGGCATCACGTTCGTGCCCGACTACCTGTGCAACCGCATGGGCGTGACCAACTGCTGCGACGAGAGCTTCGGCTACCTGCGCGAGGACGTCGAGCTCGCCGCCGAGCGCGTCTACCCCGACACCCTGCGGGTGCTGCGCCACGCCGCCCGCCACGAGATCACGCCGGCGGCGGCGGCGGACCAGCTCGCCGACCTCGCCGCCTGCGAGCTCCACCCGATGATCGGCCACCGCGGTCGCCGCATCATCGACCACCTCATCGCCTCCGACTGGGCCGGCGTGCGCCGTGGCCGGCGCCGGGAGCGGCGCGAGCAGGGCCGCCAGGCCCTGGCCTTCGACCCGCCGCGCGACGAGCCCGGCGAGCGGGTGCGCTGGGAGCGCGAGGCGCGCTTCCGCGGCCACGGTCCGGCGCTCGCCGCGGCGCCGATCTCGGCCGCCGGCCGTCCCGACCTCTCGAGCTTCCTGTCGGCGGTGTTGATGGACGTGCGCGCCCGCGCCCTCGAGGTGCTCGGCGAGGCCCGGCCGCGGCGGGTGGCGGGCTCGGACCACGGCGGCCTCGCCCTCGAGCTCGCCGTGGAGCGCTCGCTCTCCTACGAGCGCGAGGAGATCGGCCGCGCGCGCTTCGTGGAGCGCTGCCAGGACGTGTACCGCAGCCAGGACGCGGCTCTCCGCGAGCAGCTCCACCAGCTCGGCGTGGGCTTCGATCCGCCGTCGTGGCTCGATCCGATGAGCCCGGCGGGCAGCCGCGTGGTACAGCGCCTCTACGTGGCCCTGCTCGACGCCGGCCTGGTCTTTCGCGAGCGCCGGCGCAGCTACTTCGACCCGGTGCAGCAGACCGAGCTGCTCGCCCCCGGCGAGGAAGCGGTCGGGCACATCCGCGGCCGGCGCACCCGCGAGCTCGAGGACCGCGGCGAGACCGAGCACCACTTCGTGCGTCTCGACGCCGCGGCCCGCCACCTCGAACGCGCCATGGCGAGGGGCGCCGTCACCTTCTCGGCCGAGCGCTGGACCCACCGGGTGCTCGAGGCGATCGCCGAGCCCGAGCCGTGGACGATCTCCCGCCATCACTGGTGGGGACACCCGCTGCCCGGCACGCCGGACGACGGCCGGGCGGGCGAAGTCGGGGCGGGCGACGACGCCGAGGTGCTCTCGGTGTGGTTCGCGCTCGTCGCCTGGACCCTGCGCGCCCTCCACTGGCCCGAGGAGGCGGTGCCGGAGCCGATCGCCGAGGTCTACGTGGACCCCGACCTGCTGATGCGCTGGGTGGTGCCGTCGCAGCTCGTCGCCCTGCAGCTTACGGGACGCCCGGCCTTCCGCCGGGTCGAGGTCCACGGCGCCCTGCACGTTCCCGTACGGGTGCTCGAGCAGCGCCCGGACGCTCGCGACGCGGACCCCGACGAGGAGCGCTTCGTGGTGCGCCACAAGCGGCTCCTGGCCCGCCGCCAGCTCGACGGCGCCGTCGAGCCGCAGACGCTCATCCGCCGTTTCGGCGCCGACGCCCTGCGCCTCGGCTACCTGCTGGCGCTCGACCGCAGCTTGCCCGAGGTGACGACCGCCGCCGAGTCGCACCTGCGCGAGGCGCGGCACGCGGTGGCGCGGCTCAATGCCAAGGTCACGGGTCTCTACCGCCTGATCGGCCTGGTCGCGGCGCGGGGGCCGGCGGCGGAGAGTCGGGGGGAGCCGCCGGGCAATCGAACGGACGACCTCGACGACGCCTGGATCCTCGAGCGCGCCGACGCGCACGTGGCCGCGGCTCACGCGGCCTACGCCGAGCGCCGGCTCCCCGAGGCCGGCCGCCGGCTGATCGCCGCCATCGACGACTTCGCGCGCTATGCCGGCCAGGCCGCCCGCCATCGCGACCGCGAAACGCTGGCGTCGGTCGGCGTCACGGTCGCCGAGGCGGTACGCCGGCTACACGCCGGATTCAGCCCCGTGTGCCCCTACGTTTTCGATAAGCTCGCCGCCTGGACCGCGGCACGGTCTGCAACGGCAACACAGTCCACGGCGCTCGGGGCGCCGCGCGCGGCGGCGGTCGCCGAAGCCTGAGACCGGCCCGCACCCTCCAATCCCCGACAACGGACGGAATCGATGGCACTCGAACAGTATTTCGAGCCTCGGCGATACGAGCCGGAGATCTATCGCACGTGGGAGGAGTCGGGGGCGTTTCGCGCCGACGCCGGCTCCGCGAAGCCGGCCTTCACCATCTCGATGCCGCCGCCCAACGCCACCGGCACGCTCCACCTCGGGCACGCGGTGATGCTGGCGATCGAGGACCTGATGGCGCGCTGGCGGCGGATGGCCGGCGACGAGGTGCTGTGGCTGCCGGGCACCGACCACGCCGCCATCGCCACCGAGAGCGTGGTGATCAGGCGGCTGCAGGAAGAAGGGATGGCGGACCCGCGCGGCGAGCTCGGACGCGAGGAGCTGGTGCGACGCATCGCCGAGTTCGTGGCCTCCTCGCGCGACCGCATCCGGCAGCAGATCCGCGCCATGGGCTCGAGCTGCGACTGGTCGCGCGAGCGCTACACCATGGACCCGCAGCTCCACCGCGCGGTCGACGCCGTCTTCGGCCGCATGTTCCGCGACGGCCTGATCTACCGCGGCCCGCGCATCGTCAACTGGGACCCGTACCTGCAGACGACGGTCTCCGACGACGAGATCGACACCCAGGAGCGGCCGGCCCGGTTCTACACCCTTCGCTACGGCCCTTTCCTGGTCGGCACCAGCCGGCCCGAGACCAAGCTCGGCGACACCGCGGTGGCCGTCCACCCCGGCGACGAGCGCTGGCGCGAGCACGTGGGCAAGACCTACGAGGTGGCGTGGCCCAAGGGGCCCACGATCACCGTCAAGGTGGTGGCCGACGACCAGGTGGACCCCGAGACCGGCACCGGTGCCCTGGGCGTGACCCCGGCCCACAGCCAGGTCGACTTCGAGATCGCCCGCCGCCACAACCTGCCTCTGGTCCAGGTGATCGGCGAGGACGGCCGCATGACCGCCGCCGCCGGCCCCTACTACGCAGGCATGACGGTCGAGGAGTGCCGCGCGGCCTTTGCCCGCGAGCTCGACGCCGCCGGCCTGCTGGCCAAGGTCGAGGACTACGTGCAGCCCACCCCGATCTGCTACCGATCCAAGCAGCCGATCGAGCCGCTGCCCAAGGAGCAGTGGTTCGTCAACGTCAACGAGCCCGCGGTGCCCTGGAAAGGGCGCAAGCAGAGCCTGCGCCACGTGCTCCACGACGTGGTCGCCTCGGGCGAGATCGTCATCCTGCCGCAGCACGAGGAAAAGAAGTACTTCCACTGGATCGACAACCTGCGCGACTGGTGCATCTCGCGCCAGATCTGGTGGGGCCACCGCGTCCCGGTGTGGTACCGCGGCCGCGAGGACCTGTACGTGGGCCACCACCCCCCCGAAGGCGAAGGCTGGACCCAGGACCCCGACACCCTGGACACCTGGTTCTCCTCGGCGCTGTGGACGTGGTCGACCCTGCTCGATCCGGAGCTGGCGGCGGACGGCCCTCTCGGGGGGGATCGGGGGGGAAAGTACCGTCACCGCGAGCTCGACGAGATCCTGGCCGGCAGCCGCGACTTCCAGCGCTTCCATCCCACCTCGGTGATGGAGACGGGCTACGACATCCTTTTTTTCTGGGTGGCGCGGATGATCCTGGCGACCACCTACGCCACCGGCCAGGTGCCGTTCCGTACCGTCTACCTCCACGGCATGATCCTGGACCGCGACGGCGACAAGATGTCGAAGACCAAGCCCGAGACCTCGATCGACCCGCTCGACACGATCGAGGAGAACGGCGCCGACACCATGCGCCTGGCCCTGGTCATCGGCAACGCCCCGGGCAAGGACTTGAAGCTCACGCCGGAGCGCGTGGTGGGCTGCAAGCGGCTGATCAACAAGATCTGGAACGCCGCCAAGCTCGTCGACCGCACGGTGGGCGGGCGCGACCGCGCCGCCCTCACCATGTCGACCTTCACCGTCGCGCACCCCGTCAACCGCTGGATGCTGCACAAGCAGCGGGAGCTCGTCGAGCGGGTGGACGCGCGGCTGGCCGAGTACCACTTCGGCGACGCCGCCGAGATCGTCCGCGGCTCGTTCTGGGGCGACTTCTGCGACTTCTACCTCGAGACGATCAAGATCCCCGAGCTCGCCGAGAGCGACGAGACCGCGGCGGTGGTATTCGAGGCCTTCACCACGTATCTCAAGCTCTTCCACCCCTTCCTGCCCTTCGTCACCGAAAAGCTGTGGCAGGAGCTGGTGGGCGAGGGCATGCTGATCCGTGCCGCCTGGCCGGTTGCCGAGCCGGCCCACGACTACGCGACCGACGCCGAGGGCGTGGACGCGGTGGTGCGCCTGATCGCGGCGGTGCGCGGCGTTCGCGTCGAGCAGGGACTCGAACCGGGCGCAAAGGTGGACGTGGAGGTCCACGCCAAGGCGCACCCGGAGATCCTCGAGGCGTCGCAAGCGATCGTCGCCCGCCAGGTCCAGGCCGACACGCTCACGGTGATTCGCGGCGGCGAGGCCGCGCGTCAGGGTGCGGCGGTCGCCGTCGACGCCGTCTTCGAGGCCGCGGTGCGCCTCGGCGAGGCCGACCGCGCCAAGGAAAGGGCGCGGCTCGCCAAGCAGCTCGATAACGACCGCCAGCGTCTCGCCGGTTGCGAAAACCGGCTCATGAACGAGGACTTCCTCACCCGCGCCAAGCCCGAGGCCGTGGAGAAGGCGAAGAGCGAGGCGGAGAAGCTGCGGACGACGCTGGCGTCGATCGCGGAGCGGCTGGCGGCTCTGGGGTGAAGGTCGCCTGCGACGGTTTCAGTGGCGACGAAGGCGCCTCATGGTAACAGCGCAGCTACCGCGGACGACGGCGTAAGCCCGGACTAGACCCGGCGCACTCCGCGGCCCACCAGCTCCCGAGCCTTGAAGGTCGGGACCTCCAGGCTCGGCTCGCTACACACCTCGAAGGCCACCTCCTCGAGCTGGCGCTGACCGCTCACGGGATCGGAGCGCCCTTGGCTCCCCCCGGGCGACTGGTGTAGACTGGGCGCTTCTGAGTTGCCGTTCGGCCGACGCCCGCGTCGCGCCCTGGCTGAATCGCGTCTTGCTTGTAGCCCAAGCTCCGAGAACACCCGATGCCGAGCCCTTTGCCCGTCACCGGCACGCTGCCGGAATCCTGGAGAGTCCGTCTGCCGATCTTCGAGGGTCCGCTCGACCTCCTGCTGCACCTGATCCGCGTCAACGAGGTCGAGATCACCGACATTCCCGTTGCCCTCATCTGCGACCAGTTCCACGAGTACCTGAACCTCATGGAAGTGCTCAACCTCGACGTCGCCGGCGACTACATCTACATGGCGGCCTACCTCATCCACCTGAAGTCGAAGATGCTGCTGCCGCGGCCGCGCACCCTGGAGGGCAAGGAGATCGACGAGGACCCGCGCCAGGACCTCGTGGAGCGTCTCCTCGAGTATCAGCGGCTCAAGGACGCGGCCCAGGTGCTGGCCGAGGTCGACAGCGTGCGGCGCGGCATGCTGGTGCGCCGCGGCGACGAGATGCAGCGCATCTCCGCCGACGAGGAGCCCGCCCTCGACCTCTCCGAGCTCTCGCTCTTCGATCTCCTGCGCAGCTTCCGCGAGGTGCTCGACCGCTGGGAGAAGGAGCACCCCGAGCCCATGCACCTGACGGCCGAGGTCTACTCCGTGCGCCAGCAGATCGAGCGCCTGCTCGCCCGCCTGAGGCTCGGACGGCCGTACGACCTGATCGACGACCTGCGCGCCCTCTCGTGCCGCGCCGAGGCCATCGCCGCCTTCCTCGCGGTGCTCGAGATGGCGCGCATGCTGCTCATCCGCCTGCACCAGACCGAGCAGGGCGCGGTGCTCCTCTACCGCACCGACCGCGAGCTGCTGGCGAGCGAGCTGGAGGCCGTGCAGGGATGACCGACCGCCTGGACATGGAGGCCGTCATCGAGGCGGCCCTCTTCGTCGCCCACGATCCGGTGTCGCGCCAGCGCCTGGTCGAGATCTTCAGCGAGCGCGAGCGCGAGCAGGCGGCGGCGGCCCTCGACGCCGTGGTCGAGCGCTTCCGCGAGAAGCCCGGCCACGGCGTGATCATCGACGAGGTGGCCGGCGGCCTGCGCCTGGTGACCCGGCCCGACCTGCACGGCTACCTGCGGCGATTCTTCGAGATCCACTCGGCGACCAAGCTGTCGATGCCGGCGCTCGAGACGCTGGCCATCGTCGCCTACCGCCAGCCGATCACCGGGCCGGAGATCGCCGAGCTGCGCAACGTGAGCTCGGCCGGCGTCGTCAAGACGCTGCTCGAGCGTCGCCTGATCCGCATCGCCGGCCGCAAGGAGGTGGTCGGCAAGCCGTTCCTCTACGCCACCACCCGCGAGTTCCTGATGCACTTCGGGCTCAAGAGCCTCAAGGAGCTGCCGCCGCTCGAGAAGTTCGAGGAGCTCTTCGGCGACGAGGCGGCGCCCGAGGGCGTGCCGCCCGACGCCGAGGAAAGGGCCGACCGCGAGGCCGCCGAGGCCGCCGACGCCGAGAGCGCGGCGGCCGACGAGCGGGAGCGCGAGGAGATCGAAGACGAACGGGCCGAGGCCGAAGACGCCGAGGAGCCGCCCGCCATCGAAGAGCCGGACAGGCCGCCGGCCGTGGAGGAGCCGCCGAACGAGCCGCCGGCCGTGGAGGAGCCGCCGGACGAGCCGCCGGCCGTGGACGAGCCGCCGAACGAGCCGCCGGCCGTGGACGAGCCGCCGCCGGCCGTGGACGAGCCGGAGGGCGCGCAGGCGGAGGAGACGCCGGAGACGGACGCCGGAGACGGGCCGGAGGCCGAGCCGGCGCCGGAGCCGGTGACGGCGGAGCTCGAGGCATGACCGCCGAGCGCTTGCAGAAGGTCCTGGCGCGGGCCGGGATCGGCTCGCGCCGCAAGGTCGAGGAGATGATCCGCGCCGGCCGGATCACCGTCGACGGCCGGATCGCGGAGCTCGGCGAGCGCGCCGACCTCGAGGCCCAGGCGGTCAAGGTCGACGGCCGCCGGGTGCTCTCGCCGCGCGGCGAGAGCCGGTACCTGCTCGTCAACAAGCCCGGGGGCTATGTGTCCACGGTGAGCGATCCCGAGGGCCGGCCGACGGTGCTCGACCTGCTGCCGCAGCGCCTGCGCCAGGGCCTCAAGCCGGTGGGACGCCTGGATTACGCCACCGAGGGGCTGCTGCTGTTGACCGACGACGGCGACTTCGCGCAGCACGTGGCGCACCCGCGCTTCGGCTGCGCCAAGACCTACGAGGCCAAGGTGAAGGGACACCCGAGCGACGCGGCGCTCGACAAGCTGCGCCGCGGCGTGGTGCTCGAAGGCAAGCGCACCGCGCCGGCCGAGATCCGGCAGCGGGCGGGCCGCGTGGGCGCGCGCGAGAGCGTCGAGAGCTCGTGGTGGACGGTGACGCTGAGCGAGGGCCGCACGCGCCAGATCCGCGAGATGTTCGCCCGCGCCGGCCATCCGGTGAAGCGGCTGCGGCGCGTCGCCATCGGGACCCTCGCCGACCGCCGGCTGCCCCGCGGCGCCTGGCGCAAGCTGACCGCCGCCGAGGTCGAGGCCCTGCGCCGCCGGACCGCCCGCGTCAAGCCGCCGCGCGGCGGACGCACGAGCCGGGCGCGTCATGAGTGAGGCGCGAGCCCCGCTCATCGTGGCCATCGACGGTCCCTCGGGCGTGGGCAAGAGCACGGCGGCGCGGCTCCTGGCCGAGCGCCTCGGCGTGCCCGTGCTCGACACCGGCGCCATGTACCGTGCCTTGGCCCTCGAGGTGCTGCGCCGCGGCGTCGACCCCGGCGACCGCGAGGCGGTGGAGCGGGCGGCGGCGGCGGCGCCGGTTGAGACCGTGCCGCGGCGCGGCGCCGTCGAGGTGCGGCTCGCCGGCGAGGACGTGGAGCCGCACATCCGCAGCGCCGAGGTCAGCGAGGCCAGCTCGCGGATCTCGGCCTACCCGCGGGTGCGGCGCCGGCTCGTGGAGCTGCAGCGCGAGGCCGCGGCGGCGGTGGCCGCGGCGGCGGGGGGCGCGGTGGTCGAGGGCCGCGACATCGGCACCGTGGTCTTTCCGGACGCGCCCTACAAGTTCTTCCTCGACGCGCGCTCCGAGGTCCGTGCCGGCCGGCGTCACCGCGACCTGGCCGGTGCCGCGGGCCCCTCGGTGGAGGAGGTCCGCCGCGACCTCGAGCGCCGCGACGCCCGCGACCGGGCGCGCGCCGATTCGCCGCTGAGCTTCGACGCCAGCTACGAGCTCATCGACACCTCGGAGCTGAGCCCCGGCGAGGTGGTGGAGCGGATGCTCGAGGTCATCGCCTCGGCCCAAAGCGGTTGACACCGGCGCCGGCGGCGCCTATACTTCCATCTCTCGAGTTCTCAGGCACTTAGCGTCCCGCGCACGTTTTCCACTCGCCACCGCCAAAACGCCACAGCTCAGAGCAGTAGAGCGGAACCCAGTGCTGACGCTCCCGCGTCCGCGAGGCTCGACTCCCCCGTACGAGGCAGCGACAGGCGCTCCGGCGACCTGATTCCATAAGCAAGGAGGTTCGTGAACACCATGGAACAACACAACGACGAGGCGGTGACCGAGGCCGGCGAGGCGCCGTTCGAGATGGGCGAAGAGGGTGAGCTGGACTACGACCAGCTCGCGTCCCTCTACGACGAGAGCATGCGCCATCTCGAGGAGGGCGAGATCGTCCGCGGCCGGGTGGTCGAGATCACGGCCAGCGAGGTGGTCGTCGACGTCGGCTACAAGTCGGAGGGCCTGATCCCGATCGAGGAGTTCGTCGACTCTTCGGGCGAGGTCCACGTCGCCATCGGCGACGACGTCGAGGTCCTGCTCGAGAAGACCGAGGACGTGGAGGGCCACGTGCTCCTGTCGAAGGGCAAGGCCGAGCGCATGCGCGTGTGGCAAGACATCGAGACGGCCTACAAGGACGGCAAGATCATCACCGGCCGGGTGGTCGACCGGATCAAGGGCGGCCTCACCGTCGACGTCGGGCTGCGGGCGTTCCTGCCCGGCTCGCTGGTCGACATCAAGCCGGTCAAGCACCTCGAGTCCTTGAAGGGCCAGGACCTCCAGTTCAAGGTCATCAGCCTCGACCGCCGGCGCAACAACATCGTGCTCTCGCGCAAGGCGGTGCTCGAGAAGGAGTTCGCCAAGAGGAAGGCCGAGACCCTCGAGCGGCTCGTCGAGGGCGCCAGGCTCAAGGGCACGGTCAAGAACATCACCGACTACGGCGTCTTCATCGACCTCGGCGGCATCGACGGCCTGCTCCACATCACCGACATCTCCTGGGGACGCGTCAACCACCCCTCGGAGCACTTCTCGGTGGGCGACGAGATCGAGGTCGTGGTGCTCAAGTTCGACCCCGACACCGAGCGTGTCTCGCTCGGCTACAAGCAGCGCAGCGAGGATCCCTGGACCCTGGTGGACAAGAGGTACCCGGTCGGCTCGCGCGTCCGGGGCAAGGTGGTCAGCCTGGTCGAGTACGGCGCCTTCGTGGAGCTCGAAGAGGGCGTGGAGGGCCTGATCCACGTCAGCGAGATGTCGTGGACCAAGAAGGTGGTCAATCCGGCCAAGATCCTCGCCGTGGGCGACGAGGTGGAGGCGATCGTCTCGGACCTCGAGATGGACAACCGCCGCATCAGCCTGTCCCTGCGCCAGACCGAGGCCAATCCGTGGGAGGAGCTCTCCACCTCGTTCCCGGTGGGCTCGATCATCGAGGGCAAGGTGCGCAATCTCACCGACTTCGGCGCTTTCATCGAGATCACCGAGGACATCGACGGCCTGATCCACGTCTCCGACATGAGCTGGACCAAGCGGGTCAAGCATCCCAACGAGGTGCTCAAGAAGGGCGACATGGTCAAGGCCCGGATCACCAACATCGACGTCGCCAACCAGCGCGTGTCGCTGTCGATCAAGGAGTTTCTGCCCAACGAGTGGGACAGCTTCGTGGAGAAGTACGCGGTCGGCGACACCGTCGACGGCAAGGTGGTCAACGTCACCGACTTCGGTCTGTTCATCGACATCTACCAGGGGCTCGAAGGTCTCGCCCACGTCAGCGAGATCGACCTGCCGGGCGGCAAGCTCGAAGACCGTTACAAGATGGGCCAGTGGGTGAGCGCCCGGATTCTGCGCATCGAGGAGGACGAGAAGAAGGTCGGCCTCACGATGCGCGGCGTGCCGCAGCCCGAGCTCGACGAGATCGAGGAGCTCGAAGCCAAGGCCCGGGGCGAAGCCGGGCTCCCGCCGGAGGAGGAGGCCGAGGAGACCGAGGCCGAGGAGACCGAGGCCGGGCCGGAGGCGGAATCCGACGAATCCGACGAGTCCGACATGTCCGACATGTCCGACTCCGAGGAGGACTCCGAGCCCGCTTCCTGATAAGGTCGCGCAAGCCGATCACCGACGGACCAACCCGAAGGAGGGAGACCACCATGGCACCAGCCGGCGCGATGACGAAAGCGGAGCTCGTCGACGAAGTGGCGGGAATGACCCAGCTCAGCAAGAAGCACGCCGAGATCGTCGTCAACACCGTCTTCGAGTCGATCGTCGACTCCCTCCGTTCCGGGGAGAAGATCGAGCTGCGGGGCTTCGGCAGCTTCCGGATCCGATCCCGGGGGGCGCGCGTCGGGCGCAACCCCAAGACCGGCGCCCGCGTCGAGGTCCCGGCCAAGCTGATTCCGTATTTCAAGCCGGGAAAGGACTTGAAGGAGCTCTTGAACTGCTAGTGCCGGGGACTTCGGCCACGCCCGAACGGAGTCTCGACTTGCACCAGGTCCTGTTCACGCCCTGGAGGTACGCCTACATCACCGGCGAGCAGAAACCGGCGGCGGACGCATGCTTCCTGTGCGCCGCGGCCCAGGCCAGCGAGGAGCCCGAGCGGCTCGTGGTGCACCGCACGGCGCACCATCTCGTGCTGCTCAACCGGCACCCGTACAGCTCCGGGCACCTCATGGTGGCGCCCCTCGTCCACGCCGGCTGCCCCGAAATGGCGGCGCCGGCGGCGCGGGCCGAGCTCTGGCCCCTCGTGCTGCGCGTGCGCGCCGTCCTGGAGCGCGCCTACGCGCCGGACGGCTTCAACCTCGGGATCAACCTCGGCAGCGCCGCCGGCGCCGGAGTGCCGGGACACTTCCACTTCCACGTGGTCCCGCGCTGGCGCGGCGACAGCAACTTCATGGCGGCGATCGGCGACGTGCGGCTGGTGCCCGAGGACCCGCTGGCGGCCCGCGAGCGGCTGCGCCGGCTGTTCGCGCCGGCCGAGGAGACGCCCGCGTGAGCTCCCCGGCGCCGGACTCCGGCTCTCGGCAACCCGGCTCCAGGTCCGGCGCCGCCGCCTACGTGGCGGCGCTCCTGGCGCTGCTGGTGCCGGGCGCCGGCCACTTCTACCTCAGGCGCTGGGGCCGCGGCGCGATCTTCCTCGTCCTCGTCCTGGCGGCGCTCGCCGTGGGCGTGGCCCTCGACGGCCGGCTGCCCTGGTACTGGACCGGCCCGCCGCTCAAGCGGCTCGCCACCCTGGGCGCCATGGGTAGCGGTCTGCCGCCGCTGATCCTGCACTTCGTCCTGGGCTATCAGGGCGACCTGCGGGGGAGCGGCTGGGAGTACGGCGGCGTCTTCATCGTCACCGCGGGGCTGATGAACCTGCTCCTGGTGCTCGACGCCTGGGACATCGCCGCCGGCCGCAAGGACTGAGCGGGAGGGACGACGCGATGAGCCATCTCCTCCTGATGTCGACCTACGCGGCGCTGATCAGCGTGTTCTTCGCGGTGCTGTGGCGCCGCGAGCCGCGCGCCCAGCTCAAGCTCTTCCTCCAGCTCTTCCTCGGTCTGGTGCTCGGCGCCGTCGCGCTGGCCTGGCTGACGTACCCGTTTCCCGCGGGTGCGCCGGCCCCCATCCCATGACCGCCGGCATGAGCGCCGACATGAGCGCCGACGACGTGCTGGTGGTGGCCGGAGAGGCGTCGGGCGACCTGCACGGCGCGCGCCTCCTCGCCCGGCTCGCCGAGCTGGCGCCCGGGCTGCGGCCGTTCGGGCTCGGCGGCGACGAGATGCGCGCCGCCGGCCTCGACGCCGTGGCCCACAGCTCGGAGATCGCCGTCGTCGGCATCACCGAGGCCCTGCGCGTGCTGCCGCGGGCCTGGCGGATCTACCGCCGCCTGCTCGCCGAGGCCGAGCGCCGCCGCGCCGCCAGCGCCGTGCTCATCGACTCCCCAGAATTCAACCTGCGCCTCGCCCGTCGCCTCTCGCGCCGCGGCGTGCGCGTGCTGTACTACATCAGCCCGCAGATCTGGGCCTGGCGCCAGGGACGCGTGCGCACCATCGCCGCCTGCGTCGACCGCATGCTCGTGGTCTTTCCCTTCGAGGTCGACTTCTACCGCCGCCACGGGGTTGACGTCATCCACGTCGGGCACCCGCTGATCGACGAGATCCCGCCGCTCGAGCAGGCCTGGCAGCGGCCGCCGCCGGCGCCGGGCGAGCCATTCGTGGTGGCGCTGCTGCCGGGCTCGCGGTCGAGCGAGGTGCGCTCCCTGCTGCCGGCGATGCTCGAGAGCGCCCGGCGCCTCGGTGAGTCGCTGCCGGTCGCCGTGCGGCTGATCCAGGCGCCGACGGTCGACGCGCGGCTCGTCGACGCCCTGATCGCGGCGGGTCCGGCCCTCGAGATCGAGCGCGTGAGGCGCGACCGCTTCCCGGCGATCGCCGGCGCCCATCTGGCGCTCTGCGCCTCGGGCACGGCGACCCTCGAGGTGGGCCTGCTGGGCACGCCGATGATCGTGCTCTACCGTTTGAAGCTCGGGAGCTATATCCTGGCCAGGCTGTTGGTCGACCTGGAGCATTTCAGCATGGTGAACCTGGTGCTGGGCCGCCGCGCGGTCCCCGAGCTCGCCCAGCGCGACGCCGCGCCCGAACGCGTGGCGGCGGAGGCCCGCCGCCTGCTCGAGAGCCCCGCCGAGATCGAGGTGATGCGCCAGGCCCTGGCCGAGCTGCGGCCGCGCCTGGGCGCCGGCGGCGCCAGCCGCCGCGCCGCCGAGGTGATCGCCGACCGCATCGCCGACCTCGGGCGGGGCCGCGCGGAGGGCGGCACGTGACGCGCTTCCTCTGGGGTTACTTCCGCCGCTACGGTGCCTGGGCGCTCGTCGCCGCCGTCACCGTGCTCGCCTACGGCGGCGCCACGGTGGGCCTGCTGACGGTCTTCCGCGCCATCCTCGCCGAGGTGATCCGCGCCGACGAAGGCGCCCTCGGGAGCTTGGCGATGCCCGGTAGCGGCGAGGACGAGGACGAAGCGAGCATCGGCTTCGACGTCGACCTCACGGCCATGACCGACGGCGTCTTCTCCGAGCTGCGGACGGTCTTGGGCGTCACCGAAGAGAACGTCGTCTGGACCCTGCCGGTGATCTTCGTGCTGGTCTTCCTGGTGCGCAGCCTGGCGGCGTTCGCCAACGGCTACATCTTCCAGATCATCGGCCTCGGCGCCACCAACGACCTGCGCAACGACCTCTACGACCGCATCCTCCATCAGTCGAGCCGCTTCTACGCGCAACATCCCTCGGGCGAGTTGGTGAGCCGCGTGGGCAACGACGTCGGGGTGATGCAGAACGCCATCTCGAGCCGACTGCTCGACCTCTTCGAGCAGTCGGTCACCCTGGTGCTGCTGGTCTGGTTCCTGCTCTCCACGCACTTCAACCTGGCGCTGGCGTGCCTCGTGGTGGCGCCGGCCGTCTTCTATCCGGTGGTGCGCTTCGGCCAGGGCATGCGCCGCGCCAGCCGCCGCAGCCAGGAGCGCCTCGCCGACCTGTCGAACCTGGTGGCCGAGGCGGTACGCGGGCACCGCGTGGTCAAGGCCTTCGGCATGGAGGGCTTCGAGCTGGCGCGCTTCCGCGAAGCCACCCGCCGCCACCTCCGGGTGAGGCTCAGGGCGCAGCTCCTCTCCTACGCGTCGGGACCGGTGGTCGAGACGCTCGCCGTCCTCGGCGGCGGCGCCTTTCTCGTCTACGCCGGCTACACGGTGCGCCGGGGCGAGCTGAGGCCGTCGGACGTCATGACCTTCCTCACCGCTCTGGTCATGCTCTACGACCCGGTGCGCAAGCTCAACAAGGTCAACATCATCCTCCAGGAGGCCCTGGCCGCGGCGCACCGGGTGCGCGACGTGATGGCGATCGCGAGGGACGTCGAGGAACGTCCGGGCGCGGCGACGCTCACCGAGGAGGACCTCCTCGCCTCCGCGGTCGCGGTCACCTACGAAGGCGTCGACTTCGGCTACGAAGACGACGCGGTGCTGCGCGGCGTCGACCTCGAGATCCGCACCGGCGAGGTGGTGGCGCTGGTGGGGGCGTCGGGGGCCGGCAAGTCGACGCTCGTCAACCTCCTGCCGCGCTTCTTCGACCCCGACGCCGGCCGGGTGACGCTCGGCGGCCACGACCTGCGCGACCTGACGCTGGCCAGCCTGCGCGCCCAGATCGGCATCGTCACCCAGGACACGGTGCTCTTCAACGACACGGTACGCGCCAACGTCGCCTACGGCCGCCGCGACCTGCCCCTCGAGCGGGTGCGCGAGGCGGCCGCCGCGGCCTACGCCGACGAGTTCGTGATGGCGCTGCCCGCGGGCTACGACACGGTGATCGGCGAGAGCGGCCTGAAGCTCTCGGGGGGCCAGCGCCAGCGCCTGGCCATCGCCCGCGCCCTGCTCAAAAACCCGCCGCTGCTGATCCTCGACGAGGCCACCTCGCACCTCGACACCGAGTCGGAGGCCCTGGTGCAGAAGGCCCTCTACAACCTGGTGACGGGGCGTACGGCCCTGGTAATCGCCCACCGGCTGTCGACCGTGAAGCGCGCCGACCGCATCGTGGTGATGGAGGCCGGCAAGCTCGTCGAGCAGGGCACCCACGACGAGCTGCTGAAGTACGGCGGCGTCTACCATCGTCTCTACGAGCTGCAGTTCCGGGACCTCTGACTGCATTTCCGGGATCTCTGAAGATGCGCAGCATGACCGCGTTCGGCCACGGCACGGCGGAGAACGAGCGCCTGCGGGCAATGGTGACGCTGCGCGGCTTCAACCACCGCTACCTCGACCTGGTGCTGCGCCTGCGCGAGGAGCACCGCGACCTCGAAGGCGCGGTGCGCGAGCTGCTGACCGGCCGCCTCGAGCGCGGCCGAGTGGAGGCGGTGGTGGAGGTCGAGCCTCTCGGCAGGGCGCAGGTCGAGGTCGCGGTCGACACCGACCTCGCCGAGCGGCTCCACGCCCTCCAGCAGGAGCTCGTGGAGCGCGGCGTGATCCACGGCGGCCTGACGTTCACGGACCTGCTGCGGCTGCCGGAGGTCGTCAAGCTCCGCAGCCCGGAGCCCGGGCGCTGGTCGGACGAGGACCGGGCGGTGCTGAGGGCGGCGACCGAGGCGGCGCTGGATCAGTTCGTGGCGGCGCGGGAGCGGGAGGGCGAGAGCCTGAGCGCCGTCTTCCTGCCGCGCCTCGACGCCCTCGGAGAGCTCGTGGAGCGTCTCCGCGCCCGCCGCGCCGAGGTGGCGGCGGCGGCGTCGGCGGCATTGAGGCGCCGCGTCGCCGAGCTGCTCGCCGGGGACCTCGCGGCCGGCGCGCCGAGCGAGGACCGGCTCGCCCAGGAAGTGGCCTACCTCGTCGACCGCAGCGACGTCGCCGAGGAGCTCGACCGCCTGGCGTCGCACCTCGAGCACTTCCGCGCCATCATGGCGGGCGACGGCGCCCTCGGCAAGCGCCTCGACTTCCTCAGCCAGGAGATCTTCCGCGAGCTCAACACCCTGGGCTCGAAGTGCCGCGACAGCGAGATGGTCCGCGGCGTCCTCGACGGCAAGGTGCTCTGCGAGCAGATCCGCGAGCAAGTGCAGAACGTGGAGTGAGATGGGACCAACGGATGGCGACCAGGATCTCCTTCCTCCGCCGGAGGAGCCCGCTGCCGAGCCGCCGCCGGAGGAGCCCGCTGTTGAGCCACCGCCGGCGGAGCCGGCCCCGGAGCGCGAGCAACGCACCAAGCTCAGTCGCCGGCTCCTCTATGCAGCGGCCGGCGTCGCGGCACTGGCCGCCGCGTGGGCAATCCACGAGCTCGTCACCTGGCCCGACTTCGCAGCCCTCGCCGACGCCAATCCCGAGACGACGGCGTTCATCGAGCGCTACCGGCGACAGTCCGGGTCGGAGCCCGAGCAGCGCTGGGTGCCTTACGGGCGCATCTCGGGCCACCTCAAGCTCGCCGTCCTGGTCTCCGAGGACATCGAGTTCTTCGACCACGACGGCTTCTCCCGTCACGAGCTCAAGCAGGCCCTGAAGGACGCCCTGGAAGAGGGCAAGCCGCCGCGCGGCGCCTCGACCCTGACCCAGCAGCTCGCCAAAAATCTGTGGCTCTCGCCGTCGCGCAACCCCTGGCGCAAGGTCAAGGAGGCGATCCTCACCTGGCAGCTCGAGAACCGGCTCTCGAAGCACCGGATCCTGGAGATCTACCTCAACGTCGTCGAGCTCGGCCCCGGCGTCTACGGCGCCGAGGCCGCGGCCCGCAAGTACTTCGGCACCTCGGCGGCGGCGCTCGGCGAGAGAGAGGCCGCGGCCCTGGCCGCAGCGCTGCCCAGGCCCAGGTCCTGGCACCCGGGCAGCGGCAGCCGCACCGCCGAGCGCCGCGCCGCGCGCATCCTGGGGCGCATGCGCCGCGCCGGCTGGCTGCGCCAAAGCCTCTAGCTAGAGGGGGTCAAGGGCGCTCGCGAATACGGCTACTGAATTCGCTCGGCCTTGATGCCGGCCTTGACGTTCGTCTTGGACTTCATGATCTGCTCCTTGGTGGGTCGTTCGTCTAGCCGATCGGGACGATGCTGGCTCGCACGCCTGCCTTGAGTGTCGTCTTGAGCTTCATGCGCTCTCCTCCTTTGGCAGTGAATGCGCGAACAGGCGGGATTTCGTGTCACTCGGATGCGGCGTACCGTGCCGCGAGCTCCGGCTTGTCCCAGGCGAGGTACAGCTCCTCGAGCAGACCGGAGGCTTGCCGGACGATGCGGTGGTCCGGCCCGAAGTGCTCCTCGAGCCGCTCCCGCCCCGCGAGCAGCAGGCGCTCCGACTCCTCGTAGCGGCCGAGGGCGGTCAAACACCTGGCGAGCACCACCCGGGTCATGGCGCTCCGGTAGTGGTCGGCCCCCAGCGACGATTCCACGAGGGCGAGGGTCGAGCGCAGGAGAGGCTCCGCTTCCCGCGCGCGGCCGGTCTTCGTCAGCGCTTCGCCGAGGTAGGTCTGGGGCAGGCCGAGGGAGGGCGAGCCGGGCTCGAGCCGGTCCTGGAGGACCGCGACGCCTTCTTCGAGCAGCCCCACCGACTCCGCCAGCCGACCCTGACGCTCCACGGCGCGGCCCAGGTTGACGAGGATGCGGCCGGCGTCGATCGTGTCGTCCTCGACCAGCGACCGCCCCATCTCGACGCTGGCGCGAAAGTGCGACTCGGCCTCGGCGTAGTCCTCCTTCTCGTAGTAGATCACTCCCAGGTTGCTGAGGGTCGCCGCGATCTCGGCGTGGGCATCGCCGTAGAGCCGCTTCTGGGTCTCCAGGATGGCCATAGCGTTGGCCAGGGCGCCTTCGTCGTCGCCGAGGCTCTGGAGGGCGGTGGCGAGGTCCTGGCGCACCATCATGGCGGCCGGATGGTCGTCGCCCCAGACCGGCACGAGGACGTCCAGGGCCCGCTCGCAGTGCTCGCGCATGGCGACCCAGTCCCGGCGCTCGTAGGCCAGGGCCGACAACGATTGATGGCTTACGCCGACGTCGGGATGGTCCTCGCCGAGCCCGCGCCGCCGCGCCGCGAGCGCTTCCCGGAGCAAGGCTTCGGCTTCCTCCAGGCTCCCCTTCGACGTCAGCACGCTGCCGAGCACGGCCATGGCGTCGGCCGCGCGGAGGTCGCCGCCGGCGAGGGGTCCGAGGACGGCGAGCGCTTCCCGCGCCAGCGTCTCCGCCCGGTCGAGGCGCGACCTCTCCATCTCGGCCGCCGCCAGCTTCAGCGCCGTCGCCGCGGCCTCGGGATGATCGCGGCCGAGCGCGCCGCGGCGCAGGTCGAGCGCCGACTCCAGGAGCTCGGCCGCGTCGTCGTAGAGCGACTGCGAGGCCAGGGCCTCGCCCATGGCCTCGAGCAGCGCGGCCCGCACCTCGGGACGCTGGCCGAGGTCGCTCCGGATGCGCTCGGCCCCACGGACGAGCAGCTCGCGCGCCGTGGGCTCGCGGCCGCGGTGGAGCTCGGGCCGCGACGCCTCGAAGAGACCCACCATGAAGTCCCTGACCGCGCTCGCCGTGGCCGCCTCGACCCGCGCCCGGTCGCGCTCGCCGGCTAGCTCCCGGGCGAGCAGGCCGATCGAGATCGCGGAGCCCACGGCGAGCGCCAGGATCAGCCCCGCGGCCGTCACGCCGACGGCGTGGCGGCGCACGAAACGGCCGGCACGGTAGACGAACGTCGGCGCCCGCGCCTCGAGCGGCAGGCCCGAGAGGTGCCGCCGGACATCGTCGCTCAGCCGCTCGGCCGAGGCGTAGCGCCGCTCGGGCCGCGGCGCCAGGGCCGTGAGCGTGATCGTGTCGAGGTCGCCGTAGAGGCTCCGCCGCCTCGCGCTCGGCCTGGGGACCACCAGAACGCCGGCGGCGAGGGACTCGCGGGCGCCCGCGTCGCCGTCGACGTCGTAGGGCCGGGTGCCGGTCAGGAGCTCGTAGAGCAGGAGGCCGAGCGAGAAGACGTCCGACGCCGTGGTGACGGTCTCTCCGCGCAACTGTTCCGGGCTGGCGTACTGCGGCGTCATCGGCTGGAAGGCGGTGCGGGTGAGCGCGTGAGGGCCCCCGGCGTCCGCGGGCTCGAGCAGCTTGGCGATCCCGAAGTCGAGCAGCTTGGGACGGCCGTCCGCGGTGACGAGGACGTTGCTCGGCTTGAGGTCGCGGTGCACGATCAGGCGCTGGTGGGCGTAGACCACCGCCGCGCACACCTCGCGAAAGAGGCGCAGGGTGGCTTCGAGGGTCAGGGCGCGCTCGGCGGCGAAGCGGTCGATGGGCCGGCCCTCGACGTATTCGAGCACCATGTAGGGCACGCCGGCGTCCGTCGTCCCCGCGTCGTAGAGCCGGGCGACGTTGGGATGCTCGAGGCGGGCCAGCAGGCGGCACTCCTGGTGGAAGCGCGCGAGGGCCTCGCGCGAAAAAAGCGCTTGCTTGAGGAATTTGACCGCGACCTGACGGTCGAAGCGCGCGTCGTCGCGCTCGGCGAGGAAAACGGCGCCGCCGGCGCCTTCCCCCACCAGGCGTCCGATCCGATAGGGACCGACCCGCGTTCCTTCCGGCACCGCCACGGCGTCCTGACCCGTGATCGCCGCGTCCTGGCCCGCGATCGCCGCGTCGAGCACGGCGACGCCTTCGGCGTCGATGCGCAGCAGCGTCTCGACGGCGCGGCGCAGCTCGACGTCCCCGCCGCAGGCCGTGTCGAGGAAACGGGCGCGCGCGTCGTCGTCGTGCTCGACGGCGAGCTGGAAGATCCGATCGACCTGGTGCCAGCGTTCGGTGTTCACGGCGCTTGCTCGAGCTCCCTGCCGAGCCACGCACGGGCCGCGCGCCATTCGCGGTTCGCGGTGGCGACCGAGACGTCGAGAACTTCTGCGGCCTCGTCGATCGTCAGACCGCCGAAGAAGCGCATTTGGACGAGCGACGCCTTGCGCGGGTCCCGGTGCTCCAGACGTTCCAGGGCTCGCTCGACGTCGAGGACGTCGGGATCCCTCGGCAGGCTCAGCAGCGAGCCGTCGACGAGAGTCACGCGCGTCGCCGCGCCACCGCGTTTCTTGAAGCTCTTCTCGCGCGCCGCGTCGACCAGGACCTGGCGCATCACCCGGGCCGCGAACGAGAGGAAGTGGGGACCGCTGTGCCAGCGCAGCTCCTCGTCGGTCGACAGGCGCACGTAGGCTTCGTTCACGATTGCCGTGGGTTGCAGGGTGCGGTAGCCGCTCTCGTCGCGAAAGTAGCCCGCGGCGATCTCGCGCAGACGCGCGTAGTAGCGTCGGAACATCGCGTCCAGATCTCCGTCGGGTCGCCACGAGCGCAGCGTGGTGTCGCGTCTTCGGTGCATCGCGAGAGCCCTCGCCCTGGGAGCCTGGCCGCGATCCTAGCATCGCCTCCTGCCGCGCCTCGGCGAATCTACGTTCCGCTCGCGGTCCTGCTGCGCAGCGACCGCGTGGTGAGCACGCCGAGGGTGAGGAAGGTCAGCGGCAGCGCGAACCAGAGCACCGCGGGGCCCAGCAGACGCAACGCTCCGTGGCCCGTGGCGGCGAGCACGATGAAGGCGGTGTAGAGGAGGTAGTAGGCGAAGAAGAGGGCGCCCTCCCAGCGGGCGATCAGGTAGCCGGTGAAGAAGATCGGCAGGCACGCCACGGCCACCGCCACCATCACCGGGACGTCGAACTGCATCGCGCTCGGCGAGACCGCCACGCCGCTCTCCGACGCCAGCGCCGCCACGCCGAGGACCCACAGGACGTTGAAGATGTTCGAGCCCACCACGTTGCCCACCGCGATGTCGCGCTCGCCGCGCAGGCTGGCCACCACCGAGGTGGCCACCTCGGGCAGCGAGGTGCCGGCGGCGATGACCGTCAGGCCGATCACCAGCTCGGTAGTGCCCAGGGCGCGGGCCAGGGCCACGGCGCCGTCGACCAGCCAGCGCGAGCCGGAGACCAGGAGCGCCAGGCCTGCGGCCACGTACAGCGACGACCGCACCCAGCCGGCGCTGGCGGGCGCGCCGCGGCCTTCGGCGTCGCGCTTGCGCCGCTCCTCGCGGCGGCCCTCGACCACCAGGAACACCGTGTAGGCGATCCCGAGGAGCACCAGGAGCGCGCCCTCCGGACGCCCGATCCGGCCGTTCCACCCCAGGGCCACCAGCCCCAGCGACACGGCGATCATGATCGGCACGTCGAGCCGCACCAGCTTGCGCGACACCACCAGCGGCGTGATCAGCGCCGACAGGCCGAGGATGAAGAGCACGTTGAAGATGTTCGAGCCGACGACGTTGCCCAGCGCGATGTCGGCCTGGCCCAGGCCGGACGCCCGCACGCTGACCGCGAGCTCCGGCGCGCTGGTGCCGTAGGCCACCACCGTCAGACCGATGACCAGCGGCGGCACGCCGAAGGCGCCCGCCAGGCGCGCCGCGCCGCGCACCAGGAGCTCGGCGCCGGCGAGCAGCAGCGCCAGGCCCGCCGCCATCAGGATCCAGCTCTCGACGTCCATCGCAGACCTCCGCTCAGCGGTGGGAGTATACGAGCATCCTCCTGTGCTACAATCAGCGGTCATGTTCCTCGGCCCGATTCTCCGGCTCCTGCTCGCAACCGCCCTCCTGGCTTCGGCCGCCGGCGTCTGCGGCCAGGGCGAAAAAGGCGACGAGGAGGAGCAGGGAGAGGAGATGAGCGCCGACGATCCCGTGCTCGCCAAGCTGGTCCCCCAGGCCCGCGCCGACCTCGCCGAGCGGCTGTCGATCCCCGAGGACGACGTCGAGGTCGTCCGCGCCGAGCGGGTGACCTGGCGCGACAGCAGCCTGGGCTGTCCCGAGGAGGGGATGTTCTACATGCAGATGCTCACCGACGGCGTCCTGATCGAGCTCGAGGCCGACGGCAAGACCTACGCCTACCACAGCAACCTCGAGGGCCCGCCGGTGTACTGCGAGAGCCCGTCGGCCGACGGTCCGCTGCCCGCGGGAGACGATGGCTCAACCTGATAAGGGACAAGCCGGCGCCACACGGCGACCCTCCGCCCGGCGCTCGAGGCCTTCGAGTGGTCCTTGACGACCGCATGGCCTGCGCTGGTCAAGACCAATCCGTCCTTGACGACCGCAGGGCCTGCGCTGGTCAAGGACCAATCCGTCCCTGACGACCGCAGGGCCTGCGCTGGTCAAGGACCAATCCGTCCCTGACGACCGCAGGGCTTGCGCTGGTCAAGGACCAATCCGTCCCTGACGACCGCAGGGCCTGCGCTGGTCAAGGACCAATCCGTCCCTGACGACCGCAGGGCTTGCGCTGGTCAAGGACTAATCCGTCCTTGACGACCGCAGGGCTTGCGCTTGTCAAGGACTAATCCGTCCTTGATGACCGCATGGCCTGCGCTCGTCAAGGACTTACCCGCCCGATGCCCAGCGGGGAGTCAATCACGAACTTAGCGAGCTTCGCTCGCGAACCCTCACCCCCCGGCCCCTCTCCCAGGGGGAGAGGGGAGTAAGATGTCGGGTTTCGAGCCCCCTCTCCCCCTGGGAGAGGGGGTTGGGGGGATGGACAAAGACGGGATCCGCCCAGGCCGTGTCGTCCTCGGCCTCGGCTTCCACCAGCCGATCGATCTCCTCGGCGGAAAGTCTGGGCTCGTTGCTTTTGCTCAAAGGGCCCACTCCCGCAACGCCTCGAGCACCGGACTCTCGATGTCCGTCCACTCCCCGCAGAGGTACGCCACCGGCGCCTTCAACGCCGGCAGCGGATCGCTGCCCGGCGTCATCGCCGCGGACTCCTCGCGCAGCCACGCGAGGGCGGCTTCGACGTCCGCGAAGCGCCCTGCTTCGAGAGCGGCGCGCAGCTCGGGGATCGTGCGCTCCTCGAACTTCTGCTTGCCGCCCAGGTCGACGATGTCCGGCAGGAAGAGCGACGCCTCGCTCAGCGACACGCCGATCACCGCCAGCAGCTCGTTGTAGATGCGGCGGGCGAGCGTGTCGGCGCGGGCGCGCACCTCCCGCAACAGGGCGTGGCCGCGGGCGCCGGACGGCTCGCCATAGGGCAGGAGCTGGCAGTAGAGCTTCAGCTTGGGCTCGGTGCCCGAAGGACGGATGGTGATGACGAACGAGTCGGTGAACATTTGCAGGACGTTGCGCGGCATCTCGTCCGTCTCGCTCACGAAGGGGCCGAAGGCGTCCTCGTCCCAGTAGTCGACGAAGCGGTTCACCGTCTGGCCGCCGAGGACGGCGGGGGGCGAGTCCCGCAACGCGCTCATGATGCGGTCCTTCTGCATCATCCCGGCCGCCCCCGCCATCATGATCGAACGGTTGACGCTGTCGAAGCCGCCGAGCTCCTCGAGGATCGCCACGTAGTAGTCGAGCAGCGTCCTGCCTTCATGAGCGAGGCGCTGGTAGAGCGCCGCCAGGTACATGCAGGCCGGCGTCGAGTCCTTGTCGCGGATCGCCGGCAGCATGACGACGCCGTGGCTCTCCTCGGCCGCCAGCACCAACTGCTCGGACTTGCACTCGAGGCCGCGGTAGTGGCCCTCGGCGTCGAGCTTCTTGAGCACGTCGGCGACGTACTTGAAGCCCACCAGGAGGTCGTCGACGATCCACGAATCGCCCGCCTTCTCCACGATCTCGGCGAGGATCTTGGTCGTCACCAGGGTCTCGATCACCAGGCCGCGGCGGCGCGGGCCGGCCGGGTCGAGCATCAGGAAATAGCACAGCACGGCGGCGATCTGGTTGCCGTCGAAGTGGTACCAGGTGCCGCCCTCGAGCTTGACCTCCACCCCCACGCGGTCGGCGTCGGGGTCGCTCGAGAGCACGACGCCGGAGCCGATGGCGTCGGCGAAGGCGCGCGCCGGCGCCGTCGACTGCGGCACCTCGGGGTTGGGGGCCTTGAAGGGGATGGCGGCGAAGGTGCCGTCCGGGCCGTCCTGGCCGGGCGGCGCCCGGAAGGGGAAGCCGAGCGCGTCGAGCACGTCGCCCACCGTCGTCAGGCCGCAGCCGCACAGCGGCGTGTAGACCACCGGCAGCTCCGGGTCCGGCGCGTGGACGCCGGCGTAGAGGTCGACGTAGCGGCGCACGTAGTCGCGGTGGTGCGAGCTCGGGATCTCGCGGATCTTGCCCGTCTCCAGGGCCTCGTCGAAGGCCAGCGAGGTGATCTGCGTGGCCTTCATGGCGTCGACCAGGCGCTGGTCGTCGGGGGCCACGGGCTGGCTGCCGAAGGCGTCGTAGACCTTGACGCCGTTGTCGTCCGGCGGGTTGTGGGAGGCCGAGAGGTTGATGCCGCCCACCGCGCCGAGCTCGCCGATGAGGAAAGAGAGCTCGGGCGTGGTGAGCACCGCGTCGTCCTGGCGCGGCGCGGCGAAGTAGGCGGTCAGGCCGTTGCCGGCGTAGATCTCGCACGCCAGCCGCCCCAGCGAGCGCGAGGAGACGCCGAGGAGCGGGTGACCGCCGCCCAGGAAGCGATAGCGGCCCGCCACGTCGTGGAAGACGCGGACGTCGTTGGCCACCACCACGGCGAGGTCGTCGCGATCGGGGAAGGCGCCGCGCAGGTACTCGCAGTGGCCCTGGACGGTCATCGCCACGGTGGTGGGGTTCATGCGGTTGGGCCCGTAGCCCACCGGCCCGCGGCGGCCGCCGGTGCCGAAGGGCAGCACCTGCCAGAAGGCGTCGAAGACCAGGTCGAGGCGCTGCGGCGAGAGGTGGCGCTCGAGGATCTCGGGAGAGGCGTGGGGGAGGGCGCCGGACAGCCACCGGCGCAGGCGCTGCCCGGCCTGACGGCCCAGGTCGCCGTAGCGTCGGGGGTCCGCGAGCAGCTCGCAGATCTTCTCCACTGAGGTCGATTCAGACATCCTCTCTCCTCGCTCGGGGCATTTCGCGGCGCGCTAGTCGCCGAGCCCGGCCAGGAACCGTTCCAGCTTGCGGCAGAGCTCTTCCGGCGATTCGGCGTGGGGGAGGATACCGCACTGCTCGAAGACCTCGAGCTCGGCCTCGGGGAGGTGGCGCAGCCAGAGGTCGGCCGACTCCACCGCGGGGCTCGCGGCGCCGCGTCCCCAGGCGATCCACACCGGCACGTCGAGACGGGCGAGGACGTCGGCGATGCCGTGGTTCAGGTAGCCGGAGAGGTAGGCGGCGAGGGCGGCCTGGGCCCCGGGCAGGTGCGAGTGGCGGTAGTGCTCCTCGACCAGCGCGTCGTCGACCAGGGCGGGCGAGGCGTAGACCTCGCGCCGCAGGTAGGCGGCGAGGCCGGAACGGCTGGTGAAGAGGTTCAGGGCCGAGGTGCCGAGGATGGGCAGACGCAGCAGGCGGTGGACGACGGCGTCCTTGAGGTCGGGCTCGTCGCCGTGGAGCTCCATGCCCAGCGGCACCACCAGGGCGAGGGCGCGCACCAGCTCGGGCTGGTCGAGGGCGAGCTGCACGGCGTAGGCCGCCGGCAGGCCGGCGGCCACGATCACCGCCCGGCGGCGGACGACGTCCTTGAGGAAATCGCCCAGCAGCTCGATGTAGAGCTCGCCGTCGTAGGCCGGGGCCCTCTTGTCGGATTGCCCCCAGCCGAGGAGGTCGGGCACGTGGACCTGGTAGCCGGCGCCGAGGATCTCGGCCGCCCGCCGCCATTCGGAGCCGGAATGGCCCGGCCCGAAGGAGTGGGCCAGGAGCAGCGGCGCGCCCTCTCCCAGGCGCTGGAAGACGACGTCGCCCCACTTCCAGGCGTAGCGGTCGCCGCTGCCCCAGGTGGCGGCGGGCAGGCGCCGGGCGCGCCGTGAGACGAGCGCGTTGATCAGCGCCGGCACGCCGATCGCCGCGCTGCCCATGGCGAGGCCCTGGATGAGGCGTTTGCGGCGCCGCTTGCGTTGTTGTTCTTCGCGGGTCTGGGCTGCCATCTCCGGGAGAGAATACCATGCCGCGTCGGCCGCGGCGCGGGCCGCCCCGCGGCGTCCGGGCACGCTAGTGTAGAATGGAGCCAAGGAGAGAGCATGGCTGTCCGCCCCATCGTCCGTCTCGGCCACCCGGCGCTGCGCGCGCCGGCGTCTCCGGTGCTCAAAGAGCGCCTCGGCGACGAGGATCTCCAGACCCTGATCGACGACATGATCGAGACCATGCTCGCCGCCGGCGGCGTGGGGCTGGCGGCGCCGCAGCTCGGCCTCGACCGCCAGCTCATCGTCTACGTCGTGGTGGACCCCGAGAAGACGCCGGCACAGGCCGACAAGCGGGTGCTGGTCAACCCCATGCTGGAGCCGCTGCCGGGCGAGCCGGTGTACGACTGGGAAGGGTGCCTGTCGATCCCCGACCTGCGCGGGCTGGTGCCGCGCCACCCGGCGGTCAAGGTGCACGCCCTGGACCGCGAGGGCCGGCTGGTCGAATTCGCGGCCGAGGGCTACGAGGGCCGCATCGTGCAGCACGAGTTCGACCACCTGAACGGCGTCGTCTTCCTCGATCGCATGCGCGACCTGCGCTCCCTGGCCTTCAGCGCCGAGTGGGAGGAGTTCATGATCGAGGGCGAGAAGGCGCAGGTCGGGTAGAGCGCCGTGAGCCGCGAGTTCGTGGTCCTGTGGGCGGGCCGCCACGTGCGCCGGGGTTGGGAGGAGCTGTGCGCGGACTACCGGCGGCGGATCGCCCGGCACGTGCCGGTGCGCGACCAGCCGGTGAAGGCGCGCTCCGGCGGCGACGGCGCCGAGCGCCTGCGCGCCGAAGGCCATGCCCTCCGGGCGGCGCTGCCCGACCCCTGCTGGACGATCGCCCTCGACCGCCGCGCCCGGGCTCGGACTTCCGAGGACCTGGCCGGGCACCTCTCACGGCTGCGCGAGGACTGGCCGCACCCCGTGGCTTTCCTGATCGGCTCCGACCTCGGCCTCGACGAAGCCGTCCTGGACGCCGCCCGCGAGCGTATCTCCTTCGGACCGATGGTGCTCGGCCACGAATTGGCGCGCCTGGTGCTCTACGAGCAGCTCTACCGGGCCCTATGCATCGAGCGCGGAATAATGTACCATCGGCAACCGTTCTGAACGGTGAAACCGGGCCGCCGGGGGCCCACGTCCATTCGAAGGGGATAAGGACTTGCCTACTACCAAGACTGTCGAGCCCTTGACGGACCCCGCCGACCTCGAAGCGCTCCGGCAGAGCCTCGAGACCAAGCGTCGCGAGCTCCTCAGCCTCTACGCGCACGACGTGCGCGTGGGCCAGGAATCCAACGACGAGAGCGCCGACGACAGCGTGGACCGCGCCAACAACTCGTTCAACCGCGAGCTGATGTTCTCGCTCTCCGACGCCGAGCGCCAGATGCTGATCCTGGTCGAGGAGGCCATCGACCGCATGGCGAAGGACGAATACGGCCACTGCACCCACTGTGGCCGGCAGATCGGTCTGGCGCGGCTCAAGGCGGTCCCATGGGCGCGGTACTGTATCGACTGCCAGGAGTCGGAAGAGCGCGGCATCCTGGAACGATGAGGCGCGGTGGTGAGGGCGTAGGAGCGCGATGCAAGCCCGCACGTATCTCGGGATCTTGCTCGGCGGAGTGGTGGTCATCGCCGCCTCGTTCCTGACCACGCTCAACCGTGAGCTGCTCGAGCAGCGGTTCCACCTCACCGGCGAAGCGAGCGTCCCGGTCTTCGTCGCTTTGCTCGCGGTCTTTCTGGCCGGATTCCTGCCTTCGGTGACGCTGCTCTTCGTGCGCACGCTCAAGCGCGACCTGCGCGAGCGCCGCGAGCGGCGGCGCACGCGCGAGGCCGAGAGCCTCGAGCAGCGCCTGCGCCGGGCCTGGGACTACCACGCCGACGGCCAGTGGCGCAAGGCCGCCGCCGAGCTCGAGGTGGTGCTCACCGACCGGCCGGAGGAGTTCTCGGCCCTGCTGCTCTACGGCGAGGCCCTGCGCCATCAGGGCAAGGCCGCAGAGGCCCTGGACGTCCACCGGCGCGCCTCGGTGCTCTACCCGCGCTCGCTGGCGCTGCTCTACCAGCTCGTCGAGGACTACGAGGCCCGCGGCGAGACCCAGGTGGCCCACGAGATCCGCAACCGCATCCTGCGCGACTTCACCGGCCACGGCCTCGCGGTCATGCGCCGCCGCCGCGACCGCGCCCTGGCGGCCCGCGACTGGGAGGCGGCGCTGCGCTGGCACGAGAGGATCGAGGCCGTCCTGCGCGACGAGGACGACGAGCGCAACCTCGCGCGGGAGTCCACGGTGAGCCTCGGGCTCACCTACCAGCGCGCGGTGTCGCTGCTCGAGAAGGACCGTCCCGCCGAAGCGGCGCCGATCTTCCGCAAGCTGCTCGAGCAGGAGCCGCGCTTCGTGCCCGCGGGCATCATGCTCGGCGAGGCCGAGCTCCTCCAGGACAACGAGGAGCTCGCGCTCGAGGAATGGAAGCGCGGCTTCCTGTCGACCGGCAGCCCGGTCTTCCTGCAGCGCATGGAGGACCACTTCATCGAGGCGGCGGAGCCGGCCCGCGCCATCGAGACGCTGCGCGCCCTGATCGCCCGCGCCGACAACGACCTGCTGCTGCGCTTCTTCCTCGGGCGGCTCTACTACCGGCTCGAGATGCACGAGGAGGCCCTGAAGGTCCTCGCCTCGATCGGCGAGAGCATGGACTCCTCGCCCACCTACCACTACCTGATCGCCCGCATCCGCCAGCGCAGCGGCGACGCCCGCGGCGCGGTGGCGAGCTTCCTCGCCTGCCTGCAGCGGCTCGGCGTGCCCAACGCGGCCTACGTGTGCCGCACCTGCGCCGCCAAGTACGACGAGTGGCAGGACCGCTGCCGGACCTGCGGCACCTGGAACTCGGTGGAGCTCGACGTGCAGGAAGAGCAGCTCAGCGAAGAGGAGCTGGGCGTGGCCGAGCGTCCGGTCTGGGGCGGCTACGCAGACGACACCCAGGCCGTGGAGATCCGGGCGGAGAAACCGGCCGCCCCCTGACGGTATGCCCGTTCTGCAAAACCTCGGAACCCTCACCCCCAACCCCCTCTCCCAGGGGGAGAGGGGGCTAGAGCCCCGAGATCTGACTCCCCTCTCCCCCTGGGAGAGGGGACGGGGGTGAGGGTTCTTCGTGGCCACCCTCGACGACCTCCTCGGCGTCGCCGCCGATTCCGCCCACCAAGTCTACCTGGTGGAGGGCGACCTGGTGCTGGCCGAGCCGCAGGCGGCGAGGTTGGCCGAGGTGCTGGCCGGCAAGACCGGCTGCCAGGTCCGACGCTATCGCCGGCCGCCGACGCTGGGGCCGATCCTGGCGGACCTGCGCACCTATTCGCTCTTCGACCCCGCCAAGGTCGCGCTGGTGGTGGACTCGGCCCTCCTCGCCGACGAGAAGGCCGCCGCGGCCCTCGTCGACCAGGCGGCCGAGGTGGTGCCGCTGGCCGCCGGGCACGACGCCGAAAGCGACCCGGCGGTGCGCGAGGCCGCCTCGCGTCTCCTCCAGGCCCTCCACGTCTTCGGCGTCGATCCCGCCGCGGACGCGCCCGCCACGGTCCTCGAGAAGCTGCCGGCATGGGCGCTTCAGGGCGGCGGCTCCGCCGGCAAGGGGCGCACTGCCAGCCGTACGGCGGCGCAGGCGAAAGCGTTGCGCAAGGAGCTCGCGGCCCTCCTCGCCGCGGGTCTCGCCGCCGGCCTGCGCGGGTTCGCCGAGGGTGACCTGGCGCAGCTCGGAGAGATCGTGGCGTCGGGCCTGCCGCCGGGCCACGCGCTGGTGCTGGCGGAGCACTCGGCCGCCAAAAAGCATCCGCTGCGCGAGCAGCTCGAGCGCCGCGGCGCCGTCGCCGTGCTCGGCAAGGTGGAAGCGGGCAAGGGTGGGCAATGGCAGGGCCTGGCCCCCCTGGTCGCCGAGCTGGCGCGGGAGACCGGCGTCGCCGCCGACGCCGCCGCCGCGGCCGAGCTGGCGCGCCGTACCTTGCGCCAGACCGGCGACTTCGGCAGCCGCGGGGTCGACGCCGAGTCGACCTCGCGCTTCGGCGCCGAGTACCGCAAGCTGGCGAGCCAGGCGGCCGGGGGCCGCATCACCCGGCAGCTCGTGGAGCAGTCGGTCGAGGACCGCGGCGAGCAGGACGTCTGGCAGATCCTCGACGCTCTCGGCCAGGGCCGCGGCGGCGACGCCCTGGCCCAGCTCCGCCGCTACCTGGCGGCGGCCGACGACGAGATCGGGGCGCGCCTCTCCTTCTTCGGCATGCTGGCCCGCTTCTGCCGCCAACTGGTGGCGGTCGCCGGCGCCGTCCAGCTCTTCAACGTCCCGCGCGGCGAGACCTACTACAAGCGCTTCGAGCAGCGCTGGGTGCCGGTGCTGCAAGGCGAGCTGCCCAACGGCGACGCCAATCCCCTGGCCGGCCTCAAGGCCTATCCGCTGTTCCGCGCCTACCAGACGGCCGCCGCGATCCCGCCCGGCGAGCTCGCCCGGCTCCCCTGGTGGGTGCTCGAGACCGAGCAGCGCATCAAGGGCGAGGCGAGCGACGCCGACGCGGCGCTGACCGAGCTGATCGCGCGCATCGTCGGGCTCGTCCGCCAGTAGGGCGAAGACGCGGGCGCCGCCCGGTCTGTGCGCTACAATCGCCCCCGTGAAGCGACGCGAAGGTCTGGCCAAGCTCACCGGCCGCGAGCCCTACGTGGACGACCTGGCCGTCGACGGCGCCCTGTGGGGGATGACGGTGCGCTCGCCGGCCCCCCGCGGACGCATCCGCGAAGTGCGCTTCGGCCCCGGATCCTCGCTCGGCGCAAGCTGCGGACGGTGCGCGCCGCCGGCCACTACCCGCTGGGACCGATCGCCGCGTCGCACTGGATCCCCTTCATCCGCGAGAAATTCCTCGCCGGCGACAAGAAAATCGCCGACGAGCACGTCTTGGAGATCCATGACCTGACGCAAGGCCATCCCTTCTACACCCAGCACCTCTGCCACGCTTTGTGGGAACGGTGCGAGCCGAGGACGACGGTCACGTCCGAGCTGATCGGCGACGCCTTGGAGCTCCTGCTCGAGCGCGAGAGCTTCGCCTATTCCACGCTATGGGAGTCGTTCACGAACAACCAGCGCCGGTTCCTGAAAGGGCTGGCGGCCGAGCCGGACGGCGTCCAGCCGTTTTCGAGCGCTTTCGTCCAACGCTACGGCCTGCGCTCGTCGTCCAACGCGCAACGCGCAGTCGAGCCGCTGCTCAAGCGCGACGTCCTCGACCGCGACAACGGTTCCTTCATCTTCCTGGACCGGTTCTTCCGCCTTTGGGTGGGGGGCGGCTTCAGGGGTAGACGGAGTCAGCCAGCCGCCACCTACGAGAAGCACTTCCGGGCAATCGGCTTGGGCTTCCGCCCAAGGATGAGCGGCCAGCGTGTTCGTCCAAGTGCTGGGGGGACTCGACGATTCGATTCTTAGACGTTCGAGCACGGATCTGAGCCAGTCGGGAACCGTCTTCAGCGATTCCTGAGAAAGGTGTCGTGGATGGCCTCCACAACAGCAAACGTGAGTATATGAAACGCATCGACCTCTGCGCGAGATACGCGAACTTCCTCCGATGAGTTTCTGGAGACGGCGACGATCTCGGAATCCCCGCTGGCGGTCGCCCAGAAGAACGACCAGTGCGCAAAAGCGTGGCGAAGAGTCATGAAGTCTCTAACGAGGCTCCGCCTCAGACCGACGAGCGTGTACGCTTTTCACTTCGGAGTGAGCTGGAAGAAGCGCAACAAGCTCCAAGAGAGCACGGATGCCGAAGCACTTCGCCCGTTCACCAAAGACAG
>Ga0299906_10000375_pt1 | contig 43067 bp, 28 predicted proteins | sample RVTome_14_FD_200259 | JGI IMG/M metagenome (GOLD analysis project Ga0299906, IMG submission 200259) | Soil microbial communities from uranium-contaminated site in the Upper Colorado River Basin, Wyoming, United States - RVT145D125 (version 2) ... | reverse complement strand
CGCCGTCTTTCACCTTTCCCTCCTTCACCGACCTCCGTGATGGAACGAGGTCGCTCGAGTCCGTCGCCGCGCTGGAGGAGATCACCCTGTCTTCAGGCGTCGGCGCCGAGGCCCGGGCCCTAAGGGCCCAGTTGGTGACCGGCCGTTATTTCGAGATGCTGGGCGTCCGCCCGGTCCTCGGGCGCCTCTTTGGAGAGGAAGAGGCGCGGCTCCCCCAAGGAGAAGCAGTCGCCGTGCTCAGCTACGCCTTCTGGCAATCCAGCTACGGGGGCGACATGTCGGTCTTGGGACGTACCCTGACGCTTGCCGGACTGCCGCACAGCATCATCGGCGTCGCGCCCCGGGGCTTCAGCGGAACCCAGTTGACCCCGGTCGACCTCTGGGCCCCGATGGCCGGCACGCTCACGGCCGCGGTCGGCAGCGCCGACTGGGTCACGGCACGCGGATGGCAGTTCCTCAGGGTGTTCGCCCGACTGCGGGATGGGGTGGGCCCGGAAGCAGCGAACACCGATGTCACCCGTGCCTATCAACTGGGCAACCAGGATGCCGGAGAATACGAGCGACGCGCCGTGACTTCGCTGGTTCCCATCATCCCCGGGAAGGATCCCTCGACCGCGGGACTGGAAGGACGGGTCTCGACCTGGCTGTTCGGGATGGCGGCGATCGTCCTGCTCATCGCGTGCGCCAACGTCGCCAACCTGGTGCTGGCCCGCGGACTCTCGCGGCAGGGGGAAATCGCGGTCCGGCGCGCCCTCGGCGTCGGCCGGCTGCGCCTGCTGCGCCAGTTCGCGCTCGAGTCGGCCGCCCTCGCCGTGCTCGGCGCCCTCGCGGGCGTGGCGGTGGCGTACGCCGGGCAGGGCCTGGTCCGCCGAGTGTTGCTGGTGGACATGGCGTGGAGCCAATCGCCGCTCGGCGGCCGAGTGCTCGGCTTCACGGTCCTGCTCGCCCTGGCCGCGGTCGTGCTCGCCGCGTTCTTCCCCCTGCTCCGCGCCACCAGCACCAACCTGGTTGCGGCGCTGCACGGCGCCGGGCGGGGGCAAGTCGGCGCGCCGCGGCGTGTGCTCATGGGTCTGCTCCTGGTGCAGACCGCGCTCTCCACCATCCTGCTCATCGCGGCCGGCCTGTTCCTCCAGAGCCTGCGGCGGGTGCACGGGCTGGACCTCGGCTTCCGACCGGATGGGATGGTGTACGCCGTACCGTCGGCGCCCGCTGGGGCGACGAACGACGAGATGACCCTGATCATGCAGCAGTCGGTCGAGCGGGTTCGGATGCTGCCGGCGGTCCGCGCGGCGGGACTGACCATCGGCGCGCCGTTCATGGGGAATTATGCCACTTCGCTCCGGGCGCCGGGCATCGACAGCATCCCGCGGCTGCCCGGCGGCGGCCCCTACTACTTCCGCGTCGGTGCGGGCGGGATGGAAGCCCTCGGGGTCCGCCTGCTGCGCGGCCGGCTGATCGAGCCGGCGGACGACCGCCCGGGTGCGGCACCCGCGGTGGTCATCACGGAGCGCATGGCGTCCGCACTCTGGCCGGGCCGGAACCCGCTTGAGCAGTGCCTGATCGTGTCCGGGCGTCCCTGCGCGCCGGTGGTGGGCGTGGTGGCGGACTTGCACCGCCAGGGGCTCAGGGAGGCGGAGTTCATGATGTATTTCGTTCCGCTCCACGCCTTTGCCGAGGGCGACCCGCCGGCCGAGATTCTGATTCGTGTCAGCGGCCACCCGGAGGCTTCCGTCGAATCCATCCGCCGCGAGCTGCTGGCGGTGCGCGGCGACATGCCATACATCCAGGTGGAGACCTATGAGAGCCTGATCGCCCCGCAGGCCAAGTCGTGGCGCCTGGGCGCGACGATGTTCACCGCCTTCGCCGTACTGAGTCTGATCATGGCTGGGGTGGGGATCTACGGGGTCCTGGCGTTTACGGTTCGCCGTCGAATGGCCGAGCTCGGTGTCCGGTCCGCCCTGGGCGCCAGGCCCTGGACCATCCGCTGGACCATCGTGCGAAGCGGCGGGCTGGCGGCCATCGCAGGGGCCCTGATCGGCGTGGTGGGCGCGCTGCTGCTGGCCGGCTGGCTGGAGCCCTTGCTGTTCGGGACCTCGGCCAGGGAACCCGCGATCCTGCTGGCGGGCGCGCTCTGCGTGGTGGTCTTCGGCGTCGGGGCAGCGCTGCGGCCTGCGGCGACCGCCTCGCGGGCCGATCCACTCCAGGCCCTTCGGGCCGAATAGGCTGCTCGCCCGGCATGCGTGAGGCTGTGCAGTTGACACCGCGCCGGACCGGGGCATCATCCAACGCCGGTCCCACCGTCCGCGCCCGCCGAATGAACGGTGCCGCGAACGGGTAATACTGTGCCGGGCAAGCCTGTCTTCGTCGGGAGCCGTCCATGATCTTTGCCGACCTCCGCTACGCGTTTCGCAGCCTGACTCGCGCCCCCGGGTTCGCCCTGGCCGTGGTCCTTACGCTGGGCCTGGGCATCGGGGCCAACACGGCGATCTTCAGCGTCGTGCGGGGCGTCCTGCTCAAGCCGCTGCCCCACCGCGACGGCGATCGGCTGGTCTACCTCCGGCATTCGGTCGACGGTCCCGGCGGCGAGAACATTCTGTTCTCCGTGCCCGAGATCAACGACTTCCGCACCGGCGCCAAGTCCCTGCAAGGCATCGCTGAGTATTCCGGGGCGATCTATACCCTGCAAGGCGATGACGACGCGGTGCGAATGAACGTGGGCCTGGTGACCGGGAACTTCTTCCAGGTCATGGGGCTCTCTCCCGTTCGTGGCCGGCTACTCGACGAGAGCGACGACGGCACCGCGGTACCGCCGGTCATGGTACTTACCCACGACTACTGGCAGAAACGGTTCGGGGGGGACAGCAGCGTGGTCGGGACTTCGGTGCGGTTGGGGGGGCAGGCGGTGACGGTGGTTGGGGTGCTCCAGCCGGCCCCGTTCTTCCCGGAGCGGATGGACGCCATCCTCAACATGGTGATCAGCGAGCACCATACCAGCGCGCTGATGGTGCAGGGCCGCACCCACCGCATGACGGAGATGATCGCCCGTCTGGCCCCCGAGGTCGCGGTTCAGCAGGTCCGGGCCGAGGTGTCGGGCATCCGCGCCCGGGTACAGGCCGAGTACCCGGATGCCTACGACCCGGCCTCGGGGTACCGCGTCACGGTCACCCCGTTCCAGGAAGTGCTTGGCGAGCGGGCCCGACTCACGCTCCTGCTGCTGATGGGCGCCGCCGCGTTCGTGATGATCATCTCGTGCGCCAACGTCGCCAACCTGACCCTGATGCGGGGCGTGCGGCGGGAGCATCAGTTCGTGGTGCGTGCCGCGCTCGGGGCGGGGGCCGGCCGGCTGCGGCGCCTGCTGTTGGCGGAGAATCTGGTGCTCGCGCTGGCCGGCGCGGCCCTGGGCGTGTTGCTGGCCCTGGGTGGGGTCCGGCTGCTGATCTCGCTCGCCGAGCGCTACTCCCCCCGCGCCAACGAAATCCGTCTGGACGGCATGGTGCTCGGCTTCACCATGCTGCTGGCGCTCGTGGTGGCGCTGTTACTGTCGTTTGCGCCGAAGCTGGCCCGCGAGGGAAGTCTCGGGTCCTGGGTGGCCGCCGGAGTGCACCGGGTGAGCGGCAGCCTGCGCGGGCAACGGCTTCAGCGCGCCCTGGTCGTTGCCCAAGTGGGTGTTTCGGTGATCCTGCTCACCGGCGCGGGCCTGCTCACCCGCACCATGCTGAGCCTCTCGGAGGTGGATACGGGCCTGGACGCCGAGAACGTCCTGACGATGGAAGTCCCCATGGATTTCGGCGGGCGGGAGGACGCCGACGCCAAGGCGCTCTTCGAACGCATGCAGTACGAGATCGGCGCCATCCCGGGGGTGACGGAGGTGGGACTGGGGTCCACGATTCCGCTCCGTGCCACGCAGTTCCAGCTGGAGGTGAAAGCCGAGGGGCGTCCCCTGGCCACCGGGGAAGCCGTGCCGCGCGCCGAGTACCGCACCGCCAACCCGGAGTACTTCCGCGCCGCGGGGATCCCGCTGGTGCGCGGGCGCGAGTTCGCCACCACTGACACTCGCGAGGGGCCGCTGGTGGTGATTCTCAATCAGACCCTCGCCGAGCGGCTCTTTCCAGATCGCGATCCGATCGGGCAACGGGTGGCGTGGACCGGAGACGTGTTGCGCTTCATTCCGGTGACCGGGGACTGGCGTACGGTGGTCGGCGTGGTGGGGGACACCAGGGACGGTGGGCTCGATGCGGCACCGCGGCCCGTGCTCTTCCAGCCCTTCGCGCAGGAGCTCAACTTCGGCGGTGGCGGGCTGGTGATCCGCGCCGCGCACGACGCGCCGGGCCTGGCGCCGGCCGCGACGCGCGTCGTGCGCGGCATTACGCCCCGCGATCCGATCGAGAACGTCCTCACCATGGAGCAGATCAAGGACGAGAGCGTGGCGCCGCGACGGCTGAACGCCACCCTGGTCGCGCTCTTCGGCCTTCTGGCGCTGACCATCGCCGCCGTCGGGATCGCCGGGGTGCTGGCCTTCTCGGTCAGCGCCCGGACCAGCGAGATCGGCATCCGGATGAGTCTCGGCGCCGACAGCGGCGCGGTGCAGCGGATGGTCCTGCGCGAGGGCGGCGTGTTGCTCGGGGTGGGATTGCTGCTCGGCGTCGGGGGCGCCCTTGTGGCGGCGCGGTTGATCCGCGGGCTGTTGTTCGGGGTGGCGCCGCACGATCCGGCCACCCTGGCCGGCGTGGCGGTGGTGATGGCGGCGGTCGGGGTCGGCGCCTGCTGGCTGCCCGCTCTGCGGGCGGCGAGGATCGACCCCGCCGTGGCGATCCGCGGCTCCTAGCCGTTCAGGATGGCCCGCGCCAGGTCGGGCTCGGTCCGGAAGAAGTTTGAGGGTGGGGCGCCGGCGAAGCGGCGAAAGTCCCGGACCATGTGCGCCTGATCGAAGTACCCCACCTCGCCGGCCACCCGCGCCCAGGTGCCCACCGGGGCCCCGTCGAGCATCCGGAACGTTCTGCGAAACCGAAGCACACGGCGCAACCGACTCGGCGCCAGGCCGGTGCCCGCGAGCACTCGACGCTCGAGGGTGCGAGCGCCGACGCCGTACAGGTCCGCAACCCGGCCGACGGGGGGCGGGGGCACGACATCGAGCGCCCGGGCCACTGCGGCGACAAGCCGATCCGGCGGGTCGGCCACCGCCGCGGACAGCACGCGGGTGAGGGCCGCGATACGGTCCCCGGGGTCCGGGCTCCGCATGGCTGCGTCCACGAGGGCCCGCCCCAGGGTGGGGTCGTAATCCGCCAGCGATTCCACGCGATCGGTCAGCTCCGGGAGGCCGCATCGCAGGACGGCGCCCGCCGCGGCGGTGCGAAACCGGATCCCCACGACGTCCGCGACCCCGTGGGACTTCAGGCGGATCGGGGCCGTGAGCTGTCCCGCCAGAAGGCAGGGATCCTGGCGGTGCGCCAGCCCATCGGCCTCCAGCCGCAGGAACGGGTCGCCGAGGTGCAGGACGATCTCGAAGCGCCCGTCCGCGACCACCACCTGGGGCTCCCCTGGCGAGTCGTCCCCGCAGAGGAACCAGAAACACCGTACTAGCGCGTTTAGCGGGGCAGGGGCTGGAAGCTCGAAATACTTCATGGCCGGCATGCGGGATAATACGCGATCCGAGCCGACGGATTCAGCCCCCCCTGGAACACCTTCTCATCCGTCCTTCACCTCCGCTTGCGGTCCCGGTGACCACCTTTTGCACGCGGCGAAACGCTGTTGCTCGGTCTCGGCGTCGCGCCAGCGTCGAGACCTCCGTCACCGGCGCAAGCCTCGAGATCCAGCGAGGCGGGGAGTTCATATGAAGCGCGCGTTATCTTTCCTTGCGGCGGCCTGCCTGCTGGCACCTTCACTGGCCGCTCAGACCTCCAGCATCTTCGAGGTGCGCCCCTTCATCGGGGCGAACGTCCCGACCGGAACGCAACGGGACTTCATGAAGGACGCCCCGATGTTCGGATTGCAGGCGGGTGTGGAAATGCGGCCGAGCTTCCACTTCGTGGCGACGGGGGCGTGGATCGCCGGCAAGGACAAGTACGCATTCACTCAGGACAAGGTGAATGTGCTGCAGTACACCGCCGGCATTGAGTTGGGTCGCCCGATGGGGATGGGCGAGACCTGGGAGTTCCGGCCGTTCATCGGGGTGGGCGCGGGTGCCCGGACGTTCCTGTACCAGGCGACAGAGCTTGGGGACAAGACCTGCGCCGCGGCCTACGGGGCGATTGGTGGGGAGTTCCAGGTGGGACGCACCGCGCTTCGGGCCGAGGCACGCGACTATCTCTATTGTTACCGTGACCCGATGGGGGTGGCGGAGTCCCTGACCCGGAACGACCTGAATTTCGCGATCGGGCTCGCGTACCACTTCCGGTAGCGGTTCGCCGCCGACGGTCTCCACCACGGGGAAGGCGCTGCCTTCCCCGTTTCGTTTGTGTGCCCGGCATGAATGGTGACTTGGAGGCGTAAGTCCTTCGGGAAGCTGGTCGTCGCGACCCAAGCGAACCGTCAGGGGGGGGCGCTCCCTCGGGAAACGAACAGCGAGGAGAGCGAATCGCATACGGACCCGTCCGTACGGTGCTGTGGGAGGGGAGTAGCCGGGATCTCCGGCTACCCCCTGTCCCGACAGGACTGGCGTTCTCCCGTGCGCCAGCAGAGTATTGAGCCCCTGAGCCCAGCGCCCCGAGCCCCGAGCCCCGCGAGCGTCCATGAGCGCCCCCGACCGTCCCCCAGCGTCTCCCGGCCTGGCCCAGGCCCTGCTTCCGGTCGTGGTCCTGGTCGGCCTGCTGGCCGCTTCGGTCTATTTCTACGGCGATGGGTCCTCCTCGGGTCCTAACCAGATCGCGCTGATTCTCGCGGCGATGGCGTGCGCGGTGCTGGGCGCGCGCAATGGTTACAGCTGGCGCGCGATGCAGAAGGGGATAGTGCACGGCATCTCGCTCGCCACCGGCGCCATCCTCATCCTGCTGGTCGTCGGGTCGCTGATCGGGACCTGGATCCTGTCGGGCACGGTACCGACCATGATCTACTACGGACTTGCCGTCATCTCCCCGGGCGTGTTCTACGCCGCGGCCTGCGTCATCTGCGCCGTGGTGGCACTGGCCACCGGGAGCTCGTGGACGACGGCCGGCACGATCGGCGTCGCCCTGATCGGGATCGCGGTGGTGCAGCAGCTTCATCTTGGTCTTGCCGCGGGGGCGATCATTTCGGGGGCCTACTTCGGGGACAAGATGTCTCCCCTGTCCGACACGACCAACTTGGCGCCGGCCATGGCCGGCACGGAGCTGTTCACGCACATCCGCCACATGGTCTACACCACGGCCCCGAGCATCATCCTGGCCGTGTTGCTCTTCGCCGTCGTGGGCGCGGTGTTGGGCGGCGCCCGCGAAGCGTCCGAGATCGGCGTGATCCAGCAGGCCATCGCCTCCCAGTTCCGGGTCGGCTGGGTCATGCTGCTGCCGGTCGCGCTGGTGATCCTGCTGGTGATCCGCAAGGTCCCTGCGTTTCCCGCGCTGCTGATCGGCGCGCTGACGGGCGCGGTGTTCGCGATAGTGTTCCAGTCCGCGGCGGTGATCCGCTTGGTCGGCGAGTCGGACCTGCCGCGGGGTCTGGCGCTGGTCAAGGGCGCCTGGACGGCCCTGTTCGACGGCTACCAGTCGACCTCGGGGAACGAGTCCCTGGACGAGCTGCTCAGCCGGGGCGGGATGGCCAGCATGCTCAACACGGTCTGGCTGATCCTGTCGGCGATGATGTTCGGCGCGGTCATGGAGACGACGGGGATGCTGCAGAAGATCGCCTCCGCGATCCTGGGCGCGGTCCGGGGGACCGGGAGCCTGATTGCCGCGACGCTGGCCACCGCGATCGGCATGAACATCGTGGCCTCGGATCAGTACATCGCCATCGTGCTGCCGGGACGGATGTTCCGCGCCGAGTACCGGCGCCGCGGATTGCATCCCAAGAATCTCTCGCGATCGCTGGAGGACGCCGGCACCCTGACTTCGCCGCTGGTGCCCTGGAACACCTGCGGCGCGTTCATGGCCCAGACCCTTGGTGTCGCCACCTTCGCCTACGCGCCCTTCGCCTTCTTCAACCTGATCAACCCCCTGGTCGCGGCGCTCTACGGCTTTACCGGCTTCACGATTGAGAAGCTCGAGGAGGGTTCGGCGGAAGAAGACGAGTCCGCTGAGGCCGAGCTGGTGCCGAGCGCGTGACCGGCCCGCCCGGCTCGGCCGGACCCGGGGCGGGGGGGATCGCCGAGCCCAGCCGGCGCGTGAGCAGCGCCGCCCTGGCGTAGGCATCCCGGATTTCCAGCAGAGAGGCCCGGACCGGGCTGTGCTCCGGGACCTGGCTCAACAGCAGATCGCAGTGTCCTCCGATCACCAGCAGGACGTTGTTGAGGTCGTGGGCGATCGCGGCGACCAGACCGCCGATCCGCTCCACCCGCTCCATGTGTTCTCCGCCTGGGGGCGCCATAGGGTCCTTTCCTTCCTGTCCCCGCATCCGCCTGCTGCCAGCCGGCGGTCGAGGAAGCTGCTCCAATCTGGGAAAGAGGACCCCGGGACGAAAGGGGCGGCGCACAGGACTACAAACCGTGACAGGCTATTGACTTAGGTATTGCACCGGCGCAACGGTGCGGCGTGCGTCCCGCAGGCGCCGCCTTCGGGGGAGGTAAGGGTGGAGCGCCAACGGGCCCCGACCTGGCGGCAAGGAGACCCCCCCGGAGGGGAGGGCAACCCCGGGCGCGTCGCGACCGCCGGGGTTGATGACGGCGGGTTCATGTTGCTTTCTGGGCGTCGACAGTGCAGCATCTCAGATTGCGTTCACAGCCGGGAGAATGCTCTGTGCCTGACCCTACGTCGGAAGTCTGGGATGTCATCGTGGTGGGCGGCGGTTCGGCCGGATGTGTGGTCGCGGCCAGGCTTTCCGAGGATTCCGCCCTCCGGGTCCTGCTGCTTGAGGCCGGCGGAGAGGACAACCATCCCGACGTGCGCGATCCGGTCAAATGGCCGACCCTGCTGGGCGGGGACCTGGACTGGAACTGGCCGACCGTCCCGCAAGCGCACCTGAACGGCCGCGTGGATCACGCTCCCCGGGGGCGGATGCTCGGCGGATGCCACAGCCACAATGCCAGCGCCTGGGTTCGCGGTCCGGCCGCGGACTACGACGGGTGGGCGCGGCAGGGATGCGACGGCTGGGACTGGCAGAGCGTGCTCCCGTTGTTCCAGCGCATCGAAGACTGGCGGGGCCCGCCCCATCCGCTCCGCGGACGGGGCGGGCCCCAATACGTAGCACCCCCGGCCGATCCCAACCCGCTGGCGGCCGCTTTTGTGGTAGCGGGCCCGTCGGCCGGCCTCCCGGTCGTCGTGGACAACAACGGCCCCTCCCTCGAAGGGACCAGCTTTTTCAACTTCACCATCCGGGCCGGCCGGCGCTGGAGCGTGGTGCAGTCCTATCTGGATCCGGCCCGGTCCCGTCCCAACCTCGCGATTCGCACGGGCGCCGAGGTGCACAGACTGTTGTTCGAGGGCGACCGCTGTGCCGGCGTGGAGCTGGTCCACGAGGGGCGGCGGCAGGAGGCGAGGGCCCTTCGCGAAGTCATTGTCTGCGCGGGAGCCTTCGGCTCGCCGCGGCTGCTGCTGCTCTCCGGTCTGGGGGCGGCCGAGGAGCTGTCCGCCCTGGACATCCGGGTCGTGGCCGACCTGCCCGGCGTCGGGATGGGTCTCCAGGATCACGTGCTCGCGGCCGGCGTGGTGTACGAGGCCCGTGGCGCGCTGCCCGAGCCCCGCAACAACGGGGCGGAGGCCACCTGCTGGTGGCGCTCCCAACCGGGCTTGCCGGGTCCCGACATCCAGCCCGTGTTCATCGAGTTCCCGCTCGCGACCCCGGCGCTGGCCGGCCGTCTGCCGCATGAGCGCTGCTACACGATCTGCCCCAGCGTCGTGCGGGTGAAAAGTCGTGGACGAGTGTCCCTCGTCTCGAACGACCCCAGCGTGCCGCCGGCCATCGATCCCGCGTTCATGGCCCATCCCGACGACTTGGCGGCCATGCGCGCGGCGATCGCGCTCTGCCGCGAACTGGGCGCCGCCGACAGCTTTCGCGAGTGGCGGCTCCGTGAGGTGATGCCGGGTCCGCTCGGCGCGGCGGAAATGACCGAGTTCGTCCGGCTGGCCGCGACGACCTACTTTCACCCCGCCGGCTCGTGCCGGATGGGGGCGGACGACAGCGCCGTGGTGGATCCGCGGCTCCGGGCTCGCGGGGTCTCGGGGCTCCGCATCGCCGATGCGTCCATCATGCCCGAAATCACCACCGGGAATACCAACGCCCCGAGCGTGATGATCGGGGAGAAGGCCGCCGCGATGATCCTCGAAGACCTGGAGCGAACCTCATGACCGTCACGATCCCGCTTGGGGATGCGGAGCGGGTTGGCCAGCTGTATTCCTGGCCCAACGTCCCGCACAGCGATGAAAGTCTGGCCGATACCGTTACCCACTGGTTTTCGCTGACGCTCGAGCGGGACGGGCTGGCGGCCGCCGGTGCCACCGCTTCCTGCCGCACGGACGCGGCCGAGACCTACGTCCTGGACCTGGACGGCCCGCCCGCGCTGGCCGCTCAGTTGAGCGGGTATCAAGCCCGCCTTCCCGCGTTTCTGGATCTCGGGTGGCAGGCGCTCACGACCGTCATCCCGAAGATCAAGGCGGCGGGCGCATGGGACCCCAGCCCGGATCCCGAGCCGCCCCCCTACCGTCCCTGGCGCTTCTTCCTGCCGCACGGCATGACGCTGCTCAACCAGAAGTCGGTGCAGTTCTTCCACTACCCGCCGATCCGCCTGCTGGAAGGGACCCAGGACTACCTCCAGGATCCGGTGCCCGTGCGCTGCGCGGAGCTGCTGTCGGCCAACGGTGTGGCGGACGCCGACTTGCCGTTCTTTAACCGGGTGCTCGACGCCACCCCGATCGCGGCGGAGGACGATCAGGGATCGAAGAAGGGGGGCGACAAGGAGTGGGGGCTGATCCCGATTCAGTCTTTCCACGACTATCAACGCGCCCTGCTCGGCCTGCTGCTGACGTCGCCACCGGGCGTCGACGGATATACCTATCCCGTGGTGGTCTACGGCGCCCATCCTCGCGCCACGTTCGAGCAGCTCTACGACGTGAAGCTCGGCGTCAATCGCGCCACCACGGCGGAGATCACCCCGGGGCGGAAGACCCCGGTGCTCGGCGCCAACCACCCCTACATGTTTTACGCCGCCGCCCAGGGCACGGTCGGATCGGGCCACTTTCAGTCGGCGTCGGCCTGCGCCAGGGCGGTAACGGTGATGCAGGGCGACCTGGTCGCCTGCCGCTGGCAGAAGCTGATGTCGGATGATCCATCCCAGGATCCCGTGGCGATGGTGGAGGAGTGCACCAAGTACTGGCAGGACCCCGCCAGGGCGGGCGAGATCTGCGCCCTGGCCCGGCATCAGGCGTCGCTCTACTACGCGAGCCCGACGTCACTCCAGTTCACCTTCAACACATCCCTGGATGTCGCGGCGAAGTTCTGTGCCGCCAACGGCAACCAGGCGTGCGCCGGCGTCGGCTGATCGCCGGCCGGCGGGAGGAGTCTCACCATGCTGAGCGCGATGAGCGATGCGGGGCATCCCGTCGACTGGTGGTTCATGTACAAGGTGTCGGAACGCTCGGAGTCGCCGCCGGGAGTCAAGGCCACCGGCGAGGAGTACGCCTATCTCGACGCGGACGGCGCCGCCCTCGGCAAGGGGCTGACCCTGTCCCCCAGCCAAGTCGGCCAGAGCGGGGGGACCCTCTACAACACCCTCGCCCCGCTCTACGCGCCGGCGGCGCAGGCCTACGGTCCGGTCGGCTGGTACTTCTACAACGACGAAGACCCGACCGACGGCAAGGTCATCTCGTCCCGGGGCCATACCAAGGGCGTGGTGGCGTGGGACGCGGCGACGGACAGCGGCTTCTGGCTGGTCACCTCCACGCCGCTGTTCCCCAAGCCCGGCGCCTATGAGTATCCGCACACCGGCCTGGAGATGGCGCAGACCATGCTGTGTGTCACGCTGCAAGGCGCCGATGTGGCGCGGCAGATCGCCAATCAGCAGTACGCGGCCCAAGGGCCTCACGTCCACTCGGCGTCGGCGCTCCCCGGGACGTTCACGCCACCCGGCGGAGACATGCGTCCCCTGCTGATGCAGAACAAGGTGGGCCCGGCCACCAGGTCGGTCACCTCCGTCCTGCCCTTCAACTCGCGCGGCGGAGCGAAGTTCCTCTCGATCGCGAAGAACAAGCACTGGGGGCTCGATTTCTACAACGACCTGGTCGGGCCGGCGCTCAAGGAAAACCTGGATGTCGAGACCTGGGAGGACGGGGCGGCGACCCCGGGGCCGGCGGACAGCGACAAGATCCACAAGGTAACCGGCATGAAGTCGGTCAACCTCGAGCCGCTCGGCATTCCCTATTCCTGGTCGGAGCGGTTCGACCACGCCAAGGTCGCGATCTCGGACCCCGCCGAGACGGTGCACTGGGTTTGCGTTGGGGACATCAACTTCACCCGCACCCAGGAACGGCGGGGCGGAGGCACCGTGGCCTTCCAGTGCGAGCCGCTCTGGCAGGGTCTCGCCGAGGCGCTCAGCGCCCAGCCCAAGGCCTAGCTCCCGCGGGGCCCGGTGCTTGACAGGGCCCGCCCCCGAGTTCATGCTTACCTCCAGAGTCTGTATAAAGACACTGGAGGGACTGTGGATCCCCTTCCGCCCGTCAAAGGCACCCTCGACCTGCTGGTCCTCAAGGCGCTCACCGGAGGCCCGATGCACGGCTTCGAGGTGACCGCCTGGCTCGAAGCGCGATCCGGCGGCGAGCTGGACGTGCAGGATTCCGCGCTCTACCAGGCCCTCTATCGCATGGAGAAGCGCGGCCTGGTCAAGGCGGAATGGGGAGTGACCGACAACAACCGTCGCGCCCGCTATTACCGGGTCACCGCGGCGGGACGCGGCTTCCTGGCCCGGGAGGCGGCCCGCTTTCTCAGCTATGCCCGGACGGTGGGCGGCATCCTGCGCGGGGCCGCCCGGCCCGCCGGGCGCACCTCGTGATCCGCCCGGGGATCCGCCGGCTGTTCCGGCTCGCGCTGTATCGCAGGGAGCTCTCCCAGCGGGACCTGGACGAGGAGATCCGCCTCCACCTCGAGCTGCGGGCCCGGGAGCTGGAGCGCGCCGGGCTGTCGCCCGAGCAGGCCAGCGCCGAGGCCCAGCGCCGCTTCGGCGAGATGGGCGAGGCCCGGCGCCGGCTCGGGGCGGCCGTCCGGCGGCGCGACCGGCACGGGACCCTGCGCGAGCTGCTGGACGATATCAGCCAGGACCTGCGCTACGGCCTGCGTTCGCTCGGGAAGGCGCGCGGCTTCACCGTGGTGGCCGTCCTGACCCTGGCGCTCGGCATCGGCGCGACCACGGCCATTTTTTCCGTGGTGGACGGGGTGCTGTTCCGCGCCCTGCCGTTCGCCGATCCCGATCGCCTCGTGTTGATCTGGGAAACGAGCCCCGCGGGCGAGGAGCGCAATATCGTCTCGAGTGGCAATTATCTGGACTGGCGCGAGCAGAGCAGCGCATTCGAGGAGCTGGGGACCCATGGAGGCTCGTTCGGGATCACCCTGACCGGCGTGGAGGAGCCGGTCAGGGTCATGGGGACCAGTGCAAGCCCGAGCGTCTTTCGGGTGCTCGGTGCCCAGGCGATGCTGGGCCGCACCTTCTCGCGTGAGGAAGAAGCGCCCGGCAGCGGCAACGTCGTCCTCGTCAGCCACGGGTTCTGGCAACGCCACCTCGGGGGCCGGCCCGATCCAACCGGCAGGACGGTCGTGCTGAACGGCGTGTCGTACGAAGTGATCGGCGTGATGTCGCCCGGCTTTCGTTTCCCCTCGCCCGAGGTGGAGTTCTGGCTCCCGCGCCGGTTCGACGCCGACGATCGCAACTCTCGCCGCGCTCACCAGTGGCGGGTGCTTGCCCGGCTGCGGTCCGGGACTTCCGTGGACCGGGCCCAAGCGGAAATGTCCGGGATCGCGGCCCGGCTTGCGTCCGCCTATCCGGAATGGATGAACGGCTGGGGTGTCCGAGTGGTCCCCTATCGGGCGGATCTGGTCCGGGACGTGCGACCGCTGCTGCTGGTCCTGCTCGGCGCGGTCGGACTGGTCCTGCTGGTCGCCTGCGCCAACGTGGCGAACCTGCTGCTGGCCCGAGCGGTGACCCGGGAGCGCGAAGTGGCGCTCCGTACCGCCCTCGGCGCCCGGCGGGGACGCCTGCTGCGCCAGTTTCTGACCGAGAGCGCCCTGCTCGCCCTGCTGAGCGCGGCGGCGGCGCTGATGGTGCTGGTCTTTACCATGGACGCCCTGCTGGCCCACGCGCCGCCCGACATCCCCCTGCTCCAGGAGACCCGGATCGACGGGCGGGTGCTGCTCTTCGCCGGGGCGATCACGCTGGGCGGCCTGCTGCTCTGCGGCCTGCTGCCGGCCGTCCGCGCGTCGCGCTCGGATGTGCAGTCGACCCTCCGCGACACCGGGTCGCCGTTCGCGACGCGCGGGCACCGTCGGCTGCGCAACGGATTGCTGGTGTTCGAGGTCGCGGTTTCGGTCCTGCTCCTGATCGGCGCCGCGCTGCTGACCCGGAGCTTCGCCACTCTGCTGCGGGTCGATTACGGGTTCAACCCCGACCGGCTGCTGCTGGTGGGCCTCGACCTTCCCTACGCGCGTTACCAGGGCTCTCCCGCGCACCTGGCCTTCGGGGAACGTCTGCTGGCGCGGGCGCGATCGCTTCCCGGCGTCACCGCGGCAGACCTCACCACGGAGCCGCCCATCGTCGGCTACAACAACACCTTCAGCTTCGTCATCGAGGGTCGTCCCCGCTCGGGTCCCGACCCACGGGAGGATCCGGTGCCGTTGCGGCCGGTGACGCCGGGATACTTCCGGACCATGGGCGTTCCCATCATGCAGGGCCGCGCGTTCGAGGAGCGGGACCGCCCCGGGATGCCCGCGGTCGTAATTGTCAACGCCGTCCTGGCCGAGAAGTTCTGGCCCGGCCAGAATCCCGTCGGGGTGCGCCTCAGCCGGGAGGGACCTTCGGGTCCCTGGCTGGAGATTGTTGGTGTGGCCGGCGATACCCGTCATTTCGGCCTCGAGGCCGATCCCGAGCCGGCGCTCTACATCCCCTACGCGCAGAAGCCATGGGCCTGGATGTCATGGATGTCCCTCATGGTCCGGACCTCGGGCGACCCGATGCAGCTGGCGAGCGGCCTCCGCCGAGAGATCCAGTCGCTCGATCCCGACCTCGCGCTGGAGCGGGTTGCAACCATCCACGACATCTACGGGGAGAGTCTGGCGCGCCGGCGCTTCACTACGTTGCTGATCGGGGGGTTCGCATTCATCACCATGACGCTGGGCGTCGTCGGGATCTACGGCGTGCTGTCATACGTCATGGCCCAGCAGCGGCGCGACGTCGGCGTGCGGATGGCGCTCGGTGCGCGGGTCGGCCAGGTGGTCCGGCTGATCATGGCGCAGGGGATGGCCCTTGCCCTGGCCGGTGTCGTCCTCGGCATCCTCGCCGCGCTCGCGCTGACCCGGCTGCTTTCGGGCCTGCTTTACCAGACCAGCCCGCGCGACCTGGCCACCTTTGTTGGGGTGTCGTTGCTGTTGCTCGGGGTGGCCGCCGTGGCGTGCTGGCTCCCGGCTCGGCGAGCGGCCCGGGTGGATCCGGTGCAGGCGCTGCGGGCCGACTAGCACCGGGGCGGCCAACGCCGGCCCGGCGCGGCGTGCTCCGGCGGGGTTACGATCCGCGCAGCGCCCGAATCGGCTCGGTTCGCATCGCGCGCCGGGCCGGCAGCCAGCTGGCCGCCGCGGCGAGCAGCACCAGGAGCAGCGCGACAGAGAGCAAGGTTGCCGGGTCCGTCGCGCTCACCCCGAAGAGCTGGCTCTCCAGCACCCGCATCAGTCCAAACGCCGCGCCAAGTCCCAGGGCGACCCCAAGCGTGGCGAGCCGGACCGACTGCCACACCACCAACCGCCCGACCCGATCCGCCCGGGCGCCGAGGGCCATCCGGATGCTCAGCTCGAGTCGCCGCTGGGTGACGAGGTAGCTCACTACTCCGTACAGCCCGACCAGGCTGAGCACGAGCGCGGCGCCAGCCGCGACGCCGAGCAGGACCATCGCAAAGGTCTGGCGGGACACCGAGCCGGCGATGACTTCCTCCATCGGCCGGAGGTTGATCACCGGGACCTCGGAGTCCAGCTCCGCCACTGCGCGCCGGATCAGCGGCCCGTGACTCGCCACCGTCGCACCAGGGGCCTTGAGCACCACTCGGATGTAGGTCGACAGCCAGGGGGTATGGAACTGGAGCGGTTCGATGGGGAAGTAAACGACCTCGGAGACCGGACGGTCCAGACTTGTCAGACGCACATCGCCGGCGACCGCGGTGACACGCTCCGGATCCGCGTTCCACCACTGAGCCAGCTGCCTCCCGATCGGCTCAGCGCGAGGCCAGAAGCGCCGGGCGAACGCCTCGCTCACGGTCACCGTGGCCCGCTGCTCCGGCGTGCGCTCGGGCGGTGAGCCGCGCAATGGGATCCCCATCACCTGGAAGTACTTCTCAGACACCATCACCAACGGCATGCACGGCGGTTGGCCCTGGGAGTCGAGCCCGGCCTCGAGGGGGACCATCGAGGAGCACCCGTCGTATCCCGTGACGGGAAGGGCCGTGGTGACCGCCGCCCCGTCCAACCCGGGCACCGCCTCCAGCCGCTCCAGCATGCGCCGGTAAAAGGTCGCCGAGGCCGCGGGGGTCTGATATCGCGCGAAGGGCAGCGCGGCCTCAAACGTGAGCACCTCACGCGGCTCGATGCCGGTGGGCACGGCAAGCAGCCCACTGAAGCTGCGGATCAGCAGCCCCGCGCCGGCCACCAGGACCAGCGACAGGGCGACCTGCGCCACGACCAGCGCCCGGCGCAAGGCGGCGCGCCGCGGCGCCGGCGTGCCGCGCCCCGACTCCGCAAGCGACGGCAGCCCGCCCGAAAACCGCGCCATCGGGACCAGGCCAAGGATGGCGCCCGCCAAGGGCGCCACCAGGAGCGCCGCGACCACCGTCGGCCAGGCCAGGTGCACCTCCGCGAGGCGGGGCAGGCCCGGGGGGGACACGGCCACCAGCAGGCGCAACCCTGCCCAGGCGAGCGCCGCACCTCCCGCCGCAGCCAGTCCGGCGAGAAGCAGGGCTTCGCTCAGCAGATAGCGCATGAGGGACCCACTCCCCGCGCCCAGGGCCGCGCGCACGGTCAACTCCTGGCGCCGCGTTTCGTGCCGGGCCAGAAACAGGTTCGCCACATTGGCGCAGGCCACCATGAGCACCAGCAGCGACGCCCCGAACAGGATCCACACCACCCGGCCCAGCCCCCCCAGCACGTCTTCGCGCAGCGTCTCCAGATGGGGGCGAAAGCCGGTTTCCTCCATGAAGGATGCCGAATACGCCTCCGGAATCACCCGGGGAAGCCCCGCCGAAAGGCGGCCCAGGTCGGCGAGCGCGCTTTGGAGCGTGGCCGCGTGGGTCAGCCGCCCCAGCGCGCGATAGACATGGTTGTTGCGCGGTTGCTCCGAGGGGTCCAGGGGCAGGGGAAGCCAGAGCTCGATCAGTCCGCCCTCCGTGCTCGCCAGGGCCTCCGGGAGCTTCACTTCGGGGCCCAGGACGCCGACCACGGTGCGCGGCGCCCCGTTCACGCTCACCGTTTTACCCAGAATGGTCTCGTCTCCATCGAGTTGTTCGCGCCAGAACCGGTGGCTCAGTATGACCACTGGGGCGGCCTGATCGAGCCCGTCGTCGACCTGGAGCGGGCGGCCCCGCGCCATCGACGCGCCCAGTACCGCGGTCATGCCGCTGCTGGTGAGCGCCACCATGGCAACCCGCGCTTCGTCCACCGTGCCCACCGGGACCCGTTCCAGCCGGTAGAGCGCCAGCGCCTCGAAGGAGCGGGCGTCCCGCTCGAAATACAGGAACTGCGCCTTCGCCAGTCCCCAGTTTGCCGGCCCGACGCCCGGGACGGCCGACCGGATCGAGACCAGCCGGTCGGGTTCCGGGTAGGGAAGCGGTGCGAGTACGACTTGGTGGAGCACGGTGAACAGCGCGGCCGTCCCGCCGATGCCGATCGCCAGGGAGAGCAGCGAGGGAAGGGCGAAACCCGGGTGACGGAGCAGGCGGCGCGCCGCCTGCCGGACTTCCCGGCCCAGCAGGTCCCACTGCTCCCCGCGGCGGCGCCGCGCGGCAATCCGCGTATCGATCGAGACCAACTCGCGCCGCACGCGCTGGACGTCGCCGAATTCCTCCAGCGCCCTGGCCTTCGCCGCTTCCGGGCTCAGGCCTTCCCCCTCGAGCTCCCCGCTCCGGCTCTCGAGGTGGAACCGGACCTCATCGCGCACGTCCAGGTCGGGACTGGGGCGTACCAGGCGAAAGGGTCGCTGCCACCAGGTCATGCGGTCTCCGGGCGCGAGGAGAGCACCCGCGCCACGGCCGCCGCGTATTCCGTCCAGCGGCTTGTCTCGGCCCGCAACGCCTTGCGCCCGGCCGGCGTGAGCCGGTAGAACTTGGCGCGTTTGCCGGTTTCCGCCCGGCCCCACTCGGCGGCGACCCACCCGCGTTCTTCCATGCGGTGCAGGGCGGTGTAGAGCGCGCCGTCGAGAATGCGGAAGCTGCCGTCCGAGCGTTCCCGGATGAAGCGGGCGATGGCATATCCGTGACGGGGGGTGGTCGACAGGGCCTGAAGGACCAGGACGTCGAGGGTGCCCTGGAGCAGGTCGAGTTCACGCGGCGTCATGGCCACAGAATTACCTCAACATTTGAGGGAGTCAAGCCCCCCGGACGATCCCTCCCCGCAACCGAACCCCACCGAACACTTTTCCGCACGCCGGGGCGCAACCGTCCCGGCTCTCGCGCTATCCTACGCGCTGGGAATCACCCGGGAGTCTGCGCCGTGCGCGTCCGCCTCAACCTCTCGCGATTGCAGGACCTGCTTGCCCGGAGCACGCTGACCCAGAATCACTGGGCCCTGAAGCTGGGCCTCTCGCGCGGCCACTGGTCGGAGATCGTCCACGGGAAGTATCCCTTTCCGTCCCCGACAACCCGGCGGCGGATGCTGGAGGCCTTCGAGGTACCCTTCGAGGAGCTGTTCGAGATCGAGCCCAGCCCGAGCCTTCCGGACGCCTCCTTCCAGGCCGCGCTGGCCGACCGCTACCTGATCGACCGGGAGATCGGGCAGGGGGGCATGGGGACCGTGTACCTGGCGCGCGACGGCAAGCTGGGTCGCGTCGTGGCGATCAAGGTCGTCTCGCCGGAGGTGGTGAGCGGCATCGGGGTGCAGGCCTTCCTGCGGGAGGTGGGCTACGTCGCGCGGCTCCAGCACCCGCACATCGTCCCGCTCTTCGACGCGGGCGAGGCGGCCGGCTTCCCCTACTACGTGATGCCCTACTTCCGCGACGGCTCGTTGCGGGACCTGCTCACGCGGCAACAGGCCCTGCCCGTCGGCGACGCGATGCCGCTGCTGCGCGGCGTCGCGGCGGCGCTCCGCCATGCGCACGCCCGCCAGGTGCTGCATTGCGACGTAAAGCCCGGGAATATCCTGCTGGATGACGGGCACGCCTATGTCGCCGATTTCGGGGTGGCGCGCGCGCTCCAGGCCGAGGCGCTCGCCTGGGGGAGGCGGGGGCCGTTCGACGCCTCGGTGGGCACGCCCGCCTACGTGAGCCCCGAACAGGCCACCGGTGAACCGCAACTCGACGGCCGCTCCGACCTGTACAGCCTCGGCTGCGTCGCGTTCGAGATGCTGGCAGGGCGGCCGCCTTTTGCGGGAGGCACCACGCGGGAAATCGTGGCCCGGCGCTTCAGCGCCGCCCCCCCGGATCTGGCCGGTCTCGTCCCGGCGCTGCCCCCGGGCGTCGCGCCTCTCATCGAGCAGGCGATGGCGTGCCAACGGAGTGAACGGCAGGGGTCGGTGATGGAGTTCATGGCCCGGTTGGAAAGGGCGGCTACCAGCCGGATGCCGGCCGTCCTGGTGAAGGCCCGCCACCGCCTGGGGCGCGGTTCGCTGCGGCTGCGCGCGCGACTGGGGCTGGCCCGCGAGTCCCGCCTGCGGGGCGCGGCCGACCGCTGGGGGCGCGACCTGCGCTACGCCGCCCGTGGACTGCGGCGGGACCGGCTGGTATCGGTCTTCGTGATCCTCGCCCTGGCCCTCGGGGTCGGCGTGAACGTCACCTCGCTGACCCTCGCCGACCGGCTGCTGCTGCGGGAGCCGGCCCACGTCACCGGGGCCGACCGCCTGATCCGGATCTTCGGGCGCGACACCATGATCGCGCTGGGCGACCGCACGACCGCCTGGCTGCCCTATGCGACTTACCGTCACCTGCGGGATGAGGCCGGCTCCTTCGAAGACCTCGGTGCGTATCGGACCGTCGACGCCGTGGTGGGTCGCGGGTCCGCGGCGCGAACTCTTCGGGTCGTGCAGACGACCGGCGCCTACTTCTCGATGCTGGGCGTGCGCCCCCGTCTCGGGCGCTTCTTCGCCGCGGACGAGGACGCCGCCACGACCGGGTTCACCGCCGTGGTAGGCGAGCGGCTCTGGCGTAGCGACCTGGGCGGCGATCCCGGGGTGGTGGGACGCACGTTGCTGGTGGGTGACGATCTCCACGCGATCGTCGGCGTCGCTCCCGACGGCTTCACGGGGGTGGAGTGGAAGCGGACCGACCTGTGGTCCCTCGCCGACTCGCGGCAGGTGAACACGGTGAACTGGCAGATGGTCGCGCGGCTTCGGCCGGGCGTCACTCCGGCGAGGGCCTCCGCCGAGGCGGAGGCCGTGCACCGCCGTACCGCCGACGACACGCCGCCGGGATTCCGCTGGGTACTCAACACCCGGCTGTTCGCCGGCCCGCTCCGCTCCGAGGCCGGCGGCCAGGAGCCGCTCGAAGCGACCCTGGTCCGGTGGCTGGCGGTCGCGTCGTCGATCATTCTCCTGGTCACCCTGGCCAACGTGGTCAGTCTTCTCATGGCCCGGCAGGCGCGACGGCATCACGAGCTCGCCATCCGGGCCGCTCTGGGAGCCGGGCGCGGACGAGTGCTGCGCCTGCTTGCGATGGAAGGCCTGCTTCTGGTCCTGGCCGGCGGGCTGGTCGCCGTGCTGGTGATCCGGCTGACCGAGCCGGTCCTTCGCCGCACGCTCCTGGCGGGCGATGCGTGGTGGACGCTCTCGTTCGGCGACACCCGGTCGCTCGCGGCACTGGCGGGCGTGCTCGCCCTCACCGGGCTGGTGCTGGGCCTGAGCCTGGCCGCCCAGGCCCACGCGGCGCGGCCGGAGGGTGCGCTGCGGAAGGGGACCCACACCGCCGGCCGGGCGCGGGTGCGTGCCGTTCTGACTGTCGCCCAGGCCGCCCTGTCGGTCGTGTTGCTCCTGGGAGCCGGGCTCTTCCTGCGGAGCCTGGCCAACGTTCGCGCGCTCGACCTCGGTATCGAGCGCGACCGTGCGATCACCGCCGAGGCGATTCTGGATCGGAGCGCGCTCGCGACCCCCGGGAGTTTTCGGGACTACATGGCCGTCGAGCGCGAGCTCTACCGCCGCCTGGCTGAGGCTGCGCGCGCCGTGCCGGGCGTGGAGCGGGCGGCGATCGCGATCGGCCTGCCGCTCGACGGCGGCAGGTTCGCGGCCGGCATCCGCGTGCCGGGGCAGGACACCGTGCCGCCCCTGCCGGACCGGGGGCCACACATCAGCACGGTCGGGGCTCACTACTTCGACGCCGTGGGGACCCGCATCCTGCGCGGGAGGCCGTTCAGCGAGGCCGACCGGGAAGGCAGCGAGCCGGTTCTGATCGTGGGAGAAACCACCGCACGGACGCTGTGGCCGGGCCGCGATGCCCTCGGCCGTTGTATCCAGGTGGGCGGTGCGGACGCCCCATGCGCACGCGTGGTGGGAGTCGCCGCCGACGTGCGCCGAACCGGGTTGCGGGGTGCGGTCTCGCTCCAGGTCTACATCCCGCTTGGGCAGCAGAGCATGTTTGGGGGCGCGGCGCTGGTGGTCCGGCCCAACCGGAATGGGCGGTTCTCCGCGCTCGCCTTGCAGGAGGCCATGCAGGCAGTGGACCCGTCGATCCGTACCGTGGAAGTGCGGGCGCTGGATGCGGTGCTCCAGGGAGAGACCCGGCCGCTCCGGCTGGGGACGCTCCTGTTCGGGCTGAGCGGCGGGCTCGCTTTCCTCGTGGCGGTGCTGGGCCTCTATGGCCTGATGGCGCACATGGTAACCAGCCGGACCAGGGAGATCGGGGTGCGCCTTGCCCTGGGCGCCACCCCGGGCGAGATCCTGCGGGCCGTCGTGCGTGCCGGCACCGGTCTGGCGGGGGTCGGCATTCTGGCCGGCCTGGCGCTGGCGGTCGTCGGCGGGCACTGGCTGGAGCCCCATCTCTTCGAGACCCGGGCCTCCGATCCGATAGTGGCAGGCGGGGTCGTTCTCACCCTGCTGTCGGTTGCGTTGCTGGCGGGCTGGATTCCGGCGCGGCGGGCGGCTCGGGTCAACCCAACCGAGGCGCTCCGGGCGGAGTGAAACCCGGCAGGGCGCACAGCGAGCCCGGGCGCGCGAGTCCCGGGCCCTTCATTTACGCAGCAACAGGCGCCCCATCGGGCGGGCGAAGGCCAGCAAGGTGACCCAGCCCATGAGGACGCCGGGCAGCATGACCACCGCGAACAAGACGCCCTCTCCGGCGGACGCCGCCTCGGCCCGCACGAAGTAGAGGCCGGCCGGCACGAACAGGATGCAGCCGGCGCCCACCAGCAGCAGTCCGAGCGTCTTGCCCAGTCCCAGCAGCAGCACGCCCACGATCAGGCACCCCAGCAGCACGCCGGGGATCAGGATGCGCCACGCCGCCTGATACTCATACGCCGCGACGAACACATAGAGGACGATCGCGGCGGCGATATTCCCGATCAGCGTCCAGCGCACCAGCCGTCCGGGCCCGGGCGGCAGGGGCCGGCTCGCCTCCGGTCCCTCGAACCGCTTCAGCATCGCACGACCGGACAGGCCGGCCAGGAGCAGCGCCGCCGCGGCGAAGGCGAGCCACGCTCTGCCCATCGGAGGGCGCGGTCCTTCGGTCGAGAGGTAGGCGACACTCCAGGGGAGCACCGCGAGGGCCCCGGCGAGGCCGAGCCAGCGGCCCCACGCCCGCTCCCGGAGAATCCCCGCGAACGTCACCGCAAGGGGCAGCAGCAGCAGCCGGAGCGCCGTGTTCAGTCCGAGCTTCCCGGCAGACGGAGCGGATCCAAAGGCCGTGAGGATCAACGCGGCCCAGAGCGACAGAGCCCCAAGAGACAGCAGCTTCCGCAGGGTGATCATCGGTCCCGAATCTCGTCCCGCCCCGCCGCTGGCGCCATCCCGGCGGATCGGCACCGGGGCGGTGGGTGCGACTCGGCACCTGCCGTGGGGAGGGAATGCGGTTTTGTGGCCGCGGAAGTACTTTCTGAAAACGGCCATTCTGTCGAAGGTTCGGTCCCAGGCAGGAGAGATCAATGCAATCGTTTCGCCTCGCCCTCGCGCTGGCTGCGTCCGCTTTCCCGATTGCGACGGCAGCGCAGCAGGCGGGTCCCAGAGAGGGCTTCTTGGACTCGGACGGCGTCCGCATCCGGTATGTGGAGCAGGGAAGCGGAGCGCCGGTCGTCCTGATCCACGGCTTCTCGGTGACGCCCGAGCTCAACTGGGGATTGCCGGGGGTGTTCGACGGGTTGGCGGCGAGTCACCGGGTGATCGCGCTCGACCTCCGGGGTCACGGGCGGAGCGGCAAGCCGCATGAGCCATCGGCCTACGGCGCGCGGTTCGTGGATGACGTGATCAACCTGCTCGACCACCTCAAGGTGCCCCGCGCCCACGTTGTGGGGTACTCGCTGGGGGGGCGTATTGCCCTCAAGCTGATCACCGAGCATCCCGACCGGGTGATTTCCGGGGTCGTCGCCGGCGCCGGCTGGGCGCCGCAGGATCGGCTTCCTCCCGCGCTCGAGCGGTGGGGCCCGGGCCTCGAGCGGGCGGCGCGCGGGGAAGCGACCGTGGCCGATGTGATCCAGATTCCCGGTGCGCCGCCCCACACCCCCGAAATCCGGACCGCCCTGGATGCCAACGACCCGCGGGCACTGCTCGCGATCCTGCGGGGGTCCGGGGGGCTCGCCGTGACGGAGCCCGCGTTGCGCGCGAATCCCACCCCGGTGCTTGCCCTGGTCGGGGCCGCGGACAGCCTGGCGCTCGGGGACGTCGAACGCATGGTGGGGGTCAAGCGCAACCTCGAGGTGGTCAGGATTCCCGGCGCGAACCATCTGACCGCCTTGCTGGCCCCGCTGTTCGGGCAGTCGATCGCGCGGTTTCTGGGATCGCACTAGGGCGCACGGCGCGGCCAAACCATGCGGGCGAGAAGACTCCTCTGCTCCGCGATTCTGGCCGCGGGATGCGCGCCGGTCGACGCCGGTCCGGCGCCGATCGTCATCCGCGACAGCCTGGGGATCCGGATCGTCGAGAACGACCTGACGCGCCTCACCGAGACCTGCGCCGTGAGCGCACAGCCGCGAGTGACGATCGGCGTGGCGGAGGGTGAGGAAGCGTACGAGCTCTACCGGGTGTTCGGGGCGGCACGTTTGAGCGACGGACGGATCGTCCTGGTCAACCAGGGCACCCAGCAGATCAGGTTCTACGACAGGGAAGGACGCTTTCTGTCCGCCGCGGGGAGGGCGGGAGAGGGGCCCGGGGAGTTCCGCAACGCGTTTCACCTCTGGATCCTCCCGGGCGACACCGTCGCGGTCGGCAACTACCGGCCGTGGGAGTTTCTGCTGTTCAGTCCGGAAGGAAACTGGCTCCGGACCGTGCGACCCACGCCGTTCTATCCCAACCCACCCGGTGTTGCCGGTCTGCTCCGAGATGGGCGTGCCGTGCTCTCGCAAGACGGGCGCGGGCGGCAGACGGACAGCCGCTTCCAGGACCAGGAACTCACCGTTGTGGTGCATGGTGCCGATGGGGGGCTCCACGACACGCTGGGCATCTTCCCGCACGGCCGGCGCGGACAGGTCGACCCCGATCCCGCCTCGGTCTGGCTCTTTCCGCTGTTCGAGTCCTTCACCCGCGTGGCCGCCGGCGGGTCACGGGTCGTGCTGGGTCACGGCGCCACGTCCGAGCTGGCGGTGCATGACATGGAGGGCGGCCCGCAACACGAGATGTACGTCCGGTGGACCGTCGGCGACCGGACGATCGGCGCCGAGGACATCGACGCCGAGCGGCGCCGCCTCATCGAGCCCTACGCCGACATGGAGCCGGGCAGGCGGCGCCGGCTGGTGGACCCGCTGGTGAGCGAGGCGCGCCCTGTCGCGGATCGGTTCCCGGCCTTCTCGGCCGTGCGGTTGGGCCGGGACGGGCGGATCTGGGTGCGCGAATACCCCCGGCCGGGCGACACGGAGCGGCAGCGCTGGATCGTCTTCGCCTCCGACGGGCGATTCCAGTGTCGCGCCACGCTCCCGAAGATCGAGGAGCTACTCGAGGCCGGCGCGGACTACGTCCTGGGGGAGGGCCGGGGTGAGCTGGACGTGGAGCGGGTTCTCGAGTACTCCCTTGCCCCGCCAGGCGCGCCGCCGGTCCGATGAACGCCTGCCGGCTGCCGAGCGTGCTTGTCGGAGCCACGCTCTGGGCCTGCCCGGGAGGTGGCGGCGGAATTCGCGACGGACTCCTGAGCGGTCGCGCCGAGACGGTGGCGGCCTCTCGCCCAACGCTCGCCTGACCGGCCCGGCCTAATCCCGGTTGGGCTCTCCCCGTCATCCCACCCTACACCCGGCCGTCCCATTCCCCTGGTCACCAGGGATCCGCGCCGGCAGTATTCGGCCTCATGCGAACTGCTCTTTTCCTGTTCCTGCTCTGGTCAGCCCCCGCCGCCGCGCAGGCCCCCGGCGACTGGCCTGGCTACGGCCGGGACCCCGCCGGCACCCGCTTCTCGCCGCTCGAGGTGATCAATCGCTCCAACGTGGCCTCGTTGCGCCGAGCGTGGAGCTATCGCACCGCTGAGTTGGGGCAGGGTGCGGCGGACGGCGCCGATCTCACCTTCGAAGCGACGCCCATTCTGTTCGAGGGTACGCTCTACCTCTCCACGGCCTTCGGGAAGGTGGTCGCACTCGATCCGGGGACCGGTGCCGAGCGCTGGACGTTCGATCCCCGGGTGGATCGCGGCCGCAGCTTCAGCGAGGTCACCTCGCGCGGCGTCGCGGCCTGGCGGGACCCCGATGACGCCCGCGGCGCGCCGTGCGGCGCCCGGATCTACCTCGGCACCATCGACGCCCGGCTGATCGCACTCGACGCCGCGACCGGCACGCCTTGCCCTGGGTTCGGAGTCGACGGCCAGGTGTCTCTCGCGCGGGAAGTCGGCATGGAAGCGAGCGGCGACTACCAAGTCACCTCCCCGCCTGTGATCGTGAACGGCGTCGTGGTGGTGGGCTCCTCCATCGGCGACAACTGGTCGGTCGACACCGGGGACGGGATCGTGCGCGGGTTCGATGCGCGGAGCGGTCGCATGCTCTGGGGGTGGCAGCCGATCCCCCGCGATTCCACCGGGTTCCGCGCCGGCGCTGCCAACGCCTGGGGGCCCATGGCGGCCGATCCCGGGCGCGACCTGGTCATCGTCCCGACCACCAGTCCTTCCCCCGACTTCTTCGGCGGGCTCCGGCCGGGGGACAACCGCTGGGCGAATTCGGTCGTCGCCCTCCGTGCCGCCAGCGGGGAGCTGGTCTGGGGCTTCCAGGCGGTGCACCATGATCTCTGGGACCTCGACCTGGGGACGCCCCCGATTCTGGTGGACCTGCACCGCAATGGACGCACCGTGCCGGCGGTGGTGCAGGGAACCAAGATGGGGTTCGTCTTTGTGCTGCATCGCGAAACCGGCGAGCCGCTCTTTCGGGTGGAGGAGCGCGCGGTCCCGGGCGGCGCGGCGCCCGGCGAGGCCGCCAGTGCCACCCAGCCGTTCCCCACCGTGCCGCCCCCGTTGGTGCGCACGACGCCGCTCCGCGCCGAGGAGGCGTGGGGAATCACCGACGAGGATCGCGCGGCCTGCCGCGCGCTGCTCGAATCGGTGCGCAACGAAGGGCTCTTCACGCCGCCCTCGACCCAGGGGACCTTGCTGTACCCGGGCAACTCGGGTGGCATGAACTGGGGCGGCGGCGCCTGGGAGCCGGCCCGCCGGACGGCGGTGTATCTGGTCCATCACCGCGGAACCCTGGTGTGGCTCATCCCCGCAGCCGAGCTCGCCGCGGCGCGTGGCGCGGGCGGACCCTTCGAGTACGCCGGCCAGCGCGGCGCACCGTTCGGGATGAAGCGGCAGACCTTTCTCTCCCCGGGTGGGTTTCCCTGCACCCCGCCGCCGTGGGCGACGCTGGTCGGTCTCGACCTGGACCGGGGGAGCGTGAAGTGGTCGGTGCCGTTCGGCCTTCCCCCGGTAGAAGGGCTCACCGGCACCGGCGGCTTCGCCTCGGGCGGTGGGCCGATCGTCACAGCCGGCGGGCTGGTCTTCATCGCCGCCGCGCGCGACCACCACTTCCGGGCCTTCGACGTGGCCGACGGGCGGGAGCTCTGGCGCGTCGAGTTGCCGCACGCGGGCGTGGCGACCCCGATGACCTACTTGCACGAAGGCCGGCAGTTCGTCGTCATCGCGGCGGGCGGTCACGGCAAGGCCCGGCTCGCTCCCGGGGACTTCGTGGTCGCCTACGCGCTGCCGCGACCGGGCGAGGAAGCGCCCCCTCCGGCGTCATTGGCCGGCTCCTGGGCCGGCGAGTTCAACATCGAATCTCTGGTGGTTCCCGCCCGGCTCCGCGTCACCGCCGAGGGAGCCACGCTCCAGGTGGACGGCATCGACCTGCTGGAGGGTTCCTCGGTTGAGATTGCCGGGGAGACCCTCCGCTTCGACGCGCCCTTCCGCTTGCGGGATCGCGGCTGCACCGGCACCATCCGGGGGCAGGGCCGCGTCTGGGATCCCGCCATGGTGGTGGGACAGGTCACCGTGAGCGGCCAATGCAGTGACGGGAGCCCGGAGTTTGGCAGCTTCACGTTCCGACGATAACCTGCCCCGGCGCACGATGCTGCGCGCGGCCATGGTCGGGGCCGCCTTCATCACGGCCGGTGGGCTGCTCTCCTTCGGCTATCGCTACCTCGACACCCTGGTCCGGAACCGGCCCGAGCCCTTTCACACCAAGCTCATCGAGGAGCTGACCGGGTGGTGGGGGGTTGGGCTTCTGCTGCCAGGGTTGGTCTGGTTCGCCCGCCGGCTGCGCGGCCGACCGGTCCCGTCGCAGGTCGGCTGGCACTTGCTCGCCCTGTTGGCATTCTCGTTCATCCATACCAGTTGGAACTGGGGAACCCGCGTCGCCGGCTTCAGCGTGCTCGGTCTGGGCGAATACGACTATGGCATCATGGGTCTGCGCTATCTCATGGAGTTTCCCAATGATGTCATTCTCTACGCGATCCTGCTCTGTGGCGTGCTGCTCTTCGACCACTACCGAGCCGGCCGGGATCGGGAGCTGCGAATGGCGCGGCTCGAGGGGGAGCTGGCACGGCATCGGTTGAAGGCCTTGGAGGGCCAACTCCAGCCTCACTTCCTGTTCAATACGCTTCACACCATCTCCTCAGTCATGTACGAGGACCCCGGCGCCGCCGATCGCATGATCGCGGGGTTAAGCGAGCTGCTTCGGCGCTCGTTGCAGAGCGGCGACGCTCACGAAACGGCTCTTGGGGAGGAGATCGAGACCTTGCGCCTGTACGCCGATCTTATGGGTGCACGCTTCGGCGAACGGCTCGACCTGGCGCTCGACGTCCCGGACGCGCTCGGCGGGGCCGCGGTGCCCCAGCTGCTGCTCCAGCCGCTGGTCGAGAATGCCGTGCGTCACGGCGACCCCGGTCCCGGCCGACCGGCCCGAATCGCCGTGCGGGCCCGGCGCGACAACGGCCGCCTCGTCATCACCGTCGATGACAACGGGCCGGGGCTCACGCCCCAGCCGACCGAGGGAATGGAGCGTGGGCTGGGCATCGCCAATACGCGGCGCCGGCTCGAACAGCTCTACGGCGACTCCCAGGAATTGGCGCTCGCCAACCGGGTGGGTGGCGGGGTCCGGGTCACCGTGGCGCTGCCCTTCAGGACTCTCGAGTCGGACGCCCGATGAAGCGGCCGCGATCGGGGCTCAGTGTCCTCATCGTCGACGACGAAGCGCCGGCTCGCCGCAAGGTGCGCCGTTTCCTCGAAGCCGAGCCCGGCGTGCTGGAGATTCGCGAAGCCGTCGATGGGCCCGGCGCGGTGGAGGCGATCCGCGACCAGGAGCCCGATCTGGTGTTCCTCGACATCCAGATGCCGGGACTCGACGGGTTCGGCGTGCTGGACGCACTACCCACGGGGGCCGCGCCCAAGGTCGTATTCGTCACCGCGTTCGATGACTTCGCCGTACGGGCCTTCGAAGTGCACGCGGTCGACTACCTCCTCAAGCCATTCGACGCCGGACGTTTCACCCAGGCATTCGCGAGGGCGCGGGAGGCGGTACGCGCGCCGGCCGGTGCCGAGGAGCGGAATCGGTTTCGTGCCCTTCTGGCCGAGCTGGCCTCGGGGCGCCAGATCGAGGAGCCGCGGCTCCTGGTAGATGCGGGCGGGCACTCCGTGCTGCTCCGCGCCGGGGAGGTGGAGCGGGTTGAGGCCGCGGGCAACTATGCCCGGGTCCACAGCGCTGGGCGGGTGTTCCGCCTGCGCGCGACCATCAACGACCTGGAGCGGCGCCTGACGGGTGCGGGCCTGTTGCGCGTGAATCGGTCCACGCTGGTCCACGCCGACGGAATCGCCGAGATCGCGTGGGAGCCCCACGGCGATGGAGTGATCCGGCTCAAGGGTGGCGGGAAGGTCCGCCTGAGCCGGCGCTACCGGCATACCCTGACCAGATTCCGCTAGGTCGTAGGGGCCGAGAGGCTCGTCGCCCGATGGACGAGGCTTGACTTCGCGCGCCGGTCAGCGATGCTCCGGGGTGGGCCGGTGGGGTCTGTCCCCCGCCCACGCCGATCGGCTCTCGTTCCGCGCCTCCCAGCCAAGGACCCTCCGTGTCCCGTCGTCGTCTTGCCTTGCTCACGTTGCTCGCCGCCGCCCTGCTGGCGATCGTGATGACTCCGGCCCTCACCACCCTGCTCACCGACTGGTGGTGGTTTGAGGAGATCGGCTACGGGGTGGTGTTCCGCCGCGAGTGGATGACCAGGATCCTGGTGTTCCTGATCGCGGGCGCCGTCGGCTCGGTGGTGCTGTATCTCAATCTCCGCCTGGCGCAGCGCGGGCTGGTGCCCGATCCGATGGTGGTGCGGATAGGCGGCTCAAGGGCCCGGCTCGACCTCACGGAGGTGCTGCGGCGCGTTTCGCTCCCCGCGGCCCTCATCCTCGGCGCCCTGTCCGGCCTGGCGGTCGCCGGCGCCTGGGAGGTGATTCTCCGGGCGCGCTACGGAACGCCGTTCGGGGTGGCCGACCCGATCTTCGGACGGGACATCGGCTACTACGTCTTCACGATGCCCGGACTGTCGCTGGCGCTCGGATTCGTGTGGTGGCTCGCGGGCCTGTCGCTGGTGTTGTCCCTGCTGCTCTACCGGTTCCGCGGGGATTTGGTCTTCCGGCCCAAGCGGGTCCAACTGGAACCCTCCGCGGGGATGCATCTGGGGGCGCTGCTCGCGGTGCTCTTTCTCCTGACCGCCCTCCGGCTCTGGCTGGTGAACACCCCCAGCCTGCTCTATTCCAGCACCGGCCCGCTGGTAGGCGCGAGCTACACCGATCTGCACGCCACCCTCCCTGCGCTGCGGCTGAGTGCCGTGGTGGCCGCCATTGCCGCGGTCGCGATGCTGGTGGGCGGCCTTCGCCGGAAGCTCGTGCTGTACGCGGCCGTCGCGGTCGCGACGTATCTCGTCATCGGGGTGCTGGGGCGCGGGGCCCTGCCGGCGGTGGTACAGAAACTGGTTGTCGCGCCGACGGAGCTGACCCGCGAACGGCCGTACCTGGAGCACCATATCCGGGCCACCCGGCGGGCCTGGGGGCTCGACAGCGTGGAACTGCGCGACCTCAGTTCGGAAGCCACCCTCACCCTGGCCGACATCCGGGCCAATCCCGCCACCATCGAGAACGTCCGGCTCTGGGACCGCGAACCCCTGCTCCAGACCTTCGGCCAGCTCCAGGAGATTCGGACCTACTACGACTTCGTCTCGGTCGACGACGATCGCTACTGGATCGACGGCAAGTACCGGCAGGTGCTGCTCTCGCCCCGGGAGCTCAACCCCGCCGCGCTCCCGACCCGCACCTTCATCAACGAGCACCTCACCTTCACCCACGGGATGGGGCTCACGCTGAGCCCGGTCAACCAGGTCACGGCCGAAGGCCTTCCGGTGTTGTTCGTGCAGGACCTCCCCCCCCGCACGACCGGGTCGCTCGCGGTGACCCGGCCGCAGATCTACTACGGCGAGCTGGCCGGCGAGTACGTCATCGTGGGCACACGGCAGCGCGAGTTCGATCATCCCTCGGGGGAGGAGAACGTGTACACGGCGTACCAGGGCAGCGGCGGGGTGCCTCTGGGCGGGATGCTCCGGCGAGCGCTGTTCGCGCTTCGGTTCGGGTCTTCCAACATCCTGTTCTCCGGTGAGGTGACGCCCGCGAGCCGGATTCTCTATTACCGCACCATCCTGGCCCGGGCACGCCGGGCGCTTCCCTTCCTGGAGTTCGACCGGGATCCCTATATGGTGCTGCGGGAGGACGGCACGCTGGTCTGGCTGCTGGACGCCTACACCACGACCGACCGCTTTCCCTATTCCCAGCGGCTGGCGGACGGCACCTCTTATATGCGGAACAGCGTCAAGCTGGCAATCGACGCCTATGACGGGAGCCTGACGGCCTACGTGAGCGATGCCGGCGACCCCCTGCTCCGGACCTGGGACCGGGTCTACCCCGGAATTCTCGTCCCCCTCGACAACATGCCGGCGGATCTGCGCGCCCATGTCCGCTACCCGGACGACATTTACCGGCACCAGACGGCGCTCTACACGACCTACCACATGGAGTCGCCCGAGGATTTCTATCACCGCGAGGACCAGTGGCAGATTCCGGTCGTGGCGCAACCCGACGGGTCGGTGCCCTTCATGCGGCACCTGGTGATGCGGCTTCCCGGCGAGGAGCAGGCGGAGTTCATCTACATGGTCCCCTTCACTCCGCGGGGGAAGCAGAACCTCGCGGCGTGGATGGTGGCCCGGAGCGACGGCGACGCCTACGGCCAGCTGCGGGTCTATCGACTCTCCCGGCAGAGCCTGGTCTTCGGTCCCCGGCAGATCGAGAACCGCATCAACCAGGACACCGAGATCTCGCGCCAGGTCTCGCTCTGGGACCAGCGTGGGTCGCGGGTCATTCGGGGCAACCTCCTGGTGATCCCGATCGAGGAATCGCTGCTCTACGTGCAGCCGCTCTATCTCCAGGCGGACGGAGGTCAGATCCCCGAGCTCAAGCGTGTGGTGGTGGCCTACCAGAACCGGGTGGTGATGCACGAGACGCTTGATCTGGCGCTGACGGCCCTCTTCGGAGGAGGGAGCGGCGAGGTGGCAACGCCGCGGGTGCTGATCGCGGCCGAGGAGTCCGAAGGCTCGGGTCAGGAAGCGCTTCGCGCGCTGGCGGCTGAAGCGCGGCGGAGCTACCAGCAGGCGCTGGACGCGCAACGGGCCGGCGACTGGACCCGGTACGGAGAGGAGATCCGCCGCCTGGGCGAGCTCCTGGCCCGGCTGGCCGGCGGGGCGGCGCCGTAGGGGGAGTAAACGCCCTGCAAGGGCATCCGCAGACCGCCGTGTGCTTCGCGCCTGGAAGCGTCCTCAGCGATCTGCCACCAGCACCGGTTGCGTCCAGGCGATCCGGCCGTTCGCTTCCAGCACCTTGGCGCGGACGTACCCCTCGTCACCCCGAAACCGGTAGGTCGCCGGACTGCTGCTGGTCTCCTGGAGCACCTTGCCGTCCCGCCCGATAAACAGGATCCGATACCCGCTCCACGCATCTTCCCGGATGGTCAGGCTGATCCCGCTGTCGCTCACCTGATAGTCGGAGAGCACGACGCCGGTCGAGGCGTAAAAGTCCCCCCGCTCCATCGCCGCCAGAATCGACCGCGCGGCCAGCCGCTCGGCGCGGACCATCACCCAGCCTTGTCCGGGCCGGGCCGCGGCCGGATCCCAGGGCCGCTTGAAGTGGTGCGCGTCGTCCACCGCCAGGCCATAGACCAGGACGCCCGCCGACAGGATCGCGTCCCAGGCCGCTTCGAGCCCGGGAATGCCGCGACCCCCCAGGTTGTTGACCTGGGGATGCCCGTTGTAGATCTCGAAGAGCTTGTTGTTGCGGACCTGGGCCAGCTCCTCGACGGTGATGGCCCAGCGGAAATTGGGATGGTTGATGTGGGGCACCCCGCGCGCCGCGCGGATCGCGTCGATGTTGCGCTGGAGCACCTCCACCACGCTGTTCCCGCCCTGCGGCTCGACCAGGCCTTCCGGGTCCAGGCCGTTCAGGTGGATCGGCTTGTCGCCGAACCGGTCGGAAACCTCTTCGCCCTTGACGACCAGGAACTTCTCCTCCGCCCCGTGCAGGGCGTTGAGCCCGTCGACGCCGGTCAGGAAGTTATGGTCGGTGAGGACGAGGAACTGGTAGCCGTGCTCCCGATACCAGCGCACCACCTCGTCGGGCGAGGAATCGCCGTCGCTGTTGAGGGTATGGGTGTGGGTATTGCCCTTGTACCAGCGCAGCCGGCCCTGCTGCGCGTCCGCGCGCATCGGCCCGCCCGCCCCCGGAGAGGGCAGGAGTGCCAGGAGTCCGCCGGCAAGGAGGCAGGCCGAGCCGAGCGTGACGTGTTTGCGCATTGCGATCCCCAGAATGTCCGGATGAGTGCAGCGAGGGCAATATGGCGGCGCTCGCCAGGCGGTGCCATCGCCGGCCCGGAACCGGTTCCGCCGCGCACTCGCCGCGCAAGAAACCGCTCCAGCCAGGACGAGCCGAGCGCCGTGTCGAAGGCCCTGGCGGCGCATGACCCCCCACCATACCCCCCGAAGAACGGTCTGGAGCTTGGGAAGTCACCGTTAGGCCCCCCACTGCACCAGCGGGTTGGTCACCGTGAGGAACCCGAACTGGTGGAAATCAGTATCGGCGGTGCGGATCTCAGTGACTCCATGCTCGCGCATCAGCGCGGCGGTGTGAAGGTCGTGGATGACATTACCGCGAAGCCGCGGATACTCCCCGGACAGGGCTGCGAGGACGGCTGGGTGCCGATCGGAGGGCACCAGCACCCCGGCCCGGGGGGCCGCGAGGAGCAGTGCCACCCACTCGGTAGCCTGCCGCAAGGTCAACGGCCGCGCAAACACCCGGCTGTGGGTGCTGACGCTCAGGAACTCGTAGATGATCCCCCAGGTCAGGAACCACGATCGCTCCCCGCCCCGCCACTCCTCCAGTAGCGTCACCGCCCGAGGGTAGTCCTCGGTGTCGGGATTGACCGCGTAGAGCAGCAGGTTGGTGTCCACCACGAACATGGTCAGGACTCTTCCATGGCGCGATAGAGGGCGTCCCGATCGGTAATATCCACGAGTGGTGGCCCCATGCGGTACGCTGGAAGCGGCGGAAGATCGGTCACCGGGCCCTGCTCCAGTCCGCGACGAAGGGCCTCGGCCACCACCGCCGAGAGAGTGGTGCCCCTTTCGGCGGCCCGGTGCTTGAGGGCCCGGACCAAATTGTCGGGAAGAATCAGCGTAGTCTTCATATGGAAAAGCATACACGCTGGGCCGCCACCCGTCAACCTCGGCCCCAAGCGGCGTGGCCTCCGCCAGCCCCCGGCGAATAGGGATCCGGGGATGGAGGCGATCGCCGACAAGCGATCCCTGGGGGCATGCCCTAGGTGCCCGATTATGATGCCTATTCCGCCGCCCAGGAGATCAACCGTGTCTCGATACATGCTGCTTGCCGCCGCTGTCGTGGGCCCTGGCGGTGCCCTGGCCGCCCAGGGAACGATCGGTCCCGACACGACGCTGGCCGGAGGAAGCCTCTATCGGCGGGTGGCGGCGGCGGGCGACAGCGCTGAACACTACGCGCTGCTTCTTCCCGCCGGGTACCAGCCGGATCGCCGGTGGCCGGTCCTGTTCGTGATGGACCCCCGGGGAAGGGCGCTGCCGGCGCTCCAGCCCTTTGCGGCGGCGGCCAGCCGGCTGGGCTACATCGTCCTCAGCTCGTACAACACCGCCAGCGACGGCCCCCCGGAGCCCAACGTCGCCGCCCTCAACGCGATGATGGCGGACGCCGCCCGCACCCTGGCGGCGGATACGACACGATTCTACCTGGCGGGCTTCTCCGGCACCGCCCGGATGGCCTGGCTCTTTGCGCGACAGCTGACCGGGACGGTCCGGGGCGTCATCAGCGTGGGCGCGGGGCCGCCCTTGAGCGCCAGCGAGGACTGGCTCCGCCGGTTCGCCCACGACTCGACCTTCTCCGCGTTCCTCGCCGCGGGGGAAGCGGACTTCAATCACGACGAGGTGGTCCGGCTCGACGGGGTCCTCCAGGGGCTTGGCGTTACCCACCGGACCGTCATCTTCCCGGGTCCGCACGGGTGGGCGCCCGCTGCGGTGGAGACCGATGCGCTGGAGTGGCTGGCCCTTCACGCGGGGAGCAGGGAACCGGGAGCCTATCTGGGGGCGCGCCTGCAGGAGGTGGATTCGCTCGCGTCCCAGGGGGACACCCTGGAAGCGGGCCGCCGCCTGCTGGCACTCGAGCGAGAGTTCGGGGACAGCGCCGTGGCGGGGCCGGTTGCGGGTGCTCCGAAGCGGCTCGACCTCGAACGCCGGGCCAGGGTGTTCCTCGAGGAAGAGCGGCAGCAGATGCGGGCCGACAGCATCTGGCGCCGCCGCGCGCAGGCGACCCTGGCCGGATTGGAGGATCCCGACGCCTGGCTGACCGCCGACCAGGCGGCGGACTCCCTGGGTCTCTCGACCCTGCTGTTAGAGCGAGGCGCCGGGTTGCCCAGGGCGAAGCGGTTCTCGGCCCTTCGGCGGCTTGAGTGGCTCTATCTCACGGTCGTGTTCGACGGAGCGCCGACGTTTCTTGCCCGCAGGGCGTTCCGGAAGGCGATGGTCATGCTGGACCTGGGGCATCGGATCCGGGCCTTGCCGGCCGAGGGTTGCCGCGACGCGATCACGGCGCTCCAGTCGCTGGGTGGTCCGGGGGTGGCCGAACGGTTCCCGGAGTGCGCCTGATCAGGGAACAGCAGCCAGGACTCGCGGAACCTCACGGGCAAGCCGACGTCCGGGGCGACTCTCTCCTACTCCGCGCGAAGCGCCTCGACCGGAACGATGCCTGTCGCGCCGCGGCTCGCCGCCCAGGCGGCGACACCGGCGACCCCGGTGATGAGCAGCGCAACGCCGCCGAACACCGCCGGGGACCGCGCCGGCATCTGGAAGAGGAACTGCCCGAGCCACCCGGACGAAAGCAGGGACGCGAACGCTCCGGCGGCAACTCCAAGCCCAACCGCGGCCAGTCCGCCGCTCGAGGCGTGCCGCGCCAGGCGGGTCCGGGTGGCGCCCAGCGCCGCCCGGATGGCCATCTCGCGTCGCCGCTCCGCCACGGCCCGCGCCACCACGACCGACAGGCCGACCACCGTCAGCAGCAGGGCCAGGGCGGCGAACGCGATGGTGCCGACCGTGTAGAACCGCCGCACGGCCACCGATTGCTCCACGATGCGGTCGACCGTGGTGAGGTGCATCGCGGGGACGCCGGGATCGATCGCGCGAATCGCGGCGCGCACCGAGGGGCCCAGGTCCCCCGCCGGGCCCCCTGTGGTGCGCAGCACGATGCAGATCAGCTCGCGGGGAACCTGCGCCCGCGGGAAGTACACCGCCGGCAGCGGGTCGCGCTCCAGCCGCTCCGAGCGGATCTCCCCGACGACCCCGACCACGGTGATGGGGTCCCCGTTGTCGTAGAGCGGCCGGCCGATCGGCTCGGCGGCGCCGAAGAGCGCCTGCGCGTAGTCCGCGGAGACGACCGCGACCGGAGGAGTGTCGGCCCCGTCGGTTTCGGACGGGAGCCGGCCCCGCCGCAGCGGGATCCGGAGCACCCGGAAATACCCGGAATCCACGGTGCGCACCCGGGCCGGGATCTCGCGCTCCGCGCCGGGCGACGCGGAAAATCCCCGGGTGAAGTCCACCCCGCGGAACGGCACTGCCGTGGTGATGCCGGCTTCGGCGACACCCGGGATCGCGCGCACCCGGGTCAGGACGTCGGTCTGAAAGGTGCGCAGGGCGTCCTCGCTGAAGTACCTGGGGTCGAGCAGCCGCATCTCAACGGTGAGGACCTCCTCGCCGTCGAATCCCAGTGGGATGCCGCCCAGCCGCCAGAAGCTGCCAAGCAGGAGGGTTCCGGAGATGATGAGCATGGTGGCGACCGCCGCCTGGGCGGAGACGAGTCCCTGGCGCCAGCGGACGGTCGACCTGCCGGCCGAGGTGGTCGCGGAGGCGCGCAGCACCTGGTGCGGGCGCGCGCCCGCGGTGGCCCCGAGCGCCGGAGCCAGTGCCGCCAGCACCGTGCTGACGGTCGCCGCTACGGCGGCGAAGCCGAGGATCGACGGATCCAGCCCCAGCTCCCCGACCAGGGGGAAGGCCGAGGGCAGCAGCGCCTCGAGTGACGGCTGCACCAGAATCGCCAGTCCGGTCCCGGCCGTCACACCCGCCAGCGCCAGCAACATCCCTTCCGTCACAAGCTGCCGGATCAGCCGTCCGCGACCCGCCCCCAGGGAGGCGCGCACCGCCAGCTCGCGGCGTCGTTCCGCCACCCGCACCAGCAGTCCATTGGCGACGGTAACGCAGGTGATCAGGAGCAGGAGCCCCGCCACTCCCCCGAGCAACAGCATGGACGACCGGGTCTGGCCCACAACCCATTCGCGAATCGGCTCCAGACGCAGCCGCTGGCGGAACTCCGGCGCTTCGCCGGGCCGGTCGATGCCGGTCCGGAAGGCGGCCGCCCGGACCCGGCCGTCCTCCACGGTGAGACCGGGACCCAGCCGGCCGACGGCCAGAAAGGCGATGGCCTCGGGAGGGTAGCTCGCGACCGCGGACGAAGGGAGCAGCGCCCAGGCCTCGGTCTCATCCGGATAGGTGAACCGGAACGCCGGCGGGAGCACACCGATGATGGTGTGGGCCGTCGGCTCGCGGCGCGCGCCCCGGCCGGTCTTGAGCCGGATCGTCCGGCCGATCACCGCCGGATCGCCGCCGAACTCGCGTTGCCAGAGTGTGTGGCTCAACACGACGAGAGGAACCCCGGCGGTCTCGTCGTCGGAGCGGAACTCCCGGCCGTGCGCGGCACGCACCCCGAGCACCTCGAAGAAGTTCGGCGAGACCTGGGCGCCCCTGAGCCGTCGCGTCTGGTCGGGCAGCTCCAGATCGAATTGCGCGGACAGGTTGCCCTGCCAGGTGACGGCGACGGCGAATCCCTCGAGCCAGGCGGCCTCCGCGCGGAGCCCCTCGACATTGGTCCGGGTGAGGAGGTAGCGTGCCGGCGGCGTTCCGGGGGCGCCGGGGCTGGACGGCGGCGGACGCTCTGGCGCGCGCCAGAGCATGACGACACGATCCGGCTCGCGATAGGGGAGGGGCTGCAGCAGCGTCGCCTGCATGATGCTGAACACGGCGCCGTTGGCGCCGACCCCGAGCGCGAGCGTGAGGACGATCGCCAGCGTGAACCGCGGTGAGCGGCGGAAGAGCCGGAAGGCCAGCGCGACGTCCCGGCCGAGGTCCTGCCAGCGTTCCCGATGTCTCACGCGCTGCTCCCGAACTCTGGCGCTCTTGAGCAGGCGCCGCCGGGCGGTGGGGAATTCTCCGAACCGCGCCCGCGCGGCGCGCTCCGCTTCCTCGCGCGGGTCTCCCCGCGCCATGAGGTACTCGACGCAGAGCGCGACGTGCTCCTCCAGCTCCGCCCCGATCTCCTCTTCCAGGGCCCGACGGCCGCGCGGCCGCAGGTCGAGCCACGGGGCGCGCTGGGGGGAGGACGGGTCGTCACGCATCGGTCAGGACTCGGCGGGACGGGCCCTGAGCGACATGATGCCGGTGACCGACGCGCTGTACTGGAGCCACGCGCTCGCCTCGGCCGCGAGATGTGCGCGGCCCTGCGCGGTGAGCGAATAGAAGCGGGCGCGGCGCCGGTGCTCGGTCTGCTTCCACCGCGCCGAGATGTAGCCTCGGCCCTCCAGCCGGTGCAGCACCTGGTAGATCATGCTGTCGTCCAGTCCGAGCCGCCCCCCGGACTGCTGTTCCAGCCAGAGCGCGATGCCGAAGCCGTGCCTGGGGCCCCAGGAGAGGGCCTTGAGGACCAGCATGTCGACGGTTCCCTTGAGGAACGGCAGCGGCGGTGGGATGGAGGACACCGTGAATCGCTCCCCGTGTAGTCTACGGGTAGGATACGGCCTGCCGCCCCGGCGCGCAACAGCGGCGGGGCGCTGGCGGGCGTCGTTCCGGGCGCAGGCTGTGACGTTACCGCGGAATGCGTGACGGGCTGAAACGGTCCAGGCCTCCGGCGCGACTGCGCCGGAGGCCCGGATGCCGTTGGCGTGAACGACGCTTACCCTTTCTTCTTTCCGCCTCCGGTGGTCGTGGTCGTGGTGCCGCCCTTCGCATCGATATCGCCGCCGTTGATCGGGGCCCGAGCAAAGCTCGGATCGGCGATCGCAGTACCGACGAAGTTGATGCTGAAGCCGAACTCATCGGGCGAGTTGGTGGCGGTCTTGCCCTTCGAACCGGTGCCGTTGTCGATGAACTCGATGACGAACTGCCGGTTCGTGTACCCGGGACCGTAGGGCACCTCCCAGCCTCCGAGGCCGCCGTTGAGCGCGGCGTTCCAGACCTGGAAGTCGCACCGCCCGCTCGCGACGTGGACGCCGTTCACGGTTCCGTACGTGTCCAGCGCGCCCTTGCAGCGGAACACCGGGGTGCCGCCATCCTGCTTGATCAGCAGGAACTGGCCCTTGTACGTGGTCGGATCGCTGCCCTCGACCGGGCGGACGTTGAACCCGAAATTGGCGCGGCCGCCGCCAACCTTGTAGCCAGCCAGGAAGCCGCCGCCGGTCGCCGCATTCCCGGGTGCGAGGACCGCAATCGCCGGGTCGTCCTTCGAGGCTTCGCAGTCAGCGTCGCCGGGGAAGCTGGCGCGACCGTCATAGATCCCTTCGAGCCAGTTCGTCGTCGCGACGTCCCTCGTTGCGATGCCGGACGCACTCGTGAACGAGTGCGGGAAGAACACAAAACCTGGATCGCCGGTCAGAGGATCGGGATCCATCCCCCAGATGATCCGCTTGTTCACGGTGCACGGGGCATAGGCGCTGGTCAGGACCGCCTTCAAGTGCAGCGTGTTGCCGATCAGGACAAGCGGGTCACCCGTGTAGGTCAGGGTCGTGAGCGCCTTGTTGATCGTCTGCGTCTGCATGGCGCTGGTGAGCCGATCGGGGTTCGTATCGTCCGCCGTCAACTCATGCGTGCCATCGCCGCGGCCGGTCGCCCGGTAGTAGAAGCTCGCGGAGTTGGCATTTCCCGAGCTGATCAGCACGCTCGTGATGCCGGTGGTGCATGAATTGTTGCTGTAAAAGGCGCCGGCTCCCGTTCCGCCGTTGTCGGACGACAGGCCCACGGTGGTATTCGCCGTCACGGCCAGCGCCGCGTCATCGTCGTCCTGGCTCTGGACCGTCATCGGGCCCAGACACTCGCCAACCCGACCGGTGAAGGGACCCGTGATGAAGGCGAGCTGGGTCGGACCGGGGATGTAGTCGATCAGCAGGACCGGTTTGACCCGGTTGCAGGTGGTGCCGGTGGTGCACACGTTCTCGGTGGACGTGAATCGGGTTGTAACCGGTGACGCGGCATTCTCCGAGGCATCGCTGATCCGCCACCCATCATTCGGGAACGTGCCATCCAGGAACCCCTGGACGTCGGCAGTCACGCCCCACCTGACCCACGTCTGTGGATCTCCGCCGCCAGCTCCAGGCGTAAAGCCAGCCGGCACGATGGCAGTCCCGATCGTGCCAGTAGCACCGGGAGCCGCAAAGGTGGCCGTTCCTTCCTCCCACGAAGCACTTGCGCGCTCAATATTGTACGTTTTCTGAGACGTTGTCCCGATGATCGTGAGCCGCACCTTCGCATCTGTGATGGTGGCGCCCGCCGGCAGAACCGCGGGACTTGCGGCGGTCATGTCGAAGCGCAGGAGGGTGCGAACGTTGTTACCGTTTTGCGACGTGACCCAGAGGCTTGTCCCGGTCGCGCCACAACCGCCGCTCGGGGCGGTTCCCTGGGCCACGCACTGATCTCCCCCGACGGCGTCGTCGGCGGCGGTGCCAGCCCCGATGACCACGGCGCGGGCCACGTCGAACAGGATCGGGCTGGCCGGGCTGGTGAACGGTCCGGCACAGTTCCCGCCGGTGTTCTGAGCGACCTCCACCGACCAGGTGCCGCTGCTTGCCACCACGGCGGGCACGCTGAATCCCGTCGGGTTGTAACTCGTCGAACCTGGCCCGAACGTCTCCGTGAATTGCGCCGCGTTCGATGGATCCTTCCACACGATCTGGTAGCAGTTGTTGGAACCGCCACCAGTGAGCCGCGGGTAGACCGTGGCGCCCCAGGGATACGCTGTTTGAGAGATGGTGCGAGCCAAGTCAGCGTACAGCGCCACCGTCCCGGCCAAGTCAGTAATGGTCACCTCGGCATGGCCGCCGGAGGTTTGCCCGTCGGCGGTGAGCGTCAGGGTCGCCCCGGCTTCGTCCTCGGTGACCAGCCAGGTCGACGCGATGTTGCCGTCCGTATCGGCGAGGACATCCCACGGCTGGTGCGCCGGATGGTCGGGGTCGCTGCCGTCTCCGCGCACTACCTGCAGGCGGACAGTCTCCCCGGGCGTCCAGCCCCACCCGTCGATGGCGACCGTCTCACCGGGGGCATAGTCCACTTTGTCGGTGGCGACCGTCGGTCCGTCACCCTGGCTTAGGTTGAGCTGTGGGCGCTCGATCGATGTCGGCAGTTCACCGCGACACCCTACGCCCAGCAAGAGTACGACCGCAAAAAGGCCGACCGGGACGAACCGTGGTCGGCGAGGTGAACAATCCATGAACCTCCGGGTGAAACCGAAGGAACGTCCTGCCGTACTCATGATGGGTCTCCTCTCCAAGTTAGAAGCGGCCAAGAACAACACCACCGCAGGGTTGCGGCGGGGATAGTCCCTACCGCGGTTTGGGCATGGTTGCGACCTTGGGCGGTGGAACAAGGGCGCGCGTGGCCACCAAGTGGAGGCTCGGCCGCAACTCGAGACCCGCTTGCAACCCGAACATGGGCGCGTCCGTCAAGGCGTCCCTTTGGGCCCCGGTCGGAAGGTTGGCCCCGAGAAAGGGACGCGAATCCAGGATGCTGAAGGATTGAGCGGCAAGGGACGGCGTGAGGAGGCACCCCGCTGCCAGGAGGGATAAGGAACGCTTCATAGGAACTCCCCCGCCTCGCTGTTTCTCGAGGCCTGTGCCCGTCTGGCGCGACGCCAAGACCCAGCCCTAGTGTATTCGCCGGGTGCAAACTTGGTGTCGGGTCATGCAAGCAGAGGTGAATCGACCATGAGAAGGTTTTGCTGCGGGAGGCAGCCTAGAGGGGCTCGGCCGATCGACGATTGAGGTTGCTGACGCGAGTGGTGAGCCTTACCCCATGATGCGGTGCTGCTCCAGAGTCCCTGCGGGTGAAGGAAAGCTCACCCACGCCGCCGGTGCCGGTCCGCGTCGAGGACACCAAGTGTTACGAACCCGTGAACACCCCGCTTCGCGCACGAAAGCTGGCACGGTGCCGCCTTCGGCGCGCCCTCCGGGCCGGCAGAGTACGGAGTCATCCAGGCCACATCCTGGCCCCGCCTCCCATCGACCAACTGGGGGCTTCTGGATAAGGGAGCACCCCAGGGCCGGTTGACCGCCCACCGCTGACCACTGCAACCG
>Ga0299906_10000374_pt1 | contig 43100 bp, 35 predicted proteins | sample RVTome_14_FD_200259 | JGI IMG/M metagenome (GOLD analysis project Ga0299906, IMG submission 200259) | Soil microbial communities from uranium-contaminated site in the Upper Colorado River Basin, Wyoming, United States - RVT145D125 (version 2) ... | reverse complement strand
GGCCTCGATGTCGACGGTCTGCGTGAGGTCGCCCTGGGCCACCGCGGTCGTTACCCGGGCGATCTCCCGCACCTGGGAGGTGAGGTTGGTCGCCATGTCGTTGACGCTCTCGGTGAGCTCGCGCCAGGAGCCGGCGACGCCGGGGACGTCCGCCTGGGCGCCGAGCTTGCCCTCGACGCCGACCTGCCGCGCCACCCGCGTGACCTCCGAGCCGAACGCCTCGAGCTGCTCGACCATGCCGTTGACGGCGCGGGCGTGCTGGAGGAAGTTGCCCTTCAGCGGCTCGCGTTCCCCCTCGAGGTCGATGCGCTGGGTCAGGTCGCCCCGGCCCACCGCGGTGACCACCCGCGCCACCTCCGCGGCCTGACCGGTGAGGTCGTCGAGCATCTCGTTGACCGAGGAGACGTAGGTGGCCCATCCGCCGCGGCCGCCGTTGGCGCTCAGACGCAGGCCGGTGCGCCCTTCCCGGCCGACGCGCTTGCGCAGCACCGCCGCCTCCTTGACCAGGTCCTGGGCGAGGTCGCCGACGGCGTTGAAGGTCTGGCAGATCTGGCCGTCGACGCCCGGAACCTCCTCGGGCAGCCGCACCGAGAAGTCGCCGCGCTTCAAGGCGCGCATGGCCGCGAGGAGCTCCTTGCGGGTGATGCTCGCCTCCTCGCTCTCCTCACTCGTCCGTGTTGGTGCCATCGTCGGCCTTTCTGAGCACTTGTTTGAGCTTTTCCGGAGTCGCCGGCTTGACCAGGTGGACGTCGAATCCCGCCGCCTGCGCCCGCGCGCCGTCCTTCTCTTGTCCGAACCCGGTGATCGCCACCATGCGCACGGCGCCGGCGGCGGCGTCCGCGCGGATGCGGGCGGCGATCTCGTAGCCGTCCATGTCGGGCAGACCGACGTCGAGGAGAACGACGTCCGGCGGCAGGCGCCGGACCGCCGCGAGCGCCTCGGCGCCGCTGGCGGCCACCTCGACGTCGTGCCCCCAGCTCTCGAGCAGGGTACCGGTGGCCTCCCGCACGTCTTGTTCGTCCTCCACCAGGAGGATGCGCAGCGGCGGTTCACGGCCCCCGGAGTCCTCCGGCGCGTCCTCGACCTCAGCGCCGCCCTCCGGCGACCCCAGCGGCAGCGTCACCCAGAAACGGCTGCCCCGGCCGGGACCCTCGCTCACCACTCCCGCCTCGCCGTCGTGGAGCTCGGCAATCATGCGCACCAGTGTGAGCCCGATGCCGAGCCCCTGATGGCCGCTGCGTTCCTGGGCGAACATCTCGAAAACCTGATCGATCTTCTCCGGCGGGATGCCCTGGCCGTTGTCGGCGACGACGATCCGTGCGGCGTCGCCGTCGCCCTCCAGGTCCACGGCCACCTCGATGCGGCCGCCGGTCGGCGTGTAGCGGTTGGCGTTGACCAGCAGGTTCGAGACGAGCTGCACGATCCGGACCGAGTCCCCGAGCATGGGGACCGGGCCGGGCAGGCTCGCCACCAGCTCCTGGCCGCGCTCGTCGAGCGCGTCACGGATGCCGTCGATCGCCTGCTGGACGGCGGCGACGAGATCGAAGCTCTCGCGCCGGAGCTCGAATTTGCCCTGCGAGATCCGGGAGACGTCGAGCAGGTCGTCGACGAGCCGGACCAGGATCCGGACCTGGCGCTCCATGGAGGCGCAGACGCGGCGCTGGTTCTCGTGCGGCAAACCGTGGTGCTTGAGGATCTCGATTCCGGTGACCACGGGAGAGAGCGGATTGCGCAGCTCGTGGCCGAGCATGGCCAGGAAGACGTCCTTGCGCCGGCTCTCCTCCCGCAACCTCACCGCCTCCCACCGCTGCCGTTCCTCCGCGAAGCGCCGCTGATGCTCCCGGCGCTCGAGCTCGCGCAGCCGGTCCGCCTGGCGCTGCACCTCCACCGTCCGCTGCTGGAGCTCGATCAGCACCGAGACCTTGGCCCGCAGCACGTCCGGCACCACCGGCTTGAAGAGGAAGTCGACCGCGCCCAGGGAATAGGCCTCCAGCACGTCGCGATCGACCGGCTCGTAGGCGGTGAGGAAAATGATCGGGATGTGACTCGTCCGCTCGCGCTCGCGGATGTAGCGGGCCGTCTCGAAGCCGTCCATCACCGGCATCCTGACGTCGAGGAGGATGAGGGCGACCTCGCGGTCGAGGAGGTGGCGCAGGGCTTCGACCCCGGAGCGGGCGGTCACGACCCGAAGCCCGAGATCGCCGAGCGCCGCTTCGAGCGCCGCCAGGTTGGCGCTGTTGTCGTCGACGGCGAGGATGTCCCGTGCCGTCAACCCCGGCACGAACGGCCACGAGGGACCCGCGGGGCGGCTTCCGTCGTCGCCGACTCGCTCGCGGCCTCCTCCGAGGTCCTTCGAGCCCCCGTGCCGCACGGCGGCTTTCCTCGCAGCGATGCCGAAACCCGCTCCTCGGCCCCGGGTGAGCCGGGCGAGGCGCCGGTTCCGGGAACGTCGGGGACGAAGGCGGTCATCGAAAGCACACACCTCACTCGAGCGCATCCCAGGCCTCCTTCCGTAGAGCAACCGTACCACGAGGTCCCGCGGCAGTTGAGCAGAGCTCGCTACGCTTGCCTATGGCACCGGTAAGCTGCGGGACCTTATCACACGCCGGCGCGGGACTCCAGCGTCAGGCCTGGCCGGTGCTCGCGGGGGACGGCGGCTGGTGCGCGGCGTAGGTGCGGCCGGCGTACCACACCTCGTAGCCGCCCGGCGTCTCGTAGACGGCCAGCAGGCGCCGGCCGGCGGCGGCCGCCGGCGCCGGCGCCCGGCGCGCGCGCAGGCCGACGACGGCCACCGTCTCGTCGAAGCGGCGGTCGTTGACGCGGTGGAAGGTGCCGCGGGTCGCCCGGCCCATCAGGCCGGAATCCGACTCGACGTCGAGCGCCAGGGTGGTGCCCTCGCCGCTCGGGGGCGGGCGGAAGCTCCACTGGGCGGTCCAGCGCAGCATGCCGTCCAGGGCCTTGACCCGCACGTTGCCGCTCGCCAGCCGGACCTCGACCGTCTGGCGCCAGGTCCGCCCGAGGACGGATTGGCTGATCTCGGCGCGCACCCTTTCGCCGCCGCTCTCGAGCACGCGGCAGGCGTCGAGGCCGGGCATCCACCGTGGCCACGAGCCGACGTCGTGGAAGAGGTCGCGCACGAAGGTCGGCGGCGCGTCGACGTGGGCGATCCGGCGCATCAGCGCTCCTCCCTCTCCGCCTCGAGGCGGATCAGGCGGTAGCGCGTGCCCCTGAGCAGGACCTCGAGGCCATCGGGGAGCTCGCGGATCTCCAGGATCTCGCGGCGCCCCGCAGGGGGCGCCACCTTGCCGGCGTCGAGGTCGGCGCCATGCTCGGCGAGGGCCGCCAGGGCCCCGGCGGCGCCGCGGCGCAGGCGACGGCGGCCGCCCGGCCACAGCAGCGGCCCGGAGACGCGGAGCTCCAAGTCGACGCGGGTCCCCGCGTCGACCGCGGCGAGCCGGCAATGGCCGGCGAACGCCGGGGAGCCGTAGCCGCCGACCTGCTGGAAGCGGATCTCGCGGGGCGGCGATCGGATGAGCTCGAGCACCACGCCGTCGGCGCGGTAGAGCGGGGCCCGGACCTCGATCACCGACACGTCGCCCTCGCGGTCGAGCGCGCGGACGCCGGTGACGCCGGGCAGCCACTCGGGAAGGCGCTCGGCGTCGGCGAGCAAGGCGAACGCCACCTCGCGCGGCAGCGCGGTCGAGAGGCTCTCCCGGACCCGGCGCCGCATCCCCCTACTCGCCCCCGCGCCAGTGACGCAGGAAAGCGTCGGCCATCTCGACGGGGATCTTTCCGGCCTCCAGCAGGGAGGTCACCGCCGCCGTCACGCTCCCCCGGGGCAGCCGGACGAAGGCGCGCCAGAGGCCGCCGCCGCGCTCGATCTCGAGAGCGCCGGCGAGGGCGCCGGCGGTCTTGCGGACCACCCGCAGCGAGCCGCCGGCGGCGGCGAGGCCGCTCATCATCACAGCGTATTGGGCGCGCAGCAGGCCGCCGCCGGAGCGCCGCGGGCCGACGTCCGACCCGTCGGACTCGTCGGACCTGTCGGACCTGTCGGACCTGTCGGACTCGTCGGACCTGTCCGACTCGGCTTCCGGCCTGGTCTCGGCGGGCCGCTCGGCCGCCGCCTCGGCCGCCATCAGCCGGTCCTGCGCCTCGCGCAGGCGTCCGGCCAGCTCGGGCACCAGGGCCCAGGCCACGGCCGGCCGCTTGCGGACCACGGTCTGGAAGCTGTCGCGGCTCAGCAACAGGGCCGCGGTCGGCGCCAGCGCCACCGCGCTGGCCGAGCGCGGCTTGGCGTCGATCAGGGCCATCTCCCCCAGCACGTCGCCGGCGCCGAGCTCGGCGAGGCGCCAGCGTCCTGCGTTCTCGGTGCGGAAGACCTCGACGCGGCCGCCGGAGATCAGGTAGAGGCCGAGGCCCACCGCGCCCTCGCTCAGGATCTCGGCGCCCGGCGCGAACTCCTTGGGCACGCAAAGCGCCGCCAGGCGCTTGAGGTCACGGCGGCTCAGGTCGGCGAAAAACGGCACCCGGGCCAGGTTGGCTTCGACGTCCCCCATAGGGCCTCAATACCGCCAGCTCGTGAGGTCGGCGCCCGCCGGCGCCGTCTTCTCGATGCGCTCGAGGATCTTCGGCAGGTACATCCGGTTGTAGCGCAGCCGCGACACGTGGTTGGGGTTTTCGTGGTCGCCGTTCCAGCAGTGCTCGGCGCGATCGCCGTAGTCCACCTCGCCGCCGTAATACGGGTCCTTGGTCGACTCGAGGAAGGCCTCCATGAGGTAGACCGCGTTGTTGAGGTAATAGTTGTCCATGTCGCCGCAGTAGATGCGGATCTTGCCCTCGAGCTTGGGCCCGAGGGTGGCCCAATCGCGCTCGAGGATATGGCGCAGGTCGTAATTGTCCCGCCAGTAGGCGGCCACCTCGTGGTCGATGTCGCCGTTCAGCTTGTCCCAGATCGGCCTGGGGTAGCCGTCCTCGCCCACCGGCGAGTAGACCGCCTGCCAGACGTCGAACTGGTCGCCCGAGCGTCCGCGCGTGCCGAGCGCCAGCTCCATGCGGTTGAAGTCCGCGATCGTCGCCGTGATCTCCCCCAGGTAGTCGCGATGGCCCGGACGCAGCAGGCGCTTGAAAGGTCCCGCGGCCCAGTAGGCGTTGTCGTCCTCGTAGAGGTCGACGCTCATGTAGGCGCGGAAGTCGATGGGGTCGGGGCAGGCGGCGAAGCAGCCGTTGTACTCGTCGGGGTAGAAGATCTGGGCCGCCAGGGCCTCCCAGCCGCCGGTGGATCCGCCGTAGAGGAAGCGCGCCCAGGGCTCGCCGAGGGCGCGGAACCTCTCCTCGACGAAGGGGATCAGCTCGTGGGTGACGGCGTCGCCGTAGGGGCCGAGGTTCGCCGAGTTGACGGCGTAGGAGTCGTCGTAATAGGGGTTGGCGTGCTGGATCTCGACGACCAGGTAGCGCGGAAAACCTGGGCTCGTCCACTTCTTGTAGAAGTCGTAGGCCTCCTGCTGCAGGATGACGTTGTAGCCCTCGACGCCGAAGCGCTCGCTGTACTCGGGCTCGAGGTCGGGATCGGGGGGCTCGGTGCGGAAGCCGCCGAAGTCGGACGGGAAATGGCCGTGGAAGATCATCAGCGGGTAGCGCGCCTCGGGGTGCTCGTCGAAGCCCGCGGGCACCAGCACGTGGGCGCCGAGGTAGGTCGGACGCCCCCAGAACTCGGTCAGCAGCTTGGACTCGATGCGCACATGGCGCACGTGCTCGGTGTCCGCGGGCGGCTCGATCGGCGGGATCACCTGGTCGAAGCGGATCGCGACGCGGCGGTCCTCGGCGCCGTCGAGGCGCATCGTCGCCGGCGTGCTCAGCAGGTTGCCGGGCGCCAGGTTCCAGTGCTGGCCCTCGCCGCGGTCCCAGGGCAGCTTCACCGTGTGGCCGTGGGCGGGGCGCAGGGTCTCGTAGACGTGGAGCACCGCCTGCACCGAGTACTCGCCCGCCGGCAGCTCGGCGAGACTGGCGACCGGGTAGCCGAAGACGCCGGCGCCGATCACCGCTTCCTCCCCCGGCGCCAGCCCTTCGACGTCGACGCCGAAGACCTGGGCGCTGGCGAGCTGGGCGGTGACCTGGAAGCGCGGCTCGCGCTCGCCGCCGGCCGCGATGACCAGCAGCACGCGTCCGTCCACGGGCTCGGCGCGCTGCTCGGCGCCGAAGGAGACGGCGAGCTCGAGGCCGGCGGCGGGCGCCGCCAGCAGCAGAGTGAGGACGGCGAAGCGGGGGACGGACGAATGGATGGGCGTCATGGGGGCTCCAGGCGTCGGGTGGCCGGACGCGTCAAGGATACCGCGAACGCCCTCTGTGCCAGGCCCATGCCTACCTCGAGGCCGAGCTCGGCGCCACCCGCGTCGGCACCATCGGCTGGTGCTTCGGCGGCGGCTGGTCGCTCCAGGCGGCCCTGATGCTCCCCGGCGAGATCGACGCTACAGTGATCTTCTACGGCCACCTGGAGACCGGCCGCGACGCGCTGGCGGCGATCGCGGCGCCGGTGCTCGGCATCTTCGGCGCCGAGGACGGCGGCATCCCGGTGGCGACGGTGCGCGAGTTCGAAAGCACCCTCCGGGACCTCGGCAAGGACGTCCGCATCCACGTCTACGAGGGCGCCGACCACGCCTTCGCCAATCCCTCGGGCGGGAACTACCACGCCGAGGCCGCGGCCGACGCCTGGGCGAAGACGCTGGCGTTCTTCGCGGAGACGCTCAGGTAGCTAGCAGTTGCCCGGCTGATTGAAGCAGGCGTCCTGGCGCAAGACCCTGAACTCGCGCTGGAACTCCGAGCCTCCCTGGGCGCGGATCGCGGCGTTGGTGAAGCCGTAGCTGGTCACCGCCACCACCGCCGCCCGCGCCCGGTTCTGGCCGCCGCCCTGGCCGGACGCCTTGCGGTTGAAGTTCTGCACCCAGGGCCCGCCGCTCGAGCCGCCGGTCATGTCGCTGCCGTAGACCACCGTGCCGTCGTTGAAGGCGAAGAAGTCGCCGGTGGTGATCTGGTGCATCTCCTGGCCGCCGTCGAGGTTGCCCGGGTAGCCCAGCAGGTGGAGGTGGTTGTCCGCCAGCCGGTCGGGCAAGAAAGCGAGCCGGCCGGTGACGTCGCCGATGCTGGTCCCGTCCTGGTCCGCGATCTCGAGGAAGGCGTAGTCCTGCGGGTGCGGCACCCCGCCGCTGGCGGCCCAGGCGGGGGTCACGAACGCGGCGGTGGCCGTCCAGGTGCCGAAAGGCGCGTCGCCGCGGTTGAACGCCGGAATGAACGTGAAGTCGTCGAAGAAGCCCTGGCCGGGTCCGCCGTGGACGCAGTGGCCGGCGGTCAGCACCAGGCGGGGGGCGATCACCGCGCCCGAGCACACGAACGACTCTTCGCCGATCGAGAAGAAGAGCTTGCCCACCGGCGCGTACGGGAACGCCTCGCCCGCTTCCGACGGGATCAGGCGCGACGAGGTGTAGTCCAACCCGCCGGTGCCATAATTCTTGGACAGGGGCTCAGGCAGGGCCTCCGGCTCCGGCTTCTCGAGCAGCGCCCGCAGCTCGGCGGGCGAGAGGTCGTAGATCCGGGTGCGGAAGCGGTAGCGCTCGGCCCCCCGCAGCGTGGGCTCGGCGGCCACCGACGGGAAGTGGTCTACGAACGGCTCCTGCGCCTCGGCGGCTTTGGGCTCGGCGAGGATCCGCGACGCGTCGAAGTCGATCCGCGGCAGCGGCATCGGCCGGGCGCCGGCAAAGGCCTCGGGGGTCCACCGCGCCTTGGCGCGCAACGGATCGAGCTGCTTGACGACGGAGGTCTGGGCCGCCGCGGACGAAGCGAGAGCCAGGACGAGGACAAAGACCAACAACTTCTTCATGACAGCCTCCTTGAGGAGATTGGGTCCGAAACGGGAATGGAAGGCATGCTAGCACGCCGACGGCCGCGCGCGCCTGGACTTTTGCCCGGCGCCGCACTAGGATGACCCGATGACCCTGGCCACGACCCCCACCGCGGACGAGCCTGCCGGCGGCCCGCCCGGCCGGCGGCGCATCGCCGTGCTGCCGGGCGACGGCATCGGCCGCGACGTCACCGCCGAGGCGGTCAAGGTGCTGGCGGCGGCGGACGAGATCTGGCGGCTCGACCTCGAGCTCGTGGAGCTGCCGTGGAGCGCCGACCACTACCTGGCCACCGGAGTGACGCTGCCCGAGGGCGCCCTCGACGACCTGCGCGACAACTATTCCGCGATCTTCATCGGCGCCTACGGCGATCCGCGGGTGCCCGACATGAGGCACGCCGCGGACATCCTCCTCGGCATCCGCTTCGGTCTCGACCTCTACATCAACTTCCGCCCCATCAAGCTCTATGACGCCCGGCTCTGCCCGCTCAAGGACAAGGGGCCGGCCGACGTCGACATGGTGGTCTTCCGCGAGAACACCGAGGGCGCCTACGTGGGCATGGGCGGCAACTTCAAGCGCGGCACCGCCGACGAGGTCGCGGTGCAGGAGGAGGTGCACACCCGCAAGGGCGTGGAGCGCATCCTGCGCGCCGCCTTCGACTACGCCCGCAGTCACCACCGCCGCCAGGTGTGCATGTGCGACAAGTCGAACGTGATGCGCTACGGCCACGACCTGTGGCAGCGCGCCTTCGCCGAGGTCGCCGCCGACTACCCGGAGATCGAGACGGAGCACCTCTACGTGGACGCCCTGGCCATGCAACTGATCCGCGCCCCGGAGCGCTTCGACGTGATCGTGACCAACAACATGTTCGGCGACATCCTCACCGACCTCGGCGCCGCCTTGCAAGGCGGCCTCGGCGTCGCCGCCTCGGCCAACCTCCACCCCGGCCGCACGTCGATGTTCGAGCCGGTGCACGGCTCGGCGCCCAAGTACGCCGGCACCGGCCGCGCCAACCCGGTGGGCGCGGTGCTCTCGGCGGCTCTGATGCTCGAGACCCTGGGCTGCCGGGAAGCGGCAACGGCGGTGGAACGGGCGGTCGCCGAGGCGCTGGCCGGCGGCCATACGACGCCCGACCTGGGAGGCGCCCTGACCACCGAGGAGGTCGGCGACCACCTCGCCGGCCTGCTCCACTCGCGCGCCGCGGCGGCCTGCGCGGCCGAGACCTGAGGCCCCAGATCGGGAGGACCCCGTGCCGAGCGAACGCAAGCCCTATTTCAAGGAATCCGAGCTCATCTACGACTGGAACCGCGCTTCCGGAATCGAGCTCCAGCCTCCCCAGCCCCACGTCGAGCTCGACGACGAGACCCTGCGCGACGGCTTGCAGTCGCCCTCGGCGCGCACCCCCACCATCGAGGAGAAGCTCCGCATGGTGCACCTGATGGCGGCGGTCGGCATCGACGGCGCCGACATCGGGCTGCCGGCGGCGGGCAAGGCGGTCTATGAGGACGTGCTGCGCATCGCGCAGGAGATCGTCGCCGAGCGGCTGCCGGTGGCGGCCAACGCGGCGGCGCGCACCGTGATCTCCGACATCGAGCCGATCGTCGACGTCGCCCAGCGCTCCGGCCTCGCCATCGAGGTGTCGGCGTTCATCGGCTCGAGCCCGATCCGCCAGTACGCGGAGGAATGGGACATCGACCGCCTCGTGCGCCTGACCGACGAAGCCGTGACCTTCGCCGCCGGTCACGGCCTGCCGGTGATGTACGTCACCGAGGACACCACCCGCGCCGACCCCGACGACCTGCGCCGGCTCTACACCACCGCGGTCGAGGCCGGGGCGCGCCGGGTGTGCGTGTCGGACACGGTGGGCCACGCCACCCCCAACGGCGCGCGCGCCGTGGTGCGCTTCGTGCGCCGGGTGGTGGGCGCCACCGGCGAGAAGGTCAAGGTCGACTGGCACGGCCACCGCGACCGAGGCCTGTCGGTGGCCAACGCGCTCGCCGCGGCGGCCGCCGGCGCCTCGCGCCTGCACGGCACGATCCTCGGCGTCGGCGAGCGGGTGGGCAACACGCCGATCGACCACCTGCTGGTCAACCTCCAGCTCCTGGGCTGGAGCTCCCGCGACCTCAGCCGTCTCTCGGAGTACTGCCACCTGGTGGCGGCCACCACCGGCGTGCCCTTCCCTCCGAACTACCCGATGTTCGGCAGCGATGCCTTCCGCACCATGACCGGCGTCCACGCGGCGGCGATCATCAAGGCGCGCGCCAAGGGCGACGACTGGCTGGCCGACCGCGTCTACTCGGCGGTGCCGGCGTCGATGGTGGGCTGCCGCCAGATCATCGAGATCGGGCCGATGAGCGGGCTCTCGAACGTCACCCACTGGCTCAAGGAGCACGGCTACCCGCAGGACCGCGAGCTCGCCGAAGCCGTCTTCCAGCGCGCCAAGGAGTCGCGCTCGGTGCTCACCGCGGTCGAGATCGAGGAGATCTGCGCCGAGCACGGGGCGGCTCGGGTGTAGGGGCGCACGGCGTGCGCCCGGCCCCGAAGGGGCTCGGGTGTAGGGGCGCACGGCGTGCGCCCGGCCCCGAAGGGGCTGTCCGACTGGCGGAAGACCCGATACGTCCACCCCGGGGGACCGGTTTCACCCTACCTCATCGGACGGGAGAGGCATATAATGAAGGGCAAGGAGCACCGCTCCTGGCACAATGACCGAAGGCGACCAACAGCAGAACGAGGCCTCGCTGCGCCGCTACCGTGAGCTCTTCGAGCTGACGCCCAACGGCTATCTGATGACCGACGCCGAAGGGCGCGTCGCCGAGGCCAACCGCGCCGCCGAGAAGCTGTTCGGACGCCCGCGCCGCGAGCTCGCGGGCACGCCCCTCGCCGAGTTCGTGCCGGCGGAGCACCAGGAGCGCTTCCGCGCCCGCCTCGACGCGCTGCGCAGCGGCCGCGCCGGACGGATCCAGGACTGGCAACTGCCGCTCTCGCCCAGTGGCGCCGCGGCCTTCGACGCCGAGGTGACCGTGGCGCCGGTGGCCGACGGCGGCCGCGGCGAGGTCAGCGGCCTGGTGTGGCTGGTGCGCGACGTCACCGAGCGCAAGCGCGCCGAAGAGCACGTGCGCGACAGCGAGCGGTCGCTCAAGCGCGCCCGCGGCCAGCTCGAGCAGAGCCTGGCACGGACCCAAGGGATCCTCGACTCCGCCGTCGACGGCATCCTCACCATCGACGAGCGCGGCATCGTCCAGTCGATCAATCCCTCGGCCGTGGCCATGTTCGGCTACGCCGCCGAGGAGGTGGTGGGCCGCAACGTGAGGGTGCTCATGCCCCCCCCCTACCACGAGGAGCACGACGACTACCTGCGCCGTTACCTGGAGACCGGCGACAGGAAGGTCATCGGCATCGGCCGCGAGGTCGTGGGCCGGCGCAAGGACGGCACCACCTTCCCGCTCGACCTGGCGGTGGCCGAGTTCTTCCTCGGCCACCGGCGGGCCTTCGTCGGCACCCTGCGCGACGTGACCCAACGCCACGAGATCGAGGAGGCCCTGCGCCGCGAGCGCGAATACGCCGAGAGCCTGGTCGAGACGGCGCCCGCCATCGTCCTGGTGCTCGACGTCGGCGGCCGCATCGTGCGCTTCAACCGCTACATGGAGGAGCTCTCGGGCTACCGGCTCGATGAGGTGCGCGGCCGCGACTGGTTCACGACGTTCCTGCCCAACGCCGACCGCGAGCTGGTCCGCGAAGTGTTCGCCGAGGTGCTGCGCGGCGACGCGACCCACGCCACCAACACGATCGCCACGCGCGAGGGCCACGAGCGCGAGATCGAGTGGCGCAACACGCTGCTGCGCGACGCCGCGGGGGAGACGTCGGGCATCCTGGCGATCGGCCTCGACATCACCGAGCGCCGCCGCCTCGAGGAGCAGTTCCGCCAGGCCCAGAAGATGGAAGCCATCGGCCGTCTGGCCGGCGGCGTGGCCCACGACTTCAACACGCTGCTGGGCTCGATCACCGGCTTCAGCGAGATGCTGCTCGACGGCCTCGAGGGCGGCGATCCCCTGCAACGCGCCGCCGAGCAGATCTTTCGCGGCGCCCAACGCGGCGCCGCGCTGACCCGCCAGCTCCTGGCCTTCGGCCGGCGCCAGGTCCTGCAGCCGCGGGTGCTGGCGCTCGGTTCCGTGGTCGCCGACATGGACGACATGCTGCGGCGCCTGATCGGCGAGGACGTCGAGCTCGTCCACCGCGACGGCGAGCCCTGCGGCGCGGTCCGGGTCGATTCCGGCCAGCTCGAGCAGGCGATCATGAACCTGGCCGTCAACTCCCGCGACGCCATGCCCCGCGGCGGACGCATCGTGATCGAGACCCGCGACGTCGAGCTGTCGGCGGCGGACGCCGCCGACAGCGACCTGGCGGCGCCGGGCCGCTACGTGATGCTCGCCGTGAGCGACGACGGCTGCGGCATGGACGAGACCACGCGCCGCCGTCTCTTCGAGCCCTTCTTCACCACCAAGGAGCTCGGCAAGGGCACCGGGCTCGGGCTGTCGATGGTCTACGGCTTCGTCAAGCAGAGCGGCGGCGGCATCACCGTCGAGTCCCAGGCCGACGCGGGCACCACGTTCCGGATCTACCTGCCGCGGGCGGAGGGCGAAGCGGTGGCCGCCGTCCATGCCCCTCCGGCCGCGGCGTCGGCGGCGACCGCGGGCAGCGAGACGGTGCTGCTGGTGGAGGACGACGAGATGTTCCGGGGGCTGCTGTGCGAGGTCCTGGCGGCGAAGGGCTACCAGGTACTGTCGGCGCCGGAGCCGGCGGCCGCCCTGGGCCTGCTCGGGGAGCACCGCGGCTCGCTCGACCTGGTGGTGAGCGACTTGGTGATGCCGGGCATGACGGGCACCGAGCTGGTCGACCACGTGCGCGCCGAGCACCCGGAGACCAAGGTCATCCTGATGTCCGGCTATACCGACGAGGACCTCGCCGAACGCGGCGCCACCGGCGACGGCGAGCCCTTCCTCCAGAAACCCTTCAGCACCAAGGTCTTCCTGCAGGTCGTGCGCGACGTGCTGGGCCCGGTCTACTAGGCGACCGGGGGTCCGCTGCAGGAGAGCCGGGTGCGCCAGCGGCCCTCGTGGCGGACGATGCGCAGGGCCTGAGGATCGATCGTGTCGACCGAGCGCCGGAACGCGTGGCGGGTGGGGTCGAAGGGCTCGCCCCAGGCCTGGGCCTCCAGGGTCATGCCGTCGGCGCCGGGGGAGGTGATCTTGATCCGGGCGACGCTGAAGAGCAGCCCCTCGCCGGCGAACACGGCCACCAACTCGCGCAGCCAGGCCAGCAGCAGCGCATCGGCGTCCGGCGCCGCCAGCTCGACGAGCCGCGACTCGCGCGGCATCACGTCGCGCGCCTCGGTGATGCAGTTGCACAGCGCCAGCGTGGCCTCGGCGAAGAGCTCCTCGAGCGAGTCCGCCTCGAGCTCGACTCCTACCGCCTGGCGCGACTCCGATCCGGCGGGGAGATGAGGCATTTTTCCGGGCGTCACGACTTCGATTCCAGTCATTGTTCCATCCCATGCTCGCGGCGAAACGGGCCGCGTCGAAGAGAGCGTAAACGACTCGCCGCCGCCTGGCGACGGCCCACGGGGTTGGACAGTATCGCGGCAAGATGGGCGGGGACACGTCCGTTGGTGGAGGACGAGTGCCGGCGCCTCCCATCCCTTTGGGTAGGAACTACCCGGAGTCGCCGGCGAATCCGAGTAGAACTACCCGGAGTCGCCGGCGACGGTGAGGGGAAGCGACAGTGTGAAGAGGCATCCCCGACCGCCCGCGTCGCGCGCCTCCAGCCGCCCCTCGAGGACGCCGGCGAGGGCTTTCGCCAGGGGCAGGGCCAGGGCCGTGCCGCCGCTCGAGCGGCGGATCCGGACGCCGGGCGGAAAGGGCTCGAAGAGGGCGGCGCGCTCGTCCGCGGCCACCGGGGAGCCCCCGTCGCGCACGGTGAGGACCGCCTCCCCCGCTTCGCGGGCGACGCCCAGCTCGATCCGTCCCTCGGCGGTGGCGCCCATGGCGTGCTCGAGCAGGTGGCTCAGGGCGCGCCGCAGGATCTCGCGGTCGGTGGCCAGGGACCGCGGCGCCTCGGGGCGCCATTCCACGGCGAGCTCGAGCCCTCGGGCGCGAGCCCGCTCCGCGAAGGCCTGCCGCAGCTCGCCGACGAGGGCCTCGAGGTCCACCGCCGACGGCGTGGCCGCCAGCCGTCCGTCGGCGGCCTTGGCGTAGACCGAGACCTGCTCGACCAGCTCCTTGAGGTCAGCGGCGGCGAGGCCGATCTTGCGCACCCGGTCGCCCTGCGACGCGGACAGCGGCTCGGGGCCGTCCTCGAGCAGCTCGGTCAGGATCAGGATGCTGCCGAGGGGCGTGCGCAGCTCGTGGGCGAGCCCGCGCAGGAAGCGGGCGGTCTCCTCGGATGCCGTCATTCGTCCGTCCTCCGGCGTCGTCTCGGTCTATTCTGCACCATCCGACCCACGCGCGGTAAACATGCCGCCACCGAATCGGGTCTGAATCCGATGAGGATAGCCGGGTCGAACTTCCGTTAAGAGACTCGAGGGCGGCCGGAAATCGGTTCCCGGCGTCCGTCCCAGTGATCGGGGGACGATGAAATGAGAGACAAAGACTGGCGCACGCTCATGTACGGTATCAGCCAGGGCAACTGCATCCTCGTGCTGGGGCCCGAGATCGCGCTGCCGGACGAGACGCCGGCGACGGGACCCGACAGCGTGCCGCTGCCGCCGCAGTTCGCGAGCAAGGGGGGGATCACGCTCCCCGAGATGCTGGCCAACCAGCTCTGCATGGAGGTCCAGGTCACCAACCTCAACTCGGGCAACCTGACCCAGGTCGCCGAGTTCTACTCCGCCAGGCACGGACGCAACGACCTCGAGGCGGAGGCGGTGTCCTTCTACCGCACGGCGCCGCGCAGCCCCGTCTACGACGACCTCGCCAAGATCCCCTTCAACGTGGTGATCTCGCTCACCCACGACACCGGGATCGTCACCGCTCTCGAGCAGCAGGGCCGCTCGCCCGTCGTCGAGACCTACGACTTCCGCGGCGACCAGCAGGCCTTCATCGGCCTCGGCCGCGACGGCCTGGGCACCGCCGAGAAGCCGCTCGTCTACAACCTCTACGGCAGCGTCGACACGCCGCGCTCCCTGGTGCTGACGGAGAGCGACATCCTCGACTTCCTCTCCGCCGTGATGTCCAAGAACCCGGAGCTGCCCAGCGACCTGCGCAGCAGCCTCAACGACGTCAACAAGAGCTTCCTGCTGCTCGGCTTCGGGCTGACCAGATGGTACCTGCGCATCCTCCTCCACGTGCTCAAGGTCAGCAAGCGCGACACCCGCTCCTTCGCCCTCGAGCGCCTCTCCAGCGAGGACCAGGCCCTGCTCCAGCAGACCATCCTCTTCATGCGCCGCGGCCTCAAGGTCGAGAGCTTCGACTTCGAGGTCGCCTCCTTCGTGCGCGAGCTGAGGACGCGGTTCGAGGCCTCGGGGCTGGCGGTCCCGGCCAACGGCGCCGGGCAGGCGGCCGGCGGACCGGCGGCCGGCGGACCGGCGGCCGGCGGGCCGGCGGCCGGCCAGACGAGGTTCGCCGCCGCCGCCGCCGGGAGCTCGCCGCTCGACGCGCCCAAGGTCTTCATCTCCTACGCCAGCGAGGACGAAGGGCCCGCCAAGAAGCTCTACGACTCGCTGCGCGCCGCCGGCTTCGAGCCCTGGCTCGACAAGGAGGGCCTGCGCGGCGGCGACCGCTGGGACGACGCCATCCGCGACGCCCTCGACGAGGTCGACTACGTGGTGGTGGTGCAGAGCGCAGCGCTCGCCCGCAAGACGTTCAGCTACGTCAACCGCGAGATCGACATGGCGCTGCAGCGCCAACGGTTCGCCCGCCGCGGGATCAACTTCGTGATCCCGGTGCGGATCGACGCCGCGCCGCCGCTCGAGGAGCTGCGCGACCTGCAGTCCATCGACCTTTCCGGCCCCGGCGGCTTCAAGGACCTCGAGAGCGCCATCCTGCGCGACCAGCAGCGGCGCAAGAAGAGGGCGGCCTGAGCGGCGCGCGAGGTCGATTGACCCGACGGCGTTCTGGCGGGCTCGACGCGGCGGTGGTATAGTGGCGCGCCACATGGGGTGCTGACCAGATTCGGGGGTGGGCAATCCGACGCCGTCCTGCCGGCGGGGCGCCGTGCGGCGGGCGCGGGCTGAAGTCACGTCCACTCGGAGGTAACCATGCTCATCAAGACTCTCGGACCCTGGCCGGCGGTCCTGTTGCTCGTCACCGGCTGTTCTGCCGCGCCGCGGCCGGTCAACCCCGTCGATTCGATGTTCGGCGGCGATCCGGCGACGCCCGCCGACGAATCGGATCCCGCCACGCCCGACGCGCGCGGATTCTCCGCGGTCGCGGAGCTGGTGGACGAACGGCTGGCTGCCCGCGTCCACTGGTTCCAGGGAACCGAGGAGGACGCCGCCGTCGCCGCGAGCGTCGGCGCGCTGCTCGCCGGCGAGCTCACCGCCGACGCGGCGGTGCAGATCGCGCTGCTCAACCACCGCGGCCTGCAGGCCGAGTACGAGGTGCTCGGCGTCGCCCAGGCGGACCTGGTGCAGGCCGGCCTGCTCGAGAACCCGGTCTTCGCCGCCGGCGCGCGCTTCCCCGACCGGCCGCCGTCAGCCGCCAACCTCGAGCTCGGCGTGGCGCAGAGCTTCCTCGACCTGCTGGTGCGCCCGGCGCGGCGCGAGCTCGCGGCCCGCGAGCTCGAGGAGACGCAGCTCCGCGTCGGCGCCGCCGTCCTCGACCTGGCGGCGGACGTGCGCGCCGCCTTCTACACGCTGCAGGGCAGCCGGCAGGCGGCGGCGGCGCTGGCGGTCGTCGACGGCGCCGCCGAGAGCGCCGCCGAGCTCGCCAGCCGCCAGCACGCCGCCGGCAACCTCAACGACCTCGATCTCGCCGGCTACGACGCGCTGCGCGAAGAGGCCCGCCTCGACCTGGCGGGCGCCGAGGCCGCGGCGGCGGAGGGGCGCGAGCGCCTCAGCCGTCTCCTGGGCCTCTGGGACGACGAGGGCTGGACGATAGCGGCGGCCCTGCCCGAGCTGCCCGCCGCCGAGCCCGACCTCGCGCACCTCGAGCAGTCGGCGCTCGCCCGGCGCCTCGACCTGGCGGCGGCGCGCGTCGAGGTCGACAAGCTGGCGCGGGCGCTCGAGATCACCGTCCGGTGGCGCTGGATCGCCCTCGCCGAGATCGGCGTCGACCGCGAGCGCGACACCGACGGCCAGACGGTGACCGGGCCGACGCTGGCCGTCCAGCTCCCGGTCTTCGACCGGGGCCAGGGGCGCGTCGCGCGTCACGAGGCGTTCCTGCGCCGCGGCCGGCAGCGCCTGGCCCAGCGCGCCCTGGAGATCCGCTCCGAGGTGCGCGCCGCCCGCCGGCGGCTGCTGGCGAGCCGGCAGCTCGCCGAGCGTTACCGCGACGTGCTGATCCCCCTGCGCCAGCGCATCGTCGCCGAGGCGCAGCGCCACTACAACTTCATGCTGATCGGCGTCTACCAGGTGCTGGAGGCCCGGCGCGACGAGGCGGCCGCCTACCGCGACTACCTCGACGCCGTCCGCGACTACTGGCTCGCCCGCGCGGAGCTCGAGCGCGCGGTCGGCGCGGCGCTGACCGCGCCTCCCGCCGCCATCGTGCCTGAGGCGGCCGTCCCCGAGGAGACTCACCATGACCACCACCATTAGGACCGTCCTGCTGTTCCTGGTCTTGCTCCCGCCGGCCGCCGGCGCCGCCGAGCTGCCCTATACGCCCGTCGTCACTCCCAACGGCGCCAGCCTGCCCTGGGAGATGGTCGACGGAGTCAAGGTCTTCCGCCTGACGATCGAAGAGATCGACTGGGAGATGGCCCCCGGCATGACCATCAAGGCCTGGGGCTACAACGGACGGACCCCCGGCCCCACCATCGAGGCGGTCGAAGGCGACCGGGTCCGCATCTACCTCACCAACAAGCTCGGCGAGCCCACCGCCATCCACTGGCACGGCGTCCTGCTGCCCAGCGGCATGGACGGCGTCCAGGGCCTGACCCAGCGGGGCGTCCCGCCGGGCGAGACCTTCGTCTACGAGTTCACCCTGCGCCAGCACGGCACCCAGATGTACCACTCCCACGGCGACGAGATGGTGCAGATCGGCCTCGGCGCCATGGGCTTCTTCATCATCCACCCGCGACGGCGGCCCGACCCGCCGATCGACCGCGACTTCGCCATCATGTTGAGCGAGTGGTTCGTCGACCCGGGCACGGCGAGGCCGGACGCCTTCGTGATGACCGACTTCAACCTCTTCACGTTCAACAGCCGCGTCTTCCCGGGCACGGCGCCGCTGGTGGCCAGGCGGGGCGAGCGCGTGCGCATCCGTTTCGGCAACATCGCCCAGGACCTCCACCCCATCCACCTCCACGGCTTCCAGTTCCAGGTCACCGGCACCGACGGCGGACCCGTCCCGCCCTCCGCCCGATTCCCGGAGACCACGGTGTTGGTCGGACCGGGGCAGACGCGCGACGTCGAGCTCGTGGCCGACGTCTCGGGCGACTGGGCCCTCCACTGCCATCGCCGCCACCACCCGATGAACGCCATGGGCCACGACATTCCCAACGTGATCGGCGTCGACCAGCAGGGCCTGGAATCGCAGATCCGCGGCCTGCTGCCCGGCTACATGGCGATGGGCCGCGACGGCATGCACGAGCACGCCGAGCACGCCGAGCACATGGAAGGGCCGCCCAACACCCTGCCCATGGCGGGGGGCGAGGGCCCCTTCGGCTCGATCGCCATGGGCGGCATGTTCACCATTCTCAAGGTGCGCGACGAGCTCGAGAGCTACGACGACCCGGGCTGGTACGACCATCCCGAGGGCACCGTTTCCGAAAGCGTCGATTCAGTTCCCGAGCCGCCGCGGGAGCACCACCACGATTGATGGCCTGACTACGCCGGGAGAACCTCGAAACCGAGCCCGTGAGCGCCGGACCTCAGCCGATGGTCCAGGCTCAGCACTACGAGATCCGGGAGGTTCAACGCTCGCCCCGCTCTTCGTCGAGCAAGCTCAGGACCTCCTCATCCTTCAACAATGGCTGCAAAGCCGGATAGAGAGCCGCCGCATTGGGCGCTCCCAAGCGAGCCTTTCCCTGGCGGGCGAGGTCGTGCAGGGCCGACTGCGCGAAACCGTCCGCGGAGTCCGGCTGGCGAATCACGGCAACCACCTGCCCGCGATCCGTTACCAGGATCGGTTCACCGTGTCGCACCAGGCGAATGAACTCGCTCAGACGATTCTTGAGCTCCCGAATCCCCGTCGTCTTCATGGACAGAATGTAGCCGCATGGGGCTACCATGTCAAGCAGATTCGGACGATTGACGGCGGACGCCCCCGGATAGGATCGTGCGAGCCGCCGCGCAGGAGACCCTCGAGTGAATCACGACGCTGCCCACGCCCATCACCACCACCACGCCGCCGCCGACTCGGGCGCGAAGGATCCCGTCTGCGGCATGACCGTGGACCTCGACGCCGGCAAGCCCACCGCGGAGTGGGAAGGCACCACCTACTACTTCTGCTGCGGCCACTGCCGCGCGAAGTTCCTCGACGACCCCGAGAAGTACCTCGCGGACGCGCCGGCGGACGACGAGCCCGCCGCCCCCGAAGGCACCGTCTACACCTGCCCCATGCACCCCGAGATCCGCCAGATAGGACCGGGGAGCTGCCCGATCTGCGGCATGGCGCTCGAACCGGCCACCGTGTCGCTCGACGAGCCGGACAACCCCGAGCTCGCCGACATGACGCGGCGCTTCCGGGTCGCCGTGGCCCTCACGGTGCCGCTGCTCGCCGTGGCCATGGGCGACATGCTGCCGGGCCAGCCCGTGTCCCTCCTCGCCGCGGGCTGGCGGCCGCTCGTCGAGCTGGCGCTGGCGACGCCGATCTGTCTGTGGGCCGGCTGGCCGTTCTTCGTCCGCGCCGTGCAGTCGGTGAAGAACCGCAGCCTCAACATGTTCACCCTGATCGGGCTCGGCGTCAGCGTCGCCTACGTCTACAGCGTCGTGGCGGCGCTGGTGCCGGGGCTCTTCCCGGCGTCGTTCCGCGGCCATCACGGCGACGTGAACGTCTACTTCGAGGCGGCGGGCGTGATCGTGACGCTGGTGCTCCTCGGTCAGGTGCTCGAGCTGCGCGCCCGCGGACGCACTGGGGCGGCCCTGCGCGCGCTCCTGAGCCTCGCTCCGACGACCGCGCGGCGGATCACCGACGGCGACGAAGAGGACGTGCCGCTCGCCGACGTCGAGGCCGGCGACCGGCTGCGCGTGCGGCCGGGCGAAAAGGTGCCGGTCGACGGCGTGGTGCTCGACGGCAAGAGCTCGGTCGACGAGTCCATGGTCACCGGCGAGCCGATCCCGGTGGCCAAGGAGCCCGGCGACAAGCTGATCGGCGCCACGGTCAACGGCACCGGCGCGCTGGTGATGCGCGCCGAGAAGGTGGGCTCCGAGACGCTGCTGGCGCGCATCGTGGCGCTGGTGGCCGAGGCCCAGCGCAGCCGCGCCCCGATCCAGAAGCTCGCCGACGTCGTCGCCGGCTGGTTCGTGCCGGCGGTGGTGGCGGTGGCCGTGGTGACCTTCGTCGTCTGGGGCCTGGCCGGTCCCGAGCCGCGCATGGCTCACGCGCTGATCAACGCGGTGGCGGTGCTGATCATCGCCTGCCCCTGCGCCCTCGGGCTGGCCACGCCGATCTCGATCATGGTGGCCACCGGCAAGGGCGCGGGCGTGGGCGTGCTGTTCAAGAACGCCGAGGCGATCGAGGTCATGCGCCAGGTCGACACCCTGGTGGTCGACAAGACCGGCACCCTGACCGAGGGCAAGCCGAAGCTCGTCGACGTCGTCGCCGCGCCCGGCGTCGACGAGAAGCGCCTGCTGCTTCTCGCGGCCAGCCTCGAGCGCGGCAGCGAGCACCCGCTGGCCGCCGCCATCGTCGCGGGCGCGCGCGAGCGCGGCGTCGAGGACCTGCTCGAGGCCTCGGACTTCGACTCGGTGACCGGCAAGGGCGTCACCGGCAAGGTCGACGGCCGCCGCGTGGCCCTGGGCAACCGCGCCCTGATGGATGAGCACGGCGTCGACGCGGGCGGTCTCGACGAGCGCGCCGAGGAGCTCCGCGGCGCCGGCCGCACGGTCATGATCGTGGCCGTCGACGGCGCGCCGGCCGGCCTCCTGGGCGTGGCCGACCCGATCAAGGAGACCACGGCACAGGCCCTGCGCGAGCTGCACGCGGAAGGCGTGCGGGTGGTCATGCTCACCGGCGACAGCCGCGCCACGGCGGAGGCGGTGGCCCGCGAGCTCGGCCTCGACGAGGTGGTGGCGGAGGTGCTCCCCGACCAGAAGGCGCACGAAGTCAAGCGTCTGCAGGACGAAGGACGCGTGGTGGCGATGGCAGGCGACGGCATCAACGACGCTCCGGCCCTGGCCCAGGCCCAGGTCGGCATCGCCATGGGCACCGGCACCGACGTGGCCATCGAGAGCGCTGGCGTCACGCTGGTCAAGGGCGACCTGCGCGGCATCGTGCGGGCGCGTCGCCTGAGCCGCGCCACCATGGCGAACGTCAGGCAGAACCTGTTCTTCGCCTTCGTCTACAACTCGCTGGGCGTGCCGATCGCCGCCGGGGTGCTCTACCCGTTCTTCGGCCTGCTGCTCTCCCCGATGATCGCCGCCGCGGCGATGAGCTTCAGCTCGGTCACCGTCATCGGCAACGCGCTGCGGCTGCGCCGCGTCGAGCTGTGACGGGCTCTGCCCGGCTCCGGGAGCGCCAGTCGCCGAGCGCATTACCGTGGAGGAAGCTCGTGAAAAGCTTGGTCTTTGATCCAGCGGTGCTGGTCTCGTCGGATCACTCAGGAACACAGGCTGGATCGCGGCCCCTGAGGTTTACTTGCAGGTCTTGCTGCCACCCGAACCGCGGCACTTGCCAGAGCAGCACTCGGCGTCGGAGCCGCAGGGGTCGCCCTTCTGCTTGAGGTCGCAGCTTCCGCCGCCGCCGCCACCACCGCCGCCGTAGAGGGCGTTGATGCCCGCTTCGTCGTCGGCCTCGATCGAGGCCGGGCCGTTGTTGCACGAGGAGACCGACGGGAACATGGTGGCGCCGCTGACGTCGGTGTGGCCGAGGCCGAGGCCGTGGCCGGCCTCGTGTACGTGCACGCCTTCGATGAAGAACTCGCCGGAGCAGCCGTCGCTCTCGCTGGTCGACGTCCATTCGAAGCGGGTGTTGGTCACGATGTCGGCGTCGAAGATGCGGACGGAGCCGTCGTTGCGCTCCTGGAAGAAGCCGGTGAAGGTGGCCGCCAGGCAGTTGCCGTTGCAGACGTGCTCAGGGTCGCTGAAGTTGAGCATCGGCACGCCGTCGCCGAGCTGCCAGTTGGCGACCGAGCCGGCCTGGGCGTTGATCACGGTGCCGGCGCCGGCGCCGTTCCAGGCCTGGTTCGAGCGGATGGCGTTGACGGTGGCGGCAACGCCGCCGTCGCTGTCGGTGATCGAGGCCAGGCCGCGGTTGTCGACGACGTAGGTCGGCGCGCTGTCCCAGGTGCGCGGCGGGCTGAGCAGGACGAAGGCGGAGACGCTCGACACGGCGAGCAGCGAGAGCGCCGCGAGGACGAGGAGGATCGAAGTCTTCTTCATGGCTCAGGTTTCCTTTGCGATGAGCTTGGGGTGGATCCGTCTACTTCGCGAGGGCGCGGCCGAGCCGCTCGGCCCGGACGAGGATCTGGGCCTTGAGGGCCTCGAGGCGCACGCTCTCGGGCGCGGCCACCGCCTGCCCGGCGCGGTCGAGCAGCCGCACGCCCTCGTCGACCATCGGCACCGCCAGCGTCACGCCGTCGAGGCGCGTCACCACCCGGAAGTGCCCCTGCTGGTAGCCGAGCACGCGGACCGCTCCCGCGTCCCCCTCGTCCTTCAGGAAGAGGAGCACCCGCTCATCGCCGGCGAGCTGCGGAAAGCCGTGGGCCTCCACGATCACGTCTCCCACCTGGCCGCCGAAGGTGCGCACCGTCACGAAGGCCGGAGCCTCGCCGAGCACCACCTCGTCCACGCGCAGCGTGTTGTCGGTGTAGATCAGCCGGCCGCTGTCGGTCCACGCGGAAAAGCGTTCGACCACCTGGCCGACGACCACGGCGTCGGCCTGGGCCACGAGCTCGTTCGGGGTCATCGCCACGAACGTCGAGGCGGTCAGGGGCGCCGCGGCGAGCAGCGCGAGGACGAGCACGGCGAGGTTTCGCTTCATCATGTCTCTCCTTCGGGTTCTGGTCGGATTGGAGACGCGCCTCAGGCCGAGACGCCTCCGGCGTACGGGTCCGTCATTCTCTAAGGGTGGGTTGAAGGCGGGAAAAATATAGGCGGCCGGCGGTGGGTCGCGAGGACACACCCGTTGTGTCGCCGCGACCCACCCGCCCCGCGCTCAGCGGTGGAATCCGCTCCAGATCGCCAGCGCGAGCACGAGCCAGGGGACGAGGGGGAGCGCGAAGACGTAGCTCCGGAGCTTCTCGACGTAGCCCTCCATCACGAAGACGCAGATGCCGAAGAACAGAGCCGAGAGGACGACGCCGACCATGGTATACTCGGCAGTCAACTCTGAAGGACAGAGAGCAACCCCGGAGCCGGCCGTCCGCCGCCGCCGTGCGGGGCGGCGCGCCGGTGATCGGGTGAGATTCAAGGAGGTAACCATGATCCATGAGAACCCACGTCGGATCGAGTATTGGCTCGCCGCGCTCGCGTGCTTCGTCCTCTTGACCGCGTGCCCGCCGAGCGGCGACGACGGCACCGGCACGCCGCCGCCGCCCGACGGCACGCCACCGCCGCCCGGCGGCACGCCGCCGCCCGCCTCGGCGGTCAACGTCCGCCAGGAGATCCACAGCCTGACCCCTGACCAGATCGACGCCTACCGTCAAGGCGTGGCGCTGATGATGCAGCGCGCCGACACCGACCCGACGAGCTGGATTTACCAGGCCAACATCCACGGGTACCCCTCGTCAAGCTCCATCTGCGCGGTGACGCCGGGACCGCCCCAGGAGGCCTGGGAGACCTGCCAGCACGGCCAGTTCTTCTTCCTCGCCTGGCACCGGATGTACCTCTACTACTTCGAAAGCATCTTGCGCTCGGCGGTGCGCGAGGCCACGGGCAATCCGCAGGCCGAGTTCGCGCTGCCCTATTGGGACTACGAGGACGCCGCGTTCCACGCGCTGCCGGAGCCCTTCCGGGTGCCGGCCGACAGCTCCAACTCGCTCTACGTGAGCCGGCGGGCGGCGAACTGCAACAACGGAGCGACCTGCGTCTCGGCGGCGCAGGCCTCGGCCACCACCGCCCTGGGCCTCGTCCCGTACTGCAATTGCCCGCCTGGCCAGAGCTGTCCCGGCGGCACGCCCGAGGCCCCCGGCTGCGTGCAGAACCTCTTCCCCGACGAGACCTTCGGCGGCCAGTTCACGCCGCAGCCGGTCCACCTGACCAACACCTTCGGCGAGCTCGAGAGCCAGCCGCACAACGTGGTCCACGGCGCCGTCGGCGGCAACTTCGGCTGGATGTCCTACGTCGAGTGCGCGGCCCGGGACCCGATCTTCTGGCTCCATCACGCCAACGTCGACCGCCTGTGGCAGGTGTGGCTCAACGAAGGCGGCGACCGCGCCAACCCGCTCGGCGTCGACAGTTGGAAGCAAGAGCCGTTCGTCTTCTTCGACGAGAACGGGCAAAAAGTGGAGATGACCGCCTGCGAGGTGCTCAACATGGCGACCCAGCTCGATTACGAGTACGCCGGCGTGCCGGTGCAGAACGTGACGCTGTGCGACGATGCGGCGCCGCAGGGCGTCGCGCCGCCTCCCCCGCCGCCTCCCGCGCCCACCACCCTGGCCGCTACCGAGCCGGGCGCGGTGGAGCTCGGCGCCGACGCGACGACCGTGGCGGTCAACGTGCCCGAGCAGTCCCTGGTCGCGGAGACCGCCGGCAGGCTGCGGGTGGTCATCGAGGAAGTCGAGCTGGTACACCCCGGCGCCGTCTACGAGGTCTACCTCAACCTGCCCGCAGGCACCGAGCCGGACCCGGAGAGCGACTACTACGTGGGACACCTCGCCGTGTTCACCGGCGTCCACGAGGGTCAGGACGCCGTCACCGGCCAGCGCAGCTTCGACGTCACCGACAAGGTCGAAGCGCTGCGGGCGAGCGGTGATTGGACCGGCCGCGTCGAGCTGACCTTCGTGCGCGGCAACCCCGAGGAGGCCACAGAGGGGCTCGCCGCGATGCCCGAGACGTTCCTGCGCTTCAGCCACATCTCGGTGGTCCGGCGTTAGGCGCCGGCACGGCATTGGACGAAGGGGGCGGCGCGCGATATACTCATGCCCATGAAGGTATGGATCGTCATCCCCTTCGTCCTCTCTCTCGCGGCCGCCGCGATGCCCTGTAGTCCGGAGCGGTCGGGCACGCTGGCGGCCAGCGAGAAGGCAGTGCGCTCGCTGGGCAACGAGCCGGTCACCGTCGCGGTTCGTCTGCCTGAAAGCGTCGCCGGCGACGCGTCCAGGCGGTTGCGCGTGGTCGTCGAGGGGCTCGAGCTGGTACACCCGGGCGCCGTCTACGAGGTCTATCTCAACCTCCCCGAAGGACGGAAGCCCGACCCGGAGGGCCCCTACTTCCTCGGGCACCTCGCGCTCTACGGCCAGCCGGTGGGCGGCGAGCCGGACGGCCGGCGCAGCTTCGACCTCACCGACAAGCTGGCGGCACTGCGGGAGAGCGGCGATTGGACGGGCGAGGTCGAGCTGACCTTCGTCCGCGGCAACCCGGAGCAGGCTCCGGCCCGCGCCGCGCCGGCGGAGTTCATCCGCTTCAGCCACATCTCGGTCGTCGAACGCCAGCGCTAGGCCTCTGCCGTGGCGCGGCCGCTTGGGAAGAGGCGCTCGAGCAACACAAGGCCGCGAAGCGCGCGGCAGAGTCGGGGGCCCTCGAAGACTGAGCGCCGCTGCGCCTGGCCCTGGTCGAGCATGGCGTGGGCTTGACGAAACGCCTGCGCCGCAATACCCTTCGATCGACGGTAGGATCGATCGACGAGACCACCCAAGGAGTCACCTTTGCCAACCCTTTCCATGAAGGTTTCGGATGACCTGGACCGAGATCTCGCAGCCCTGGCTCGCCGCCGCGGCGTGAGCAAGTCCGCGCTGATCCGCGAAGCGATGGCCGAGCTCGTCGCAAGCGCGGCACGCGCCGAGGCAGGCTCCGCCGGGGGTGCCGGCGCCGCGGAGGGCGCCACGGCGAACGACGACGCCGACGAGTACGGCTGGTGAGCGCTAGCTAGCGATTCGGACGGCCGTCTGCGGCGGATTCCTCCGGCGTGGACGCGAGACGCGGCTCGCATCGAGCACGAACGAACCGGGCGTAGGCGGCAGCACCAGCAGGGTGAGCAGCGTCGACGTCACCGGCCCGCCGATGACGACGGTGGCGAGCGGCAGGGCGTAGCGCGAGGCCTGGGGATCGTCGTAGGCGACGAGCTGGGGCCCTGCGGTTGTCAAGGACGGACCCGTCCTTGACAACCGCAAGCCCTGCGGTCGTCAAGGACTAATCCGTCCTTGACAAGCGCAAGCCCTGCGGTCGTCAAGGACAATCCGTCCTTGACGAGTACAGGCCCTGCGGTCGTCAAGGACTAATCCGTCCTTGACGAGTACAGGCCCTGCGGTCGTCAAGGACTAATCCGTCCTTGACAAGTGCAGGCCCTGCGGTCGTCAAGGACGAACCCGTCCTTGACGAGTACAGGCCCTGCGGTCGTCAAGGACGAACCCGTCCTTGACGAGTACAGGCCCTGCGGTCGTCAAGGACGAACCCGTCCTTGACGGGCGCCGCGCGAACCAGGCATAGATGGACGGCAAGACCAGGAGCGTCAGCAACGTGGAAGTGACGAGCCCGCCGATCACCACCGTGGCGAGCGGACGCTGGACCTCGGCGCCGGCGCTGGTGGCCAGCGCCATCGGCAGGAAGCCGAACGACGCCACCATCGCCGTCATCAAGACCGGCCGCAGGCGCGTCAGGGCGCCGGCGCGCGCGGCGCTTTCCGCGTCGAGACCTTCGCGACGCTTCTCGACGACGTAGGAGACCAGCACCACGCCGTTCAGGACCGCGATGCCGAAGAGCGCGATGAAGCCTACTCCCGCCGAGATCGAGAACGGATAGCCGCGCAGCCACAACGCCACCAGGCCGCCGGTGACCGCCAGCGGCACGTTGAGGAAGATGAACGCCGCCAGCCGCGCCGAGCCGAACGTCGTGTACAGCAGGACGAAGATCAGCAGCAACGCCAGCGGCACGAGGAGCGTGAGCCGCGCCGAGGCCTCTTGCAGGTTCTCGAACTGGCCGCCCCACTCCACCGTCCAGCCGGGCGGCAGGGTCACCTCCCGGTCGACGGCCTCCCGGGCCTCGGCGACGAACGACGCGAGATCGCGCCCCCGGACGTTCGCTTCGACGTTGATGCGGCGGCTGATGCGATCGCGGCTGATCTGGGCCGGACCGTCCTCGATCGTGACGTCGGCCAGTTGGCCGAGCGGGATCAGACGCGGGGGGCCGCCATTGCCGGGGGCCGCCACCCGCAGGTCGCGAAGGCGGTCCAGGTCGCCCAAGACATCCCGGCCGAAGCGGGCCTGGAGCGCGAAACGCTTCTGGCCCTCCAAGACCACTCCCAAGGGTCTGCCGCCGACCGTCTCGATCACGTCGAGCACGTCCGCCGCGTTGATGCCGTGACGGGCGATGGCCCGGCGGTCGACGCGCACGCGCAGCATCGGCAGCCCGCTGGTCTGCTCGGCTTTGACGTCCGCGGAGCCCGGGATCTCCTCGAGCACGCGAACGATCTCGTCGGCCTTCTCCTTGAGCAGCCCCAGATCGTCGCCGTAGACGTGCACCGCCACGTCCGAGCGCACGCCCGAGATCAGCTCCGAGACCCGCAGCTCGATGGGTTGGGAGTAGCTGAAGATGGCGCCGGCGACCTGGCTGCTCACGGCAGCGTCGACCGCTTCGACCAGCTCCTCCTTGGTGTCGAAGCGCCAGCTCTTCCTCGGCGCCAGCATCAGATAGGTGTCGCTGATCTCCACCCCCATGGGATCGGTGGCGATCTCGGCGCGGCCGGTGCGCGAGATGACCGTCTCGATCTCGGGGAAACTCTCCATGAGCACCTGCTCGACCCGCGTCGAGATCTCGTTCGACTGCTCGAGCGAGATCGACGGCAGGCGCCAGATCTGCATGGCGACGGCACCTTCGTCGAGCCGGGGGATGAACTCAGCGCCGAGCAGCGGCACGATCGCGAGGCTCGCCGCAAAGAGCCCGATGGCGACGCCCGCGGTGACTTTCCGGCGCCGCATCGCCCGGTCGAGCACCGGTACGTAGAGCCGCTTGCAGAGCCGGAAGAGGAAGGGTTCTTTTTCGGATACACGCTTGAGGAAGAGATTGGCCAGGACCGGCATCAGGGTCAGGGCGCAGACCAGCGACGCCGCCAGGGCGAAGACCACGGTGAGCGCCATGGGGCGAAACATCTTCCCCTCGATCCCGCGCAGCGCCAGGATCGGCAGATAGACGATCATGATGATGCCGACGGCGAAGACCACCGGCCGCGCCACCTGCCGGGCGGCCTCCCGCACCTTCTCGAGGTGTGAGGTCCGCTCGTCATGGCGACGATCGTGGAGCACGCGCACGACGTTCTCGATCATCACCACCGAGCCGTCGACGATGAGGCCGAAATCGATGGCGCCCAGGCTCATCAGGTTGCCCGAGATGCCGGCGTAGCGCATGGCGATGAAGGCCGCCAACATCGAGAGCGGGATGGCCGAGGACACGATCAGGCCGCCGCGCAGGTTCCCCAGCAGGAGCAGCAGCACCAGGATCACCAGCAGCCCGCCTTCGGAGAGGTTCTTGGCCACGGTGCGGATCGTGCGTCGCACCAGCTCCGTGCGGTCGTAGAACGGATCGATCGTCACCCCCGGCGGCAGGGTCTTCTCGACCTGGGCGATCTTCTCCTTGACGCGGTCGACGACCACCCGCGAGTTTTCGCCGATGAGCATCATCACGATGCCCACCACGGCCTCGCCGCGGCCGTCGCGGGTCACCGCGCCCTGGCGGATCATCGGCGCCAGCTCGGCGCGGCCGACGTCGCCCACGTAGACCGGCGTGCCGCGCTCGTCGTGGGCGAGCACGATCGACTCGAGGTCGTCCAGGGTCTCGACCAGGCCTTCGCCGCGGATCAGGTATTGCTCGCCGCCGCGGGCGATGTAACCGCCGCCGACGTTGCGATTGTTGGCCTCCACCGCGGTGAAGACGTCACGCACGGAAAGGCCGTAGGCCACCAGCCGATCGGGATCGAGGGTGACCTGATAGGTCTTGAGCTCGCCGCCGAAGGAATTCACCTCCACGATCCCCGGCACCGAGCGGAGCTGGTAGTTCACGAGCCAGTCGAGGATCGTGCGCAGCTCCATCGGCGTGTAGCAGGCGTCGGTGTCGGGCTCGCCGGGAGCGCACTCCGGCTCGCCGCGGACCTCGAACTGATAGATCTCGCCCAGACCGGTGGAGATCGGTCCCATCTCGGGCTCGCCGTAGCCTTCCGGGATCTGCTCGCGCGCCGCCGTCAGGCGCTCGCCCACGAGCTGGCGCGCCCAGTAGATGTCGGAGCCTTCCTGGAAGACCACCGTGACGACCGAGAGGCCGAACTTCGCGACCGAGCGGATCTCCTCGACGCGCGGCAGCCCGCTCATCGCCGTCTCCACCGGGAAGGTGATGAACCTCTCCACCTCTTCGGGCGCCAGCCCGGGGCTGTTGGTGAGCACCTGGACCTGGACGTTGGTCACGTCGGGCACCGCGTCGACGGGCAAATCGGCGAGCGCGCCCAGGCCCACGGCGACCACCAGCAGCCACAGCACGATCACCAGGAGGCGGTTGTCGAGCGAGAAATCGACGATGCGTGTGATCATGGCGTTCCTCCTGGTCCTAGTGAGCGTGGCCTTCGCCCAGCGATTCCCGGGCCGCCGTGGACTTGAGCAGGAAGGCGCCTTCGACCACCACCTCGGCGCCGATCTCCGGTCCCTCCAGGAGCTCCACCCAGCCGCCCGAACGGCGGCCGGTCAGGATCTCGCGCCGCGCGAAGCGGTTCGGCCCCGCGGCGACGAAGACGAACGACGCGTCGCCGTCACGTTGGATCGCGCTTTCCGGCACCACCGGGCTGCGGGGCGTTTGGCCCTCCTCCACGTGCGGATCGGAGAGCTCGACCTGCACGAACATGCCGGGGCGCAGCCGGCGCTCCGGGTTGGGGACGTCGATGCGCGCCCGCACGGTCCGCGTGTCGGCGTCGACCTGAGAGCTCAGGTACGAGACCTCGCCCACGAAGACGGCGTCCGGATAGGCGTCGATTCGCGCCCGCACGCCGTCGCCCAGGTGGACGCGGCCGAGGTCGCGCTGGTAGACGTCGATCCAGATCCACACGCGCTCGAGGCCGGCGAGGGTGAAGAGGTTGCGCTCGGGCGTGACGAGCTCGCCGAGCGTGGCGTGACGCTCCACGATGGTGCCGGCGAAGGGCGCCTGCAACGGATAGACGGAGGCTTTGGGGTCGTCGTAGCGCAGGGCGTCGACCTGGCGCTGGTCGAGGCCGTAGAGGTGGAGCGTCTCCTCGGCGGTGCGCAGCACGGCGGTGGCCTCGCGCCGCTCGGCCTCGGCGACCTGGACTTCCTGGTCGGAGACGATCCCTTCCTCGAAGAGCCGGCGTTCGCGCTCGTAGCTCGTGCGTGCCAGGTCCTGGCGCGCGCGGGCCTGGAGGAGCTCGGCCTTGGCGCGGCCGAGCTCGATCGAGTCGATCTCGGCCAGGGTGTCGCCGGCGCGCACGTCCTGGCCGAGCACGGCGCGCACCCGGTGGACGCGGCCGGTGATCCGCGGGCTGACGTGGGCGAGGCGATCCTGGTCGAAGTCCACGTGGCCGGTGGTCGAGAGCTCGCCTGCGAGGGCGCGCTCGGTCACCGGCTCGGTACGGATTCCGGCGCCGGCCACCGCCTCGGCGGGGAGCTCCACCACGCCGTCCGGGTGCTCGTCGCGCGCCTCCGGCTGGCCGGCGCCTTCGGCGTGGGGACGAGCGCAGGCACAGACGATCGCGACCAGGGCGACGCTGATCAGGCAACGTATCCACATGGGAACCTCCTTGCGGGCTGTGACTGAGTGCGAGCAGGACCGTCCGCCTCGACCGGCGGACAGCCCACGGCGCGCCCGGCTCGCGGGCGATCGCGTCAGGAGAGGGCTCGATCAGGCGCGCGGAGGTTTTTCGGGGATGTGGTGAAAGCCGGCGCGCGGGGACGTCGTCTCCGGGGTCGCCGGGGAGCCGTCCGGCGCCGCCCGCCGGACGGCCGGCGGCGCCACGGCCGGCAGGAAGCTCAGCGAGTGATGGCAGGAGCAGAGGTGGAAGGTGCCGTTGCAGCCGTGCTCGGGTCCGGGCTCGGAGTGCTGGTCGCCGCTCGGCCGCGCGTGGGCCGCGTGCCCCTCCACCGCCAGGTGGACGACGTTCTCCACGATTTCGCTGACGCCCGGGACCAGGGCAAGCAGCAGGACCGCGGCGAGACCGCGTCGGGCAAGACCGGACATACCGGTAGTCTAAATGACGGCCGGATCCAGATCAAGAAGTGGCGCCCCCGTCACCATCTTGCGCGTTGTCATCTTCCGTTAATCTTGTCGTCATTACCATTGGAGCGACCATGACCCGACCGCAGAAGCAACGCCTGCTGATCGTCCTCGTGCTGGCGCTCGCCGGCCTGGTCTTCCTGCGCCATCTGGCGCGGCGCGGCGGGGTATCGAAGTCCGCCGACGGCTCGCGGGACGTCGAAGCTCTCGCCGTCGCCGCGCCGCAGCTCCCCCAGGGCGGGCGCACCGAGCTGCTCCGCAGCGTCCGCGCGCACCTGGAAGAGGGGGTCGCGATCGCGGCCGAGGACGGCTCCCGGGCGGGCACGCGCGTCGCCGTGCTCAGCCTGACGCGCGCCGGGCAGGCCGCCGCGGTCTCACGGGGCCAAGGGCCGACGCTGCGGGACGCCCTCGCCGCCGCCGCCGGCGCCCTCGCCCGCGGCGCCGGCAAGCCGGAGATCGCGGACGGACGGCTGAAGGTCGACCTCCTGAGCTCGCGCGGCGAAGAAGAACGCTTCGACGAGGACGGCGAGGCCCGCCTCGACCGCAGCCTCGAGGGTCTGTGGCTCGCCGAGCCGGACCTGATCCTGCTGCCTGAGGAGCTCCTCTCGCGTCGCCTGGTGAGCACCAAGGGCGATCTCCACTATCGGCGCCTGCGCGAGTACCTCGCGGAAACCGGACGCAAGGCGCTGGCGCCGAAGGAGGATCCCGGCCGCGCCGGCGCGCCCTACTACCGCGTGGGCTTCGACAGCTTCATGGAAGGCGACGGCGGCCTGCCCGTGCAGCTCTACCGCGGCAACGACCGCTCCCCCGAGCTCACGCCGCCGGCGCTCCTGGCCACCGCCCGTCTCGGTGGCGACTACCTGCTGCGCCACCAGAAAGAGGACGGCTCCTTCGGCTATAGCTACGAGCCCAAGAAGGACTCCTACAACGACGACTACAACCTGCTGCGCCATGCCGGCACCTGCTACGCGCTGGTCGAGCTCTTCCAGGCCGCCGGCGATCCGCGCTACCTCGAGGCGAGCCGCCGCGGCCTCGAGAACCTGCTCGCCCACCACGCCCGGCCGCCGAAGGACGAGGACGCGGCGGCGGCCTTCGAGGCCATCGTCTCGCCCGGCGAGGAGGCCAAGCTCGGCGGCGCGGCCCTGACCGTGCTGGCGCTCGTCGAGTATCAGCGCGCCGGCGGCGACGACCGCTGGGCGCCACGCGCCACGAAGCTCGCCCGCTTCCTCCTCCACCAGCAGGAGGAGTCCGGCCACTTCCACTCGAAGTACTTCTACGGCGAGCCCGACCCCGAGCCCTTCGATTCGATCTACTACCCGGGCGAGGCGATCCTGGCGCTCGCTCGCCTCCACGGTCTGGATCCGCGGCCCGAGTGGCTGGCCGCGGCCCGGCGCGGCGCCGACTGGCTCATCGACGTGCGCGACGCCGCCAAGAGCACCGAGGACCTGCCGCACGACCACTGGCTGCTGATGGCGCTCGACGAGGCCCACGCCGCCACCGGCGAGAGCCGCTACGCCGACCACGCCGCCCGCATCGCCGCGGCGATCGTCGCCGCCCAGCGGACGTCCTCGCCCCAGCTCGACTGGATCGGCTCGTTCTACGATCCGCCGCGCTCGACCCCGACCGCCACCCGCGGCGAGGCCCTGGTGGCCATGCACCGGCTGGCCGTGCGCCGCGGCGAGGACCCCCGCGTCTACCTCGAGGCCCTGCTGCGCATGGCGGCCTTCCAGCGCCGTTGCCAGCTCACCCTCGAGAATTCCCTGTACCTGCCCCGGCCCGACCTGGCCCTGGGCGGATTCCGCCGCAGCCTCACCCACTGGGAAGTCCGCATCGACTACGTGCAACACAACCTTTCGGCGCTGCTCGGCCTGCGCTCCATCCTCCTGCAGGGAGTCTGAAGGACGGGCTTGACGAGGCGGACCGCGACCGAATCATAGAAACGTGGCAATAACCAGATCTCCAGAGGAGGATCACGCCATGCACCTCGAATCCACCAACATCCGTTCCGTCCTTGGCAACGCCCTCTCGAACCGCCGGCGGGGCATGCTCGCCCTGGCCGTCGCGGCGCTCTTCCTGCTCGCGGCCTGGCCGGCCATCGCCGCCGCTCCGGACAACGTGCCGGCGCGCAACCTCATGGACGCGCGGCAGATCTCGGGCGCCGCCAGGGCCCTCGCCGAGGTCGAGAGCGTGGGCCTGACCCGGCACCTGATCACCGTCCACACCGGCGTGCGCGCCGACGAGCTCGACGCCGCCGGCCTGCCGGCCCACGAAGCCGCCCCGGCCGCCCTCGCGGCGCGGCTTTCCGGTCTGCCGCTCGGCCGAGTGCTCGACGAGCTGGCGGCGGGCGCCAGCCTCGACGAGGTCCTCGCCCAGGCGGGCGTCCGGCGCCGCCAGGCGCAGGAGGCCATGGAGCGCATGCTCAACGCCTTCAACGTCAACACCCTCGCCCTGAACCGCGGGCTCGCCGACAGCGACGGCGACGGCATCGTCAACGCGATGGATCCGGACGTCGACGGCGACGGCCTGCCGAATTGGATGGACACGGACGTCGACGGTGACCAGATCCCCAATTGGGACGACACCGACGTCGACGGCGACCTGCTCGAGAACCTCGTCGACGACGACGCCGACGGCGATTTCTCCGCCAACTACGACGACGACGACGTCGACGGCGACGGTCTCAAGAACGCCGACGACGGCGACACGGACGGCGACGGCGTGCTCGACGAGAACGACGCCGACCGCGACGCCGACGGCATCGTCGACTCGCCCGCCACCAAGGGGACCGGCGACGACGACGACGACGACGACGACGATGACGACGACGACGACGATGACGACGATGACGATGACGACGACGATGACGACGATGACGACGACGACGATGACGACGACGACGACGATGACGATGACGACGACGATCCGACGGTTTGTTCTCCCCGAGATCCCAACTGCGTTCGCAACAATCGCTTCAAAGTCACCGTGAGATGGCGTGACTTCCAGGGCCAGACCGGCACCGGCCATCTCGTCACCCTCCCGTCCGACGAATCCCGCCTCTTCTATTTCTTCAGTCCCAACAACTACGAGCTCCTGACGAAAGTCCTGAACGGTTGCAATATCAACAACCGTTTCTGGGTCTTCTCCGCCGCGACCACCAACGTGGAATACACGGTCACGGTGGTCGACACCGCAACCGGGGCCTCGAAGACCTACGTCAATCCGCTGGGCAACGCGGCCGCGTCCGTGAACGACACGAGCGCGTTCGCGACCTGTCCTTCGCCGTGACGCCGAGGCGCCTCGTAGGGATCGCAGGAGGGCTCGCCGCCGCCGCCGTGGGCGCGGCGGCGGCCTTCTGGCTCGACGCCGCGGTCTGGCGCGTGGCCGTGGCGCTCGCCGTTGCCGGCTGGCTCGCGGCGTCACGGCGTTTGCCGCAGCGGCGGGCGACGCTTCTCCTCGTCTTCCTGGCCGTAGGCTCCCTCTCGCAGGCCACGGCCGTCGAGCTTTGGAGCTATTCGACGTCGTCCTGGGTGCGGGTCTGGAACGTCTACCACTATTACCTCGGGGCGAAGTACTTCGACGAGCTCGGCTATCGCGACCTCTACTCCGCCACCCTGCAAGCCGACCGCGAGGGCGACGGCTACTGGCGCGACGTCCGGCGGGTGCGCAACCTCTCGACCTACCTCACCGAGCCGCGCGCCGCGGCGGCGGACCGCTATCGGCCCGGCGAGCATTTCAGCGACGCGCGCTGGCGCCAGTTCCGCGACGACGTGGCGGCGCTGCGCGGCCAGCGATCGCCGCGGCGCTGGCGCGGCATCTTCCTCGACCGCGGTTACAACCCGAGCCCGCTGTGGACGGTCGTCGGCGGCGGCCTGGCGACCCTCTTGCCGGCCCGGAGCCTGCCGGCCCTCAAGCTCCTCTGCTCCCTAGACCTGCTGCTGATGGCGGCGACGTTCTGGGCCCTGGCGCGGGTCTTCGGGCTGCGAGCCGCGTCCTGGGTCCTCCTCTTCTTCACGCTGACGCCGGTCAACGACGGCCGGCTGGTCGGCGGCTTCCTGCAGTACGACTGGTTCTGGGCCCTGGCCGGCGCGCTGTGCCTGCTGCGCCGCCGCCGCGGCGTCGCGGCGGGCGCGCTGGCGGCCTACGCCGCCATGACGCGCGTCTTCCCGCTGGTCCTGGTGGCCTCGGCCGGTATTCCGCTGGTGGTCGAGTGGATCCGCAGCGGCCGACTGCGGCGCCGCGAGCTGGCTTTCTTCCTCTCCTTCGGCTTCTTCTGCGCCGCCGGCTTCGGCGCCGGCTGCCTGAGCGCCTCCGGGGTCGACGCCTGGAAGGAGTTCGCCGGCAACCTCCGGCACCACGCGTCCGAGCACGTCTACGGCGAGCGCCGGGTGGGCCTCAAGCACGTCTTCACCCGCGACGCCGCGGCGGTCGTCCGCGGCGAGTCCGACGTCGACCCGCGCGCGGCCTTCGCGCGCCGCCAGGGGCTCTACGCCGCGGCTGCCGCGGTCTTCCTGCTCGCCTGGCTGGCGGCGGCGCCGCGGCGCCGCGCGCCGGACGCGCTCCTGCTCGGCCTCGCGCCCCTCTACGCCCTGGCGGTGAGCTCGCGCTACTACTGGTCCTACCTGGCGCTGCTGCCGCTGCTCGAGCCCGAAGAGCCGCCGCGGCGGGACTGGCCCGCCCTCGGCCAGGTCGGCCTCTACGGCGTCGTCGCGCTCTACGAGGCCGTCCGGCGACCCGAACCCGATGCCCTCTACCTGGTCTTCAACCTCTGCCTCGGCGTCCTGCTCCTGGGCCTGCTGGCTCTCTACGTCCGCCGGGATCTCGCGGCGCGGTCCGGTGATCGATGACGGAATCCGGTCGACTCAATCTCGCCTGGACGCCGAGACCAGGAAATACCCGAACCGTCGCCGCGCCATCCCGACGAGGGGCGAGAGCACGCAGGCCCGGACGTGCCCCCAGCGCACCCGCCCCATCCGCAGCCGCGACGCCGCCAGCTCGCGGGCGAGGAAGCGCGCCGTCACCCACGGGATGTGCATCACCGACGGTGCGATACGCCACGAGGCGTCCTCCACGCGGACGTCCGCGAAGCCGTGACGCTTGAGGCAGCGCCTGAAGTGCCCGATCTCGGCGAAGGTCTCGAGCGCCCAGTTGGCGCACACCCGGTCGAGGGCCCAGCGCAGCAGCGGGTTCATCGGCCCGTCGCCCTTGAGAAAGCCGTCCGCCACCGCCAGGCGCCGTCCCGGCTTGACGAGCCGCGCCGCCTCGCGCACGAAGCCCTCCTTGTCGAGCCCCGACGCGTGGCAGGCGCTCTCGATCGCGTAGACGCCGTCGTAGGCGGCGGCGGGCAGCGGCGCCGCGGTATAGTCGCCCTGCAGGAAGCGGACGCGGCCGTCCAGGGCGCGCGCCGCGGCCAGCCGCCGGGCCTCCCCCACCTGCCACGGCACCAGCGTGAGGCCGTCGACCGCGAGCGCCGGCCACTGCGACGCCGCCAGCCGCGCCGACGCGCCCACGCCGCAGCCCATGTCGAGCAGACGCTGGGGCGCGTCCAGGTCGAGGCCGAGGCGGCGCACGACCTGACGCGTCATCTCGTGGAGCATGGTCTCGCGCCGCAACGGGTTGAGGCCGCGGCGCCAGTAGCCGAAGTGCATGTTGAGGTCGCGGCTCCAGGCCGCGTAGTCCGGCCCCGCCTCGCGGTAGTAACGCACGACGTGCTGGCGGTCGTTGGCGCGCGGCGCCGTCGCCGGCCGCGCGGCGGCGGGCGTCCAGGTCTCGGCAACGTCGATTTCCGTGTTCACGCGGTCGTCCTCAGGTCAGGCCGAGCTTCTTCGGCACCTTGTCGCCCAGCCTGACGAGCTTCACGAGCACGCCTTTCGGCAGCGCGCCCACGGTCTCGTACCAGCGGCCGGTGAGCTCGAAGAACTCGAGCATGTCGGCGATGCGGCGGCGCACGTGCTCGCTCTCGCCCTCGGCGTGTGCCAGGCAGGCCTGGAGCGTCGCCACGGTGGGGTCGATTTCGCGGCGCTTGCGCTCGTCGAGGATGCGGTGGAAGAGGGCCCAGACGTCGCCCTCGGTCTCGAAGTGGTCGCGGCGGTCGCCGAAGACGTGGACCACGCGCACGATGCCCCAACCCATGAGCTCGCGCAGGCTGGTGCTCACGTTCGAGCGCGCCACCGAGAGCGTGGCGACGATCTCCTCGGCGTTCATCGGCCGCGGCGAGACGTACAAGAGGGCGTGGATCTGCGCCATCGAACGGTTGATGCCCCACCGGGTGCCCATCTCGCCCCAGTGGAGCACGAATCGCTGCTGGACGTCTGAGAGCTGCAAGGTGTTCTCCCGTTTCTGTCGATACAGAAATAACCGAAGCGGGCGCGGATGTCAACGGTGTCGTAAGCTCCGGGGCGCAAACCGAAGGAGGAACGATGACCCGAGCTCTCCTCTCCCTCTGCCTGCTGCTCGCCGCCGGCGCCGCGGGCGGCTGCGCCTCGCTCGCCGAGGACGTGGCGACGCGCCTGGCGGCCCGCAGCCTGACGCAGGAGCAGACCCTCTGCCTGATCGCCGGCGACCTGCAGCGCTACCGGCAATGCCTGCGCGAGCGCGGCGGCGCCTGCGCCGGCGACGCCTCAACGCCGCTGCTCCACAGCCGCGACGCGGCGGCGGTGGACCCTGTCGACCCGAGCCCCGGCCCGGACACACAAGCGGCGGTGGCGGCGTTGCCCGCCGGCGACCCGGCCCGCCAGGCGGCGGCCGTGCTGAGCCATCCCGTAGTGGCGCAGGCCGTCGACCTGCACAACCGGGTCCGCGGCCACGACGACGCCAGGACCGAGGACGGTGCGGGAAGCACGGTGACGCTCCAGCTCTCGACGAGGGAGGTCGGGGATCTGCTCGACAAGGCGCACCGCTCGATCTCGACCGGCGCGTGGGACGCGCTGGCCGGCGTCTGCGAGAGCCAGCTCACGAGGGTGAACGAGATCGCGCCGGACACCGACCGTCAACGCCGTGCGGCGCGCGACCGGCGCACCGCGGTCTACGTGCGCGAGTACCTGAAAGCCTACTTCCGCGACGGCCGCTTCGTTCAGGTGGACTTCACCATCGACGCGGCGCAGGCCCAGGCCGACGTCGCCCGCGGCCTCGCCCGGCACGTGCCGAAGCTCTGCGGCCGCTCCGCCAACGGCGCGCCGGATTGCGGCGCCCTCGCCGCCCAGCTCTACGACGACCTCCGCGGCTCGACCGGCAACGTCGACCGGCGCTTCCTCAAGGTCGCGGAGACGAGGTTCATGGCGCGCGAGGGCTCCTACGCCGCCCAATTCCCGGGCATCGACTTCACCTTCAGCCCGACCGCGGAGCACTTCGTGGAGGTCACCGACCTCCAGGGCCAGCCGCTGACGCAGGAATACCTCGCGGTGGGCACCGACGTGATCCGGGTGATCCTGGAGGCCGTCTTCGACGCCCACGAGGGCTTGCCGGCGCAGGGCGGCGCCACCGGTCTCGACCTCGGCGAGGCCAACGCCGCCCTGGCGTTGCCGCTCTTCGACGCCACCGCCGGCGTCGGCAAGGTGGAGCCCCCGGACTTCGACCGCATCACCCGCTTCGACGACCGCGTCGAGTCGACGGCGGGGGTCCTGGTGGATCGGGTGATCCGCGGCCTCGGCCCGTTCAGCCTCGACAACGAGGCGCTCGAGCAGGCGATCGTCCGGATCATCGCCACCACGGTACGCAAAGCGGCGGAGAAAGCCACCTGGTGCTTCTTCTCCTGCGGCCTCGACGAGCAGATCGCCGCGGCGGAGAAACGCGTCGAGGACGCGGTCAAAGCGGAAGCCGAGAAGCTCGAGGACCGGGTGCGGGGCAAGCCATCGTCCGGCAAGTCCGACAAGTCCGACAAGTCCGACGAGTCCGACAAGTCCGACTCCGACTCCGAGGACTGCCTGCGCCTGCGGCTGAAGATCCGCTCGTGACCCTCAGTGCGCGCGCCGGCGGACGACGTTCTTGAGCGGCGAGAGCACGATCTCGTCGACCACGGCGCCGCCGCGCTGGGCCAGCACGAGCGCCACCGCCGCGGCCACCTCCTCGGGCAGCAGCGCGTTCTCCTCGCCGTCGCCGGGCGTGATCGCCAGGTCGTCGAAGAAGGGCGTGCGCACCATGCCGGGATGGACGATCGAGACCTTGACGCCGCTCTTCGCGCATTCGTCGCGCAGGGCCTGGGCGAAGCCCCGCAACGCGAACTTGGATGCGCAGTAGACCGCGCCCTGGCGCGCGCCGCGCAGCGCCGCCTCCGAGCCGATGAAGACCACGTCCCCCCGCCCCCGGCGCTTGAGCGCCGGCACGAAAGCGCGGACGAGGAAAGCCTGGCTGGTGACGTTGAGGTCGATCAGCTCCCGCAGGCGGCGGTAGGAGCACTGCTCGAGCCCGCCGACGAGACCCTGGCCCGCCGCCAGCACCAGGGCGTCGACGGCGGGATGCTCGTCGGCGAGGTCGCGCAACCGCGCCGGCAGGGCGTCGAGGTCCGCGAGGTCGAGGACGACCGGCGCGAACGAGCCGGCGAAGCTCACCTTCGAGAAATCGCGGCCGACGCCGACCACCCGGTGGCCCTCTTCGAGCAGCCGCGCCGCGACCGCCCGTCCGATGCCCGACGTGGCTCCCGTGACCAGGACCGTCCGTTGCGCGCCGCTCGTCATGCTGGTCAACTCCGATCGCCGCACGGGAAGAAGACCTCCCGCGGCACGTAGCGCAGGACCTCCTCGCTGCAGAAGGCGATCATCTCCGCCTCGAGACCGTGCGGGTAGGAGACCGTGCCGCCGTGGTCCGCGAAAGCGCCGGCGAAGAGCGGCTCGTCGGGATAGAGGCGCTCGAGGCGGCGGAAGAAGCCGGTGGGCAGGCGGAACGGACCCAGGCTCACCGAGTGGACGCCGGCGCCGCCCACCGTGGCGAAGACCGCGGCGAAGAGCCGCCGGTATTGCTCGCGGTAGTCGGGCGTGTAGACGAGCGGGTCGAAGCGCAGGCCGAGGGGCCAGCCCACACCCTGGAGCTGCGCCATGGCTCGCAGGCGCCGTTCCACCGACGGCACCTGGTGCTCGAGCGCGGCGGACACCTCGGGCGGCGTGAAGCTCCACGCCACCACGCAGTTGGGCAGCGGCTCGGCGGCGCGCAGCGGCTCGACGCGCGCCGACTTGGTGCGCAGCTCGAGCCAGGCCCGCGGCAGGCGCCGGAAGAGCGGCAGGCAGTCGCCGACGAAGCCGGTCACCGCCTCGAAGGCGAGGCTGTCGCAGTCGTAGCCCGAGAAGAAAAAGGCGTCGTCGCCGTCCCCGGCCGTCCGTTCGATGGCGTCGAAGAAGTCCTCGTAGTTGACGAAGACCACGTAGTGGGCCGAGCGGTACATGCCCTGGAGAAAGCAATAGCGGCAATCGTAGAGACAGTTGAGCATGTGCGAGAAGTAGAAGTTGCGCCGGCCGCCGACGCCGTAGCCGGCGGGCGTCGCCAGCACGTGGCGGGCGTGCTTGCGCGCCAGGATCAGGGCGGGGCGCCTCTTCTGCAGGCGGAAGCTCTGCGCCCGGCGGTTGAAGACCTCGCCGTAGCGCTCGCACGGGACGCGCGTGGCGCGCGGGAACCGGCGCAGGATCGCGGCCGTCCGCGGGTGGCCGGCGATCTCGCGCTCGACGTAGACGGTGCCGATCATCACCTGCCATTCTACAGGCGGTGCTAGGATGACGGGTATGCTCAGGCGCGTCGTTCCCTTGGCAGCGTGGCTGGCAGGCGCCTTCCTGGCCGGGTGCGCCGACCGCCCTGCCAGTGACGCTGACAAGTCGGCGGAGGTTCCCCGCCCGGCGACGGCCGAAGGCGTCTTCCTGATGGCCGTGCCCCGCGTCCGGGAAAGTCCGATCCCGGAGCGTTTCACGCGCGAGCTGCCCGCTCGCGTCGCGGACTTCGAAGCGCAGGCCGCCGACTACCCGCTCGTCCACGTCCGCAAGAAGCTCTGCGCCGGCGACGCCGAAGTCCTCGGCCGGTTCTCGAGGGCGGTGAACGCCGCCGCGGCGGCCGGCGACGACCTCGACGCGCTGCGCCGCAGCTACGGCAGCCTGCTCGAGTGGTGCGGCCGGCCCGAGCTGTGCGCCTGGGCGGCCAGGACGGTCGACGGCGACGGCGCCGCGGCCGAGCTGGCCTGGGCAGCCCTGCCCCTGTGCGGCGGCCACGAGGTGGAGGCCCTCTTCGAGCGCCTTGACGCGCCCGCCGCCACGGTCGTCGAGTACTGGTCGACGCGCTACTGGCGCGACGACTTCGTCCCGCGCTGGAGGCCGGCTCTCGCCTCGGCCCTGGGCGAGGTCGCCCGAGCCGGTGACGCCCGCGCCACCCGGCAAGCCGCCGACCTGGTGAGCAGGTCGGGCACCGCAGCCGCCGAGCCGCTGGTGGCGCTTCACGACGAGCTCCCGCCCGGCGAGCCACGCGACGCCGTCGCGGCGAGCCTCGGCGCGCTTTCCCATCCGCGAGCCCAGGAGATCTTCCGCGAGTACTGCGCGCGAGCCGAGAGGGACCTGGCCTGCCGCACCGACCCGGACTTTGACGAGGGCACCGAAGACCCGGCGGAGCCGCCGGCGGCGCCGGTCGACGGAGAGCTCGAGGAGAAGCTGCGGTCCCTGGGGCTGTTCGTCCGCGGCCCTCTCCCCGGAACGGAGAACTGGCTGAGCGGCGCCCACACCCCTGCGGAGGTCCTGAAGCGGTCCGGACCGGTTCACTGCTTCGACGTCGAGACGGACCAGCACCCCAACGAGCACGACGCGCTCCTCTACGACCTGGCCGAGCTCGCGGGACCGCCGCTCGACCGCGCGATCTTCGAAGAAGAGCCGCCGCCTCCCGAGGAGGAAACTCCGTACCGACTTCGCGCCTACCTCGACGGCCGCTCCTACGAAATCGACGCCGCGAACTTCGGCGACTGGTACGACCTCAACCAGGTGCTCGGCCTGCTCAACGCCATGGCCGCGGACCAGGGAGCCGCGGCCCGCGTCGTCGCGCTGCCCACCGAAGACCAGACGGCCTGCGTTCTCGCCGCTCCCCGCGAGGCGATCCTGGCGGGGATAGAAGAAGGACTGCTGGAGCTCGGCGACGCCGGGGACGCCATGGACGCCGGGAAGGGCTTCGAGGACGAGGTCATGAGGAAGTTGCGCGAGGCGGTCGAGGCGGGTGCGGATGATGGAACTTAGCACAGCGCTCGGCAAGCTCGGAGACGAGTTCCGGGTTGTGGTGCAGGCGTCCCGCCTGCATCGGGGGCAGCCGGGACGGCTGCACCACAGTATCTTCGATCCTGGAGGTCGAGAATATGGACACGCCATCTCTCCGGCTCTTGGCTTCTTCGAGCAACCAACGCGGTGATCTCTTTACGCGCCTGGTGAAGGACCTCTTCTTCGCCCTCGGGTACGACGAGCTTCGCCTAAGGGCCTGCTCAAGAATTAGTTGGCATCTTTGGTGGTCGTCTTACCGCTGGGCGTGCTCCTCAGGCGGAGATCGTGTAGTTCCAATCCGGGAGCGTTTCGTGGTGACGGATGCTGATCGCCTTC
>Ga0299906_10000373_pt1 | contig 43239 bp, 42 predicted proteins | sample RVTome_14_FD_200259 | JGI IMG/M metagenome (GOLD analysis project Ga0299906, IMG submission 200259) | Soil microbial communities from uranium-contaminated site in the Upper Colorado River Basin, Wyoming, United States - RVT145D125 (version 2) ... | reverse complement strand
CAAGGCGCCGGTCGTGCTCGGCATGTGGCTGCCGGTGCTGATCGTCTGTGACGTGCTGGCGATCAGTCACTTCCCCAACGAGCGTCGGTGGGACATCGTCGGCCGACTGCTGCCCGGCAGCGTGGTGGGCATCCTGATCGGCGTGTTCGTCATTGCCGCGATCCCGTCGCCCTTGCTCAAGCTTGGGATCGGGATCAGCGCGGTGACGTTCGTGGCGCTGCAGTTGTGTCGATCGTGGTTTGCTTCCCGCGCGGAGCGACGATCCGACGGGTGGCGACCGGGCTGGCCGGCGAGCAGTGTGGTCGGGCTGGCGGCCGGCTTCTGCACCGCCGTCGCCCACGCCGCCGGGGTCATCATCAACATGTTCCTGCTGCCCCAGCGACTCAGTCCGCAGGACTTCGTGGGCACCGCGGCCCGCTACTTCTTCATCGTCAACACCGCCAAGGTGCCGTTCTTCGTGCACGGCGAGTTGATTACCCCCGCGACGCTCAAGGCGACGCTGTGGCTGCTGCCGATCGCACCGGCGGCGGCGTGGCTCGGGGCGCGGGTGAACCGGCGCTTGACCAGCGAGACGTTCAACCGCGTCATGTACGTGCTCGTGATCGTCGCCGGCGTCAAGTTGATTGTCGATCAGCTCGTGCCGTAGAAAACGCGCTCTCCTCCGGGTCGCCGCTAAACAATCCGGCGGGTGCGCGTCGGATGCAGCGTTACTTCGTCAACCACGCGGCGAGCAGGTTGACGGCGGCGTCGAGATCTTTCTTGTGCACCGACTCGGTGACGGTGTGGATGTAGCGCGTGGGGATCGAGATGGTCAGCGTTTTCCGCCCGGCACCGGCACGTTGCACGGTGGCGGCGTCGGTTCCGCCGAGCGGCAGCACTTCGAGTTGATATTTGATCTTCTTCGTCTCGGCCACCTTGATGAACTCGTCGAGAAGTCCGCGGTGGCTGATCGATCCGGAATCCATGATTTTAAGGGCGACCCCCTTGCCGAGTCGGGTGATCGCTTCGACGTCGCAGATGCCGGGCGTGTCGCAGGCGAGGGTGGTGTCCAGGGCGATGCCCACGTCGGCGTCGATGCCGTACGCACTGGTCATCGCGCCGCGGCAGCCGACCTCCTCCTGCACCGTGGCGACGTAGTAGATGTCGTAGGCACTGCGTTTACCGATCCTTTTCAAGGCGTTGATCGCCACCCAGCTCGCGACGCGATTGTCGAGGCACTTGCCGGTGACCACGTCGCCGATGACCTCCATGGGCTGAATCAGCGTGACCGGGTCGCCGATCCGCACCACCTTCTCGACTTGCTTGGCGGTCATGAACAGGTCGACGAAGAACTCCTTGAGCTCGGGCACCTTCTTGCGTTCCTCGGCGCTGGCGATGTGGATCGGCGGACCGGCGGGGTTCATCACCCCGACCACATCCTTGCGGCCCTGTACGAGCACGCGTCGCGCGAACAGGTTGCGGGTGTCGAACCCGCCGACCTGCTGGAGCCGCAGCCGACCCTCGCTGTCGATCGAACGCACGTAGAACCCGATCTCGTCCATGTGGCAGGCGATCATGACTTTGGTTGCCTCGCCGCGGCGCGAGCGCGACGCCTTGCCGGGCTTGCGCCGGCAGATCAAGTTGCCCATCGGGTCGGTGGTTTGGGTGTCGAACAGATCGCGGGTGGATCGTTTGATGAGATCGCGTACCCGTTCCTCCCGGCCGGGAACACCGGGAGTCTCCGATAGTTGCTTGAGGAATCGCATAGCCGGTTCCGTAGGATTCTTTCGAAGATTACAGCGGTGCGGCCGCGATCAAGACCACCAGCAGTATCGACGGCGCCACGGCCTGAAAGCCGTGATGCACCAGGTCGGCTTCGAGTCGGCCGGAGATGTCGGGCGGCGATGCGGTTTCGGCGTAACTGGCCGGCACGTTGCGTCTTGCCCGGTGCTCCGGCTGCCGCTCGAGATCCTGCAGGGCGGCGTATTGATCAGCGGTCAGCGGCACCGGCCGATTCGGCGGGGACTGGACCTCGCTCGTGTCGTACGGCGTGGTCGACGCAGCCGGCATCCCCGTCGCCAGGAACACCACGCAGGCGAACATCCAGGCTCTTCGCATGGTCATGACTCCTTGTTTACCCCGGCGGGCGGTTTGACCACCACCATCATCGTGCGCTGACCGCGCGACCACCACATCTCGAACGTCTCGCGATCGACGGTTTCGAGCCCGCGCTTCGACGCCGGGTCGAGATAATACAGAGTATCGGTCGTTCCGGGGTGATCGGTTACTTTCCGTTGGACGCCGATAACGACGATCGCGTGGTTGTAGCGGGTATCCTCGCCGGAGCGGTTGACGATGCAAATGGCGGGATAACCGCGCTGCATGACCCAATACTCGACCCCGAAAGGCGGGCGGTCGTCAAGTCTCCCGGCCAGGATGAGCAGGTCGAGCCGGCGGGTCGCGAGCCAGGTGTCCAGATCGTGCGGACGAGTCTCGTCCAGACCGGCCTCTCGCAGTTGACGGCGAATCTCGGGTTCATTGTAAAGATGCCCGTCGACCTTGCTCGCCGCCATGGCGACCGAGGCGACCAGGCAGGAGGCGAAGTGGGTCGCGGGCTCGTACCGTACGTCGAGTACGCCGGCCGGGTAATCCGTCGCCCAGCTTTCGAGCTTCGGAGCGCAGCCGAGCAAGATCGCGCAACCGCCGGCAACCCAGAATGAACGCGTCAAGACCGGCTCCTAAACGGTAGCGCCGCCACGGTTGCGGTCACCGGGGCTCCATCGACATTCCAAGTCACTTCCGTGCCCGGGGTGGCCTGAGCGGTGCGCACATAACCGAGCCCGATACCGGTACCGACCGCCGGCGATCGGCAGACGCTGGTCAGACGACCGACATCCTCCTCGCCGACGCGTAACGCCGATCCCGTGCTCGGCAACGGACCGTCATGCGCTTGGAGACCGACCAGTTGCCGTGCGAGTGCACCGCGTGACCGCATGCGTTCGACGACTTCCTGGCCGAGGTAGCAGCCCTTGTGAAACGATACCGCGCGTTGGGTCTGTCCGGTTTCGGCGGGGAGGATCGTGTCGTCGATGTCGCGCCCGAACCAGGGGATGCCGGCTTCGATGCGCAGCACGTCAAGCGCCTCGGTCGAGACCTCGGCCAGGTTCAGCGGCTTGCCGGCGATCCGCAGCGCGGTGCGGAGCGATGCTCCGTCGGTGGGCGATTGTGTGATGAGCTCGGCTCCGGTCAGACCGGCGAAGTCGTGCCGGATCAGCATGGCTTCGACGCCGTTGATGCGTACGCGCGTCGACTGAAGCTGCGCCATGTCCGGCAAGCCGTCGTGGCCGATCGACGCGCACAGTGCTGCGCAGCGCGGGCCGATGATCCCGAAACGAACCGACGCGGCGGTTCGGTCGTCGAGGGTCACGTCTTCGGCAATCAGATAATGATCGAAGTGTGTCAATGCGGCGCCGACCTGGTCGCGGGACAGGTCGAGCCAGATCCGGTCCTCGTCGGCGAGCAGGTTCAGGTCGAAGAGTATGCGACCCTTGAGGTTGAGCGTGAATGCATAGTTGCCCTGACCGGGGGCGAGGTTTTTGACCTCGCTGGTGACCAGGTTGTGCAGCCAGGCGGCGCGATCGGCGCCGTCGACGGCGATCCAACCGCGATCGTTGCGCTCGATCACGCCGACCGCATCAGTGGCGGCTCGGTATCCCGCGGGTTCGGACAAACTCACGCTCCTTGTCGTAGCCGTTCCGGTTCGTTTCGTGGGGCGCCGTGACCGTTTTGGCGTTCAGCATCCCACGGGTTGCAACCCGTGGGCTTGGGTTGCGACGGCATGGTCCGCCGATTGTGTTCCGCGCCTGACCGATCGCCCCTTGCGCGTTGCAGCATGCTGGTCGCTCCCTACAATGTCAACCGTTGCCGGATGATCGGCAGCCGTCGGACCGATAGTGATGATCCATCCATCCGCGGTGATCGACAAGCGGGCTGAACTTGCCGACGACGTTGACGTCGGTCCGCACGTGGTGATCGAGGGCCCGGTGCGCGTCGGCCGAGGTACGCGCCTTCTCGCGCACGCCTACCTATGCGGGCACACCACCCTGGGTGAGGCGTGCGTCATTCATCCCGGCGCCGTGGTCGGCAACGTGCCACAGGACCGTGACTACGCCGGCGAGCGGACATACTGCGTTATCGGCGACCGGACGATCATTCGCGAGGGGGCCAGCGTGCATCGCGGGACGGGTGCGGAGACGAGCACCATCATCGGCAACGATTGCATGTTGATGGCCACCGCGCACGTCGGGCATAACTGCCGGCTCGGCGAGGGCGTGATCGTGACGAACGGTTCGATGCTGGGCGGCCATGTCTCGGTCGGCGACGGTGCGAATGTGTCCGGCCTGGTCGCCGTTCACCAGTTCGTACGCGTGGGAGAACTGGTGATGATCGCCGGACTGACCCGTTTGACCATGGATGTGCCGCCGTATTTCCTCTGTTCCGGGGATTCGACGTGTGTGGGGATCAACGCCGTCGGCTTGCGACGTGCCGGCATGCCCGCCGATCAGATCCAGGACGTCAAGCAGGCGTATCGCATCTTGTATCGTTCGGGATTGCCGTTTCGCGAAGCGGTCGCGCGGCTGGGCGAGCGCGTAACGACCGATGCCGGTCGACGCATTATCGCGTTCGTCCGTGCCGAGTCGAAACGCGGCTACTGCGCCGGGGCACGGCGGCGTAACTGAGTGCGCGCGATGTCTTCAGACGTAAGCGGGTTCGGAAGCGACGGCGACGTGACGCCCGGCTGCGTTTCGATAGGCCACGCGTTCGAGTGCGTCGAGCACGGCGGGATCATGGCCGGCCGAGGCGTCACGACGTAGTTCCTGGAGCGCCTGGCGCATCTTGATCGACGCACCGCTCGGCGCACCGGCGGTCAACTGGTCGTAGTCGCGGGCGGCGCGGATGATCTTGGCCCCGATCGGCACACCGGTGACCGGTGCCGCGTCCTCGGACGCCAGGCAGTCGTGCATCGCGTCGTTCTGGGCGACCACCATGGGCACCGCGCCGCGAAGCACCGAACGCAACGAATGCACCAGTTCCATGCCGTGAAAGGTGTTGTTCTCGACCTTCTGCGGGTTTTCCTCGAGGGTGTCGACCGCCTTGGTGATCAGCTTGGTCGAGATCTCGATATTGCCGACGTCCTGCAAGAGGGCGCCGACCCGGACGTCCTCGACCTCCTGCCGGGGAAGCCGCATCTCGAGGGCTACCGCTTCGCTGAGTTCGGCCACGCGGACCGATCGTGCCTTGAGCCGAGGATTCGTGCTCTGGAGGTATTTCGACAGAACCTCGACTACGCCGATGTAGGCGTCGTGCAACTCGTCGACCTTGGTCGCCCGCTCATCGCACAACGTACCGACCAACAGTGCGGTCAGGCCGAGCACCGCCGCCCATACGGTCACCACCAACCCGATCATGACCGGGGTGTTGTAGGCGGCGAACCCGGTGGCATCCAACGTCATGGCGATGGAGACCGCGATCGCGCAGAGCAGGGCCAGGACTCCGGCGCTGGCCCGTCCCAGATAGTACCCGCTGAGCACGACGGGTAGGAAGAAGAGGTTCAAGGCGACGAGTCGATGGGCGCCCATGCGGTAGAACAGGTAGGTCATGCCGACCGCGAGGATGATGAGCATGTACTCGAAGACCTTGCGGTCTTTGTTGAAATCGGCACTCATTCCCACTCTCCTTGATGATCATGCGCGACGCCGGCGCCGACCAGGATCGGGCCGACGTCGACGAGATCGGCGCCGCGATCGGCCGGCCGGGTTTCGTCCGGATCGACCTTGGCCGGCTCCGACCAGTATTGCCGGGCGATGTCGCGGAACCGTGCCTCGATCGTCAACCAGATGTCGACGAGCTGCGGGTCGAACGCCTTGCCCGACTCGTTGCGGATGATGTTCAAACACTGCTCGTGCGCGTAGGGGCCCTTGTAGATCCGGCGAGAGGACAGGGCGTCGTAGACGTCGGCGATGGCGACGATGCGGGCCGACAGCGGGATTTCCTCACCGGCCAGACCGCGGGGATAGCCCGACCCGTCCCACCGTTCATGGTGGTGCTGGACGATTTCCCGGGCCATCTGGAGAAAATTCGACGAGCCCAGCCGACGCTCGATCTGCAACAAACAGTCCGAGCCGATCTGCGTATGGGCTTGCATGCGGTCCCGTTCCGCATCGTCGAGCGGACCCGGCTTGAGCAGGATGGCGTCCTCGATGCCCACCTTGCCGATGTCGTGCAGGACCGAACTGATGCCGATCAGCCGGACGAACGCGGGCGTCACCACGTCGGTGTAGTCGGGATGATGGCGCAGCGTCGACGCCAGGGTGGTGGCGTAGATCGACATGCGTTCGAGGTGGTCGCCGGTTTCCGGGTCGCGCGATTCGGCCAACTTCGCCAGACCGAAGACGATCGCGTCGCGCATGCGTACCAGCGATTCCATGCGCTGCAGCGACTCGGCTTCATACTGCTCGCGCTCGCGTTTGATGTGGTCACAAAACCGGCTCACGATCATGTACACGGTGATTCCGAGCAGGGCACAGGTCCAGAGCAAGGTCACCACGGCCGCGCCGGGGAAGGCGACGGTCAAGGCGGCGACCTGGGCTTCGATTTCCATTTCCGGATATCCGATCACCAGATGCGCATCGTGGTCGAGCGGATAAGCGAGAGCGAAGTACGGGCCGGCGCCGGTCTCGAGTCGACCGCGGAGGGGACCTCGATGGGTTTGTTCCGGTTCGGGAAACGGCGTCCAGGACGTACGTTCGATCATCGAGGGCGGCGTCAGCGTGCGATCCGTGTCGGCCAGTGCGATGTGCCACGCACCATCGGTGACGAAGACACGCACGGGTTGGCGCGCACGGGTGGGCTGCATGATCGTCTCGACCGGTTCGCGCAAGGCCGGTTCGGCGACGAGCCGTTCGGCGGATACGTCGGGCAACGGAGCGTTCAGCCGGTCCCCCGTCGCCCGCAAGCGCGACCAGGTCGCATCCTCGACGCTGCGCCGCACCGATGCTGTCGCGTAGTGGTGGTGGATCCATAGACCCACGCCCACGCAGACCGTCTGCGCGAAGATCAGAAGCGCGAGATGTTTGATGCGACGGCTCAATAACGGGTTCCCAGACTCCGCATTCGCGAAAAGCACGGTAACGGCCGATCCGGCACCGGCGCATACCGCAACCGACCCCCAAACCGCAACGCCGTGAAACGGCACCGTATATGTAGCTTCGGACAACCGGCCCGCCGTCCTTAATTCGCCTTGTTCAACGATGCATCGTGGGGGATACGTGGACCAAGGCTCTCGTCAGCGCCCGGAACCGAAGCCGACTCGACGCCGTCGTCCGGGCGCATTATCTTGGACCTGTATGATTCGTGAACTCGTATCCAAAGTTGGAGGAACAGCATGCAAAGGCATTTCCGTGCTGCGATGATCGTCGTCGGGATGGTTATTCCGGCCACCGTGATTCAAGCCGCCGATAAGCTTCAATCCCCGGATGACCGAATCGCCACCGCCAAGGGCGATCTGACGATCCACCCGATCCGGCACGCGACGTTCGTCATGGGCTTCGACGGCAAGACGATTTACGTCGATCCGGTCGGAGGGACCGAGCCGTTCACCGACCACGCCCGGCCGGACCTGATCCTGATCACCGACATTCACGGCGACCACCTCGACGCCGACACCGTCGCCGCCGTGACGACCGATAAGACGCGGATCGTCGCCCCCGCCGCGGTGGCCGACAAACTGCCGGCCGAACTCCAAGCCCGGACGACCGTGCTCGCCAACGGCAAGAAGACGACCGTCGCCGGGATCGAGATCGAAGCGATCCCCATGTACAACCTCACGAAAGAACGGCTGAAGTTTCACAGCAAAGGTCGCGGCAACGGATACGTGCTGACGTTGGGCGGTAAACGCGTCTACATCTCCGGCGACACCGAAGACATTCCCGAAATGCGCCAGCTCGAGAAGATCGATATCGCCTTCGTGTGCATGAACCTGCCCTACACCATGACCGTGCAGCAGGCCGCCGACGCGGTGCGCGCGTTCAAGCCGAAGATCGTCTACGCCTACCACCATCGCGGCAGCGACGTGCAGGAATTCAAACGTCTCGTGGCCCGGGAGAAGGGTGTCGAAGTGCGCTTGCGCGCGTGGTATCCGAAGTAAGCAATGCGCGCTCGGTTGGTCGTGTCGCCGAGCCGTGACGCATCCGTACACGTAACCCACACGGCTATCATTGCGTAATCATTCGCGTCGGATCGCGTGCGTGTAATTCGGCTCACTCACGTTGCACGTCGATCGGTCGCTTCCTCGAGCGTCTTGATCCGGTCGCGCAGGTTGGCGGCGCGTTCGAATTCCAGGGCTTCGGCGGCTTCGAGCATTTCCTTTTCGAGCATGGCCCGCAACTCGTCATGGTCGAATTCCTGCTCGCTGGCGCGGACGGCTTCGCGGGCTTGCTTGCGGGCGGAAAGCTCGCTCTCGAGGCCCAGACGAATCTCCTTGCGGATCGTCTGCGGCGTGATGTCGTGCTCGGCGTTGTAGGCGAGTTGCAGGGCGCGGCGGCGTTCGGTTTCGGCCATGGCCCGTTCCATCGACGGCGTCACCCGGTCGGCGTACAGGATCACCTCGGCGTTGACGTTCCGCGCGGTCCGGCCGATGGTCTGGATCAGCGACGTCTCGGAACGCAGAAAACCCTCCTTGTCGGCGTCGAGGATGGCGACCAGCGACACCTCCGGCAAGTCGAGCCCCTCACGCAACAGGTTCACGCCGACGAGTACGTCGAATTTTCCCTCGCGCAGCTCGCGCAGGATCTCGACCCGCTCGATGGCGTCGATCTCCGAGTGGAGGTACCGGCCCTTGAGCCCCTCCTGCTTGATGTACTCGGAAAGATCCTCGGCCAATCGCTTGGTCAGCGTGGTGACCAGCACCCGTTCGCCCACGGCGGCGCGTTGGCTGATACGTTGCAACAAGTCCGGCACCTGACCCCGGGCGGGGTGAATGTCGATCTCCGGGTCGACCAACCCGGTGGGGCGGACAAGCTGCTCGACGATCTGCCCGCCGCACAGATCGAGTTCGTACGGCGCGGGGGTGGCCGAGACGAAAAGCACCTGGTTCCAGGCCTCGGCGAACTCCTCGAAGCGCAACGGGCGGTTGTCGAGCGCCGACGGCAGCCGGAACCCATGCTCGACGAGCACGTTCTTGCGCGATCGGTCGCCCGCGAACATGGCCCGTACCTGAGGGATGGTCACGTGCGACTCGTCGATGATGAGCAGGTAATCCTCGGGAAAGTAATCGATGAGCGTGTTGGGCTTGGCGCCGGGTGGCGAGCCGGCCAGATGACGGGCGTAGTTCTCGATGCCCGAGCAGTAGCCGACTTCCTGAATCATCTCGACGTCATAGCGCGTGCGTGCCGCGAGTCGCTGGGCCTCGAGCAGTTTGCCGTGGCGGCGCAGCTCGGCCAAGCGATGGTCGAGTTCTTCGAGGATCGACTTGGTGGCCTGCTCGATGCGCTCCTCGGGCATGACGTAGTGAACGGCCGGGTAAATGAAGACCAGGTCGGTTTCGGCCAACGTTTCGCCGGTCAGCGGATTGATCATCTCGAGCTTGTCGATCTCGTCGCCGAACATCTCGATGCGGTAGGCGAATTCCTCGTGGGCGGGGTGAATCTCGACCACGTCGCCGCGAACGCGGAACGCGCTGCGCTTGAGGTCGGTCTGCGAACGGGTGTATTGTAAGTCGACGAACTTGCGCAGCATCTCGTCGCGGTCGGTGGACTGGCCGGTGCGGAGGATGGCGACCGAGGCCTTGTAATCCTCGGGCGAGCCCAGGCCGAAGATGCACGAAACCGAGGCGACGATCACCACGTCGCGACGCGAGACCAGCGAACTGGTGGCGGCCAGTCGCAGCCGGTCGAGATCGTCGTTGCGCGAGGCGTCCTTCTCGATGTAGATGTCGCGCTGGGGGATGTAGGCCTCGGGCTGGTAGTAGTCGTAGTAGGAGACGAAATACGCGACGGCGTTGTTGGGGAAGAGCTCCTTGAACTCCTCGTACAACTGGGCGGCGAGGGTCTTGTTGTGCGAGAGCACGAGGGTCGGGCGGTTGAGTCGGGCGATGGTGTGGGCCATGGTGAACGTCTTGCCCGACCCGGTTACGCCAAGCAGGCACTGCGCGTTCTGCCCCTGCTCGAAACCGGCGACCAGCCGTTCGATGGCTTGGGGCTGATCGCCGCGTGGCTCGAATTCGCTGACAAGTTCAAAGTCCGGCACGAGATAAGCCTCACCGTGTTAGCGTTCCCGCGTGATTATACAGGACGGGGAGGCGGATGAAGGATGAGGGATCGTCCGGACGTACACCACGCACCCCTTGCGGCGCGATGCGTCAATTCATGTTTTGTCAAGATCGCAAGCCGGTTCGGTCGTTCGTCCACGGGTATCTCTCATCTCTCATCTCTCATCTTTCATCTTTCATCTCTCATCCCGCACCCCTTCGGATTGCGCGTCGAAGCGCAGATACGGTCTCAGCTTTTCCGCGGTCTTGGGGCCGATGCCTCTCACGGCTTGTAGGTCGTCGGCGGTGTTGAACGGCCGGTCGATACCGAGTTCGTTTCGATGGGCGACGATGCGTTTGGCCAGGACCTCCCCGATGTCGGGCAGGCGAGCAAGTTCATACCAGGCGGCTTGGTTGGGATCGAGGGTCTCGTCGAGGGTCCGGTGGGCATCCGTCCGAGCCGGCAGTGGGGCGTCGATCTCGAACGTGTGACGTTGATGATCGTAAATGCCCCACACCAACACGAGGCCGAGGAAGCTGTAGCCGATCGCGGTGATGTAGCGTACGGAGCGTTCCCGACCGGGCGAGGCGGGGTCGGTCATGATGCTCAACCCTGGTCCGGCTTCTTCGGTCGCCGGGTCGCGGGTGTGGCCGAGCCGGTGATGTCCTTGCGGATCGCGCGGAGCACCTCGAGGGCGGGCTTGGGTTTGAGATCGGCGCCAAGCAGGCCGCCGTGCGGCATGCGGTGCTTGCCCACGTCGGCGAGATCGCTCCAGGTGATCGATTCGACGTAAGGCTTGGACAGGGCGATCTGATAGAGGCAACGCAGCCAGGCGGCCTGGGTCTTGCCGGACCAAGCCTCGTGCCATTGTCCGCCCGTCTCGGGCAGCAGCGCGCCGCCCCATGCGTCGGCTTCGTCGGCGGTGGTGTCCGACGGCGCCCCCGCGCCGGTGATATGCAGCGGTTTGCCGAGGTTCCCGAAGCGATCGATCATCGCCGAGACCTGGAACATGTCGCGCACGTACATGCCCTCGGCCCCGACCCCGACGAACGATTGCAGCCCGAACGCGTCGAACGTGATACCGCTCTGCACCGCCATCTCGGCATAGAGCATGGGCGGGATCGTGCGTTGGTTGCGCGCGTAATACTCACCCCAGGGCGCGACCAGTTCGATGATCGTGCTGGCCCGCGGGGCGAGCTGCTTGGTCAGCGCGGCGGTCATGCGGCTGAGTTCCATCAACTGCTCGAAGTTGTAGTTGAAGGTGTTCTCGGCATGCACGCCGCTGACCACGATCCAGGACGTCACGTAAGGACCGTACCGCTGCACCACCCGCCGCACGTGCTCGTAGACCAGATCGCGCACGGTCTCGAAATCGTGCTCCCAGATGTAGATCCAATCGGGCAGGTTCTTCTCGCTGAACGAGACGAGGGGCGACATCTTGATCGGGACGCGGTTCTTGCTCAGCCAATCGACCCAGGAGTCGACCGGGGCCCAGTCGAACTCCTGCTCCTTGGGCTCGACCAGCCGCCACGGCACGGGCAGCGTGACGAACTCGAAGTTCTTGGGGATCGCGCCGCGGTAGCTGTCGTGGCTCGCGTTGAGGTCGACCGAACAGCCGAACAGCCGCCGGGCGAACGCGTTGCTCTGCCGTCGCCGGCCGAGGAAAACGTCGGCGTGAAACAGACTCAGCTTCTCGCCGGTGATGACGGACCGTTGCAGGGCGCGATCGGCGAACGAGGCGGCGATGGCCGGGTCTTGGGCCTTGAGCGCCTCGATAAACAAATCCCGGGCCTCGTCCAGGGTGTCCGACAACTCGCCCACCCCATCAAAATCGTAGAGCCCCCAGTCCTCGCGTTTCTGGCTGATCCGGGTGAGCCGGCCTCGGGCCAGCTCGACATGCAGGTTGTATGGCTCCTTCCGCTCCGGCAGCCGGGTGGTATCGAGCATGACCCGGCCGACGCCCTCGATCGGCCAGAGCAGCACCAAACCGGCCGCGCCTTCAGTACGCTTCTGGCAGCGGACGAACCCTTCACGGAAGTCGATGTCGGCGCGGAGCGGAACCCCGTCGCTGCCGATCAGGTAAGCCCCGCTCATGTCGACCGCGGAAGCGGGCTCACCGTTCTTGAATACCTGGAATCGCTGCATAGGGTCCTGTCGGGTGCGTCCCCGTTGTGGCCGTCATATCGCAGAGGACATTATGCCACCCGATGCGATGGGTTGTCGAGCCCCACGCGTGGGTTTACGGTTGGGTTATCGAGTAGGACCGTCCGGTTTTCTGCTTGACCGCCCGGCGAGCGAGACGTGCGAACACCGGCAACCCGTCCTCCCCGACGCGAAGGTCGGCTTGACCCCGCATGAGCGGCACGACGTAGTCGCGCATCGCGTCGGTGATGTGGTTACCGGCTTCGTTCATGAAGGAACGGGGCAGCAGCTTTTCGCCGTTGGCGACGGCGCGCAGGTCGGCCAGGCCGGTCCGGCACGCATAGTTCGCCGGCCCGTCGCCCTCGCGCAGGAGCGTGACCATCTTGTCGGTCACCCCGTCGACCGCCGCCCGTACCGCCGCCTGACCGGCCAGGTACGCCTCGTCCACGTCGGTCCGGCTGGCGAAGTGCATCGCCGTCCGCTGACACGTGCCCAGCTTGTTGTAGCGACACTTCACGCCGACATCGGCCTCGACCACGTTCTTGAGCAACTCGCCGACCCCGCCCATCTGGGTGTGCCCGAACGAGTCGGTCGAAAACGAGCCGGCCTCGGTGGCGATGTACGCGCCCTGGTCGTTGACCAACCCCTCGCTGGCGGCCACCACACATCGCCCCACGCGGTCGAGACACGCTTTAACGTCGGCGACGAAGCCCTCGATCGAAAAAGCGATCTCCGGCACGTAGACCAGATGCGGTGCGTCTTCGGGCGTTCGCTGGGCCACGCCGGTAGCGGCCGCGATCCAGCCCGCGTGCCGGCCCATCGTCTCGAGCACGGCGCAGGAGTCGGTGGTGTACATCGCCTCGGTGTCGCGGCCCGCTTCCATGACCGCGGCTCCGAGATACTTCGCCACCGACCCGTAGCCGGGGCAGTGATCGGTTTCGGCCAGGTCGTTGTCGATGGTCTTGGGCACGCCCACCGCCGCCATGGCGTAGCCGCTGTCGGCGGCGAGCTTCGAGACCTTGTCGGCCGTGTCCATCGAGTCGTTGCCGCCGATGTAGAAAAAGAAGCGGATGTCGTGGGCGCGAAAGACTTCGAGAATGCGCTCGTAGTCGGCCCGGTCGGCGTCAAGATCCTTGAGCTTGTACCGGCACGACCCCAGCGCCGACGCCGGCGTGCGCCGCAAATCGTCGATGGTCCTCGACGATTCCCGCGTCAGGTCGAACAAGTCTTCGTGCAGTACGCCAAGGATGCCGTTGTGCGAACCGAGGATCCCGGTAAAGACCCCCTCGTGCCGGGCCGCCTCCTGGATCACCCCGCACGCCGACGCGTTAATCACGGTCGTCGGTCCGCCCGATTGGGCGACGACGCAGTTCCCCTTCAAACCGGCCATGGTCGATTCTCGATCCGTTGGTTCAGGGTCACGATTGTATGGGTACACCGCACGGTCCGAGCGTTCGGAGGCAAGAACCCGCTCGCTAGCGCTCGCGGCTCGGATCGCACGATACCCGATCAAGACGGATTAGCCTACTACCCCCCGGCGATGGCGCCTACCACGAGAAGGGGCTCGGCCCCCGACGCGACCGCGTCGGGCAATGGAACGTCCGGCGACTCGTGCGAAATGTCCCGCTCGCAGGCAAAAAAACGAAGGAACGCGCGGCGTTCGCCGGTATCGTGGTCGCGAATCGTGCCCCGTAGCATAGGATAACGAGCTTCGAGCTCGTCAAGGACCGAGCGCACCGTAGCCGGTCCCGCGACCTCCAGCGTCACCTGGCGGCCGACGTTGGCCAGCGTTCGCAAGTGGTACGGAAGCACGACTCGAAACATCACAGCGTCCGCACTTCAATTGACAACATTACCGGTAGGCCATGGACTCCCGTGGTGTTGAAACGCACGTCCCACTTCACTCGATGTCGATCCGGTAGCTCACGACCCACAATTCCAACTGCTCCAAGCGTTTCTTCCAGCGTTCTTTGTATTAGCACACCCAGTCTCGATTCTCGGTCGAATCCGGCACATCCACGACCACACGCACCAGATCGTCATGATAGGTGACTCCGCTGTGCCGCCAATGACCTTCGACATTTTGTGTTTCGTAGCTGGCGGCCCCGAAGCGTTCGACAATGTCCAGGACGGCCTCGGCCAGCCAGTCCGGCGGCACCTCGCGCCCGTCATTGAACCGTAGCGGGAGGAGTACCTCGAATCGCCGCCAACGGTTGCTCGTACGTCGCTTTCCCGTTGACCGTAAATGGAATGTTCTGATCGGCCAGGGCTTCGAGCGCGGCCTCGGGGACCAGGCGCTCCCCGGATCGCAGTACGCGGCCCGAGAATCGGCCCAGCAGAAAGCCCAAAGCCTGCTTCGCCGTCTCGCGATCAGGGTACGTGATCATCACCATCAGCGTTGCTCCGTCTGAGCCTTGGCCTCCACCGGCGTCCCCATCCCCGTGTCGCCTACTTCGGTGGGTCGGCTGTACTCTTATTCTACAGGGTCTGCACCTCGACCGACAGCACCGCGGGCAAGTCGCGGACGATGGGGGCCCAACTGTCGCCGCCGTCGGGCGAGGCGTAGACCTGGCCGCCGGTGGTGCCGAAGTAGACGCCGCAAGGGTCGAGCGCGTCGACGGCGATCGCGCCGTGCGGCGTTACCCCGTGCGCTTGGCGATCAACTTCTGGACCTGGGGCACCAGTTCCACGGGCACGGCCATCATGGTCGTGCGCGTGCTGTTGTACGCGGCTTCATCCTCCGCGGCCGCCTCGTCTTCGCCTTGATTCTCATAATGGTCGATCAAATCCTTGATCTTTTTCTCGTCCCAGCCTTTGGGAAATCGATTCCTCGTCTTTTTTCTCGCTTTCATGGTACGCCTCGCCTGCGGCTCCGCCGCTTGAACGCCCTCAGCGGCTTGCCCTTCAGGTCAAACGCCGTCACCACGAACACGTCACGGCCACCGTCGTCGGGAACGCAAATGACCTTCAAGATTCGTCCGGCGCGCGTTCGACCGATGACAACCCGCGAGCGCCGCCGCCCGGGCAAGTTTTCGATAGGGCGGCGCAACACATCTTCGACTTCCTCCTCGCGTACGCCATGGGCATATATATGCGGCTTCCCGGTGTCGGTGTCCTGATAATAACGAATCTCCACGCAGCGCTGCACTCCGTCCGTTGACGCACACTCATTCTATCGGGCGTCGCCCGTGGACATCAAGACGTCACGGGGACCGCGGCGGCGCGGACGTCCATCGGGGCGCACCTCGTTACGCATTTCGTGGCGCTCGGGTAAAGGGCGTTGTCAAGCGACGCGCCTGATTTCTATTGCAACGTCTGCACCTCGACCGACAGCACCGCGGGCAAGTCGCGGACGATGGGGGCCCAACTGTCGCCGCCGTCGGGCGAGGCGTAGACCTGGCCGCCGGTGGTGCCGAAGTAGACGCCGCAGGGGTCGAGGGTGTCGACCGCCATTGCGTCGCGCAGCACGTTGACGTAGCAGTCCTTCTGCGGCAGGCCGTTGCCCAGGTCTTCCCACTCGTTGCCGCCGGTGCGACTGCGATAGACGCGCAGCTTGCCCTCGGGCGGATAGCGTCCCAGGTCGGCATTCACCGGGACGACGTAGACGGTCTCGGGCTCGTGGGCGTGCACGTCGATCGGGAACCCGAAGTCGCTCGGGAGGTTTCCGCTGATCTCGTTCCACGAATCGGCGGCATCGTCCGATCGCAGGACGCCGCCGTGCAACTGCATGAACAATGTATCCGGCCGCGACGCGTTAAAGGCGATGCAATGAACGCAGTAGCCGACCTCGGCGTTCGGGTCGGGCAGGTATTCCGACTTGAGGCCGCGATTCTTGGGCGCCCAGGTCTTGCCGCCGTCGGTGGTGCGGAAGACGCCCGCGGCCGAGATGGCGACGTAGATCCGTTCGGGGTTGGTCGGATCGAGCAGGATGGTGTGCAGACCCATGCCGCCGGCGCCCGGCTGCCACTTCGGCCCCGACTCGTGGCCGCGAAGCCCGGCGAGTTCCTGCCAGGTCTTGCCGCCGTCGGTGGTGCGGAACAGGGCGGCGTCTTCCACGCCGGCGTAGACCGTATCCGGATCGTTCAGCGACGGCTCGAGGTGCCAGACCCGCTTGAATTCCCAGGGGTGCTGGGTGCCGTCGTAGAATTGGTGCGTGCCGAGCGGCTTGCCGGTTTCGGCCGATGTGTCGTAGACGAACTTGTTGCTCTCGCCCTTGGGCATGCCGTCCGGGGTGGTGGTCGGCTCGCCCGGCGGGGTGCCCGGCTGCTCCCAGGTCGCGCCGCCGTCGTTGGAGCGCTGGATGATCTGCCCGAACCAATCGCTGGTTTGTGACGCGTAGATGCGACTGGGATCGACGGGCGATCCTTTCATGTGATAGATTTCCCAGCCGGTGAAGAGCGGGCCGCTGACGTCCCACTGCTGCCGCTTGCCGTCGGAGGTAAGTATGAACGCGCCCTTTCGGGTACCGACCAGGACTCGTACTCGGCTCATTGGTCATTCCTTTTGATCATCATTTTAATCGTCTGAGACTCTCAACTAGGCCTGCGCGAACGCGGCCTTTGCCGCTTCGGCCATCTCTTCCGGGGTCGGGTCGCTTTTGTGCGTGGCGAACGACCATACGTGGCCGAAGGGGTCGGTCACCACGCCGTAGCGGTCGCCCCAGAACATGTCTGTGGCCGGCATCTTGACGGTCGCGCCCGCCTCGACGGCAAGTTGGATGGAGGCGTCACAATCCTCGACGTACCGGTGGATCGTCACCGGCGTCCCGCCGAGGGCCTGGGGCGACTGCGATTTGCCGCCGCAGAACTCGGGGAAGTCATCGGCCAGAAACACGGGCGTGCCGCCGACGCGGATCTCCGCGTGCATGATCCGTTTGCCGTCCGGCGCGGGCATGCGTCGGATCTCTTCGGCGGCCAACGCCTTCTTGTAGAACGCGATCGCGTCGGCGCAGGGGTTGCACACGAGGTGCGGGATCAGGCCTTCGGATCCGGGTGGAATCGGGGTAGTCATCGTCCGTCCTCCTGTTGATGCAAGGGTTGACTTCTCATGTTGGCCGGTCGCTTTTACTTCGTCCGCCGGTAGTTGATGGTCATCATCGTAGTCCACGTACCGTCGGGGCCCTGGATGGACGACGTGAAAACCTTGTGGTCCTTGCTCTTGATATCGAGTACTTCTTTGAACCGGGACATTTCGCCGGGCGCGGCGGGACACGGACCCTCGGTTTCCAGCGTCAGGACCTTACCCGCCTTGTCTACGGCGCCGTCGTACTTCCAGAGATAGCCGGACATCGAGTCGACCCAGGTGCCGACGTATCGTTTCTTCTGCGCGTCGTAGCCCAACGTCAGCAGGCCGGTGAACGGCGCGTCCATATAGGTGCCTTTGTTCTCGGCCACGATCCAGAAGCCGCCGAGCGCGCGGACGCTTTCGGTTCCCTTGGAGGTGATGGTGGGCTGGTCCGGCCCCATGAACATTTCGACGTTCGACTCCCACTCGCCCACGAGCTGCCCGAGCCAGGCGTGCTCCTTTTCAGGCTTGGGCATCTGTGGGGCGTCCTGGGTCTGGCTGCCGGCCGCGCCGGCCAACAACACAACGACGAAACCTGCACCGGTGAACTTGCTCATGACTTTCTCCCGTGATTCACTGCAACCGCCATCGGCCCGCCCACGCGGCGGCCGTTCCTGTAGGATGATGAAAGGTCATCGCCTCCTCGCTCTGGCCGTCGAACCACCCCAACGGGGTATCTGCATATCGCGTAACTCCGTTTCGTCGTCGCGGTCGGCCCCGGCGAGCTGATGTTGACGGCGCGCAAAACGACCCCTGAGACAATCTACGTCGCCGGCGCCCCGGGGACCTTCTCGCCGAAGATGAAGCGGTCCGCCGAAAACCGCCCCGGGCCGGCGAGAAGGAACAGCACCGCCACGCAGAAATAGACCAAGGCCGGCTCGTAGAAGCCGCCGGGGCCGGGTCCCGACTTCACGAACGGATCGCCGAGAACGACCGCGTGCATGTGCGTCGCGACGGCCATGGTGCACAGCAGGCCGAACGAAAACAGCGGCGTCAGCAGGCCCAGCATCCAGGCGATCCCGCCGCCGAACTCCGAGATCGCCGCCAGCGCCTGAAAGACGCCGGGAACGCCCGCGTCCGGACCCATCCACCCGAATGGGTTCGTGATCTTTCCGTAACCGTGCAGGATAAAGGCCCATCCCGCCACCAGCCGGAGCACGAGCAGCCCCGCGGACGTGCGGCTCGACAAAGGGGGCGGTTGAAACAGCCGGCTGAGTTTCATCGCTTCGTCTCCCTGGAGGGGTTGGGATCACGTCACGTGGTTTACATTCTCTCCGTGACCCTCTCGCGCACGCGCTGCCGTCCAATTCTCCTCCCCCGCCCAGCGCCGAGCCCAAGTCTGCCATCCATCGTAGCCCCAGCCATCGTAGTCGATGCCAACGTCGATCGCTAAGCTGTCGGCAGGCCGGGGATCTCAGGGCTATCGCATCTAATCTGGCGAACCAGCTCTGGCGCGCAAGAAACGCAGGTATGCTCTCGCGGCGATCTGATCGTTGCGGCTTCTCAACCCGGCTGGCAGGGTCGAAATCGCGGTTAAGAATTTAGATGCGATTGCCCTGCCGGGGATCTCCAACACCGGACGAATCTCGACGGTGCCCTTCCGGGCCGGCGGAATCCGCGCCGCGACGCCGATGGCCTCGTCGAGGTCCTTGACGTCGATCAGGTAGAACCCGCCGAGCTGCTCCCGCGTTTCCGCGAACGGCCCGTCGGTGACCATCGGATTCCCGTCGCGGACCCGAACGCTCGTCGCCGTCGATACCGGTTGCAGCGGACTGGCGGTGATGTATTGCCCGCAGGCGTGGAGGTCCTGCGTCAGCCGCACCGACTCGACGTAGCATTGCTCCCGTTCGGCTTCGTTCATGGCCTGTTCGTGCATGTAGATCAGCAACATGTATTTCATCGCAGTTTCTCGCTTGCCGGGTTGCCTGCGTCCGCATGATGACCGACATTGCCGCTCACCGTGAGCGGCATCCTGCCAACGTCCCAGGCGGATGTCGGTACTTTCGGCCCGCATCGCCGCGGCATGACTGCGCGGCCCATAGTTGGTCGTTCAGGCCGTGTGGGAATCGACAACGAAATCTCGATGAGAAAAAAAACCGCTTCAGCCCAACTCGCGCAACCGTCGTTCGAGAAACCGCCGTTCCGGCTCCTGCCGGGCGAGCGCGAGCGCCCGCTCGTAGGACGTTCGGGCCTCGGCTGTCCTGCCCAACCGCCGACAAAAATCTGCCCGGGCCGAATGGGCCAGATGATAATCCGCCAGCTCACCGCGGGCCAGGATGGCGTCGATCAAAGCCAGCCCGTCCGCGGGCCCGTCGCGCATCGCTACCGCCACCGCACGGTTCAGTTCCACCACGGGCGACGGTTCGACGCCGACCAACACGTCGTACAGTCCGACGATCTGGGTCCAGTCGGTGGCGGCGGCGTCAGGCGTTTCGGCATGTACCGCGGCGATCGCCGCCTGGAGCGTGTACGGTCCGAACCGGCGCGACGAGAGCGCCCGTTCCACCAGCGCGGTTCCTTCGGCGATCTGGTCGCGGTTCCATCGCGAGCGGTCCTGGTCCTCCAGCAGCACCAGGTCTCCGGTCGAGGAAATGCGCGCCGCCCGTCGCGACTCCTGCAGCAACATCAACGCCAGCAGGCCCATCACCTCCGGCTCCGGCAGCAGCTCGACGAGCAGACGCCCCAAGCGGATCGCCTCGCTGGACAGATCGGGCCGGGTCAGCGCCTCACCCGATGACGCGGAGTAGCCCTCGTTGAACACGAGATAGACCACGTGCAGCACGCCGTCCAGCCGGTCCGGCAGTTCCGCGCGCGACGGCACCCGATAGGGTATCCGCGCGGCTTTGATCTTGGCCTTGGCGCGCACAATGCGCTGGGCCAGCGTCGGTCGCGCGGTGAGAAAGGCGCGCGCGATCTGATCGGTCGTCAAACCGCAAACCTCGCGCAACGTCAGGGCGATCCGTGATTCCGACGGCAGGGCGGGATGGCAGCAGGTGAAGATCAGCCGCAACTGGTCGTCTTCGACGCCTTCGTCCTCGGCGACCTGATCCGCGGAGGGACGGGCGTCGGCGTCGAGCCGCTCGGCGAGCTGCGCGATCGAGGCGTCGAACCGCGCCCGACGACGGACGGCGTCGACGGCCTTGAATCGTCCGGCCGATACGAGCCACGCCCGCGGATTCGTCGGGACGCCCTCGCGCGGCCACTGCTCGACGGCCGATGCGAACGCGTCGTGCAACGCTTCTTCCGCCAGCGCGAAGTCGCCGAGCAACCGGATCAGCGTGGCGAAAACCCGGCGCGATTCAGCCCGATAAACGGCATCAACGCGCGTGCGCCATTCCTGGGTCGTGTTCGATGATCCGGCAGCCATTCGACAACACGGATGACTAGGTTCCTTCCCCGCTCGAGGCGAGATACTTTTTCTGCTCGGCGGTGAGCTTGTCGATCTTGATGCCCATGCTCTTGAGCTTGAGCCGGGCGACCCAGGCGTCGATGTTCTTGGGCACGTCGTGCACCTTGACGCTCAGTTTGCCGTTTTGCTTCTTCGCGTACTCGGTGGCCAGGGCCTGGGTGGCGAAGCTCATGTCCATCACGCTGGCGGGGTGACCTTCGGCCGCGGACAGGTTCACCAGCCGGCCGTCGGCGAGCAGGTAAACCCGGTTGCCGTTCTTGAGCGTGTACTGGTCGACGTGGTTCCGCACGTCGCGCGTGACCTTCTTGGCCAGCTTATTGAGCGACGGAATGTCGAGCTCGACGTCGAAGTGCCCGGAGTTGCACACCACGGCGCCGTCCTTCATCTTGGCGAAGTGCTCGCCGCGGATGACGTGCTTGTCGCCGGTGACGGTGATGAACACGTCGCAGTACTTGGCCGCATCCGCCATGGGGCGCACGTCGAAGCCGTCCATCACCGCTTCGAGGGCCCGGATCGGATCGACCTCGGTGACGGTGACGATCCCGCCCATCCCACGGGCCCGCGACGCCACGCCGCGCCCGCACCAGCCGTAGCCGCTGACCGCCATCTTCTTGCCCGCGAGCAATAGATCCGTCGCGCGAATGATGCCGTCGAGGGTGCTTTGTCCCGTGCCGTAGCGGTTGTCGAACAGGTGCTTGGTGTCGGCGTCGTTCACCGCGATGACGGGGAACTTGAGCTTGCCCTCGGCCTCCATCGCCTGCAACCGGATCACGCCGGTGGTGGTCTCTTCCATTGAGGCGAGGATGTTCCCCGCTTCTTTCTTGCGTTCGGCATGGAGCCGGTGCACCAGGTCGGCCCCGTCGTCCATGGTGACGTTGGGCTTGTGGTCGATGGCGGCGTCCAGGTGTTTGTAGAACGTCTTGACGTCCTCGCCGCGTCGGGCCAGGGTCGGGATGCCGAAGTCCTTGGTCAGGCTGGCGGCGACGTCGTCCTGGGTCGACAGTGGGTTCGAGGCGCAGAGCACGACGTTCGCGCCGCCGGCCTTGAGCGTGCGGACCAGGTTGGCGGTCTCGGCGGTCACGTGCAGGCAGGCGCTCATGCGCACGCCGGCCAGGGGCTTTTCCTTGGTGAACCGTTCACGGACCAGTTGCAGAACAGGCATGTCGTTGTCGGCCCAGAGAATCCGTTTCTTGCCCGCGCCGGCAAGCTTGGGGTTGCTGATGTCGGCTTTCACGCGTCGTGTCTCCTTCACTCGCAGTTGGTGGCGGCCGCACGAGCGGCCTTGATCAATCGTGACATTTTGTCGAAGTCTTTATGTCCCGGGGCCGACTCGACGCCGCTGGCGACGTCGATCCCCCACGGCTGCGTTTGCGTAACGGCCTCGGCGACGTTGTCGGGCCCGAGTCCGCCGGCCAACAGGATCGGCGGCCAGCCGTCCAGCTCGCCGGCCTCGCGCGCCTCGACGAGCCAAGGCCAGTGAAACGGCTGCCCGGTTCCGCCTAGCCGTGACGCATCAAACGCATCGAGCACGATGCCGACCGGTCGATGCTCGCCGCAGGCGTCCAGCAGCGCGGCGATCGGCTCGGCGAACCCGCGCTCGCTCACATGGCCGACGATCAGCGGCTTGAAACCGTCGCGCACCGTCCGGATGATCGACTCGGCATCGACGTGCCCGTACAACTGCACGTAGGATACCCAGTGTCGGCCCAACAGCTCGAACAGATCGCCGGGGATGTCACCCGCGTCCTGCAGGGTGACCAGCGCGACCGGGGTGACGAACGCCGGCACGCGAGCGAGAATCGCCTCGGCCCGTTCCGGGTCGATCTGACGCGGGCCGGACACGAAGTTCAGACCCACCGCATCCGCCCCGGCCCGGGCCGCGGCGTCGACATCGGTCGGTCTGGTGATTCCACAGATCTTCACCCGCATCGCGGCGGGGATTCTAACCGCTTTACGCCGATGAGCCTAGCGGTTGGTTCACGTCGACGTGGACGATGTGGTCGACGCGTGTTGGGCTACCTTCTCAATCCACATAACCCAGACTACGAATCTGTTGTTTCAGCGCCGCGTCCAGTTGCTTCGGGCCCGCGGTAGGCCCCGACGCATCCTCATACGTGGCTACCGTGGCCGGTGTTTCGTCCTCGGCGACGAGAAACGCCGGCAGTTTACCCTTCATATCGAGCGCCACCGGCAAGTCGAGGGCGTGCAGCACAACCGGTGTGATGTCCTCGAGGATCAATTCAGGACCACGCGTCTTCGCCAATTCCGTCGACGACGCATCGGTCTGCGTCTTGGCGATGATGTAGATGCCGTTGGGGTCATGTTCACCGGCCGTCGGATCCAGCGCCTTGCCCGCGGTCGCGCCGTGATCGGACACCAGCACCACCGTCGTGTCCGCGTCAGCGCGTTCGAGGATCATGCCCAACCAACGATCCACGTTTTCGTAGGCATCGGAGATCGCGTCACCGTGTCGGGCGACCTGTTCGGGGGTCGGCTCAAACTTCGCGTAACCGCCGCCCTCGCGGCGGGCGAGTTCCCGGTACGTCTCGGGCTCCATGAATTTCATCATGGCGTGCTGCATCCGGTCGGTTACGGTGAAGACGAACACGAACAGGTCCAGATCCATCCGGTCCAGGATGGCCAGCCCCGCTTCGATGCGGTTCAATGATACATTGAGCATATGCTCTCGTAACGTACTCAGCAATCTTGATTCGTAGAAGATATGCCAGCCGACGCCCTCGGCCACATAGGGCGTGGACAAAGCCTCGACGATCGCCCCGGCCCGCGTCGCCCGCTGCGGATCGGGATACGAAACGAACGGCGTGAAGTACAGCGTCACCTCGTCGGGGTCAGTATTGACGAAATGTACGCGCAGGCTCTGTCGCCCGCGACCGGAGTCCGCCACCAGCCACGGACTCCACGTGCCGCGACCGAGCGTGAACAGCTTGTCGTCGGCGAACCCCTCGACGACGATGTCCGCGCCGGTGGGATCTTGTTTGAAAACCAGTTCGATCGTCCCGAACGTCACCGACCCGAAGTACTTTTCCATGTTGAGACTGGTGCTTTTCGCGGCACGGGACAGCAGCGAGACGGGTATGCTCGTACGGGACGGTAGCGACGCGGGCAGGTCGCGCAGTTCGATTCGCCGGCGCACCTCCATCCCCGATACGACGGCGGCGGGATCGAAACGAAGCGGGATCGACAGGCATATGTCGTCCGTTACCGGATTACCCGTCGTCGCGAACCAGCCGGTGTTCCCGAGGCTCACCAACGGAAACGGAATGCCGGTCAGCATCAACGCACAATCGTCCCGCACCGGATGCGATCCGGGAACATTGACGACCGCACAAGGCCGACCGGCTTCGGTGGCGATCTGCCACACCGCCTTGACCTTGCGGTTCAACGCGGTGGCGGTCGCCCACGTACTCAGCCCATGCTCTTCGGGCGCCTTGCCGGTCATGATCGACGTCCAGACCACCGGCGAGGCCGACGGGTCATAGGATTTCAAGACGCCCCACGTCCCTTGCTCCATCAGCTTGCGCATGTTCGGTAGTTTGCCGGCCTCGATCCAGGGCAGGATGATGTCCCAGGTGGCCGCATCGACCCCGAGCAGCATGACATCGGGGGCGGTAGCTTGCCGTGCAATCTCGGCCGGACCGTTGAACATCTGGCCAGAAGGCGCAAACACCGTGAGCCGTACCGGCTCGCGCACCGCACGACTCAGTCCGAACGCGCCGCCGACGGCGAGAACCACCAGCACGATTGAGATTCGCGAGACGCCGACCAGCAGCCCTCCGACGGTACGTCGTCCGGTGATCCGAACGGTGAGAAACCATCCGCCGACGAATACGCCGAACATCGCGAAGTTCCATGCCACGCTTGACGGATCGAGCACGTCGGGAAGCCATCGGGTATTGACGCTCACCACGACCGCCAGCCCGACGAGCAGCAGCGCAGTGCGGCCTGTCACCGTCGCGATCTGCTGAGCGTTATCCAGATTCGCACGGCGTGTCGTGGCGACGGTTCCGCCTGCGACAATCAGCCCCATCCCGCTCCACAACGCCACCGCCAACAATGGGACGTTGCCGATGTCGCTTGTTTCGTCCAGGCCAACGACCAGGACGATCGACTCGATCAGGCCCGCCACCGCGCCGAGCCCCAGACCCATGATCAGCGTGCCTGCGATGTGGTGCTTCATCCACGGCATTCTTTTGATTCCCATCGCGTTCCACGACGAACGCGAGACGTCCGGGCCTCATCGTTAACCTGGCGCATATGGCCCATGCCCGATCGATCGCCCCCCATGCTACCGATCCAGCCTTAGGAGTCCAGGAATGCCGTGAGCCATTCTATTTGCTGGTCGGGGACGTACGGGTTGCGGTCTCACGTCACCCGAATCCGTCTTGCTTTCACCTACCAGCCCGCTACACTCGATCCCCCGTGGCCTGACTTGTCGAACCACGGATTGAAACCGGTACCAATATGAAGTTCATGACTATCGTCGCGGTAGGGCTGATGGGGGTTGGCTTGACCGGGTGTGTCGACGCGCGCGACAAGTTCGGCAAGACCTGGTACTTGGACGGGGCCGGCAACTGGGGCTTCGGTATCGCCGATATCGCCGCCGGGCTCGAGTCCGCCGGGTACAAAGGCACGATCGACACCTTCATCTGGACCACCAGCTTCAATCCCGCCCTTGACCAGGTGAATCGTCCCGGCGCGGCCCTGCGGGCGCTGGGGCTGGCCGATACCATCAGTGAGTATCTCGATCGCTTTCCCGACAACGACGTCAATTTGATTGCGCTCTCGGCGGGCACGGGGGTGGCCATGTGGGCGATCGAGAATCTTCGCGACGGTCACCAGATCAACAACCTGGTGCTTCTCGGGTCGAGCCTGTCCTACGACTATGACATTCGCAAGGCGGCGAAAAGCATCAAGGGCCGAATCTACGTGTATCACTCGCGCTACGATTCGATCCTCAGCGGCCCGGTTCGCACGTTGGGGACGATTGACGGCAAGCTGAACCACAACGCCGCCGGGCTGGTCGGGCTCAAGCCGCCCTACGGCCCGGCGGATAAGGTCGTCAACGTCGGCTGGACACGCCGGTTCATGACCTACGGGTGGACCGGCGCCCATACCGACAGCACGAACCGGCGTTTCGTCCAGGCCGTGGTCTCCATGCACATCGTCTCGCCGGGCGGTTCCACCCCGTCACCGACCACCGGTCCCGCGGTGGCGATCACGCCGTAATCTTATTGGTAACGGTTTTGCGAACCGCGATCAGCCCGCGACGCCGGCCTGCTCCGTGGGTATCGTGGCCGGTCGCTTCAACGCCATCAAACGCAGACTCGCCGCCGCCAGCGCCGGATTGCGCAACTGGGTGCGTAGCCAGCCCTTGAGCGTCTGGTCCCAGAGCCTCGACTGGTTCGCCAGATGAAATTCCACGCGGGTCAAGGCTTCGTGCACGATCTCTTCCGTCAATCGTGTCGTACCCCGAGCCAACGCTTCGGCGCGGGCGAGAAACACGACGGCGTTCAAATCGCAGATGTGCTGGTGAATCCCGGCGAGCACGGTCAACCGTGTTCCCGCCAGGAAACGCTGCCACAGTCGTGATTGGAAATAGCGCACCAGCAGATCCCGGCCGGCGGGCGCCAGCTTGTCCGCGACCTCGTGTTCGACAACGTCGTCGATGGACACGTTCCGGCCCAGCAGCCGTGAGGCGTAACCGCCCGAGAGCCTGGCCAGCGCGAACAACTTCGGGATCAACGTCAGCCGCCGACCGAACCCCAGCCGGGTCGTCGCGTCGGCGGGTACGGTGTCGGGATAGAGCGTCGCCGCGAACAGGAACCGCACCGGCATCGGAGCTTGCGACGGGTGCTCGAACGCGCGAATCTCCGGCACGTCCGGGGTGTTCGGCAGGCGCTCGTTCGAGCGCAACAGCGTGACGAGCCGATCGGACGAAGGGTCGTCCTGGGCGTTGCGTTTGGTATCGCCGACAGCCGCGAGCAGAGCCACCAGATCGGCGAACCGGGTCCAGAGGTCCTCATCGGTTTGCGGGTCGAACAATGCTACCGCGCGTTCGAACAGCGCGTCGTTCTCGGCCGGGGTCAGTCGGAGCGTCGCATCGAACGCCACCGGGGCGTCAGGCTTGGGGTCTCGCGTGGTCAGCGGCACCAGCTCGGCGATCTCGTCACGCTGTTCAGCCAGCGTCACGCCGTGCGCGTCTTGCACGGACGGGCAGCCGAAGTTGACCGAGATGCGATCATCCACCCACGTTCGCGCCGGCAGATACGGAAACTGCCGACACATGTGCGGCTTGGCTTCGGCGCCGAGTTCCTTGTGCACGATACACAGCCCGTCGGTATCGAGGAACACGCAACGCGTGCCCTCGCCCTTGGCCAGTTCGTAGAGCGTTTCGGAGCTGCCTTTGGGTTTGGTGTAGAGCGTTCGGCCGGTCAGTTGGGGATATCCGCTCCAGTCGTGTGCATCGAGCGCGGCCGCCTTATCGGGTTCGATCAGCGTCCGCCACGGTTGGTCGCAACAGCGCGTACAACTTCCGCACGAAAAGCGTACCGATTCATCGAGCACTTGCAGTTGCATCAGGAATCTCCAGATGAAGGTCTCCGGCCGAAACCGCCGCTTCCATCGTGTCGGCTCGGTTGCGGGATGACTTGATATCGAGCCGCATCCAAAGTCGCCGATACCCTACGTCCGTTTATCGCGCGTCGTGATACGCGACAGTGATACGCGACAGTGGCATCGTCAGGGCGGTTTCACGTACACTGACCGCCCAGGACTTTCGTCAATGAGCGTCATACGCACGATTCAGATGACCGACGCGGACGCCGACCGGCAACTGGCGGAACTACGGGCTCCGACCGGGCTCGATGCGCTGGTCCTGACCGATCGGCCTGAAACCCGCGCGGTGCGCGAGGTGATCGCGGCGGTGCGCAACCGCGGCGACGACGCGTTGATCGAGTTGACCGAGCGCTTCGATCACGTGACCCTGCGTGCCGACGAGATTCGCGTCTCGCCCGACGAGATCGAAGCGGCTCGGCAACAGACCGCCCCGGCGGTCCTGGCGGCCATTCGTACCGCCATCGACGGGTTGCGGCGATTTCAGGCTAGCCTGTTGACGCGAACCCCGCCGGCGCTCGAGCAGGACGGGGTGGCGCTTCAGGGCCGTTATCGGCCGTTGCGCCGGGCCGGGGCCTGCGTGCCGGGAGCGGCGGCGCCGCTGCCCTCGAGCGCCATCCACTGCATCGTGCCCGCGCAGGTCGCCGGCGTCGCCGAAACGGTCATCGTCGCCCCGCCCCGCTATGCACGCTCGATTCACCCCACCACCCTGGCCGTCGCCGCCGAGTTGGGGGTGACCGACGTGTATCGCATCGGCGGAGCTCAGGCGGTCGCGGCTCTGGCTCTCGGCACGCAGACCGTTCGACGGGTCGACAAGATCGTCGGGCCGGGCAGCGTCTACGTGCAGCTCGCCAAGCGGTTGCTCTACGGCGTGGTCGGCATCGACATGTTCGCCGGGCCGTCCGAGGTCGTGGTCATCGCCGACGACTCGGCCAACCCCGCCTGGGTCGCCACCGACTTACTCGCCCAGGCCGAGCACGACCCCGGCTGCGCAATGCTCGTCACCGCCGACGAAGCGTTCGCTCGCACCGTCGAGGCCGAGCTGGCCAAGCAATTGCCCACGCTGTCGACGGCCGAGGGCGCCAGGCGATCGCTCGAAACGCTCAGCGCCGTCCTGATCGTCGCCGACCTTGATCACGCGGTCGCGCTGACCAACGAGATCGCCCCCGAGCACCTGCACGTTCAGACCCGCGACGCCGCCGCGGTCGCCGACCGCATCGACTCGGCCGGCGCCATTTTCGTCGGTCCTTATTCGCCCGAGTCGAGCGGTGATTACGTCGCCGGTCCCTCGCACGTTTTACCCACCGGCGGCGGCGCCCGCTTTTTCTCCGGCTTGTGCTGCAACGATTTCCTTCGTCGCACCAGCATGATCACTTACTCTCACGAGGCCATTCGAAAAGCAGCGCCCGTCATTGCCACCCTCGCTCGGGCTGAAGGTCTTGATGCTCATGCCCGCTCAGCCACGACGCGTACGGATGAATGACGTGCGAGGGATACGATTCGACGAACAAGCACACGAACGTGGTGCTTCATTCGTGACATGATTGACGAAATCCGAATCCCAAGCGCGAGCACGGGGGTTTTGAACCCGCTTGCTTGCGCTCGCGGCTCGGATACGATGTCATCCGCGTGAAACACTGCATTGGCCGGAAAAGCAAACAGGAGCCTGAGGCATGAAGCATACCGGCGGAACGATTGGGCGTCGATCGCTGCTCAAAGCGGCGGCGGGTATCGGGGCGGTGACGGTGGCTGATCGTGCCGGAGCGGCGCCGGCGATCGACCCGAAAGACAAGCTCGAGATCACCAAGGTCGAAACCTTTCTCGTCCAGCCACGCTGGCTGTTCCTGAAGATTCACACCAACGCGGGGTTGGTCGGACTCGGCGAGCCGATCACCGAAGGCCGGGCCAAGACCTGCGCGACGGCGGTCGCCGAACTCGCGCCGTACCTGATCGGCAAAGACCCGCGGGCCGTCGTGCATCATTGGCAGGCGATGTACCGTCACGCGTTCTATCGCGGCGGACCGATCCTCACCTCGGCGATCAGCGGCGTCGATCAGGCGCTGTGGGACATCAAGGGTAAGGCGCTCGGCGTGCCGGTGTATGAACTGCTCGGCGGGCCGACGCGGGATCGGGTGCGGGTCTACACCGGCGCGGGCCAACCGGACGACCTTCGCCGCAGCATGAAACGCGGTTTCAAGGTGTTCAAGACCGGCGTCAGCGGCGGGCGACCGGCTCGGATCGTCGAGACCAAGGGCTTCGTGGATCGGGTGGCCGAGCGATTCGCCGCGCTGCGCGAAGCGGGCGGTAGCGAGGTCGACATCGGCATCGACTTCCACGGCGCGGTCAGTCCGCAGACCGCGAAGCTGCTCGTCAAAGCGCTCGAGCCGTATCAACCCATGTTCATCGAGGAGCCGGTGCAGTGTCAGAACGTCGACGTGATGGCCGACATCGCCCGCGGCACGCACATCCCCATCGCCACCGGCGAGCGCATCTTCACCAAGTGGGGCTTCCGCGAGATACTCGAAAAGGGCGCGGCCAGCATCCTCCAGCCGGACCTCTGTCACGCCGGCGGCATCACCGAAGTCCGCCTCATCGCCGGCATGGCCGAGGCGTACTACGCCGCGATCGCCCCGCACAACCCGCTCGGCCCGATCTCGCTCGCCTCGGGGCTCCAGATCGCCGCGTCGATCCCGAACTTCCTCTGCCAGGAGCAGGTCAACCTCGGCGAGGGTTATTTGAAGATACCCTTCGTCGTCAAACAGGGCTACGTCGACGTGCCCACCGCGCCGGGGCTGGGCATCGAACTCGACGAAAACGCCCTGGCCGACAAGATCGACCACGACTGGCGCAACCCCGAGACGTACGACCCGGACGATCATTCGGTGGTGGACTGGTAGCGGTCGCGGCAGCTCGTTCATGCTTTCTTCCCCAATGACGGATTGGGATGATACACTGGGATCATGGATCACGAATACCAGGACCGTGTCAGCGAGGAGATGGCGGGCCGCATTGCATCCGGTTTGCGCGACCATCCGGAGTGGATCGAGGTGGCGCGGGCCAATCTCGATCGCTGGTCACGCCGCAACCGCGATGCGCCGGGCCTGTTGCGTTGCTATGCCCAATGGCGGGAGCTGCTCGACCGGCTGGTGGAGCAGATCCGCGCCGTTCTGACCGCCAAGACCGACGAAGGCCAACGCCTCCGGCAGAACTCACCGTTCGTCGGCGTCCTGTCACCGTCGGAAGTCCGGGAAATCAAACGCCGTTGTCATGACGCGACACCAGCTTGAGCACATCCTGCGCGCGGCGAACGGCATCACCGGAGCCGAACATGCCATACCATACGAAGCTCAATTGGGACGACCGGTCGCGCCGGATCGAGGTTGCGGACGCCGACGGTGAATCGCTGCTCGACGTCGCCCCGCTTCGCGGGTTCCACCTGAGCATTGCACACGATGTAGAAGGAGATGACCCGTGGATCGTCCTTTTGAGGTATACGCAACCACGCTCGGCTTGCCCGGCAGCATGTGGGCGAAAGCGCACCAACGACTGGAGCAGGCGCGTCAAACAACCAATAAGTGCAAACAAGCGCAACAGGATCCGCCCGGCGAATACCGGCTCCTGACCGCGCTGGACTACTATCTGCAAGCCCGTTCGACAGACAACGTGTACATCCAGTTTCTCCTGATGGTATTTGTCGTTGAGCGATTATTCAAAAAACGGAGAGACAAAGGCGACACTGTGCGCAAACGGATCCGGTGCTTTGTGCCTGACTATGCAGATGATCAACTGGAAAGCGACTACAAGGCTCGAAACGATCTTGTCCATGGGCCTAAAAGGATAATCGAGCCTGATGAAGCAGGCGAGCTGGCGGAGAGGTGGAGCACGATCAGCACCGTAATCCTTTCGCGCATTCTTACGGAGGATTGGCAAGGTGAGCTACCCAATTTAGATCTGCCGAAGGATGGATGATCCCCTGCGACCATACGGCACCCTGCCGGACTGGCCGGCATCTCCGCGCAACAGTGTTGGCGCGCCACGCGTCACACGCAGCCCCACCCCAACGCCCGGCGCTATCGAGCGACGCCGGAAGGATTGCGAACCATGAGCGGCCTGATCGTCCTGCGCCACAAGGTGATCGAACCGCTCCTGAAATACCTTGGCCGCGCCAAGAGTGGCAACGTCCCGCGAGACACAGCCAAGATCGATCAGTATTTCCGGGATATGCAGCATCTGATGGTCAAGGTCTTTCAAAAACTCCACCTCCTCGGCGAATACTCTCTCCGAAAAGTACTCGCCATAACCACGGTGGCCTGAATATCCACAAGAAGTTGTCGATAACGGTCGACGAAGGGTTCTCATGGCCGACGGCCTTAGAGAGGCGGAAGCCATTGAACGGATTAAACGAGAATTAAGCGATTGATCGCTCTCAAGGGCTGCTCCGATCGCTTGAAGATTCGATTTGACTCGCGCGTTGTGATAGATGGCGAAGCAGCACGGTGCATCATGTGCGGCCTCCATCCACAAGTGTATCGCGTCGGCCGGGCCATGCCAAACGAATTATCCTGGTTGCACACTTCTTTCGCCCGACGACGCGAATCGGCTGCCATTCGAGACGCCGATCGAGTAGACTGGAGATGGTCGGAGGGGGTGGGCTAGTGAGGTAGAGAGTTCCCAGGGTAAACCTCCTCCGGCCCTATTTCTTGTCACAGTGCGGTGACTCAACCCGTGGCGATATTACCGTCGTAACCGCATAAGCAAATCCGAGCCGCGAGCGCAAGCGAGCGGGTTCTCGGTTTCGCGCCGACGAATGGATCATTGAAAACCGCACCATTCTCAGCGTACGACATGCACCACACGCTCAACCCGCCGTTCCGCCCTTGCCGGGCGCGCAGAGACATGAGCTTGTCGGCCGATCGACCACCCGCTTCCACGCCGCTTCGAGTTGTGACGTGATCTGCGCTGCTTCGTCGTTCTTACTCTGAGCCTCGAGCGCCTGCCGGAGCCCGAGCAACGTCCAGCCGTTCCCCGGATGCTTGTCCTGATCCTCGCGATACAGCCGCTCCGCCTCGGCGTATTCACCCGCCGACATCAGCAGCGCACCCATCGTGTGTCGCACCGGAATCATCCAGCCGGGCGGCTCGTCATAAACCAGCCGGTCCTCGGCCGCGATCCCGCGACGCAGCGCCGCCCACGCCGCGTCGAGCTTACCCTCCCGGAACGCCAGTTCTCCCTCGAGCATCGCCTCGGCGACCGGCAGTGCGTCGATGATCGAAGCCTTGGTGGCGGACAAGGGTTATCACAGCGCGTCGCTGTTGTCGGACTGTGCGGGGTGTGGGATTCGCACGTACATCCCGGAGCGGAAGCAAAAGGGTGATCGGCGTTGGACGGACAAGCCGGCGGGTTGGCGTGACGCGGTGTACGCGAATCGTCGCCGGGTGACCGGGAAGCGGGGTAAACGATTGAATCGCCGTCGAAGCGAGTTTGTCGAGCGGACGTTTGCCCACATGTGTGAAACCGGTGCGGCGCGGCGGAGCTGGCTTTGTGGTCTGGATAAAATAAAGAAACGTTATACGGTTCATGCCGCCGGCCGGAACCTGGGCGTGATGATGCGCGCGTTGTTCGGCGTGGGCACACCGAGAACCCTCCAGACGGAAGGGGAGGGTCTTGCTGCGCTGGGGAATACCCTTCTGCGGCAGTTGAAAACGTCGTACCGAGCCTGGGTGTCCAAGTTGCGCGTCATTCATGGCCAACACCGAATTCACGCGCCGGGCGCCGCGCTCCGTCGGGCCGCTTGAAAAAGCGCCTTATTCAACGGGCTGCTAGCGCATCGGTTGTGCAATCTGAAGAAGGGGTGAAGGCCACCTGCACGCGAGGCAATAGGTGGCCGGTCAGTCCCGGGCGAACTGGTCCGCGCGGTCGTGGCGGGCGGTCGCTCAGACGCCGGTCATGCCGATTCCGATTCAACGTTGACACTTCTGATCAACGCCAGAAAGTCCGTAAAGCTTCTTGTCTGAAGCGCACGTTCGAACATTTGCCCATCCCGGAAAAGCCTGGCGATCTCCGAAGCAACGGCAAGTTGGGCGGCGAAATCGTTGCCGGGCGTGAGTGCGAGAAAGATGACATGGGCCAGTTGGCCGTCCGGCGCGTCGAAATCGATTCCCCCATCGGATACGCCGACAACAACCAGCGTATTGGTCAAACGGCCGATGCGGGCGTGCGGCAGCGCCACCCCGTTGCCGATGCTCGTGCCGAGCGATTGCTCCCGCGCCCAGACCGCCGCCTCGACGGGCCCCGGTTCGAGACCCGCCGATTCGCACGCCGCGACCGTCATTTCGTGGATGGCTTCACGCGAAGTGGCGGCTTTGAGCTCCCGCAGAAAGAGCTTCGATGTCAGCGTTTCGTGCAGTCGTCGCTTTCTTTCGGGGCGGAGGATGATCCGCATGACCGGGCCGCTGATCACCGACGTGACAATGGCCATGAACACCAGGGCCACGAACAGCTGCTGGCGGATAATCCCGGCCTCCAGGGCCAGCAACCCCAGAATGATTTCCATCGCCCCTCGGGAGTTCATGGCGAAGCCGACGGCCCAGGCCTCTCGCCCGGGCATCCCGCCCCACCGGGCGCCGAGCGTACCGCCCATGAGCTTGCACGCGCAGGCGATCAGCAGAACCGTCAGCACCAGGGGGGCGTCGAAGTGGGTCATGAAGTTCACTCTCAGCCCGATGCTGGCGAAGAACAGGGGCGCGAAAATGGTGGAAACAAACTGGTGAATCGTAATCCGGGTGTGCTCGCGCAGGTGGGAGGAATCGCCGATGGCGACACCGACGAGAAACGATCCGAAAACCGCGTGAATTCCAATCCACTCCGTAAACGCGGCTGCCAGCATCGCCAGGATCAGTGCAAAGCCCAGCACGTCGTTCGGCGACTTGGTGTGGGCTTGTAGAAACGGCAATGTCCTGTGAAGCAGCCATCGACCGAGCGTCAGCATCGCGCCGGCGAAGGCCAGCGTCATCGAAATCGTAAACACGATATGGTTTTCATGCCCGGATGCCGAGCCCATCATGCCCAAGATGACGGCGAACACGATCCAGCCTACTAGGTCGTTCAGGATTGCGGCACTGACCACCACCATCCCCAAATCGCTGCGATAAAGGCCCATGTCCATGAGCGTCTTGGCGATGATCGGCAGCGCGGTGATTGATAGGGCGGTTGCGAAGAACAATGCGAACACGAACCGGTCGGCGTCCAAATGTCGACCCAGTGCGTGAGGAACCAACCAGGCGGCGGCGAACCCAGTGACGAACGGCAGCACCATGCTGCTGGTGCCGATCTTGAGGGCGAGCTTGCCTTGCGTCCAGATCGTGGATAAGTCCACCTCCATACCCGCCACCAGCAGGAACAGAACGACCGCCAGCGTGGTGATGGCGCTTAAGGCGACGGCGTTCGGACCCTGGGAGGGAAAGAGATAGGCAAAGGACTCCGGCGCGAAGGCTCCCAGGACAGTTGGACCGAGCAGGACGCCGGCCAGCAACTCGCCCAGCACGGCCGGTTGGCGCAGCCGCTGCGCCAGCTCGCCGAGCACACGGGCCACGCCCAGCAGAATCCCCAGGGAGAGAAACATCACCGTGATGTTCTGTGGCGTCAGGTTTTCCATCACGTAACTTTCAAAATGTCTTCCGAGCGTCCAAATTCTTCCACCCGCGAAGCGGTCGCGAACGCCGAACCGAAATTCGCCCACGCGTCAAATGCCGATATTCTGTGCGCCTCGTTGGATTGTGCAGTGGGTGGCTGTAACGCCCCGGCAGCGAGACGTGTCACCGCGCCGTCCCATCTCGATCGCACAATTCATTGTTCGGTTTCGTGGTTCGGTTTCGTGGTTCGGTTCGACGATTCACGAGCGCTTCGAATGGACCGATCCATACTTCGGTATCTCATGATCCCCACCGCCGCCACGGCCAGCCCCGAGGGAATGGACACGAGCCCGATGTAGAGGAGCACGCCGATCTCGAAGAAATGAATGAACGTGATCCCAACAATCACGAGAGACAACGCGCTGCGTAAATAGGCCAGGAGCGTTCGTTCGTTGGCCAGCAGCGTGCGGTCAATAGCAAGCTTATCGCGTAGAATGAGTGCTTCGGGGGGTACAGCCATATAGGGCGTTCGCTCCATAACCTCACCATTCTTGCGTTTTCGTGCAGGTGAACATTACCGCGATCTGCTCGGCCGGGCCCGGCCCGGCCCGGCGCCGTTGATCGATGGCACGACGATGTACCTGTTGTCGGTTAGAATCACACGTAGATTCTACGCGAGGTGTGCCTTCTCATCCAGCTTCCGTCGCCACGAGGAACAAGCCCCGTTTTCAACGTGTCTGGTCCGAACCCCGAACGGCACACGTCGAACTCGTTGGCGGTAGGTAGTGAAGGAGGACGCTGTTAACGCGCAGCGTCGAACCACCACCGCCGGACAACTCACCGGCCGCAAAGCGGAGGTCGTTGTGGGCGAATGCCCGAGGAGCGCCCATGCACCGCGACGACCCCGCCGACATCTCCATCGATGAACGCTTGGACGAAGTGGCCTCCCTGCTGGCCACCGGGTTTCTGAGCTTTTTTTTTAAGGGGACGGAGCTTTTAAGGGGACGCGGCTAGAATTTTTGTCCACCAAGACCGATTCACTCACCGCCCTCAGCATGAGAACGCCCGTCAACGATCAGTAACAGGGATCAGACAAGGACGCACCAAGTGTAGTGTCTCAATAATAGGCGTGGTTTCCAGGAATGCGAACTCCAATTGCCAGCGCGGGGCATAGAACCCGCTCGCTTGCGCTCGCGGCTCGGATAAAATACCATCTGCGTGAGACACTACAGTAGGCTGAGTTGTGCCGCTGGGACGCGTGGACGGGTGAACTGAGTTGGTCTCGACTCTCGGTGGCGCTCGTCTTGCCGGAGATTCCAGGCGCCGTCCGAGCCATCGGTCTGGTCCTTGGCCCGTGAGAACCCGTTTCATGGTTCTGCATAAGCACAGCAAGCTGACTGAAGGCTGCTGATCAATTGCGTTCTTCGTTGGAGCCGACGCGCGACGTGGAGCACCGTGGCGAGCGCATGTCGGCGAATCGATCGCAGTTCTCCGCTGGACGTTTTCGCGACGTTTCCGGCGCGTTCTACGCCGCCGGGGGACTCGAATGTCCTCAGGACGACGAAGTCACGCCCGAGGCCGCGTGTGGACGTCCTCGACGATGCCGGATTGCAGCACCAAGCCCATCGATACCGGGTCAGTACGTGTTAAACGCAGTACCGGCAGTATCCGTAGCGGTGCTGTTCGCGATGATCTCGCCGGTCGTAATGTTGTACACCCAGCCTTCGCCGGTGAGATTCGTGGCCGGCGGACTGGTCGCGTCGACGGCGATGTCCGCCGCGTTCGCTCCGGTCACGACCGAGCATCGAGGTACTTTCACCAGGTAGGGTCCGAATCGGTGCGTCGAATCTCGGGTGAGCGATACCGCCGTGCCGGCTTCATCGCTGTGTTGGACAAGTTGATCCGCCACGTCGTCCCCGGTGGGACCGGGCGGGAACTTCCCTTTGTGTTCTTCCGCGAACAGCGCGATGGCGTTGCGCATGACGGCCAGATCGTTGATCACGGCGGTTTCGGAGGCACCGGCGGTCCCTCGGCTGACGCGCGGAATGGCCATGGCGGCGAGGATGCCGATAATGACCATCACCACGATCAATTCGATCAGCGTAAAGCCGACGGCTCGGCTGCATCTTGTCTGTCGGGATTTCATTCCTGAAGTCTCCTTGCAACTCGATTCCACGTGGGACGATCTACGCCGTCGCGCGTAAACGCACACGCCACGTGCACATCTTCATATCGCCCACACCCATCGACGCATTTAGTAAATAACACCGGGGTCGATGCGTCGGACGGCCGGGTCGTGACCGATTCTGCGCCGGGAACGCGACGTCCGCCGTCGGCGAGTCCCGCCTGCACACATGACGCAGTACGCAAGTTCAACCGCGCCTTGATATTCCTACGATATTGCGGCGGCCAGACCAAAGCGGAATCGAGAAAAAGCCGCCGTCCGAAAACCACGCGCGACTCAAAACGCTGATCAACGCGCGCGGGTCGTACGGTACCCTCCCGTTGATGACGGCGATGGAAGTCCCAAGGTGAGTATTGCACGAACGCCGTTACGCGCGAACACGGCATGGTCACGGTGGACCTCGACCAGCGCATAGCCGTCGAAATCAGCCCCGAGCGATACGACGCCTCCGTCAATCACCGCGAAGGAACGACGTCCGACAACGAGCCCTTGAAGCTGATGACGCGTTTCAAACGGTCGTGCGTCGATCACCGGCTTTCCATCGTCGGCGTCGCCGCGGGACGATTCCGCCGCTTCGGGCGCATAGGCGGCGTCCATGGTTGACGTAGGCATGAATAAATCTCGGTCGAGTTGATCGATTGGCTGATCGACCTCGGCCGGCCGCGAGGCAGTAAAGATCCAATGCGCGGTAACAGGTTCGGCGTCGATGTTCGGTTGCACCGCTATCGGCACCCGTTCTGTGGGCGGTCCCGCCTTGGCCGGCTCCGGGGTGCCCGGCCCGGTGAACGTATCCAGTACCCACAACAAAACGACTCCCCCGAGCGTTCCGAGGAAAACCTTGGTGCGCGTCGAGAGCGTCTTCATCCCGTATCTCCAGGCCGTGGCACCGCGTCCGCCGGCATCATGTGGAACCGGATGGTCCAGGCGAGTTCACAAACGCCATCCCGTGAACCCTTCATGTGCGCAATGGATATACGCTTAAGTGTTTGATGCGGGTTGGCGCGTTCGAGCTGACGAAGAAAGCGGATGAAATCGGGACTGCTGCCGCGTGCGGCAATACGTACATCGTTGGTCATACGGCGTTCGGCGACCTTCGTCGGTCCCGGTATCATCTGAAGAACCTCGAGATCCGATGCGCGCGCCATCGCCGCCAGATCGCTTAAAAACTGCGTCATCGAGTCCGCCGTGGGCACCTGGGCTCTGATCGTCGAGAGGCGAGCATCCAGCCTTCCAGCATCCTCATCGATCCTGTCGCGCCGCGCGCGAACCTCGTCCGCGGCCTGATCGATCGCCGCCAGTTCGGCACGACGCTTCTCAATCGTTCGGCGCTGCGCCCGGAGTGAGCTGAACCCGGTCAGATACGCGATGGCCACGATCAGCAACACCGCGAGCATGCCCACCGCGTCAACGTCGTACAGGGGGAAAGGCTTCTTCACGAGAATTTTCATCGACCCCCCTCCACCGGGCACCGGAGTTCGAACATGACGGCCAGGCCGGACCGATAGGGCTCGCGGGTCGCCCGGACCAGCTCGACCTTGCCGAATTCCCGGGAATCCTCCACCGTGCGAATGAATTGAATGAGGGCCGGATGATCCAGCGCCAGACCGCGGAGGGTCATCGTGAGGCGCGTTTCAGTCATCGTATCGTGTGCCGAAAAGACCGATCCGGGTTGATCGTCTCGTTGAACCGTAAGTTCGGTAAGCAAGACCTGCTGCGGCGCCTTGCGGGCCAGTTCGGCCAATCGTCCGCTCCACGGTTGCGGATGCCAAAGCGACGCGACCTGATCGGCGGCATCGATGAGCGCATTGTGCTCGGTTACATCCTGCTGCAGGGCTCGTTCATCGGCGGCCAACGAAACTTCGGCGGCGGCCAGTTGGTCGCGCAGGTGCTCCGCCGTTGCCGACTCGTGCGCCCGCAGCGCCCACAGCGGTCCGCAGAACACACCCGCGGCCAGCGTGACCGTCAACCAAACGTTCCGACGCCTTCGGCGCGCCCGTCGGATCAAACATTCGGTCGGCACCAGGTTCGCGGAGGTGTTCATAAGTCCTCCAAATCCAACAGCGCGCCGCCGACGGACGTGGCGGATTCCGGTTCGAACACCAAATCGGTGAGCGGCGCCTCCCATCCGGCGGAGTCTTTATTTCCACGTAAGGCCAGCACCGCAACCGGCAGGCCGAGTTGTGCCTCCAACAGTTCCGAGAGCCCTTTGAGATTGGCGCCGCCTCCCGCCAGCATCACCCGCGTGGTGTTCAGGTTCGGAAAGCTGTTCAAGACGTAGGTGAAGCACTTGAGGATATCGCGGACCAAGTCGTCGACCGCGCTGCGCAGCAGTCCGAAGAGGACATGCGGCAAATCCTCAGCCCGCAAGGATTGCCAACCCGCGCTCAAGTCCCGTACCCCGCGGGAACCGGGGAGAATCCCATAGGCACACTTGAGTCGATCGGCGATGGCGTACGGAATGTCGAGCCCCGACGCGAGCCGACGGGTCCAGTCGTCGATCGACACGGAAAGACAACGAACGTAGGTGGGCACGTCGCCGATCACGGCGGTAAAGTTCACCTGACCGAAGCCCAAATCCAGAATGCCCCATAGATCGTCTGGTGCGGCGGACCACATCCGACGGGCCAGTCGAACCTGGGCCCGCGGCGCGACATCGATTCGCTTGAGATTAAGATGATGCTGCGCACAGTGAACGAACCAATCGCGACCTTGGTCGTGCGGCATGCACGTCGCCATCACGTTCAGTCCCTGGTTGTGACCCGGGGGGAGTAGCCAGTGCCTCACCTCGAGGCTGTCCGGGGCGAGTCGTGTGTCTCGAGAAACCTCCCACCGAAGCGCCTGCTGAATCCGGTCTTCGTCCTGCGTAAGCACTTGCTCGGGGAGCCGAAGCATACGCAACTGAACGGCGGGTGGTGAAAGCATGATGGCAACATCGCGGCCGCGGAATCGCCCCTGGTCGACGACGCGGGCAGCGCGGGCGATGACCGAATCGGGTTCCGAGATCTCGTCCGCTGGATTGGGCGGCGCCACGTCGTACTGCAGCGCGTCACACAGCGCGATCCGGTCCCCGCGTCGGCGCAGTTGGGTCGCGCGGATTCCCGATGATCCCAGATCGAAGGTCACCGACGAACGACGTTGGCAAAGTGCGGTCAGCATGTTTCTCTACTCAACCGTTTCCGGCGCCCTTCTCTAGTGTCGCGCCGCACCGGCAATGTCGAACATCGGGAGGAACAGCGACATCGCGACCGTCCCGACCATCAAGCCGAGCAGGGCAATGAATACAGGCTCGGCGATGCGTGTCAGGGTGGTGATCAACTGGGTGTTGTCGTCATCCGCACAGACGGACGAAAACTCGACCGCTTCGGCAAGATGACCGTTGTCCTCGCCGGTGGTGATGGCCGCGGCGAGCATCGGATCGACGAAGGGCGAACCGGCCAAGGTCTCGCCCACACGCCCGCCGGAGCTCACCGCCGCCTGGACGTTGTCGATCAGCTCGAGAAAGGCGGCGTTTCGCACCGCGTCCTTGGATTTCTCCAGCGCGTCGAGCAGCGGGACCCGACTTTGAAGCATCGCCGCCCACACCTGAAGGATGGTGGCGAAGATGAGTCGGGCGAGAAGTACGCCGACGAACGGCATGTTCAGCATCGCCGTCCCCGCGCGCCGGCGACAGGGTTCGTTCCGGATCATGACAAACCCCGCCACGCCGAGCCCGGCGGTGATGGCGAGGAGGACCGGCCAATACGTCACGAATCCGTCCGAGCACGCCAGCAGAATCCGGGTCGACGTGGGCAACTCGGCATTTAGCCCGAGGAACAGTTCTCGGAACCGCGGCACCACGAAACCGAGCAGCACGCTGACGACGGTGAACGAGAGCGCGCCGACGATGGCCGGATATACCAGGGCCGAGACAAGCGTCTTACGAAAGTTGTATCGCCGTTGGGCGAGGATGCTCAGCCGATCGAACACCTCAGGCAGTTTCCCGGTCACCTCGCCCACACCCACCATGGTGCAGAATACGGGGGTGAACACCTGCGGGTGCTCGCGCAGCGCGTCGGCGAAGCCGCCCCCGTTTTCGACCGCGGTCCGCACGTCGTGAATCATGGATCGAAACGCCGGTTTGCGGATCTGACGCTCGATGGTTTCCAATGCGGGAACGATCGCGGCTCCCGCCTCGAGCATCATCTTCATCTGGCGTGCGAACAGCAGCACGTCCCGACGCGTGACCTTACGCCGGCCGGTCGCGCCGCCAAGGTGCGACAGCGCGCCCTTCGGAACGACGCTTTCGTCGACCCGCAACACGACGAGCGATCGCGTGCGTAGGGTTTCGATCACTTCTTCGCGATTCGCCGCCTCGACCCGTTCCCGGACCAGATCGCCGTTGGCGGTCAAGGCTTCGTAGGCAAACACCATGGCATCGCTCCTAAGGACCGACCGTCTCGAGCGCCTCGCGACGCGCTTCGGCTCGGGTCGTCATATCCGTCGTCGCGTGCGTGACGCGCAGGACCTCTTCCAACGTGGTCTTCCCCTCTTCCACGAGACGCAATCCCTCCTCGCGCAGCGGCCGCCATCCGAACCCGCGCGCGAATGCCTTGAGCTCGGCCTCGTCCAACGTGTGATGGACGAACTCGCGAACCTCTTCCGTGACCTCGAGAATCTCGAAGATGCCCGACCGTCCGCGAAACCCACTGTCGTGGCATTGACGACAACCTTCACCCCGGTGAAAGACGCGGGCCTTCTGATCCTGCCAGCCCGCGTCGCCCAATGCGGCATCGGACGGATAATAGGAGGTTCGGCAATGGGGACAGATCGCGCGGACCAGTCGCTGCGCGATCACGCCGTTAAACGCCGACGCCAGCAGATAAGGCTCGATGCCCATGTCCGCCAGACGCACGAACGCGCCGGGCGCGGTGTTGGTGTGCAAGGTCGAAAGCACGAGATGTCCGGTCAGGGCGGCCTGAATGGCCACGCGCGCGGTATCGGCGTCACGGATTTCACCCACCATGATGACATCCGGGTCCTGGCGGAGGATCGACCGTAAGGTTCGCGCGAACGTGAGCCCGATCTGATCATGACTTTGAATCTGGTCGATGTGCTCGAGCTGGTACTCGACCGGGTCTTCGATCGTGACCACGCTCTTGTCCGGCGAGGCGATGAGATCGAGAATCGAATAGAGCGTGGTCGTCTTGCCGCTTCCCGTCGGGCCCGTGACGAGCATGATGCCGTGCGACCTCGAGTACATGCGCCGCACCGCGGCGAGCTGGCGCGCCCCGATCCCCAGTTCTTCGAGCGACGTGTGCAACTGATCCTTGTCCAGGATACGAATCACGATCTTTTCGCCCAGCACCGTGGGCATCGACGAGATTCTCAGGTCGATTTCCCGGCCTTCGGCGAGGATGCGCACGCGACCTTCCTGGGGCAGGCGATGCTCGGCGATGTCCATGCGCCCGATCACCTTGACCCGCGAGATGATCGCCGAATGCATGCCGGTGGGAGGACTCATCAACTCACGAAGGCAACCGTCGATGCGGTAACTGATCCGCGTCGCGTGCTTGGTCGGTTTGATGTGAATGTCGCTCGCGCCGTCACGGATCGCCGTCATGATGGCGAGATTCACCAGATTCACCGTCGGACTGCCCTCGACCATCTGGGAGATCTCGGGGATCATCCGATCCTCGTGCGGGTCCTGATCGACGACCTTCACGTCACTGTCGACGAGACTGACGAGAAACGTGTCCACGTCGACATGATCCCCGAGATACTTCTCCTGGTACTCGGCGATGTTGGATTCCATGGCCAGCACCGGATTGATCTCACACCCGGTCAGGTCGGCCAGCCGGTCGAGGGTCGGGAGGGATTGCGGCTCGGCGACCGCGACCGTCAACGTGTTGT